>Ga0070709_10000130_pt1 | contig 49643 bp, 52 predicted proteins | sample LARL51metaG_FD_65449 | JGI IMG/M metagenome (GOLD analysis project Ga0070709, IMG submission 65449) | Corn, switchgrass and miscanthus rhizosphere microbial communities from Kellogg Biological Station, Michigan, USA - LAR L5-1 metaG | ecosystem: Host-associated > Plants > Roots > Rhizosphere ... | reverse complement strand
CTCGTGGGCGTGCTGGGCGAGCTCGAACGCCCTGCGGAGGACGTCCTGGTCCGCCTCAGGGAGGTAGGCGGCTTTGGGGAGGAGCTCGGCCAGGGGCATCAGTGAGCACGAGTGTACCCGCCCCACGGCGAGCGGAACCCCCGCCGCCGGGCCCTGCGGGACGGCTTCCGCCCCGTCCGGCGCTCGGCTAGGCTTCCGGCCATGTCGACCGCCGCACCCCGCCGCATCCTGGGAGTCTTCGCCCATCCCGACGACGAGGTGTTCTGCGCCGGCGGCACGCTGGCCCGCGCCGTCGCCGAGGGAGCCGAGGCCATGGTGGTGTCGGCCACGCGGGGCGAGGCGGGGCAGATCCGCGACGCCACGCTGGCGACGCGCCGCAGCCTCGGCGCGGTGCGCGAGCAGGAGCTGCGCGACGCCTGCGCGCGCCTGGGCGTGCAGCACGTCCGCTGCCTCGACCACGTCGACGGCACGCTGTCCTCGGTGGACCGGCTCACCCTGGCCGGCGAGGTGGCCCGCATCGTCGCCGAGTTCGCACCGCAGGTGATCGTCACCTTCGGCTTCGACGGGCTCTACGGACACCCCGACCACATCGCCATCAGCGAGGCGACCACGGCCGCGGTGCGCCACCTGGCGCCGCGCGGCGTGCGCCTGTACCACAGCCACCTGCCGCGCAGCCGCATGCTGCTGCTCGACCGTGTCGCCCACTGGCTGGTGGAGATGAAGGAGCACGGCGGCGGTCACCTCGACTTCGCCCGCGCCTTCTCGCTGTTCGCCCAGGAGACGGCGGCGATGCGTTTCGCCACCGACCACGTCGACGTGCAGTGGTTCCCGCCGGGGCTGGCCATCGTCGAGCAGGACGAGCCCGCCGACAGCCTCTACCTCATCCTCACCGGCACCGTCGAGGCACGCCAGGAGCAGCCCGACGGCAGTGTGGCGCTGCTCTCGACACGCGGTCCCGGCGACTTCTTCGGGGAGCTCGGCGTGGTCGGCGGCCGGCGCACCGCCCACGTCATCGCGCGCGACAGCGTCACCTGCATGGTGTTCTCGCCCGGCGAGCAGACCATGTTCGCCGGGCGCGGCGGCGTGTCGCAGCTCAGTGGCGTCGCCGCGGCCGACGCCACCGGGGAGGAACAGCCGGCCACCGCGGTCATCGACGTTTCCGCCCATATCGACCAGAAGATCGCGGCCATCGCCGCACACCGCACCCAGTACCCCATCGAGCCGTCGATCTTCCCCCGGTCGATGCTGCTGGAGATGATGGGTCGCGAGCACTTCGTCCGCATCCACCCGCCCGTGGAACCGGAGAGCGACCTGTTCGGCGATGCGCCATGACCGGCGCGCCGCCCCGCCTGCCCCTGCGCCTGGGCGTGTGGCTGGTGCACATCGCCCTGCCGTTGCTCGGCCTCTGGCTGCTCGTCGCCGCGCCCTTCACCGACCTGCGCTGGGAGAACCACGACGCCCACCTCTGGCTGGTTCTGGCCACTGCCGGCGTCAACCTGCTGATCGCCGTGGCCATGAACGCCGAGGCCGGCCGCCGCCAGGACGCGCGACTGTTCCTGGTGTCGATGGCCTTCGCCGCGGCCGCGGGCTTCCTCGGGCTGCACGCGCTCTCCACGCCGGCGGTGCTGGTGGGGCGCAACACCGGCTTCGTCATCGCCACGCCGGTGGGGCTGACCCTGGCGGGGATCTTCGCGGCGGTGTCGGCGCTCGACATGTCGCCGCGCACCGCGGCGCTGGTGATGCGGGCGCGGCCGCTGCTGCGCCTCGGGCTGGTGGCGGCGGTGCTGGCCTGGGGCGTGCTCACCCTGGCGCAGTTCCCGCCCTTCGACAGCCTGGCCTCGATCGACGAGCAGCACGCCATGCTGCTCGCCTTCCTCGCCGCCGGCGCCACCCTCTACGTGATCGCGGCGCTGCGCTACTGGACGTTCTACCGGCGGCGCCCCTCGGTGATGCTGCTCTCGCTGATCACCGCGTTCGTGGTGCTCGCCGAGGCGCTGGTGGCCATCGCCTACGGACGCAGCTGGCAGATCTCCTGGTGGGAATGGCACGCGCTCATGGCCGCGGGCTTCGCCTTCGTCGCCTACAGCGCCTTCGTGCACTGGACGCGCGAGGGCTCCCCCACCGGGCTGTTCGGCGCCATCGCCCTGGCCCAGACGCTGCAGAACCTGCGCCGCGACTACGGCCAGGCGCTGGAGTCACTCGTCGACGTGGTGGAGAGCAACGCGCAGCGCGACGAGCCCGTGCCTGTGGAGCCCGTGGCCGCGCGGCTGGCGGCGCGCTTCGAGCTCACCGAACGGCAGACCGAGGTGCTCGTCGCCGCCGGCGACGCGCTGGCCCACGAGCGCGACCAGATCCGCCGCCAGGGCGCGCTGGTGGCGGTGGGGCGCGAGGCCAGCGTCATCCGCGGCGAGGCCGAGCTGCTCGACCGGGTGATGGCGCTGGCCGGCGGCGCCTTCGGTCGCGACACCCTCCGCATCGACCTGCTCCACGACGGCGAACTGTCCGGCGACTCCGTCGCGCAGCAGGCGCTCGACTCGCTGCAGCCCGTCGAGGCGCGCGACGGCGGGAATGCGGCGGTGATCGCCCTGCCCCTCACCGTCAAGGGCAAGCCCGCGGGCGTTCTCTCGGTGCGCCGCGACGGCGAGTTCGCCGACCGCGACCGCGCGCTGCTCGCCTCGTTCGCCGCCCAGCTCTCCATCGCCGTCGAGAACGCGCGCCTCTACCGCCAGATCGACACGCTCTTCCGCAGCTACATCTCCCCCGACGTGGCCACCTCACTGCTCGCCGATCCCGAGCAGGCGCGCCTCGGCGGGGCGCGGCAGGAGGTCACCGTGCTGATGGCCGACCTGCGCGGCTTCACACCCTTCTCGGAGCGCTCGACGCCCGAGCAGGTGGTGGCCATGCTCAACACCCACTTCGGCACCTTCGTGCCGGTGGTTCTGGACGAAGGTGGCACCATCATCCAGTTCGTCGGCGACGCGCTGATGGCCGTCTTCAACGCCCCGGTGCGCCAGCCCGACCACGCCCTGCGCGCCGCCCGCGCCGCGCTGCGCGCCCAGCAGGCGACGGGCGCCGTCGCCGCGGAGCGCGAGGGCTGGCCGCGCTTTCGCATCGGCGTCAACACCGGGCCCGCGCTGGTGGGCAACATCGGCGCCGAGTCGATGCGCCTCTTCACCGCCATCGGCGACACCACCAACACCGCGGCGCGCCTGGAGGCCACGGCCGGGGTCGGCGAGGTGGTGATCAGCGCCTCGACGCTGGCGCTGCTGGGCGACGCGGCCGTCGTGGAGTCACTCGGAGGCCTGGAGCTGAAGGGCAAGTCGGCGCCGTTCGACGCCTACCGGCTGATCGCGCTTCAGGCGTAGCGGCCGGGGGCGAGGATCCCGGCGGGGTCGAGCGCGGCCTTGATGGCGGCGACGGTGCGGCGCTGCACCGGCTCGGCGTGGTCGCGCAGGTGCAGCGAGTGCAGGCCGAGGCGGAACGGGTACCAGCCGTTGCTGATGAACCGCCTGGCCACCTCGTCGTGGGCGGCCAGGGCGCGCTCGTCGTCGCCGGGGACGTCGCGGTCCCAGGCGAAGGTCGACAGGCCCTGCAGCACGCGTTCGCGGATGGAGTGGCAGGAGAAGGACGGCTCGAAGCCGTGGTCGAGGATCACCTCCGCCGCGACGCGCTGGGCGCGCACCACGTCGTCGCCGCGGAAGGGGAGGCTGGTGTTGACGAAGATGAAGCCGACACGGTCGCGATCGGGGTCGGCGTCGGCGGGAGCCGGGTCGCGCTTGCGCCAGTAGGCGCGCTGTGCGGCGTTGAGCAGGCCGCCGGTGTAGGCGCGGTGGATGGCCACCTGCACGTTGCGGCGCGCGGAGATGGGCGCGGCGGCGAGCGTGGTGTCGTCGAACACCTCGATGCGGCGCACCGTGCCGCGCATCGCGGCGAGCAGCCGGCGGCGTGAGGCGGCGACCTGCGCGGCGCTGCCGTAGAGGGCGGCATAGCCTGTCCAGGGCGCCAGCCCGTTCTCGGCGGCGATGGCGGCGGCCAGCTCCGGGCGCAGCGGTGGCGCTGTGCGGTGCCAGGGAAAGCGCATGACCACGCCGATGACGCGGTAGTGGTTGCCGAACCAGGGCGCCGAGCGCACCGTGCCGTCGAGCTGCAGGGCGCGCATGGCGTCGATGGCGGTGGCGAGCTGCGCGTCGCCGGCGATGTCGAACATCGCCGTCTGGGTCAGCTCCGGCGCGGGCATCAGCGGGATGGTGATGGCGGTGACGACGCCGAAGTTGGACTGGGTGAACAGGCCGTCGAGCTGCGGCCCGGGCGACCAGCGGTCGACGCGCGCGCTGCGCGAGCCGGGCCAGCCGCGGTAGCCGGTGTGGAGGATCTCGCCGTCGGCGAGCACCACCTCGTAGGCGCAGGCGCGGCCGACGTGGTCTCCATAGGCGGTCAGGCCGAAGCCGCGCTCCATGGTGTTGCCGAGCGGGCCGGCGTGGGGCGTGGAGCCGGTGCCGTCCATCCACAACCGGCCGCCCTGCTCGCGCAGGAAGCGGTGCAGGCGCTCCTGGGTGACGCCGGGCTGCACCGTGACGCAGCAGAGCTCCTCGTCGTAGTCGAGAATGCGGTCGAGGCGGCTGAGGTCGAGGACCGCGCAGCCGTCCCGCGGGGGAACACGCGAGCCGTAGCCCCAGTTTCTGCCAGTGCTGACCGGATAGACCGGAACCCCGGTGGCGCTCGCGATGCGCACGCAGGCGCTCACCTGGGCGACGTCGGCGGGGCGGAGCAGTGCCAGGATGCGCTGCGCGGTGCGGTAGGTCGTCGTCTCCGCGGCGGCGAGCGCGGTGGCGTCGGTGACCACGTGCGCGTCGCCGATGGCCGCGCGCCAGCGTCGCAGCGCGCCCGCGGTTGCCGCGCTCATTCCTGGGCTGTCGGTTCGGCGGCGCGCAGCCAGGCGGCGAGCTGGGCGAGCAGCTTGTGCGGCAGGGCCGGCACCTCGTCGAGCAGCGCGGTGAAGTCCTGCTCGCCGAGGACGAGCAGGCGCATCGGGGTCACCGCGGTGACCGTCGCCGACCGCGGCGCGCGGTCCAGCAGCGCCAGCTCGCCGAAGACGTCGCCGGCCCCCATGGTGCGGATGCGGCGGCGATTGCGCCGCACCTCGGCTTCGCCGCTGACCACCACGAACAGCTCGTGGCCCGGCTCGCCCTGCCTGCACAGCACCTCGCCCGCGGTGGCGCGTCGCTCCGCGGTCAGGCTGGCGATGCGGGCGAGCTCAGCGCGCCCCAGCCCGGCGAAGAGGCGGGCCCTGGCGAGATGGCGCGCGGTGGTCGTTACTGCGGGCATGGTGGGCTGGGACGTTAGCACGCGGTCGGCGACGCGACACGCGGCTAGTAGGCGCGGGCGATGAGGGCGACGTGCTCGGCCGGCTGTCCACAGGCGAGGCAGGGGGCGCCACCGGCGCTGCGGTCGGCCCGGAGGTTGCGCACGGTGACAGCATGCACCGACGCCTTGACCGCGGTCTCGCACTCGGCCGTGTTGCAGAAGGGGGCGTTGGCCCACACCGGGCCGCCGGCGAAGGCCTGCTTCAGCTCGTCGAGGCTGCCCACCTCACGCGAGAAGTCGTCGAGCATCTTCAGGGCGCGGGCGCGCAGGGCGTGGTGGGCTTCGTCGAGCAGGCGCGGCAGTTGCACCGCAAGGGTGTCGAGCGGGAGGCGCTGCTGCTCGCCGTCGACGCGGCGGACCACCGTGACCATGCCGTCGGCGAGGTCCTTGGCGCCGACGACGACGCGCAGTGGGACACCGCGCAGCTCCCAGTGGGCGTACTTCTCGCCGGGGCGGATGCCCTCGCGGCGGTCGACGCGCAGGCGGATGCCGGTGCCCTGGGATTCGCGCTCCAGCTTGTCGACGGCATCGTCGACGAGGCGCGCCGAGTCGGGGTCGTTGCTGCGGGAGATGGGGACGATCACGACCTGAACCGGGGCGACGCGCGGGGGCAGGATGAGGCCCTGGTCGTCGCCGTGGGCCATGATCACGCCGCCGATCATGCGGGTGGACAGGCCCCAGGAAGTCTGATGGGGATTCTGCAGCGTGTTGCCGCGGTCGGTGTAGGTGATGTCGTAGGCGCGGGTGAAGTTCTGGGCGAGGTGGTGCGAGGTTCCCGCCTGCAGGGCGAGGCCGTCGGACATCATCGCTTCGATGCTCAGGGTGTAGTCGGCGCCGGCGAACTTCTCGGAGTCGGTCTTGCGGCCGGGGACGACGGCGAGGCAGAGCCAGTCCTCGGCCAGCTCGCGGTAGCAGCCGAGCATGGTGTCGACCTCGCGCGCGGCTTCCTCGCTGGTCTCGTGGAAGGTGTGGCCCTCCTGCCACCAGAACTCGGTGGTGCGCAGGAAGAGACGGGTGCGCTTCTCCCAGCGGACCACGTTGGCCCACTGGTTGATGAGCACCGGCAGGTCGCGCCAGGAGTGGATCCACTTGGCGTAGAGAGAGCAGATGATGGTCTCGCTGGTGGGCCGGATGGCCAGGCGCTCCTCCAGCTCCTTGTCGCCGCCGTGGGTCACCCAGGCCACCTCGGGGGCGAAGCCCTCGACGTGCTCCGCCTCCTTCATCAGGTAGGACTCGGGGATGAACAGCGGGAACTGCATGTTCTCGTGGCCGGTGCGCTTGATCATGGCGTCGAGCGCGTCGCGGGTGTTCTCCCAGAGCGCCCAGCCGTACGGCCGCACCACCATGCAGCCGCCGATCGGCGTGTAGTCGGCCAGTTCGGCACGCCGCACCACGTCGGTGTACCAGCGGTCGAAGTCCTCGCTCTTGGGCGTGATCTGCTTGGGATCTCTCTCGGCCATGTCGGGGGGCGAGTATAGGGATCGGCCCGCCCCGCCGACCCTCCTCCCGGTGACCGGCAACGGGTCCCCGTGCGGCCCCGATCCGGGGTAGGATTCGCGCCACGCCCCGCGGGACAGCGGGCGTGATGACGGGGTGGGGTGATATTCGGAGGGCAGACCCGGAATGACTCGTCTCAAGCTCATCGTGGCCGCTTGCGCAGCGGCAGCCGCCGTGGGAGCGCCGGCGACGGTGCTGGCGGACTCGTGCGCCAACGTGAGCCGGCACGCGCCGGCCTGCGGCCTGGACTGCACCTCGCCGGTGGTCGAGGGCAACTGGGTGTGGCTGCCCAGCATCGGCGTGCCCTTCCCGGCGTGGGGCTTCTCGCCGCCCGGTACCGCCGGAAGCGCGCAGTTCGGCCTGCCGGACGCCAACGGCAACTACCTGAACCAGGCGAAGACCGGCAACAGTGAGGCCTGGCTGCTGGAGAACAGCGCCATCTGCCGCAAGGGCGTGCCCAACCGGCAGGGCAACCACGGCATCCAGTCCGGCTGCGGCGAATAGCCGCGGCCCGGCCTCGCGGGCGCGATCGCATCGCGCCCGCGATGGCCGGCGGGCTGCGCCGGCAGCTCAGCGCTGGGCCAGGGGCACCGGCGTGAGGGTCGACGGCGTGTCGCCGAGACCGGTGGGCAGCGGCTTGCCCTCGGCGAGCAGGCGCGCGTCCTCGTCGGCGATGGCGTCGAGCTCGCGCAGCAGGGCGTCGATGAGCTCCGCCTCGGGCAGCGAGGCGATCACCTTGCCGCCGCGGTAGAGGATGCCCTTCTGCCGGCCGCCGGCGATGCCGATGTCGGCGTGCATGCCCTCGCCCGGACCGTTGACCACGCAGCCCATCACGGCGACGTTGATGGGACGGCGCACCCGCTGCAGCGCCTCCTCGACGCGCGCCACCATGGGGAACATGTCGATCTCCAGGCGTCCGCAGGTGGGGCAGGCGATGAGGTTCGGACCTGTGCCCTTCTCCTCGAGGTTGGCCAGGATCTGGCGGGCGACGCGCACCTCGTCGACGGGGTCGCCGACCAGCGAGACGCGGATGGTGTCGCCGATGCCCTCGGCGAGCAGGATGCCGATGCCCATCGCCGACTTGACGGACCCCGACTCCACCGGCCCCGCCTCGGTGAGCCCGAGGTGCAGCGGGTAGGGCTTGTCCAGCGAGGCGAAGTAGCGGTTGGCGGCCAGGTTGGTGGGCACGTCGGAGGCCTTGAGCGACACCTTGATGGCGGTGAAGTCGAGCTCTTCGAGGATGCGGATGTGGTGCATGGCCGCGTCGACCATGTGCTGCGCCGCGTCCTCGACGGTGGCGCCGCGGCCGCGCTCCAGCTCCTTGCGCTGCGGGATCGAGCCCGCGTTGACGCCGATGCGGATGGGCACGCCCCGCGCCTTGGCCTCGCGGGCGATGTCGCGCACCTTGTCGGGATCGCCGATGTTGCCGGGATTCAGGCGCAGGCAGGCGACGCCGGCCTCCAGCGCGCGCAGCGCGAGCGGCGCGTCGTAGTGGATGTCGGCGACGATCGGTATCGCAGAGCCGGCGACGATCTCCTTCATCGCCGTGCCCGCCTCCGGCGTGTCGCAGGTGACGCGCACGATGTCCGCACCCGCGGCGGCCGCACGCGCGATCTGCTCCAGCGTGCCGCGCACGTCCTCGGTCTGCGTCTTGGTCATCGTCTGCACCGACACCGGCGCGGCGCCGCCGACGACGACGCCTCCCACGTTGACCGGCACGGTGCGGCGGCGATTGGGCGGGATCATGCGTGGCTCCCGATGTCTCCGGTGAACGTCACGTAGAAAACCAGGGCGAGGATGAGCATAAGTCCCACGTAGTGGATGGCCGCCTCCCGCCTGGGATCGACGCGCCGATGTCGCACCGCCTCCAGGGCGATGAAGACGAAGCGGCCGCCGTCGAGGAAGGGGATCGGGAGCAGGTTGAAGACGCCGAGGTTGAGGCTGAGGAAGCCGATCCATTCCAGGAAGGCGAGCCCGCCCGCCGAGGCGGCGTCACCGGTCTGGCGCACGATGCCGAGCGGTCCCTGCACGTTGCCCGAGATGCCGCCGCTGTTGGGCGTGGTGATGATCTGGTAGAGGCCGGTGAAGGTGTCCGCGATGGTGGTCGGCACCCGGGTGAAGCCGCGCCCCAGCGCGAAGGGCAGGCTGTTGCCCTGCCATCCCGGGGTGAAGCCGAAGCGCCAGCCCGCCTGCGTCCTGCCGATGGCGCCGTCGCCGTCGCCGACGCCGCTCACCGTGCCGTTGAAGAGCGTGGTGGGGTCGTCGACCTGGTGCCCGCCGACCTTCACCGTGGCGCCGTTGCCGAACAGTGCCGCGGGGTCGCCGGGGCCGACGGGCTTGCCGTCGATGCTGTCGACCGCCATCGAGTCGGGCAGCTTGTTGCTGCGATCGCCGTTGAGCAGCACCAGGAAGGGATGCACCGTGGTGGTCTTCTGCAAGCCGGAGGGCGTGACGTACACCACGGTGGCGGGATGGCCCTGCGTCCCGTCGGTGGCCGCGTGCATGTCGCTGGTCACCGACTGCGCGTCGCTGCGGTCGATGCTCGCGCCGTTGACGCTGACGATCTCGTCGCCGCCGCGCAATCCGGCCTGGTACAGCGGGCTCCACGACTGGACCTGCGAGTCCTGTCCCGGCATGGCCAGGATGCTGAAGACGATGCCGGCGAAGACCAGGTTGAAGATGCCGCCGGCGAGGATGGTCGCCGTCCGGCGCGGGATGGAGGCACGCCAGAACGCGCGCGGGCCGGGGTCGCGCTCCTCCGGCAGCCCGGTCATCCCGGCCAGGCGCACGAAGCCGCCCGCGGGGACGAGCCGCAGCGCGTACACCGTCTCGCCGACGCGCCGCCAGATCAGCTTGGGCCCGAAGCCGACGGCGAACTCGTCGACCTGGATGCCGGAGCGCTTGGCCACCAGGTAGTGGCCCAGCTCGTGGACGATGACCACGGTGAGCAGCACCACGATGATGGCCAGGATGGTGCGCAGCGCGTCCATGCTCAGACGCTCACCGTGTCGGCACCGTGCTCGACGCTCTGCTGCACATTGCGCCGCGCCCAGGCGTCGAGCTCGACCAGCTCGTCGAGCTGCGGCACGCCGTCACCCAGCGGCGCGGCTTCCAGCGTTTCTGCCACCAGTGGCACGATGTCGGTGAACCGGCAGGCGCCGTGGAGGAAGGCGGCGACCGCGGCCTCGTTGGCGGCGTTGAGCACGCAGGGCGCGCCGCCGCCCAGCTCACCGGCGCGGCGCGCCAGCCCGGGCGCGGGAAAGCGCTGCGGGTCGACGGGATGGAACTCCAGCGGCTTCTGCGCGCTCAGCTCGGCGGGCGCGCAGACGCCGGGCAGGCGGCGCCCGTCGGCCAGCGCCAGGGCGATGGGCACGCGCATGTCGGGCATGCCGATCTGGGCCATGGTGGCGCCGTCGACGAACTCGACGCAGGAGTGCACGATGCTCGGCGGGTGGATGACCACCTCGATGCGCGCGTAGGGGATGTCGAAGAGGAAGTGCGCCTCGATGATCTCCAGGCCCTTGTTCATCATCGTCGCCGAGTCGACGGTGATCTTGGGGCCCATCGACCAGTTGGGATGGTGCAGCGCCTCCTCGACGGTGACCTCCGCCAGCGTGGCCAGCGGCCGCTCGCGGAAGGGGCCGCCGCTGGCGGTGAGCAGCAGCCGGTTGACACTCGAAGGGTCCTCGCCCCGCAGGCACTGCCACAGCGCGCTGTGCTCGCTGTCGACCGGCAGCAGGCGGGCCCCGCTGCGCCGGGCGCGCTCGCGCACCAGCGGGCCGGCCATCACCAGCACCTCCTTGGTGGCGATGGCCACGTCGGTGCCGCGGTCGAGCGCGGCCAGGGTGGGGCGCAGCGCGGCAGCTCCGGCGATGCCGACGCAGACGACGTCGGCGTCGAGGGCGGCCACCTCGCAGGCGGCCTCCACCCCGACGCCGCACCCCTCGGGCAGCGGCGCCGACGAATCGCGCGGGCTGACCACGGCGCTGCGCGGCACCCCGAAGCGCTCGACCACCGCGCGCAGCCCGGCCGTGTCGGACCCGGCCACGACCCCCACCAGCTCGAAGTGCTCCGGGTACCGCTCGACGATCTCGCACGCCTGGCGCCCGATCGAGCCGGTGGCGCCGAGCAGCACGACGCGGCGGCGGGGCATCGGCTCGGGACTGGTCACGCTGTCTCGCACTATAGCCACGCCTCCGCACGGCGGCCGCCTGGGCGGGATGCGCTCATGGCAGGCCGGTGAGGCGCAGGTAGCCGTAGACCACCGGGCCGAGCAGCAGCAGGCTGTCGAGGCGGTCGAGCAGGCCGCCATGACCGGGAATCAGCTCGCTGGAGTCCTTCACGCCCGCTGCCCGCTTGAGCGCCGACTCGACGAGGTCGCCGCCCTGCGCGGCGATCGCCACCAGGGCGCCGAGGACCAGCGCGTGGTACCAGGCCAGGCCGGTCAGCGGCGGAGCAGCGGCGACCCAGGTGACCACGGTGCCGATCGCCCCGGCCGCCGCCCCCTCCACCGACTTGCGCGGCGAGATGCTGCGGAAGAAGGGTGTGCGGCCGATCGCGCTGCCGACGAACAGGGCCACCGTGTCCCCCACCATGGCGGAGCCGAGGGCGATCGCCACCAGCCAGAAGCCGAGGTGCTCCGGCAGCACGGCGGCCGTCACACGCTGGAAGAACTCCGGCGTCAGGTTGAGCACGATCAGCAGGTAGCCGATGGTCAGTCCCAGGTACAGCGCCCCGCCCAGGCTGACCGCCCAGCGCACGAAGCCGCGATCGAGCATCTCCCGCGGCCGCACCAGCATCCCCAGCAGCCCGGCCACCACCGCCAGCCCGAGCCCCCAGTCGAGCGCTGCCCAGTCGCTCGGATAGCGATGCCGCAGCAGCAGCCAGAGCGTGAGCGGGTAGAGCACCCACGGCAGCGGCGGGGCGCCCATGCGGCGCACAAGCCCGCTCAGCTCCCAGCAGGCCACGCACAGCGCGATGCCCGCCAGCACGTCGAGGTAGGCGCCCCCCACCCAGAGGGCGGAGACCAGGATGGTGAGCAGGACGGCGGCTGAGCCGAGCCTGAGGCCCAGCCTCATCCGGTGCGCAGGGCCCGTGAGTGCTTGCCGCCGACCTTGCCGAACTTGCGCTCGCGCTCGGCGAAGGCGGCCAGGGCGTCGCGCAGCTCGGTGGCACCGAAGTCGGGCCAGAACGTCTCGGTGACCCAGAGCTCGGCGTAGGCGGCCTGCCAGAGCAGGAAGTTGCTCACCCGCATCTCCCCCGCGGTGCGGATGATCAGGTCGGGATCGGGCAGGCCGCCGGTGTACAGGCTGCGCGAGAGGGTGGCCTCGTCGAGCCGGGTGAGGTCGGTGCCCTGGGCGGCCAGGTCGCGCACCGCGTCGACCAGCTCGGCGCGGCCGCCGTAGTTGATGGCGATGTTGAGCACGGCACTGGAGTTGCGCAGGGTGCGCGTCTCGGCGTCGTGCACCACCTCCCGCAGGCGCGGGCTCAGCTCGGCGCGCCGGCCCAGGATGCGCACCTGCACCCCGTTGGCGTGCAGCTCGTCGATCTCGCGCTGGATGGTGTCGACGAAGAGGTTCATAAGGGCGCGCACCTCGGCGCCGGGGCGCGACCAGTTCTCGGTGCTGAAGGCGTAGAGGGTGAGGACGTGCACGCCGAGGCGGTCGCACTCCTCCATCACGGGACGGATGGCGCGCACACCGGCGCGGTGGCCGGCGACGCGCGGCAGGTGGCGCTTGGATGCCCAGCGGCCGTTGCCGTCCATGATGATCCCGATGTGCCGCGGCAGCCCGTCGTGAGGCGGGGGCGGAACAGGATTCGGATCGGGCGGGCGCTGCATCACGGTTGAAGGAACGGGTTCACCCGGGGCGAGGGTTTCTCACACCTCGAGGATTTCCTGCTCCTTCTTGTGGGCCACCTCGTCGACCCTGGCCACGAAGCGGTCGGTGATCTTCTGGATCTGCTGCAGCCCGCGGTCGACCTCGTCGGTGCCCACCTCGCCGTCCTTCTCGATCTTGCGGATGTGCTCCACCTCGTCGCGGCGGATGTTGCGGATGGCCACCCGCGCCGCCTCCGCCCGCTGCTTGACCAGCTTGACGAACTCCTTGCGCCGCTCCTCGGTGAGCTGCGGGATGGGGATGCGGATCAGCGTCCCGTCGTTCGACGGATTGAGCCCCAGCTCGCTCTTCTGGATGGCCTTCTCGATGGCCCCCATGGCGCCGCGGTCGTAGGGCTGGATGACCAGCAGGCGCGCCTCAGGCGCGGTGATGTTGGCCAGCGACTGCAGCGGTGTGGGCGCGCCGTAGTAGTCGACCTGGAGGCGGTCGACCAGCGCGGGCGTGGCCCTGCCGGTGCGGATGCCGGCCAGCTCCTTGTGCAGCGCCTCGATGCTCTTGTCCATGCGCTGCTCGGCGTCCGTCAACCAGTCGTCGATCATGTGTCTGGCGCCTCAGCGGTGTCGTTGTCGTCGACCAGGGTGCCGATGTCCTCGCCCATGACCACGCGCTCGATGCTGCCCTCGGCCATGAGGTCGAAGACCACGATGGGAGTGCGGTTGTCCATGCACAGCGTCAACGCGGTGTTGTCCATCACGGTGAGGCCGCGGTTGAGCACCTCCAGGTAGTTGAGGTGGTGCAGCCGCTCCGCGGTGGGGTGCTTCTTGGGATCGGCGGTGTAGATGCCGTCGACCTTGGTGGCCTTGAGCAGCACCTCGGCGCCGATCTCGGCGGCGCGCAGGGCCGCGGTGGTGTCGGTGGTGAAGAACGGGTTGCCCGTGCCTGCGCCGAGGATGACCACCCGGCCCTTCTCCATGTGGCGGATGGCCCGCCGCGGGATGAAGGGTTCGGCCACCTGGTGCATGGCGATGGCGGATTGCACGCGGCACTGCAGTCCGCGCCGTTCCAGCGCGTCGCGCAGGGCCAGCGCGTTGATCATGGTGGCCAGCATGCCCATGTAGTCGCCGGTGACCCGGTCGACGCCCTGGGCGCTGGCCTCCATGCCCCGGACGATGTTGCCACCTCCGACCACAACAGCCAGCTGTACGCGGCGGGCGACGACCTGCTCGATCTGCCGGGCGATGAAGCTGGCCACGGCGGGATCGATGCCGTAGCCGAGGTCGCCCATCAGCGCCTCGCCGCTCAGCTTGAGGACGACGCGCGAGTACCGGGGTGTCCCCTCGGCTCTGCCCTCGACCCTGCCGGTGGTTGCCACCTCCACCCTGCGCCCGCCTGCGCCTACTCGGCCGGCGCCTGGCCGTTCGACGACGCGCCGGCGGCGGTCTCCCCCACCGCGAAGCGCGCGAAGCGGGCCACGCTGATGTTCTCGCCCAGCTTGGCGATCGCCTCCTTGACCAGCTCGCCCACCTTCTTCTTCTGCTCGCGGATCCAGGGCTGGTCGAGCAGGCAGATCTCGGCGTAGAAGGCCTCCAGCTTGCCCTCGACGATCTTGTCCTGGATGTTGGCGGGCTTGTCGGCCACCTGGGCGCGGTAGACGTTGCGCTCGCGATCCAGCAGGTCGGCGGGCACCTGGTCGCGCGACACGTAGCGCGGGTGCGCGCCGGCCACCTGCAGGGCCAGCTCGCGGGCCAGGTTCTTGAAGTCGTCGGTCTTGGCCACGAAGTCGGACTCGCAGTTGACCTCGACCAGCACGCCGAGCTTGGGCACGCCGCCGGCGGCGTGCACGTAGGCCTCGACGATGCCCTCGCCGGTGGAGCGGCCGGCCTTGCCCGCGGCCCGGGCCATGCCCTTCTCGCGCAGCCAGTCCTTGGCCTTCTCGACGTCACCGCCGGTGGCCTCCAGGGCGCGCTTGCTGTCCATCATTCCCGCCCCGGTCATCTCCCGGAGCTGCTTGACCTGGGCGGCGCTGATCTCGGCCACGCTATGCCTCCTCGCCGCCGGCGGCGGCCGCAACGGTGTCGGGCTCCTCCTCGGCGACGCCCTCCGAGGCGGCCTCGCGCTGCGCCGCGGCGGCGGCCTCGGCCTCGGCGCGGGCGCGCTCGGCCTCCTCCTGCTCGCGCGCCTCGGCGGCGGCCGCCGCCTCACGCTCGCGCTCGCGCAGCTCGCGCTCGCCGAGCAGCTGCTGGCCCTCGACGATGGACTCGGTGAGCAGGTTGGTGATCAGGCGGACGGCGCGGATGGCGTCGTCGTTGCCGGGGATGACGTGCTGGATCAGGTCGGGATCGCAGTTGCTGTCGGTGATGGCGATAACCGGGATGCCCAGCTTGTTGGCCTCGCCGACGGCGAGCCGCTCCTTGCGGCAGTCGACCACGTAGAGCGCGCCGGGCAGCCGCTTCATGTTGACCATGCCGCCGAAGTTGCGCTCCAGCCGGTCCAGCTCGTCCTCGAGGACGTTGGCCTCCTTCTTGGTCATGCGCTCGAAGTCGCCGCGGTCGCGCACCGCGCGCAGCTCCTGCAGGCGGCGCAGCTGGCGCTGGATGACGCTGAAGTTGGTCAGCATGCCGCCCATCCAGCGATGGGTGACGTAGAACTGGCCGCTGCGCTCGCAGGACTCCTTGATGGTGTCCTGGGCCTGCTTCTTGGTGCCGACGAAGAGGATCTTCTCGCCGCCGGCGACCAGGTCGCGGGCGAAGTCGCAGGCGTCCTCCAGCATCGTCTGCGTCTGCTGCAGGTCGATGATGTGGATGCCGTTGCGCGCCGTGAAGATGTACGGGCGCATCTTGGGGTTCCACCGGCTCGTCTGGTGGCCGAAGTGGACTCCGGCCTCGAGGAGCTGGCGGAGGGTGGCGACAGCCATCGCCTGGCCTCCTGTGATTCGGGTTGACTGCCTCCGCCCGGCTTCTTCCTGAGGCGATCCACCCCCTGCGGGGCACCCGTCGCCTGCGTCTGCCGGGCGTGCGAAATCGGCTTGTCTGCCGTGGGGCGCAGTGTACCAGCCCGGGTGTTGGCGAGCGCCTAAGGCAGGGTGCGGCGGAGCGCGGCCAGCAGCACCGGGCCGGCGGGGTGGCGCTGGGGCTCGACGAAGTGGCGCAGGGCGCGGCAGAGCTGCTCGGCCCGGGCGCGGTCGACCGTGGCCTCGTCGAGCTTGGCGACCTCGCGGTAGCCCCGGATCACCTCGTCGGTGTGCTCGGGCGGGATGCCCCAGAAGTCGAGGGCGGGGTCGCCCCAGCCGGCGTCGCCCCAGTCGATGACCGCGGCCAAGGCGCCGCCGGCCGCGACGAGGATGTTCATCGGCAGCAGGTCGCCGTGGAGGAATCGCCGGGGTGCCTCGGCGCCGAGCGCCGGGGTGAGGCGGTCGAGCAGCGCCTCGGCCCAGCGCGCCTGGCCGGGGTCGAGGGCGCCGGAGCGCAGCGTGGCGTCGAGGTCGTGGCCAGGGTCGCTGGGCTCGGGGTGGTCGAGCCAGCCGCGCGGGTCGTCGCAGCGCGTGACCCGGGTGTGGATGGCGGCCATCTCGCGGCCGAGCTCACGGTGGACAGCGGCGGTGGTGGCGGCGTCGAGGCTGGTGGCCCCGATCGGCGTGCCGGGGACGCGGTCGTAGACGGTGAACGGCGTGTCGAGGTCGATGCGGGAGTCGTCGAAGACGTGGAGCCGGGGTGTGCGGATGCCGGCGGCGAGCGCTGCTGGGACGGCCACCGCCTCGGTCCGCGCGTCCTCCTCCGCCAGCGGGGTCGGGCGGCTGACGCGGAGGACGTGGGCGCCGTCGAGCGCGAAGACCCAGTTGGCCAGGCCCGTGGCGGCCATCGGCGCGATGCGCTCGGCGGCGAAGCCGTGGCGGCGGCAGGCGGCGCGCAGGCGCTCGGGGTCGGGCTGGGCGACGCGGTCGGCGGCGAAGGCCTCCAGCGCGGTGACCAGGCTGGCGTAGTAGGGCGCCTGCGGGTCCTCGCCGATGGCCCGGACCAGGTGGGGCCGGAAGGCGTCCCAGCCCAGGCCGTCGCGCTCCAGCAGGCTGACGCACATGGCGAAGGCGCGCGCCTGCCAGGGCTCCTCGAAGACCAGCTCGCCGTTGCTGCGCGGCGGCGCCGCGGGACCGGTGGCGTCGGGCTCGACGCGCACCGCCGGCGGCCGCCCGCTCATACCGGGGCGACGCCGATCATGCCGTCGCGGGTCACCATCGCGGCGAGCTGCGCCTCGTCGAGCTGCTCGCTGCCCGGCGGGCGGCGCGGCACCACCAGGTAGCGGATCTCGGCGCTGGAATCCCAGACGCGGATCTCGACGTCCTCGGGCACCGCGTAGCCCATCTCGGCGAGCAGGCTGCGCGGCTCGCGGACCATGCGGCTGCGGTAGGGCGCCGCCTTGTACCAGCGCGGCGGCAGGCCGAGCACCGGCCACGGATAGCAGGAGCAGAGGGTGCAGACCACCACGTTGTGCACCGTCTCGGTGTTCTCCAGGGCCACCATGTGGTCGCCCTCGGGGCCGCCGAAGCCGAGCTCGGCGATGGCGGGCGTGGCGTCGCCGAGGAGCCGTTCGCGGTACGCCGGGTCGACCCAGGCGCGCGCCACCACCCTGGCGCCGTTCATGGGGCCGAGGTTCTGCTCGAAGTGCTGCACCACGGTCTCGACGGCGTCGGGGTCGAAGAGGCCCTTCTCGCGCAGCAGGTCTTCGAGCGCCTGGACGCGCAGCTCGATGGGCGCCGGCGGCCGGGCGTTGGGGTGGTCGTGGCCGTGCTCGTCGCTCATCTACCGTGCCTCCGCGGCGGTGGCGGGTTCGAGGTAGGGCTCCCAGAGGTCGACGTGGACGGACGCGGCGCCGCGCTCGGCGAGCTCGCCCCAGAGCTCTTCGGCGTCGAAGCGGATGGAGTACGTCGGGGTCTTCTGGCGCGTGCTGCCGTGCGCCTCCACGTCGGGCAGCGAGGCGACGACGTCGACGCGGACCACCGTGCCGTGCCTGCCCTGCACGTAGCGCGGACAGCGCGTGTGGCCCGGCCACTGCCACTGGCGGACGCGCACCGCGTCGCCGGGTGCGAAGCGCGGTTGCGTGATCTCGGCGCCGGGATGCGGCTGGGCCAGGGGCGAGACGGGGCGCGAGAGCGGGAAGCCGGGCGCGCGTTCCTCCAGCTCCTCGCGGGTGAGGTGGCCGGTCTCGATCAGCGCGGTGGCGAAGCCGGTGGTCCAGTGCTCGTAGTACGTCGAGGCGAGATAGTGGGCCGGGTCCATGCGCTCGATGGAGTGGCGGAAGCGGCTGCCGTTGTCGAGGATGGAGAAGGCGCCGATGCCGAGGGCGAACTGGCGGCGCTCCCAGGGCTCGTGGAAGTAGGGCTCGTCGGGCTCGACCTCGACCGGGCCGAAGCCGTCCAGGCCGCCCACGTCGTGGATGCCGTACATCTCGCCGCGCATTGTGCGCAGCGGGCCCGCGGCTGCGCTACAGCACGTAGCGGCGCAGGTCCTCGTTGCGCACCAGGTCGCTGAGACGGGTGCGCACGTACTCGGCGTCGATGGTCACCGTGGCGCCGGCGTGGTCCTCGGCGCTGAAGGAGAGCTCCTCGAGCACCTTCTCCATGATGGTGAAGAGGCGGCGCGCGCCGATGTTCTCGTCCTGCTCGTTGACGGCCCAGGCCTGGTGGGCCAGCTCGCGCAGGCCCTCGGCGGAGAACTCGAGGCTGACGTCCTCGGTGCGCAGCAGCGCGGCGTACTGCTTGGTCAGCGCGTTGCCGGGCTCGACGAGGATGCGCTGCAGGTCCTCCTCGGTGAGCGGCTTGAGCTCCACGCGGATGGGGAAGCGTCCCTGGAACTCGGGGATGAGGTCGCTGGGCTTGGCCACGTTGAAGGCGCCGGCGGCGACGAAGAGGATGTGGTCGGTGCGCACCGCGCCGTAGCGGGTGTGCACGGTGGAGCCTTCCAGGATGGGCAGCAGGTCGCGCTGCACGCCCTCGCCGCTGACGTCGGGACCGTGCTCGCTGTGGCCGCCGGCGATCTTGTCCACCTCGTCGATGAAGACGATGGCGTCGTCCTCGACGGCCTTGATGGCGTCGTCGTAGAGACGGTCCATGTCGATGAGGTGGTCGGTCTCCTCCTGGGTCAGCACGGTGCGCGCGTCGGCGACGGACATGCGCTTGCTGCGCTTGCGCGGCGGCGCCATCTGGGAGAAGAACTCGGAGATCGAGTAGCCGATGTCCTCCATGCTGGTGCCGCTGAAGGACTCGTACATGGGCTGGTAGGGCTCCTCGACCTCGATCTCGATCTCGCGGTCCTCGAGCTGCTTGGCGGCCAGCTTGCGTTCGAGCTGCCTGCGGCGCAGGCGGCGCTTGCGGCGGAGCTCCTCGTCGGTCTCTGCGGCTGCGGCCTGCTGCGCGGGTTCGCCGGCGGCGGGCACGGCTGGTTCGGCGGGCGTCGCGGGCTTCTTCGGCTGGACCTCCGCGTCGACGAGGACGTCGAGGATGCGCTGCTCGGCCAGCTCGCGGGCGCGGTCCTCGACCTCGGCGATGCGGTCGTTCTGCAGGTCGGTGATGGTCTGCTCGAGCAGGTCGCGGACGATCGACTCGACGTCGCGGCCGACGTAGCCGACCTCGGTGAACTTGGTGGCCTCGACCTTGATGAAGGGCGCGTCGGCCATGCGCGCCAGGCGGCGGGCGATCTCCGTCTTGCCCACGCCGGTGGGCCCGATCATGAGGATGTTCTTGGGCAGCACCTCGTCGCGCATGTCGTCGGGGATGCGCTGGCGGCGCACCCGGTTGCGCAGGGCGATGGCCACGGAGCGCTTGGCCTCGGCCTGGCCGACGATGTACTCGTCGAGGCGGCGCACGATTTCGACGGGACGCAGGTCGTTTGGGGCGGTGTCAGTGGCTGGCTCGGCGGACTCCGCGGCGCGGGATGGCTCCGCCTGCTGCGCTGCACTCTCCTCCGGCAACGACTCGCCGCTGCCGTTGGGTTCCGCAACCGCGGGCACCACGTCCTGGGGCACGGCGGCCGGTTCGTTGGACACGCGCTGCTCGGTCATCCCGGCGCGGACTCCGCGCCGTCGCCGTTGCCCGCCGTGCGCTCGACCGTCTCCACGGTGATGTGGTCGTTGGTGTAGATGCAGAGCGTGGCCGCGATCTCCAGGGCGCGGCGGACGATGTCCTCGGCGGGCAGGTCGGTGTCCTGCAGCAGCGCCTTGGCCGCGGCGTGCGCATAGGGGCCGCCGCTGCCGATGGCGGCGATGTCGTCGTCGGGCTCGATGATCTCGCCCTCGCCGCTGAGCAGCAGGAGCTGGTTCGCGGTGGCGACGACGAGCATGGCGTCGAGGTGGCGCAGGTACTTGTCGGTGCGCCACTCTTTGCCCAGCTCGACCGAGGCGCGCAGCAGGTTGCCCTGGTGCTTCTCCAGGTGCTGCTCGAACTTGTCGAAGAGGGTGAAGGCGTCGGCGACGGCGCCGGCGAAGCCGACCACCACGCTGTCGCGGAAGAGGCGGCGCACCTTGGTGGCGCCGTGCTTCATGACCACGTCGCCCACGGTCACCTGGCCGTCGCCGGCCACGGCGATGCGGCCGTCGCGCTTGACGGCGACGATGGTGGTGGCGCGGATGCGGGCGTCATCGGGGTGCCGGCCCGCGCGGCCGTCCCGTCGACCCATCAGGACGGCGACCCGACCGGCTCCTCCGCCGGAGCGGCGGCCTTGCTGTCCGCGGCGCCCTTGGGCGGCCGGTACTTGCACTTGGGATAACCGGAGCAGCTCACGAAGGGGCCGAAGCGACCCTGCCGCTTGACCAGCCCCTTGCCGCACTCGGGGCACTCCTCGCCGGTGGGCTCGGGCGCCGGACGCGAGGAGGACGCGGCGCCCTCGCCCTTCGCCCCCGCCTCACCGCGGGCGCTGGGCTGGATGTACTTGCACTTCGGGTAGCCGGTGCAGCCGACGAAGGAGCCGCGCCGGCTGCTGCGCCGGGCCAGCGGCTTGCCGCACTGCGGGCAGGCGCCCAGGTCCTCCTGCACCACCTGCACGGTGCGCGCGGCGACCGCGCCGTCGCCATCCGCGGCGGCGGCGCCGTCGGTCGAGACGACGGTGACGTCGCCCTTGATGTAGCGGCAGGACGGGTAGCCGCTGCAGCCGACGAAGGGCCCGCGGCGCCCCTGGCGCACCACCAGCTCCTTGCCGCACTGCGGGCAGGGCTCGCCGGTGGCCACGGGCTGTGACTGGTCCTTGCCCTTGATGTACTTGCAATCGGGATAGCGCGAGCAGCCGACGAACTTGCCGTACTTGCCCTCGCGCTCGACCAGCTCGCCCTCCTCGCATTCGGGGCAGGTCTCGCCGGTGCTCTTGGCGGGCACCTTGACCCGCTCCATGCCGGTCTGCGCCTTCTCGATCTCCTGGTTGAAGGGCAGGTACCATTCGGCCACGGTTGGCTCGAACTTGCGCAGTCCCTCCTCGATGCCGTCGAGGCGCTTCTCCATGTCGGCGGTGAAGGCGACGTCGACGATGTCGGGGAAGTGCTGGCGCAGCAGGGTGTCGACCGTCTTGCCCAGCTCGGTGGGGTGGAGTCGGCGCTCCAGCTGCTCGACGTACTTGCGCTCCTCGATGACCTCGATGGTGGGCGCGTAGGTCGAGGGGCGGCCGATGCCGCGCTCCTCCAGCTCCTTGATCAGCGAGGCCTCGGTGTAGCGCGGCGGCGGCTGGGTGAAGTGCTGCTCGCGCTTCATCTCGGTGAGGCTGAGGCTGTCGCCCTGGTTGAGCGCGGGCAGGCTGCGGTCGTCGTCGTCGTCGCTGCGGCGCCACACCCGGGTGAAGCCGTCGAAGCGCAGCACCGAGCCGTTGGCCCGGAACACGAAGTCGCCGGCCTCGAAGTCGACGCGGGTGGTGTCGAAGCGCGCGGCCGCCATCTGGCTGGCCACGAAGCGGCGCCAGATCAGGTCGTAGAGCTTGGCCTGCTGCGGGGTGAGGTGCTTGCTCACCTGGTCGGGGATGCGGCCGACGTCGGTGGGACGGATGGCCTCGTGCGCGTCCTGGATGTTCGCGCCGGCCTTGGCAGAAACGCGCGGGGCGCCCTTGCGGACGTAGTCCTTGCCGAACTGCCCGGTGATCAGCCGGGCAGCGGCGTCGCGGGCGAGGTCGCTGATGCGCGTCGAGTCGGTGCGCATGTAGGTGATCAGGCCGGCCGGGCCGTCGCCGATGTCGACGCCCTCGTAGAGCTCCTGGGCGATGCTCATGGTCCGCCGCGGCGAGAGGCGCAGGCGCGTGCTGGCGTCCTGCTGCATGGTGCTGGTGGTGTACGGGATGGGGCCCTGGCGGGTGGTCTCCTTGGCCTCGATGGCCACCACCGTGAAACGCGGCGTGGTCGCGCCGGGCTTGCCCTGCCTGTCGACGCCGAGCTGCTCGATGACCTTCAGCGCGTCCGCCTCGGTGCCCAGCTCCAGCTTCTTGCCGTCCTTGCGCTCGGCGTAGAGCCGGGCGGTCACTACGCCATTCTTGTCGGTGGTGAGAATGGCGTCGAGGGTCCAGGACTCCTTGGGGACGAATGCGTCGATCTCGTTCTCGCGATCGACGACGAGGCGCACGGCCACCGACTGGACGCGGCCGGCGCTCAGCCCGGTGCGGACCTTGCGCCAGAGCAGCGGGCTGAGCCGGTAGCCGACCAGGCGGTCGATGACCCGGCGCGCCTCCTGGGCGGCGACCAGGTCGCGGTCGATCTTGCGGGGCTGGGCGATGGCCGCCTCGACGGCGGGCCGGGTGATCTCGTGGAAGACGATGCGGTCGGGGTCGCGCAGCCCGAGCGCCTGGGCGACGTGCCAGGCGATGGCCTCGCCCTCGCGGTCGGGGTCGGCGGCGAGCAGGACCTGGTCGGCGCCCTTGGCGGCCTTGCGCAGCTCCTTGATCTGCGCCTCCTTGCCCTTGATCACCTCGTACTGCGGCTCGAACCCGTTGTCGACGTCGACGCCGAGCTTGGACTTGGGCAGGTCCCGGACGTGCCCCATCGACGCCTTGATGACGTAGCCGGCGCCGAGGAACTTGGCGAGGGTCCGAGCCTTGCTCGGCGACTCGACGATGATCAGGTTGGTTGGCATTGCCAGGACTCTCTCCGCGAACGCGGCACAGCAGCGACTGCCGGCCGCGGTGCGCGGCCGATCATAACAGCGGCTCCCCGGACGTCCCGGGCGGCTGTCCCCAGCGTCCTACCCACCTTCGGGGCCGTGTCAACCCACCGCCCTCCCGCCGGGTCGGGCCGGGCTGCGGGTGACCAGCCCGCCGCCCACGGTGCGGACCAGCCCGGCCAGCTCGAGCTCGGCGAGCCGGGCGGCGAGGGGCTGCGGGGCGAGCTGGAGGGCGGCGGCGAGCTCGTCCGGGTGGACCGCGTGGTGCCCGACGGTGCGAAGCACCGTGGCCAGCTCGGGGGTGAGGCCGGAGCCGGGGTGGCCGCGGCTGCCGCCGTAGGCGGTGGCGACGCTCAGGCTGGTGAGCCGGAAGCGGGTGCGGGCGGCGTCGACGGCGGGCTGCAGAGCGGACACCGCGGCGAGGTCGGCAGTCTCCAGAAGCGGGGTGGCGCCGTCGCGGAGGAGCTCGTTGGCGCCGGCGCTGCGGTCGCTGAGGGGCGAGCCGGGGACGGCGAAGATCTCGCGGCCGAGGTCGGCGGCGTGGCGGGCCGTGCTCAGCGCGCCGCTGCGCTGGCCCGCCTCGACGACCACGACCGCGGTGGCCAGGGCGGCGATGATGCGGTTGCGGCGAGGGAAGCGCCAGCCGGCGGGCGGGGTGCCGGGCGGCTCCTCGGTGAGCACGCTGCCGGTGGCGGCGATGCGGTCGCGCAGGTCGCGGTGGCGGCTCGGGTAGCAGACGTCGATGCCGCAGCCGAGCACGGCGACTGTGTGGCCACCGGCGTCGAGGGCACCCCGGTGGGCGGCGGCATCGATGCCCAGGGCCATGCCGCTGATCACCGGGATGCCCGCCGCGGCGAGGTCCCCGCCGAGGCGGCGAGCGATCTCCAGGCCGCCGACCGTGGCGTCGCGGGCACCGACCACCGCGACCGCGGGCCAGGCCGGCAGCCTCGGCCCGGCGGCCCAGAGCGCGGGCGGCGGCAGGTCGAGGTGGTCGAGCTGCTCCGGCCAGTCCGGAGCGTGGCGGGCGAGGTGGCGGACGGTCAGCTCGCCGCTCATCGCCCCGCCTCGCCGCGCAGGCGCAGCGCCTCGCCGAGCGCGGCCTCGTCGACCCGCTCCTGGCCGGCGAGGTCCGCGATTGTCCGGGCCACGCGCAGCACGCGGTGGAACGCCCGTGCGCTCAGGTGGAGGCGCTCGCCCGCCACCGAGAGCACGCGCGACGCGGCGGCCGTGGGGTCGCAGGCGGCGAGCAGGGTCACGCCTTCGAGGTCGGCGTTGAGCACGGGGGCGGGTCCGGTGCCGTTCGCGGCATCGAGCCCTGTCGCCGCGCGGCGGCGCCGCCCGCGCTCGCGGCGGACCAGGTCGTGATTGCGCCGCGCCTGGGCTCTGCGCGCGGCGGCGACGCGCTGCCGGACTGCGCTCGACGTCTCCTCGGGCATCCCTCCGGCGAACAGCACGTCGTACGACTGGCGGGGCACGGCCACCGACAGGTCGATGCGGTCGCGCACCGGGCCGCTGAGGCGTGAGCGGTAGCTGTGCAGCTCGCGTGCGGCGCAGGTGCAGGCGCGCTGCGAATCGCCGCGATATCCGCAGGGGCAGGGGTTGGCAGCCGCGACCAGCGTGAAAGCCGCGGGATAGGTGACGCTGCCGCGGGACCGGCCGACGGTGACGGTGCGCTCTTCGAGTGGCTGGCGCAGCGCTTCGAGCAGGGCGCGGGGGAACTCACACAGCTCGTCGAGAAAGAGGACTCCCCGGGTGGCCAGGCTGATCTCACCGGGCAGCGCCAGCCCCAGGCCGCCGCCGATCAGCCCGGATCTGGATATGGAATGGTGAGGTGCCCGGAAGGGCGGCCGCACGCTGTGGGCCGAGCGCTCCCGCAGCACGCCGCGCAGCGACCACACCGCGGCGACCTCCAGCGACTCCTCCGGCTGCAGGTCGGGCATCAGCGAGGCCAGCGCTCGCGCGAGCATGGTCTTGCCCGAGCCGGGCGGGCCGAGCATCAGCATGTTGTGGCCGCCGGCTGCCGCGATCTCCAGGGCCCGCTTGGCGTGCATCTGGCCGCGGATCGCGGACAGGTCGAGCCCGCCGTCCGTGGCATCCGGTGACCGGCCCGTCGCCTGGGCCGGCGGCAGCGGCTGCGACCCGTCGAGGTGATGGACGCAGGCCGCCAGCGACGGGGCGGCGACGACGTCGAGGTCCTCGACGAGCGCCGCCTCACCCGCGTTCTCGACCGGCACCACCAGTCGCCGCACGCCCTGCGCCCGCAGCGCCCGGGCCATGGGCAGCACGCCGTTGACCGGCCGCAGCGACGCATCGAGCGAGAGCTCGCCGAGCAGCGCCGTCCCGTCGAGGGCGATCTCGTGCCCCGCCGAGCGCAGCACGGCCAGCGCGATCGCCAGGTCGTAGCCGGTGCCCTCCTTGGGCACCTCCGCGGGTGCCAGGTTGACGGTCAGCTTCCGCGCCGGGAAGGTGAACCCGCCGTTGCGGATCGCGGCCTTGACCCGCTCGCGAGCCTCCTGGATGGCCCGGTCGGTCAGCCCCACGATGGTGAATCCCGGCAGCCCGGCGGCGATGTCGGCCTCGACGGTCACCGGGATCCCGGCGAGCCCACGGAGCGCGCAGCTCAGAGCGGTGGCATACATACACTGTGCAGTGTATCACACGAAGTTGTGTATGTCGATTCCCGCCAGAGCCACCGCCGAAAGAGGACCCGATAATGAGCCAGGCCACCATGTCGCCTCCCGCCCGCCAGCTCCGCCTGCTCGCCGTGTTCGACGGCCGTCAATGGGCGTCGATCTGCCGAGACCTCGACATCGCCTCCGCGGGCCGGACCGCCGACGAGGCGCTCGACACGCTCGAGGCCGCGGTACGCGACGCGCTGGCGTACGAGCGTGAATCCGGGGTCAGCGCGGGGGCGCCGGTGAGCGACGAGGACATCGCCGGCTTTCTCGACACCGCACACGCACAGCAACCACCAGCGGCACGCCTGATCTTCGTCTGACCGGCGCCCTGGCAATGGCGTGGTCGAGCGACGACGTCGACCGGGTGCTGCGCCGGCTGGGGTTCACCCTGGTCAGGCGTGCCGCCCACGACATCTACACCAAGCCCGGACACTCGCGGTCCGTCAGCGTGCCGCGCAATCGCACCCGACTGCCCGACGGCACGCTCAGGAGCATCTGGAGACAGGCCGGCGTCGCGCCCGATGCGGTGGAGCGGCTCCGGTGAGGATCAGCCCGGCGCGCAATGCCTGCCGTCGATTACGAGTGCCGGTCTTCGTCCCAGTGGCGGCGGTGGTCCTCGCGGAGAAGGACTCGGTCCGGGTCGCTGTGCTCGAGGCTCTCGGGGGTGCCGAGGGCTGGGCCGGGGTTGAGCGGGTAGGGGCCGAACTGGCTGAGCGTGGTGGAGGCGCCGGGCAGGTTGTGGCCGATGCCGGGTTCCTGGTTGGGCGGGCCGGCGGAGACGCGCCAGACCACGACCAGGAAGACCGCGAAGAAGCCGCCGATGAAGATCAGCCAGAGCACGTCGACACCTCTAGTACCGAGAACGCGCCCCGCCCAATCATCCTGCGTCGCGTCCGGCGAGGATCGCGAACCCTCTTGTCAATGGTCGGCGCACCCCGTATGGTCGGCCAATGCCGACCATACGTGAAGCCGAGGCGCCCGCCGTCGCCGCACCGCAGGGTGACGGCGGCTACGACTACGAGGCCGCCGACATGCTCGTGGTCTCCGACCGCGAGCAGCTCCGCGCCCTGGCCGACGAGGTGCGCATCGCCATGGTCGCCCGGCTGCGCGAGCGCGCCCGCTCCACCCAGCAGCTGGCCGAGGAGATGGGCATCCCCAAGGGCACCGCCGGACACCACCTCAAGGTGCTGGAACGTGCCGGGCTGATCCGCGTCGTGCGCACCCGCCAGGTGCGCGCCGTCACCGAGAAGTTCTACGGGCGCACCGCGCGGTTCTTCCGCTTCGAGGTCGAGGACCCCGAGGACGAGCGGGCCCTGGTGGCCACCTCGGTCCGCCAGGCCGCGACCGAGGTTGACCGCGCCCCGCAGGTGGGCACCTTCGGTCACGTCAAGGCGCGCCTGCGCCCTGCGGAGGCGAAGCGGTTCGAACGCCGCCTCAAGCGCCTGATGGTCGACCTCCGCGCCGCCGACACGCCGGCGGGGGCCCCCTGGGCGCTCATCGCGGCGCTCTACGAGCGCGCCCGTGATTAGGCTGCGCCGCCCGCAGGGCGGTCTCTGGCATCACCCCGACTTCCTCCGCCTCTGGGCCGGCCAGTCGATCAGCGAGCTGGGCTCGCAGGTCTCGCTGCTGGCCATCCCGCTGCTCGCGGCGGTGCAGCTGCACGCGCGACCCATCGAGTTCTCCCTGCTCGGCGTCGCCGGCTTCGCACCCTTCATCCTCTTCGCGCTGCCCGCCGGCGCCTGGGTCGACCGCCTCCGCCGGCGCCGCATCCTCATCGCCGGCGACGCCGCGCGCGCCGTGCTGCTCGCCCTCATCCCCGTGCTCTGGGCCACGCACACGCTGCAGATGTGGCACCTGCTGGTGATCCAGTTCGCGGTCGGCGTCTTCACCGTGTTCTTCGACGTCGCCTACCAGGCCTACCTGCCGGCGCTCATCGACCGCGAGCAGCTCGTCGACGGCAACGCCAAGCTGCAGCTCACCGTGTCGGTGGCGCAGGTGGCCGGGCCGAGCACCGCGGGCGCGCTCGTCGCCGCCATCACCGCGCCCTACGCCATCGTCGCCGACGCCGCCAGCTTCCTGGTCTCCACCGCCTTCATGCTGCGCATGCGCCATCGCGAGTCGATGCCCGAGATGACGCCGGAAACCCAGCGCCGGCGCCTGATGGCCGAAGCCATGGAGGGGCTGCGCTGGGTGGTCGGCCACCGCTGGCTGCGCGCCATCGCCGCCTGCACCTCCACGGCCAACTTCTTCTCCAACCTTGTTTTTGCCATCCTCGTCCTGTACATGGTGCGCGAGCTGCGGCTGACCTCGTTGCAGATCGGCGCCGTCTTCGCCCTGGGCGCCTGCGGCTCGATCGCCGGCGCGCTGGCCGCCGGGCGGCTCCAGCGCCGGCTCGGCGTGGGCCGCACCATCGTCGCCGGGGCGCTCTGCTTCGCGGTGGCCGGCCTCCCCTACCCGCTGGCCCCGCATGCCTTCCCCATGCCGCTGCTCATCCTGGGCGGAGCCTCGGGCGGCTTCGGCAGCGTCGTCTACAACATCACCCAGGTCAGCCTGCGCCAGGCGATCACCCCGGAACGGCTGCAGGGACGCATGAACGCGGGCATGCGCTGGATCGTCTGGGGCACCATCCCGCTCGGCGCGCTCGCCGGCGGAATCATCGCGCAGGCCTACGGCTTGAAGGCCGCGTTGTGGATCGGCGCTCTCGGTTCGCTGCTCGGCTTCCTGCCCGTCGCGCTGACCTCGGTGCGCTCGGTCCGCGAGATTCCTGGATCGGTCGACAAGCCCACCGCTCGGGAGGCACATTCGTTGGATGGCTTGGAGCGAATCTCCCTCCCGGCGCTTGCTGTCCGCGACGATTAATCGATCCAGCCGCGGAAGGAGTTGCCGAGCACCGGATCAGGCACCGCCGACGGAAGGCAACACTGCAGCAGACACCTATTCGATTGAATCACGCTTCGGAGAGCACGTCTTCAACAATCTCAAGGTCATCGAAGCCTAACTCCTGAGCCGCCCGCTCCAAGTACATGCGCTCTTTCTTGGTTAGTCGCCGGCCGATATTGACGCGGGCCTGGCCTGTGACGCGCGTAACCAGCCCGGTGACTCCGAAGTCCGAAATCCGCCGAAAGAATTCCTCGTGCGTAGTTGCTCGCGTAAGCTCGCCTTGACGGGTCTCAGGGAGCCGTCGATCTCGGTTGGTCGCGAAACCCTGAAAATCAGCCATATCGCGTTGAAGCGACCTGACACCCTCCAAGACCTCCTCGACGATTTCGCTGGTATCTCGCCGGGCACTGACCGCGGTTGACGGGGTTGCGGTGCGGATCTCCTGTAGCCCTTCTTCCAACTTCGGCCACCATGTCTCCACAGCCTCGGTCAACCGACTGTCATCTAGAGATCCCGGAGCAGCTGAATTGATCGACTGTATGAGCTTGAGGATGTCTTCTCTACTCGTGGTGGCGGCTTGGAACATCGCCAGCGGGCCGGTCAGGTCGCTGGGACGCAGATCGAACAAGATGGGCACGACACGGGCTGTATCAAACGCTTTCGAAAGAGCACCCGCCTCGAAGTTCAGCCATGTTGAGGTTAGGTTATCCCTCGTGACACATAGGACGCCGTATCCAGCGCCCTCCAGTTCCTTGGCAACCTCAGTCGCCCACCGTGATCCTTTGTCGACATCCTCTGCCGACACATACGGCTGTACGAACTGCAGCACAGATGGCAGCCACCTCCGAAAAGCTAGCGCTACAGCTTTGCTAGTGGACCCAGACCAAGAAATGAAGAGCTTCACCCTCTTCCATCCTATTTGTACTCACTCCGCGGGCGCATCGGCGCTGTTCCGTGCAACCCATTACTAACCTTGACTGCAGCGGAGCGATTGGATTACATCCTACTCGTCCTGCACCGCGTTCTTGATGTGCTCGGTGCGCGACACCTGCAGCTTGTCGTCGAGGATCAGCCCCAGCACGTCGATGCGGCAGGGCTGCTCGCGGCGCTTGGTCTGGGCGCGATAGAGCTCGAGCAGCGCGCGCAGCTTGGCCCGCTTGCGGCCGTCGACGGCCTCCTCGGGCAGGCCGAAACCGGTGCCGCGGCGCGCCTTCACCTCGACCAGCACCAGCGTGTCGCCGTCCTGGGCGACGATATCGATCTGGCCGATGTTGCTGCGCCAGTCACGGGCGAGGATCTCCATGCCCTCGGCGTGCAGGAAGGCGAGCGCGGCCGCCTCTCCCGCGTGTCCGACGCGGTCCTTGAGCGGACGCGCGGGCGGGAGGGCGGCGGGCGCCTGGCGCTCTCCCCTACTCGTCGCCGTTCTCCTCGACCGAGGCCTCGGTCTCCTCGGTCTCCAGGGCCTCGTCGACGACGGATTCGTCCTCGGCCTCGACCTCGGTGTACTCCTCGCCGTCGATCACCTCGGTGGCCGCGGCGCGGCTGCGCGTCATCTGGCCGCCGCCGATGGGCTCGCGGCGCTCGCGGATGCGGGCGCGCTTGCCGACCTTCTCGCGCAGGTAGTAGAGCTTGGCGCGGCGCACGTCACCGTGGCGCAGCACCTCGATCTTGTCGAGGCGCGGCGAGTGCACCAGGAAGGTGCGCTCGACGCCGACGCCGTGGGTGACACGGCGCACGGTGAAGGTCGAACCCAATCCCGTCTTGCCGCCGAGCGCGATGACCACGCCCTCGAACACCTGGATGCGCTCACGGGTTCCCTCGACGACCTTGACGTGCACACGCACGGTGTCGCCGCTGCGCAGAACGGGAACTTCCGGCTTCTCCTGCTCGCGCTCGAGCAGGTCGATGACATTCATCACACACCTCCTGCGGTGGCGCCGTCGCGTGCCAGGTCGGGGCGACGTCGCCGCATTCTTTCGTCACTCTGCTCGCGGCGCCAGCGTTCGATGGCGGCATGGTTGCCGCTGCGCAGCACCTCGGGCACCTCACGTCCCTCGAAGACCGCGGGACGCGTGTACAGCGGGGGTTCGAATCCCCGGTCGGTGAAGGTCTCGTCGGCGAGCGACTCGTTCGATCCCAGCGTGCCGGGAACGAGCCGGGCCACCGCCTCGACCACCACCATGGCGGCCAGCTCGCCGCCGGAGAGCACGTAGTCTCCGATCGAGAGCTCCTCGCCGATCTCCTCGCGGGCCCGTTCGTCGACGCCCTGGTAGCGGCCACAGACCAGCACCAGGTGCGAAACGGACGCGAGCTCGCGGGCCATGTCCTGGTTGAAGGATCGTCCCTGCGGCGACAGCAGGATGACGCGTGCCGCGGGGTCCTCGGCGCGGAAGCCGCGCACCGCTTCGAGCAGCGGCTCCGGCTTGAGCACCATGCCCGGCCCGCCGCCGTAGGCGATGTCGTCCACCTGGCGGTGCCGGTCGTGGGTGTAGTCGCGCAGGTCGTGGGCCTGCAGGGTCAAGAGCCCGCGCTCGACGGCGCGGCCGACCACCCCGATGCCCAGCGGGCCGGGGAAGGCGTCGGGAAAGATGGTGAGGACGTCGACCCGCATCAGGCCTCGTCCTCCGGCCAGGGCAGCACCACGATCCTGCCATTGGCGACATCAACGCGCACGACGTGGGCACGCACCATGGGGATGCGCCGCTCAGTGCCGCCGCGTTCGCGGACGACCAGCACCTCCTGGTCGGGGTACTCCTCGACGTCGTCGACGACACCGAGCGACCTGCCGTCCTCGGTGACCACGTCGAGACCGACCACCTCCCAGATGAACCACTCGTCCTCACCCAGGCCGCGCCGATCGTCGCCCGCGATGCAGAGGTAGCTGCCGCGCAGACGCTCGGCGTCGTTGCGGGAGACCACCTCGCCGAGCGAGAGCAGCAGGTCGCCCTCGGGCGTTGGACACGCCGCCACCACGGTGTAGCGCCTGGCGGGGTCGAGCTCCGACCACAGCTTCAGCCCCGGCGCGAAGCGCGAGGCGTCGCCACCGAGCGGTTCCACGCGCAGCTCTCCGCGCACGCCGTGGGGACGGCGGACGTAGGCGGCGCGCAGGCGCTCCGGTGCGGTGCTCATGGTGGACGGCATGGTTCTCAGTGAATCGCGCGTGTCAGCCGACGTCGACCTGGACGCGCTGGCGGTGGCGCAGCCCGGCCGCGCGCACCACTGTGCGGATGGCGTCGATGTTGCGGCCGTTCTTGCCGATGATCTTGCCCATGTCCTCGGCGGAGGCGCGGATCTCGACCACCTGCTGGCGGCCGCCCTGGCGCACGCGCACGGACACGGAGTCCTTGTCGTTGACGATGTTGCGGGTGATGAACAGCGCCAGGTCGCCGTAGTCGGTCACGACTGCTCCTCCGCGGCGGCTTCGGGCGCGGCCTCGGTCGCCTCGGCCTCTGCGGGTTCGGTCGTTGCGGCAGCGGGCGCCTCAGCGGCTGCAGGTGCCTCCGCGACCGGTGCCTCAGCGGCCGGCGCGGCGGCGCGGCGCGGCTGCGCGCTGCGCTGCAGGATGCCTTCGCGCTCCAGGAGCTTGCGGGCGACGTCGCTGGGACGGGCACCGCGGCGCATCCACTCCCGCACCTTGTCGGCGTCGATCTGCACCTTGGCCGGGTTGGGCAGCGGGTCGTAGAAGCCGATCTCCTCGATGAACTTGCCGTCGCGCGGGCTGCGCGAGTCGGCGACCACGAGGCGATAGAAGGGCCGCTTCTTCGCCCCCATCCTCTTCAGACGGATCTTGACCAAAACCTCTCCTCGCTGATGTGTGCAGCCCGCGCCTACTGGAGGCCGCCGAGCTGCGTCGGATCCATTCCCTGCAGGTTCTTGAGCATGCGCATCTTGCCCCGCATGCCCTTGCCCCCCTTGCCGCCGCCGAGCTGCTTGAACAGCTGTTGCATCTGCTCGAAGCCCTTGAGCATCTTGTTGACGTCGGAGATGTCGGTGCCGCTGCCCATGGCGATGCGCTTGCGCCGCGCGCCCTTGATGATCTCCGGCTTGCGGCGCTCCTCCGGCGTCATCGAGAGCACGATGGCCTCGAGTCGCTTGAGGTCGTTCTCGGTGGGCATCTGCCCGCCCGCCTGCTGCATCAGCTTGCGCCCGCCGGGCAGCATGCCGAGGATGCCTTCCAGCGGCCCCATCTGGCGGATCTGGCGCAGCTGCCCGATCCAGTCCTCCATGGTGAGGCGCCCGCTGAGCAGGCGCTCCTCCATCTCCTTGGCCTTGCGCTCGTCGACGTGCTCCTGCGCCTTCTCGATGAGGGTGAGCACGTCGCCCATGCCGAGGATGCGCGAGGCCATGCGCTGGGGATGGAAGGGCTCCAGCTCGCTGACCTTCTCGCCGATGCCGCTGTACATGATCGGTTTGCCGATCGTCTCGCGCATCGAGAGAGCCGCACCGCCGCGCGCGTCGCCGTCGAGCTTGGTGAGGATGGCACCGTCGACGCCGACCTGCTCGTCGAACGACCTGGCGACGTTGACCGCCTCCTGGCCGGTCATGGCGTCGACCACCAGGACCGTCTCGTGCACCGAGACCTTCCTGCGGATCTCCTTGAGCTCGTCGAGCATCTTCTGGTCGATCTGCAGTCGGCCGGCGGTGTCGAGGATGACCACGTCGCAGTTGAGTCGCCGCGCCTCGTCGACACCCTTGCGGCAGATGTCCGGCGGCTTGTCGCCGTCGGGCATGTGCACGGGAACCTGGTTGTCCTTGCCCAGCTTTTCGAGCTGCTGCGCGGCCGCCGGTCGATAGGTGTCGGCGGCGACCAGCAGGGGGCGGTGGCCCTCGCGCCGGATGGCCAGCGCCAGCTTGGCGGCGGTGGTGGTCTTGCCCGAGCCCTGCAGGCCGACCAGCATCACCACCGTGGGCGGCTGCGACTGGTAGCGGATCTTGCGCTGCTCGCCGCCGAGCAGGGTGACCAGCTCCTCGTCGACGATCTTGACCATCTGCTGGCCGGGCGTCAGCGACTCGAGCACCTCGGCGCCGACGGCGCGCTCGCGGATGCGCTCGACGAAGCCGCGCGCCACCTTGAAATTGACGTCGGCCTCGAGCAGGGCCATGCGCACCTCGCGCAGGCCGAGCTCGACCTCCTCCTTGGTGAGGCGGCCCTTGCCGCTCAGCGAGGCGAAGATGTCGGTGAGGCGGTCGGAGAGGGAGTCGAACATGGCGGCTACTCGCTCGCGCCCTGCAGCCGGGCCAGGCGGGCGCGCAGCTCGGCCTCGACGGCGTCGCGGCGGGCCAGCTCGGCGGCGTGGCCGAGGCGGGTCTCGTAGTGCTCGAGCTGGACCAGGGCGCGGCGCACCAGGTCGTGGGCGGCGCTGCGGCTGACCCCGAGCTGCTCGGCCAGCTCCGCGTAGGACCAGTCCTCGTCGAGATGGAGCCGGCAGGCCTCCCGCTGGTGCTCGGTGAGCAGGGCGCCGTAGACGTCGAGCAGGCGCTGCTGGCGGGCGACCGGCGCGGTGGGATCGGGAATCGGGAGGGGTGTCAAGGACAAAGCCTGGACAGTCTACACGTCCGGCGTGGCCTCGCCGCCCGGCGGCGACCTCGACCGGCGCTACACGCCGACCAGCGCCGCCTCGATCTCCGCCCGGATCACCTCGAGCCGCCGGTAGCCGATGGTGCGGGTGAGCGCCTGGCCGCCGCGGAAGAGCATCAGGGTGGGCACCATGGTCACCCCGAACATGGAGGGGATCACCGGGTTGGCCTCGACGTCGAGCTTGCAGACCCTGAGGTGATCCGCGTCCTCCTCGGCGAGGAGGTTGATGCTCGGGGCCAGGCCCTTGCAGGTCGAGTTCCAGGAGGCCCAGAAGAAGACGAGGACGGGGAGCTCGGACTCGATGACCTCGGTCCGGAAGCTGAGGTCGGTGACGGTGACGGGCGCAGCCATACGGACGCGGACTCTACAAAATGAAGCCGGGCGTTACCCTCAGCGGCGATGGACGCCGCAGCCCGATCCCCGTGGGCGCCGCTCGCCGAGCTCATGGCCGTGGTGGCCGGCACCGGACCGGCGGCACGCGAGGTGCCTCCCCTGCTCGCCGACGAGACGCCCGACCCCGGCCTCTTCGGCCCCGAGTCGGTGACCTGGCGCGTGGCCCGCGAACCCTTCCTGCTCGTCGGCGGCGGCCGCGCCCTGCTCATGCAGGTGGCCAACCCGCTCGTCGCCCAGGGCGTGGTCGACCACAGCGGCTACGAGGAGGATCCCTTCGGCCGCCTGGTGCGCACCGTGCGCTGGCTGGTTGCGGTCACCTTCGGCACCAAAGCGGAGGCCCGCGAGGCCTCGCGCACGGTGATGCGCGTCCACGATTCGGTGCGCGGCGCGCTCACCGCGGCCAACGCCGCGCCCGGCATGCCCGCGGGCACCGCGTATTCGGCGGCCGATCCGCAGCTCGCGCTCTGGGTGCTGGCCACCATCCTCGACTCCATGCTGGCCACCTACGCGGCCATGGTGGGAACGCTGCCCCGCGACGACGCCGACCGTTTCGTCCGCGAGTGGCGCGCTGCGGGGCGGCTGGTCGGCGTCCCCGCCTCGCACATGTGGGACGGAGCGCGTGATCTGCGCGACTACGTCGACACCGAGGAGCAGGCGCTGCATCCGGTCGCCGCGTCGCGCGAGGCCGCGCGCGTGGTGCTGCGCCCGCCGCTGCCGACACGCGCCCTGCGTCCCGCGACGGCGTGGATCGCCTTCCTCACCACAGGCTTGCTCCCGCACAGGCTGCGCACCGCCTACCACCTGCGCTGGACACCCGCACACGCCGTCTCACACCGGACGACGTGCGCGTCGATGCGCCAGGTGCACAGGGTCCTGCCCCGGCGCCTGCGCGTCTCCTCGCTGCACGACGCGGCACTCAACCGCAGCAACGGCCGCGGCCTCACCGCCTGAGGCGCACGCGCTCAGCAGGACAGCGCGAAGCTGGCCCCGTCGTCGTGCGAACAGGCGATGCCGCCGCCGCTGCGGGCCACCAGCACCGCGCCGTCGGGCAGCCGCACCGCCGTGCCGAAGTCCATGGCGGTCGACCACCCCGTCGGCTGGTCCGGCGGGGCCGTGCCGCCGACCACGTAATGCACGATGCGCAGCAGGCTGTCCGGCTGCGCGGTGCGCCGCACCACGATGTCGAGCAGGCGGCTGGTGGCGAAGTCCGCGGCGGCGAGCAGCACCACGGTGCTCGCCGAGCCGGTGCTCATGCTCTGCACGCCGCTGCCGTCGACCCGCGAGACGCGCACGCCTCCGCTGGTTAGGGTGAAATAGGTCAGGTCTGTCCCGAACGTCGGGGACACCTGCGGGATGCCGCTCACACCCGGCCCGACGCGCGCGCAGTCCGCGCCGCCGCCGCACGCGTAGAGGCCGCTGCTGCCCACCGCGAGCGTCATCCCCACGTAGACGCGGCTCGCGCCCGGGCCGGTGAACAGCGCGGTGACGGCCTCGACCCCCAGCGGCTGGCTGCTCTCGGAGGCGAGCTTGCCGTCGGCATCGGTGTAGCGCAGCAGCGTCTGGCCGGTGGTCGACACCAGGTACACGGCGGGCGCGTCGGCGGCCGAGCCGGGATCGATGGCGGCGTCGCCGCGAGTGGCCACGGTGACCGGGGCGAAGCTGGCGCCGCCGTCGCCGCTGCGCAGCAGCGCGCTGCCCGGTGCGATGGCGAAGAGCACCGGCCGCCGCGGATACGCGGACGGCACCAGGATGCGGCTGTAGGGCGGCAGCCCCGCGCCGCCGAGCTGCTGCCAGGTGTGGCCGCCGTCCTCGCTGCTGGCCAGCCGCGAGCACCCGGTGGTGCCGCAGGTCCCGGCCGCGAACACGGTCTGGTCGCCGCCGTAGCCCGGTGAGGTGGCGAAGGACCCGACGGTCATCGAGGCCAGCGGCGGCGGCAGGGGCGGCGGCGTCAGGCGCGGCGGCGACGGGGCGGCGCCGGGATGCCCGGTCACGTCCGAAGCGACGCCGCCGACCGCGGAGAGACTGCGCCCCACCACACCCGGCCCGGCCGCACCGGTCACCGCGGCGCGCGCCGGCGGCGCGGACACGGCGGCCGCCACCGGCGGAGGCGCCACCCCGAGCCGCGGCGGCGCGGCCAGCCCACCGGCGAGCAGGGCGATGAGCACCGGTGCGCCGAGGGGCTCCAGCTCCCGCAGCCGCGCCAGCGTCCCACCCTGCCCGGCGGGCATGACGTGCAGCCGCCGCACCACGCGTCCCGCCGCGCGCGCCAGCAGCGGCACCGCCACCGCCGCGGGCGCGCCGATGAGCCCGCGCAGCCGCCGCCGCGCTCGCGAGATGCGCTGCGCCACCGCGTCGACGCGCATGCCCGCGGCCCGCGCGATCTCGGCCAGGCTGAACCCGCTCACCGCGCCGGCGATGAGCTCGCGGTCGACGTCGGCCAGCGTCTCCCAGGCGGTGGCCAGGAGCTGCCGGTCGAGGGCCACGTCCTCCGCGGGCGGCGCGCCCGGCGCCCGCGCCAGCGGCGACTCGACGCGCAGGTTCTGGCCCCGGCGCCGCAGCTCGTCGCGGCAGACGTTGCGCGCCACCGCGACCAGGTAGCCGACCGGCTGCTCGTGCAGCGCGTCGATGCGCGCCGCCACCCGCGCGAAGGCCTCCTGGGTGGCGTCCTCGGCATCACCCGGATCGCCGAGCATGGTCATGCAGATGGCGAAGATGCGCGCGCGCTCGCGCAGGTACAGCGCCTCGATGGCCGCCCCGCTCTCCGCGTCGCCCACGCTCCGCTCCCCTTCCAAGGCGCATCACCGAACACCGTGCGCACCGCGACTATAGCCGCGCGCCGCCGCCGCGACGAGTCCGCGATCTCGCATGTCAGGAATCGCGCGCTGGTCCGTATAGATGCATCGGCCGCCGCGGCGCGGCCGCCATGGGAGGGTTCAGAGATCATGGCCATTCGACCACGGCGCCTGCGAGCTGCGGCCGCATGCGCGCTGGCACTGATGGTGGCGCTGCCCGCCACGCAGGCGCGCGCGCAGACCTCACCGACCGACCAGGGCACCGGCCCGGCGGTGCTCACCTTCACCCCGCCGTCGGGGAACGTCGACGACTGCAGCCAGCCGTTCGACATCACCGGCACGGCGGACGTGGCGGTCAGCCTCAACGGCGGTGTCTATGCCGGGCCGGTCAGCATCACCGGCAGCTTCACCTGCTTCACGCCGGACGGCAGCTCCGCGGACGGCAACGTCAGCCTGGTCATCTCGGGCAGCAACCAGACCGGCTACATCCAGTGCGGGACGCCGACCAGCCCCATGCAGTTCTGGATGATCACCGTCGAGACCACCATCATCACCGTGGTGGGCCTCTGCGACGTCAGCGGCCACACGGGGGGATGGAAGCAGTTCGACGTCTACGGAGAGTGGGTGCCGGCGTCGTTCGACCCCTCGACCAACGCCTTCACCTCGTTCACCGTCAGCGGCGAGACCTGGTTCGGCGACAACTGACGCGCGAGAGGGCTGGGAGTTCCTGCCCTAGGTGGCGGGAACTTCCAGCACCCCGGCGAAGAGCGCGTCGAGGTAGGCCTGGGGATCGAAGACGTTGAGGTCGTCGATCCCCTCCCCCATGCCGACCAGCTTGACGGGGATGCCCAGCTCCTTCTCGATGGCCAGCAGGGTGCCGCCGCGCGAGGTGCCGTCCAGCTTGGTGAGCACCAGCCCGGTGAGCTGCATCGCCTCGTTGAAGGCCCGCGCCTGGGCGATGGCGTTCATGCCCGTCGGGGCTTCGAGGACCAGCAGGGTCTCGTGCGGTCCCTCGGGGATGAGCCGCTGCACCACGCGCCTGACCTTCTTCATCTCCTCCATCAGCGGCGACTTGGTGTGCAGCCGCCCCGCGGTGTCGACGAGCACCACGTCGACGCGCCGCGCCAGCGCAGCCTGGATGGCGTCGTACACCACCGCGCCGGGATCGGCGCCGGGCTGATGCGCGACCACGTCGGTGTGGGCGCGATTGCCCCACAGGCGGAGCTGGTCGATGGCGGCGGCGCGGAAGGTGTCCGCGGCGGCGAGCAGGGTGGTGTGCCCGTCCTCGCGCAGTCGATGGGCGAACTTGCCCAGCGTGGTCGTCTTGCCGCTGCCGTTGACGCCGACCACCAGCACCACCGACGGCACCGCGTCGAGGTTGAGCGCACGGTCGCGCTTGTCGAGCATCGCCAGCATCTCCGCCTTCAGCGCGGCCAGCGCCTGCTCCGCGTCGGGGATGCGCTCGTCGCGCACCCGATCGCGCAGGCCGTCGACGAGCTGCTGGGCCACGCCCATGCCGGCGTCGGCGCCGATGAGGATCTCCAGCAGGTCGTCGTAGAAGTCGTCGTCGAGGTCGCGTCGCAGCAGGACGACGTCGCGCACCTGCTCGCTGAAGGAGAGCGACGCCTTGTCCATGCGCCGCGACATGCGGCGCCACCAGGATTCGCGGCGGGCCCGCTCCTCGGTCTGCTCAGCCACGGGGGCTAGTGTGCCCGTCGGCGGCGCCGGAGCGCTCGGCGCGGGCCACCGCGTCGCGCAGCAGCGCCTCGGCGGTCGCGCGACCCTGCCAGTCCTCGACCACGATGTGCTTGTCCGGCTCCAGCTCCTTGTAGATCTCGAAGAAGTGGCGGATCTCCAGCAGGGTGTGCTCGGGCACGTCGCCGATGTCCTCCCACAGCGAGCGCGGGTCGTGGGCGGGGACGGTGAGCAGCTTGGGGTCGCCGCCGGCCTCGTCGTGGGTCATCAGCACGCCGATGGCGCGGGCCTCGACGTGGCAGCCGGGGAAGGTCGGCTCGTCGAGGAGGATGAGGGCATCGAGGGGGTCGCCGTCCTCGCCGAGGGTGCCGACCACGAAGCCGTAGTCGGCGGGGTAGCGGGTTGCGGTGAAGAGCTGGCGGTCGAGCCGGATCACACCGGTGTCGTGGTCGATCTCGTATTTGTTGCGGCTGCCCTTGGGCACCTCGACGACGACTTCGAACACCACGATCGCGGAGCCTAGCGCAGATGCCGAAACGGCTCCGGCACGTAGGCGGCGAGCAGTGACCGCCACGCCTGGCTGAGCGTGGTGCGGACCACCTCGTCGTCCTGCACCAGCCAGGCGAGGTGGCGCAGGCCGTGCTCCAGCACCTGCTCGTACCCGATCGCCGCCGGCGCGCTGGTCGCCTCGCCGCGCGCCAGCTCGGCGCGTGCGATCGGCGTGCCGGCCAGCTCCGGCGCCTGGTCGTCGCGATTGACCACCACGAAGCTGAGGATCACCGACCCGCGCGCCCGCCGCCACGACGTCGAGTGCACCAGCAGCGGCGCGCCCATCAGGTTGCGCGACAGCCGTCCCACCACCTCGACGGGGTCCTCGTCCTCGCCGACCTCGATGTACCAGGGATCCGGCCCGCAGGGACCGGCCACCTCGGGGGTGCCGCCGCGCATGCGCAGGACGAACACCTCGGCCTGCACCGGCCCCTCCGTCCCCCAGGGCGGCGGGAGCTCGCCGGGGCTCAGGCTGGACGCGCCATGGCAAGCACCTGCTCGCGCGTCGCGTCCATGTTGTGCGCCTCGCGGCCGTGCTGCTGCACCACGGGAACGATCTCCTCCTCGGTGCCCCTGGCCTCGAAGCCGCACTCGCAGCGCACCACCAGCTCCTCGCGCTTCTCGTCGTCCATCACCGTCGCCTCGCCTAGCGTTTCTCAGACCGCGGCGGCGACCGGGGCCGGCTCGGTGGGCACCGGGCCGCCCTTCTCGAAGCGCACGCTGATCAGCGCGCTGGTGCCGTCGCGGCCCATGGTCACGCCGTAGAGCGCGTCGGCGGCGGCCATGGTGACGTGGTTGTGGGTCACCACCACGAACTGCTGCTGTGCCGAGAGCCGCCGCAGCAGCCGGGTGAAGCGGCCGATGTTGGCGTCGTCGAGCGGCGCGTCGACCTCGTCGAAGAGGTAGAAGGGACTGGGGTTGACCTGCTGCAGGGCGAGGATCACCGCCAGCGCGGTGAGTGCGCGCTCGCCGCCGCTGAGCAGGCTGAGCGCCTGCAGGCGCTTGCCCGGCGGCTGGGCCAGGATCTCGACGCCGGCCACGGTGGGACGGCGGCGGCGCGAGGCAGGATGGGCGACCACGATGCCGTCCTCGGACTCCTCCTCGGGCTCGGGCAGCTCCTCCAGGCGCAGGGTGGCCCGGCCGCCGGGGAAGAGCTCCTCGAAGACGGCCCGGAAGTGGTACGCCACGGCGCCGAAGACCGCGTCGAAGCGGCGCTCGACCTCGACGCCCAGGTGATCGGCCAGGGCGCGCAGGTCCTCGCAGGCGCCGGCCAGGTCGTCGCGGTCGTGGCGGACGCGGCCCACCTTCTCGGCCAGCGCGGCGTGCTGCTCGGGAGCCAGCCCGTTGACCGGTCCCATGGCGGAGATGCGGCGCTCCAGCCGGGTGATCTCGCGCTCGGCCTTCTCGGCGGCGGCGGCGTCCCACTCGGCGGACTCCTCCTCGTCGCCGGTGCCGCCCTCGGCCTCGCGGACGGCCTCCTCCAGCTCGGCGACGCGCCCCTGGCAGGCCTCGACCTCGACCCCGGCGGCGGCCTGCTCGTCGGCGGCGCGGGCGGCGGCCACGGCCACCTCGGCGCGCTGCGCCTCCAGCGCGGTGACCAGCTGCTCCAGCTCGACGAGCGGGGCGGCGGCGTCCTCGAGCAGGCTGACCGCGTCGCCGACCTCGGTGGCCGCCCGGGCGGCGGCGACCTCGGCGGCGCGGCCGCGGGCCAGGGCGACGAGCACGTCGCCCTCGGTGCCGAGCAGGCGCAGCTCGGCCAGCCGGGTGCGCTGCTGGGCGGCGTCGAGGGCCTGCCGGGCGGCGACCAGGCGGCGCTGCACGTCGCGGGACTCGGGCTGCACCTGGGCGATGGCCGCCTCCTGGGAGCGCAGCGCCTCGGCCGCGGATTCCTGGGCAAGGCGGCGCTCGACCTGCAGATCGCGCTCGCGGTCGGCCTGGGCACGGGCGCGCTCGACGACCTCGCGGACGCGCTCCTCCTCGACCGCGGCGGCGGCGGCGGCCTCGCGGGCGGCGCCGCGGGCGGATTCGCGGGCCTCGCGCTCGGTGTCGAGGGCGGCGGCGCGCTGCTGCTCGGCGCGGAGCGCGGTGGTGGTGGCGGCTGCGGCGGCCTGGGCCTCCGCGCTGGCCTGCCGGGCGTTCTGCAGCGCGGCGAGGGCGGCGTCGGCGGCCTGCTGGGCGTCGGCGTGGGACGCGGCGGCGTCGCTCGCGCGCTCGGCGGCCTCGGTCTCGGCGCGGCGGGCGGCCTCGGCGGCCTCCAGCGCCTCGCGCTCCTGGGCGGCCAGGGCGATGGTCTCGCCGGGCTTGCCGCCGCCGCGGATGCCGGCAGCGCTGACCACCGTGCCGTCGGGGAGCACGGCGCGGCCGCCGAGGGCGGCGACGGCCTGGCGCGCGGTGGGCAGGTCGGGAGCCAGCCAGGCGCCGTCGAGGCAGTGGAGCAGCGCGCCCCGGGTGCGCTCCTCCGCCTGCACGGCGACCGCGGCGGCGCGGACGCCGGTGGGAAGGACGACACGTCCGGCCTGAGTGCCCGGCGCGGCGGCGACGCCGAGCGCCAGAACCTCCTCCCGGGCCGCGCCGGCCGCCAGGAGCGCGGCCGCGCCGTCCAGGTCGTCGACCAGCCAGGCCGAGAGGTGCGCCTCCAGCGCCGCCTCGATCGCGGCCCGGTCGGCGGGGTCGAGCACCGTGAAGGCCTCGACGAGCCGCCTGGCGCTCAGCTCACTGCGTTCGACCGCGGCGGCGACGGCCCCGCCGCCGAGGGCACCCTCGACCTGTCCGTGCAGGGCGGCGGCGCGTGCCTCGGCTTCGCGGGCGGCGCTGCGCGCCTCGGCGGCCGCCTGCTCCGCCTGCTGCGACGCCGCACGGGCGGCGGCGGCGCGGTCACCCGCGGCCTCGGCGGCGACGCGGGCCGCCTCCATCTCAGCGGCGAGCGCTTCGGCGTGGCGGGCGGCGGCCGATGCGGCCTCGGCGAGGTCGTCGACGCGCTCGCGGGCGGCGCGCGCCTCGGCGACCAGCCGGGCCACGGCCTCCTCGAGCAGCTCCGCTCGCCCCTGGTGGTCGCGGACGGCGGCGGCGGCGGCGCTGTAGGCGCGCTCGGCCGTCTGGGCCTCGCGCTCCAGTCCCTGCAGCCGCTCGTCGGCCTCGCGGACGTCGCCGGCCACCCGCGAATGGGCCTGGCGCAGCTCGGCGAGGCGGGTCTCCATGGCCACCAGCCGGGCCTCCAGCTCGTCGCCGCTGCGGCTCAGCTCGCCGATCTGGAAGAGCGAGCGCTCGATCTCCACCTCGGAGCCGGCCACCTCCTGGACCGCGGCGGCACGCTGCAGGGCGCCGGCCGACTCGCGGTCGGCCCAGCGGCGGATCTCGCCGGCGTGGCGCTCGGAGTCGACGCGCGCGGTCTCCAGCCGCTGGGCGGCGGCGCGCTGGGCCTCGCGGGCCTCGGCCAGGTTGAGGCGCTCCTCCTCCAGGCGGTCGGTGAAGCCGGCCTCGGCCTCGATGGCGGCCTCGGCGCGGTGCAGCGCGGCGGTGAGCCGGGAGCGCGCCTGGCGGAGCTGGGCCCGGGCCGCCCGCCAGGACTCGCGGGCCAGGCTGCCGCGCAGCTCACCGAGCCGCTGGGCCAGGCCGCGGTGCTCCAGGGCCACCTCGGCCTGCTCGGCCAGCTCGGCCAGGCGGGGCTCGGCGTCGGCGAGCAGGTCCTCCATGCGCAGCAGGCGGCTCTCCACCTGCTGCACGCGCTCCAGGGTGTCCTCGCGGGCGGCGCGCACGGCGCGGACGCCGGCGGCCTCCTCGATGAGCGCCCGGCGCTGCTGCGGGGTGGCGGCGATGATGCCGTCGATGTCGTTCTGGGCGACCACGGCGTAGCCGGCCTGGGTCAGCCCGGTGGCGCCGAGCAGCCGCTCCAGGTCGCGCAGGCGGACGCGGCCGCCGTTGAGCCGGTACTCGCTGTCGCCGTTGCGGGTGACCCGGCGCTGGATGGCCACCTCGGGCTCGTCGATGGGCAGGCGGCCCTCCTCGTTGTCGAGGGTGAGCACCACCTCGGCCATGCCCATCGGCGCCCGGCCCTGGCCGCCGGCGTAGATCACCTCGTCCATGCGGGCGCCGCGCAGCTCGCGGGCGTTGGTCTCGCCGAGCGCCCAGCGGATGGCGTCGACCAGGTTGCTCTTCCCGCTCCCGTTGGGACCGACGATGGCAGTGATCCCGGGCTCGAGAAGGACCTCGCTGCGTCGGGCGAAGGTCTTGAAGCCGGACAGCGCGACACGGCGAAGCCTCATCGCAGGGATTCTCCGGCCGGTGGGCGCGCTACGTCAATATGTTGGGAGGGAAGAAGCTGCGTCCACAAGATGTTGTGTCCGGCGCCGGGCCGAGCTCGGGCGAGCACGACGTGCAGGGTAGCGGAAGTGCGGGCCGGGCGGATCAGCCCGCGCCCGCCTCGGGACCGCCGGCGGCGCCGGGCTTGCGGCGGCCGCGGCCACCGCGACGGCCGCGGCGGGTGGGACGGCGCGCCTCGGCACCGTCGGCCGGCGGTTCGGCGGCCTGCGCGGCGCCGCTGGGCGGCGTCGCGGCGGCGCTCCTGCCCGATCCGCCACTGCGGCGGCGGGCGGCGGTGCGGAGCTTCGCGGCGCCGGTGGTGGGCGCCTGGTCGGTCGAGAGCGGAGCAGCCGGAGTCGCGCCTGTGCCACCACGCTGGCGACGCCGTCCGGTGGCTGGACCGGAGGCGGGACGCGCGGTCGCCGTCTCGCCCGCCGGTGTCGCCGCTTTGCGCGGGGAACGGCGCCGCGGGGGTCGCTGCTCGTCGATTGCCCGACCAGCCGCCGGCGGCGGGGCGTTCGGGTCGCGGCGTGGCCGGGGCGGCCGTGTGGACCCTCCGGGCCTCGGCCCCGGCTGGGCTGCCGCACGCGGCTCGCGCGGCGCCTGGCCCTGCGGCGGCCGTCCGCGCCCGCGTGCCGCGGCGGGCGGCGCGGGCGGCGGCGGCTCCGGGGCGACCACCCGCCCGACCAGGGCCTCGGCCGCCGAGCGCAGCGCCGAGAGCAGCCCGCGCCGTCGCGGCGGCTCCGGCACGGCGGCCTCGATGTCGGCGGTGGTCACCGGCTGCGGCGCCCGCGCCGGCCGCTCGCGCGGCCCCCGGCTGACGCTGCGGTCGGCGGCCACCTCGGCGACGCGGCGCCGCACGCGGGCCGAGTCCGCCGCGGTCTCCAGCTCCGCCTCGCGCGCCGCCCGGGCCGCGCGCGTCGCCGGGCCCGCCTGGGCCGCGCGGCGCTTGGGCTGCCTGGTCAGCGCCTGCAGCGCCGCCCGGGCCGCGCTCTGCTCGGCGGCCTGCTTGGTGGTGCCCCGCCCCGTGCCCACCACCTCGCCGCCGACGATGGCGTCGGCGCTGTACTCCCGCTTGTGCCCCGGCCCGCCCACGGCCACGACGCGGTACGACGGGGTGGTCCCGGTGCGCTCCTGGGCCGCCTCCTGCAGCTTGCCCTTGAAGTTGGCGTCGCTCCACTCGGCCAGGTCGCCGATGTTCTGCAGGAAGACGCGGGTGGCCACCCGGTAGCCCTGGTCGAGGAAGAGCGCCCCGATCATGGCCTCGAAGGCGTTGGCCAGCAGCGAGGGGAGCTGGCGGGCGCCGGTCTTGGCCGCGCCCTTGCCGACGAAGAGCGCCTCGCCGAGGTGGAGGCGCTCGGCCAGGCGCGCCAGCGTCGAGGTGTTGACCAGGGCGGCGCGGAGCTGGGTGAGCTGCCCCTCGTCGTACTCGGGGAAGCGCTTGAACAGGTACTCGCCGACCACCAGCTCGAGCACGGCGTCGCCGAGGTACTCGAGCCGCTCGTTGTCGTGCCCGGGGCCGCTCGGGCGCCCCCTCTCGTTGTTCCACGAAGCGTGGGTCATCGCCTCGCGGAGGAGCTCGATCCGCCGGAAGCGGACGTTGATGCGCTGCTGCAGCTCCTCGAGCTGCGCCTCGTCGTCGGGGTCCTCGGCCAGGGGGGGACTCCCCCGATCCCCCTGGGGAGCTAGCTGACCGTCCCCAGCTTCTCCTGGACGTACTCCCAGGCCTGCCCCACCGTCGCGATCTTCTCCGCGTCCTCGTCGCTGATCTCCATCTGGTACTCCTCCTCGAAGGCCATGATCAGCTCCACGAGGTCCAGGGAGTCCGCGTTCAGGTCCTCCACGAAGGATGCTTCCAGGGTCACCTGCTCCGGCTCGACGCCGAGCTGCTCGACCACGATCGACTTGAACTTCTCGAAGCTCGTCGCGTCTGCCATCGGTACTCCCTTGTGCGGCCTCCGTTGGGTGGGCCGCTGTAGTTTGACGGGTGGGACGGTCGCCCGGCTCGGGTTCGGGAGGGCGCCAGGCGAAGGGGCCGGAGGCTCCGTCGACGACCGCGGGGGGCGGACCGGCGGGCTCCGAAGGGACCGAAGCCGGAGAGGGCTCGGGGGTTTCGCGGCGGGTGGTCCAGTCGTCGCGGGCGGGGCCCGCCGGTGGTGTGGGGGCGATGGCCGCGACTGCGACGGGGGACTCGGCGGACGGCCGACTGGGCGCGGCGGTCCAGGCGTCCTCCGCCGGCGACGCGGCCGAGGCGGGGGCCGTCGACCAGTGGTCGGCGAGCACGGGATGAGGCTCGGGCGCGGCGGTCTCCTGCTTGTCGGCCGGCTTGCGCCGCCTGGCGCCGCCCCGGCGCCCGCGATGGGTGCGGCGGCGGCCCTCGGCGTCGGCGTCGGCGTCGGCGTCGGACGCGCCATCTGCAGTGGTGAGCTCGGGCTCGGCCGCGGACGGCTCGGCGACGGGCGGGCTCCCCGGGGCGTCGACGCTCTGCGGGCGGCGACCGCGGCCCCCGCGGCGGCGGGGACGCGTCGCTCCGCTCTCGGCCGGCGGGTCGGCGGGGACTCCGCTCCCGGGCGGGCCGGCGGCCGTGACCACGGCGACCGCGCCCTCGCCCGTGAGGTCCGGGGGAGCGGCGCTCGGCGCGCGGCGCGCGGGTGCGCGTCGCCGTCGTGCGGAGGGCCGCCCGCCGGGACGATCTTCGGAGTCGCCGAGGCCGGTGTCGGGAAGGAGGGATTCCGGCGGCGTCTCGGACACGTTGATTGCGGCGATTCTACCCGCTCACGCGCCCATGCCCCCGTCGACGTGCAGCACGTGTCCGGTCACGTAGCTCGCCTCGGGGGAGGCCAGGAAGGCGATCGCGGCGGCGACCTCCTCCGCCGTGCCCATGCGTTCCAGCGGGATGCTCTGGGTGGCGCGCCCGCGCAGCGCGGCGTCCAGAGTTGCGGTCATGTCTGTCTCGATGAAGCCGGGCGCCACCGCGTTGACGGTGATGCTGCGGCTGCCCACCTCGCGTGCCAGCGACTTGGTCAGGCCGATCAGCCCCGCCTTGGCCGCCGAGTAGTTGGCCTGGCCCGGGTTGCCCATCACGCCGCTGACGCTGCTGACGTTGACGATGCGTCCCCAGCGCTGCCGCAGCATGGGCCGCAGGGCGGCGCGGCAGATGACGAACGCGGCGGTGAGGTCGACGTCGATCACCGCGCGCCAGTCGTCGTCGGACATGCGCAGGGCCAGGTTGTCGCGAGTCAGCCCGGCGTTGTTGACCACCACGTCGATACGGCCCAGCGCGTCGACGGTGCGGCTCACCAGCGTGGCGGCTGCGGTCGTGTCGGCGAGGTCGGCACCGAGCACGGTGGCCTGCACACCGAGCGCGCGCACCTCCTCCGCGACCGCCTCGGCAGCATCCACGTTGCTGCCATATCCGACAGCAACGGAAGCGCCACGCGCGGCGAGCGCCAGCGCGGCCGCACGCCCGATGCCGCGCGAGGCGCCGGTGACCAGTGCCACCCTGCCGTCGAGCGGACGCTCAGCCATGCGAGACACCCACGCGCTCGGCGAGCGCGCCCGCCTCGTCGAGTGACGACACCGCGATGGCGCGCACCTCCGGAGCGATGCGCTTGGCCAGCGCGGTGAGCACCGAGCCGGGACCGACCTCGACCAGGGTGTCGACGCCGAGCCCGACCAGGGTGGCCACGCAGTCGGTCCAGCGCACCGGCGCGGTGAGCTGGCGGCGCAGGCGGTCGCGCAACCCGGCGGCGTCGCGCACGGCGGCGCCGTCGACGTTGCAGGCCACCGGAATCGACGCCCCGCCGAAGTCCGCGGCGTCGAGCAGGGCGCCGAACCTCTCCGCCGCGGGCGCCATCAGGGGTGAGTGGAAGGCGCCGCTGACGTTGAGCGGCAGGGCCCGGCGCACGCCCCGCTCGCGGGCCAGATCGACGGCCGCCCGCAGCGCCTCGGTGGCGCCGCTGAGCACCACCTGGCCCGGCGCGTTGAGATTGGCCACCACCACGGTGCCCGCGCCGGAGGCCTCGACGTCGCGGCAGATCGCCTCGGCGGTCTCCACGTCGGCGCCGAGCAGTGCGGCCATGCCGCCCTCGCGCATCGCCGCCATGGCCCGCCCGCGCTCGACGACGAGACCCATCGCCTCCGCCGCCGGCAGCGCGCCCGCCGCAACCAGCGCCGCGTACTCGCCGACGCTGTGCCCGGCGACGCCCACCACCTCCACCCCGCCCGCCTGCCGCGCTCGCTCGGCGAGCACGCACTCGACGAGCAGCAGGGCGGGCTGGGCGACCTCGGTGGGACGGAGGTCGTCGTCCGAGCCGCGTTGGAGCGCGGCCGCCAGGTCGAGCCCGCGCGCCGACGCGGCGTCGAGGAGGCCGCGGGCCGTCGGGGTGTCGAGCAGCCCGTCCGCCATCCCGGCGGCCTGGCTGCCCTGGCCGGGGAAGCAGAGGGCGACCCTGCTCAGAGCCGTCGGTCCTACTCGGTGACGATGACTTCGCGGCCGTCGTAGGTGCCGCAGTTGCGGCAGACGCGGTGCTGCAACTTGGGCTGGCGGCACTGCTGGCAGGGAACCAGGCTGGGCCGGCTCAGCGCCAGGTGGGCGCGGCGACGATCACGACGCGCCTTGGGGACGCGTTCCTTGGGTACTGCCATGAGTTCTCCGGAGGGCGCGCGTCGCTGCTGGGATGCGCACCGGCGGCGCAGTATACCAGCCGCCGAGCGGGCGGTCCGACCGGCCGAGCGCGGCGGCGGACCGCCCGATCCAGGCGGCGGCAGGGCTCAGGAGGTCAGTTCTCCCCGCCCACGGTGATGACCCCGAAGACGGCCCCCTGGGGGTCCGCCAGCACCGCGAAGCGCCCCGCGGGGATGGTCATCGGCTCACTGAGCACCGAGGCGCCCAGCTTCTTGGCCTCGGCCACGGTGGCGTCGCAGTCGGCCACGGCGAAGTAGGCCAGCCAGTGCGGCGGCACCTGGGGCGGGTCCTGCGGACCCATCTCCCGCATGCCGGCCACCGTCTTGCCGCCGGCGGTGAACTCGGTGTACGTCATCGGCCCGTAGGCGCCGGTGGTCCCCGCCCAGCCGAACACGGCGCCATAGAACTGCTTCGACTTCTCGATGTCGCGCGAGGCCAGCTCGTTCCAGCAGAGCGAGACCGGCTCGCTGAAGAGGTCGGCGCCCCGGTGCAGCTTGGGCTGCCACCCCGAGACCACGGCGCCGGTGGGATCCATGAAGACCGCCATGCGGCCGACGTCCATGACGTCCATGGGCTGCACCAGCGTGGTGCCGCCGTTCTCGGCCACCCTGGCCGCGGTGGCGTCGAGGTCGTCGACGTAGACGTAGGTGGTCCAGGCGGTGGGCTGGCCCTCCATCATCAGCGGGCCGGCGCCGGCGATGCTCTTGTCGCCCTGGTGGAAGATCGTGTAGTTGCCCGCCTCCTCGCCCATCGACTCAGGACGCCAGCCGAAGAGCTCGCCGTAGAACTTCTTGGCCGCCTCCAGGTCGGAGGTGCCGAGGTCCACCCAGCGGGGGGTGTTGGGTGCGTAGTCGACCGCAGGCATGGTGTCACCGCCTCCTCGTGACTGTTCGCTGATTCGTGCGCAGGTGGATTCTCCTCGTCTGCGCGGCGGTCTGCAGGGGAGAAGCGGTTAAGGCTGTCTGTGCTCAGCGACGGCGGCGGCGCGACCCGCCGGGCTCGTCGGCGAGGGTCCCCGCGCTGGGCAGCGACTCGATGCCCTTGCGGACCGTCGCCGCGGCGCGGCCGAGGTGCTCGTCGAGCTGGCGCATCGACTCCTGCACGCCCTGGGTGGCCGCGGCGATGTGCTGCTCCAGCTCCCGCATGACCGTGCCCACGTAGGCGTCCGCGTCGGCACGGATGCGCGCGGCGGCCTGCTCGGCCTCGGCGCCGAGCTGGGCGGCGCGCTGCTCGGCGCCGCGGGTGATCTCGTGCTGCGCCACCAGCGAGGCGGCGTGCTC
>Ga0070709_10000127_pt1 | contig 50350 bp, 47 predicted proteins | sample LARL51metaG_FD_65449 | JGI IMG/M metagenome (GOLD analysis project Ga0070709, IMG submission 65449) | Corn, switchgrass and miscanthus rhizosphere microbial communities from Kellogg Biological Station, Michigan, USA - LAR L5-1 metaG | ecosystem: Host-associated > Plants > Roots > Rhizosphere ... | reverse complement strand
TGGTCAGCATCGTCATGAACGTGCCCTGCTCGGGGCCGATCTGGAAGATCACCCGGTCCGGGAACCTCGCGGCGGTCTCCGCGATCAGATCACGCAGCAGCGCGTCCGGCGGGCTGGAGTGGGCGACCAGGTACTCGTGCAGGTTGGGGCGCAGGTGCTCGGATCCGGAGGCCATGCGGTCGAGGTTAGTGCCACGGATCCTGGCCGGGAGGCGGGAGCCGGGCTTGGGCAGGCTCTCCCGGCGAGATCTTGCACACACCGCCCCTGCCCCTCGCATACTGGGTCAACGGGGTGTCGGCCGTCACGGCCCGACCCCAGACCAACCGGAGGACCACCATGACGGCGCAGATACTCCAGCAGCGGGCCGAGATCGAGCGGGCGATGGGCAGCCGGACCATTTGCGACCTGCTCGACCACACCGCCGCGGAGGCGGGGGACGCTCCGGCATTCTCCAACGAGGCCGGCGACAGCTGGCAGACCCTGACCTGGGCCCAGACCCACCGGCAGGTGCGTGAATTGGCGGCCGGCTTCGCCGCCCTCGGGCTGGCCCCGGGCGAGCGGGTCGCGCTCATGCTGCCCAATTGCACCGAGCACGTGCTCGCCGACCAGGCCGCGGTGCACGCCGGCGGCCTGGGCGTCACGATTTACGCCACGCTGGCGCCGGAGCAGATCGCTTTCGTGGCCGGGGACTGCGACGCGCGGATCGCCGTCGTGGACGGGGCGGGCGAACTGGCGCGCTGGCAGCCGGTGCTTGCGCAGTTGCCCGGGCTGAAGACGATCATCGTCAGGGACGCCGCCGCGTGCCCGGCCGGAGAGCCGTACCTGACCTGGGACGCCTTCGCCGCGCTCGGCAAGGAGCGGTACGCCGCCGACCCGGATCTGGTCAGCGAGCGGGTGGCGGCGATCACCATCGACGACCCGGTGGCCCTGCTCTACACCTCGGGGACCACAGGCAACCCCAAGGGCGTGCTGCTGACGCACCGCAACGTCGGCTACGAGCTGGCCTCCGCGCAGGGCATGGGCCTGATTCCTGACCGGGCCCGGTGGGTGTCCTACCTGCCGCTCGCGCACATCGCCGAGCGCATGTTCAGCATCTACCTGCCCATCCACATGGGGACGCACGTGCACTTCTGCCCGGACCCGGCGCAGCTCGTGCGGGTGGTCGGGAAGGTCCGCCCCAACGGGTTCTTCGGCGTGCCCCGGGTGTGGGAGAAGATCCGGGCGGGCATCGAGTCGCTGTTCACGCTGGAACAGGACGAGGCGAAGCGGGCCGCCGTGGCCAAGGCGATGGACACCGGCCGGCGTTACGTGGAGGCCTGCCAGTACGGGCACACCATGCCGCCCGGCCTGGAGGCGGAGTTCGCCGCGGCGGACGCGGCGGTGCTCGCGCCGATCCGCGGGCTGCTCGGCCTGGGCGAGGCGGAGGTTGTGTCCAGCGCCGCGGCGCCGCTGCCGCCGGAGGTCGCGGCGTTCTTCTCCGGCCTGGGCATGAAGATCCTCGACATCTACGGGATGACCGAGACCACGGGGGCGTTCACCACCAACACCCCCGAGGCGTTCAAGCTGGGCACGGTGGGCCGGCCCTACCCGGGCATGGAGGTACGCATCGCCGAGGACGGGGAGATCCTGGTGCGCGGGCCGCTGACCACGCCGGGGTACCTGAACCGGCCCGACCTCACCGCGGACCTGATCGACGCGGACGGCTGGCTGCACACCGGCGACATCGGCAGGCTGGACGAGGACGGGTTCCTGTCGGTGGTTGACCGCAAGAAGGAACTGATCATCACCGCGGGCGGCGAGAACATCGCGCCGGCCGGGATCGAGAGCCTGCTCGTCGCGCATCCGCTGGTCGGCCAGGCGCTCGCCTATGGTGACCGGCGCAAGTACGTGGTGGCGCTGCTCACCCTGGACGGCGAGGTGGCGCCGGCCTGGGCAAAGACCCGTGGCATCGACTCCGGGTCACTGGCCGAGCTGGCCGCGGATCCGGTGGTGCTCGCCGAGGTGGGCGCCGCGGTCTCGGCCGCGAACGAGCGGCTGGCCCGGGTCCAGCAGGTCAAGCACTGGCGGCTGCTGCCGGTGGAGTGGACGGCGGAGACCGAGGAACTCACACCCACGCTCAAGCTGCGGCGGCGGATCGTCCACGCCAAGTACGCCGACGTCCTCGACACGCTGTACGACGGCTAACACCGCCGCCCGGCACGCCAGGGATCAGATCTGGCTCCAGGTGGAGCCGTTCCAGGCCCAGGTAGTCGTCGGGAACGACTGGAGCGCGTTCTCGCTGCCCGAGAACAGCACCACCTGGCCGGTGGCACTGTCGAAAGTCATCGCCCCGTAGGCGCGCGGCGGCGGCGACGTGGCCGGGCTGAGCTGCGTCCAGTCCGTGCCGGTCCACGTCCAGATCGTGTTCAGGAACGTGTTGTGCCCCGCGTCGCCGCCGAACAGCAGCAACTGGTTGCTGGCCGTGTCGTAGGCGGCCTGCCGGGCAAAGACGTCGATGCCCGGTGAGTGCGCCGGGCTGAGCGGGGTCCACGTGGTGCCGTTCCAGGACCAGGTGTCGCCGGGAGCGAAGCCGGTGCCGTGGAAGCCACCGAAGAGGATCATCTGACTCGTCGCGGGGTCGTAGACGAACGCGGCGCTATCCCGCCCGCTGGGCGAGGTGGCCGGAGTCAGCTTGGTCCACGTGGTGCCGTTCCAGGACCAGGTGTCGTCCCAGTACCCCGTCCCATGGAAACCGGCGAACAGGATCACCGTCTTGGTCGCGGCGTCGTAGGCCATTTGCTGGTCCTCCCGGCCGGGAGGCGAGGTGGCCGGGTGCAACTGGGTCCAGTTGCTGCCGTTCCAGGTCCAGGTCTGGTTGGAGAAGCCGGTGCTGGTCGTCGCGCTTCCACCGAACAGCAGGAGTTGGTTGCTGGCGGGGTCGAAGACCATCGACGCCCCGGTGCGGGCCGAGGGGCTGCGGGTGGGGTTACGGAGCGTCCAAGTGGTCCCGGTGCGGGTCCAGGTGTCGCGGAATATCGTGCCCGGGCGCCTGCCGCCGAACAGGACCAGCTCGTTCTTGGGCGGGTAGTAGGCGAATGCCGCCCACTCCCGGCCTCGCGGGGTGGCGGCTGCGGCCCGGGCCGGCGCCGCGTGGCCACGGCCCGGCCCGCGCGCAGCGGCCTGGGCGGGCGCGGCGGCGGCCACCGCGGTGACCGCCAGCGCGGCACACGCGCATGCCGCGGTGTGCCGGAACAGGGTGTTGCCGCGCACTGTGAGCACCGTCGTGATCATCTGACATCCTCCCGTTAGCTCGGGCCCCCCGCCCAAGCGCCGCGGCTCATTCCCGGACAAAAGACGCAGCAGGGCGCCTGCGGGTTTACTCCGGCCGTGCAGCGCCGGCGCTACGCTTGGCTAACCTCTGGCACGCCACGGATTTCGCAGCGTGCGGACCCCGGCCGAGGGAGACGCCATGGCGGGAGCGGATCCAGCGGGGCTGGACGTCACCACGCCCAACATCGCCCGCATGTACGACTACATGCTGGACGGCAAGGACAACTTCGCCGCCGACCGCGATGCGACCGAGAAGCTCATCACGATGATGCCCCGGCTTCCGCTGATCGCCCGGGCCAACCGGGCCTTCCTGCGCCGGGCGGTGCAGGTCCTGGTTACCGAGTACGGCATCCGCCAGTTCATCGACGTCGGTACCGGCCTCCCGACCATGGGGAACGTGCACGAGGTGGCCCGCCGGGCGGCGCCGGGCACCCGGGTTCTCTACGTCGACAACGACCCGGTGGTCTGCTGTCACGCCCGCGCGCTGCTGTCGTCGGCCGCGACCCAGATCATCGAGGCGGACCTGCGGCGGCCCGACGAGATCCTCGGCCATCCGCTGACCCGGCAGACCATCGACCTCGGTGAGCCGTTCGCGCTGATGTTCATGAGCGTGCTGCATTTCGTGCCCGACCAGGACGACCCGTGGTCGGCCATCGCGCGGTTCCGTGCGGCGATGGCTCCCGGCAGCTTCCTTGTCATCTCGCACGGCACGCTGGAGACCCGCCCGGACGACCCGCGGGCCCAGCTGTCCGCCGAGGTCTACAGCCAGTCGTCGGCACCGCTGGCGCTGCGCAGCCTGGCGTCGGTGCGCCGCCTGTTCGACGGCTTCGAGCTGGTGGAGCCGGGCCTGGTCTGGATCTCCCAGTGGCGTCCCGGCTCGTCAGAGGCGGTCGAGGGCGTCGGCGAGACGCTGCGCGGCGGCGTGGCAAGGAAGGCCGCCTGAGGCGCGGTGCCCGGCCGGCCACAGCATCACCGTGGCGGGGACAGTAGGGTCGGGGCCGGAGGCGTCCGGGTGCCTGGTGGCCCCCCCGGTCTTCAAAACCGGTGAGCCGCGCGCCGCGCGGCTGGCGGGTTCGATTCCCGTCCGCCTCCGCTGACCTGCGCAGATGCTGCGAGCAGCCAACCTTGGCATACCTTTGCGGTGGGCGTGCGAACTGTCCGGCAGAGCGGTTCGGGGAACATCCGGGGAATGGCCGTTCACGATGCAGCTCCCTCCACCAGCTTGGCGACTGCCTCCGCGGCGGCTAGGTGCTGCTGGGCTTCTATGTGGGTGTAGTGGGATGTCATGGCCGCGTCCGCTGCGGCCGTCCTCAGCGTCGTGCCGATCTTGCTCATAATGTCGGCGGCCTGCCTGGCGATACCGGGCTCTGGACACGCCTTGAGCACGGCGATGGCCATCCGCTCGGCGGCAGCACGGCTGAGTGTGATCACCTGGTCAACGGTCTCCCAGGGCATCCGGCCAGGGTGCGCAAGCTGGGCTCGCTCCAGGTGGGCGAGGTAGGTGCTCCACATTGCCTGGCGCATGCTGGGATCAGGTACGCATTCGCGGATCGAGGGGACCGGCGGAGACTTGAGAGGATGGGCAGAGACGGCAGGCATGGATCTTCAACCGGTGAGCCGCGCGCCGCGCGGCCGGCGGGTTCGATTCCCGTCCGCCTCCGCTAGCGGCAAGGAGGTCGTGATGTTCCAAATAGGCCCGCGGTGGCGGGCGATGCCGCCGATCGCAGCACTAAGCCTGGCAGCAGTGGTGCTGGCGCCCGCGGCCGAGGTGGCTGGCGCGCCCGCCGTCGGCCCGGCTGGCCGGGCCGCGGCGGGGCCGAGCCTGGACTGGCCCCAGTACCTGCACGGCCCGCAGCACAGTTCGGTGAGCAACTCGACGGCGTTCACCCCGTCGAACGCGGCCTCGGCCAGGCAGGTGTGGCACTGGCAGCCGCCGGTGATCAGCGGCAAGCCCGCGCCTGCCCTTGATGCGAGCCCGACCGTGGTCGGCGGGGTCGTCTACATCGGCGCGCAAAGTGGCGGGTTCTACGCACTGAACGAGTCCACCGGAGCGGTGATCTGGAGCCGCCAGCTCGATACCGAGCCGACAGTGACCTGCCCTGCCATGGGGATCACCTCGACCGCGGCCGTGCTGCCCGACCCGGTCACCAGCACCTCCACCGTCTACATATCCGGTGCCCGCTTCCTCTACGCGCTGAAAGCGGCGACCGGCGCGGTCGCGTGGAAGACCGAGATCGGGCCGGCCGATGCCGCCCAGCCAAACGGGTACTACAACTGGTCGTCGCCCACGGTGGTGGGCGGCCACATCTACGTCGGCATGTCGTCGAACTGTGACGACCCACTCATCCGCGGTGGGGTTGTCGAGCTTGACCAGCACACCGGCCAGGTGCTGCACACCTGGTACACGGTGCCCGCCGGGTCGATCGGCGGCAGCATCTGGACCAGTGTCACGGTCTCGTCCACCGACAGCGACGTCTGGGTGTCGACCGGGAACGAGTGCGATCCCACGGTGAACACCTGCCCGGCCGGCAACAAGATGGGGCACTCCCGGTCGATCGTGCACCTCTCCCCGTCGCTGCGCCTGCTGCAGGCCTGGCAGGCACCCGGCACCGCGGGCCACGGGCACGACTTCGACTTCGGTTCCTCGCCGACCCTATTCGGCAGCCTGGGCATCCCGCCCGATGTCGGCGCCTGCAACAAGAACGGGATCTACTACACCCTCGCCGACAACCCGCTGGGCAGTTCGCCGCTGTGGACCGTCCCGCTTGGGACACCCGGCGGGGGGCACGGGATCTGCCTGTCCAGTGCGGTCTGGAACGGCCCGGCTGGCACGTTGTACCTGAGCGGCAACCCCACCACCATCGGTGGTACGAGCTTCGGCGGCTCGGTCGGCAAAGTGAACCCGTCCACCGGCGCGTTCCTCTGGCGCACCGGGCTGCCCTGCGCAGTGATGGGCACCCCGTCGCTGGACAGCGCCGGCGTGCTCGCGGTGGCCACCTACGGCTGCACCAAGCCGGGCACCCCGGCTGCGTACCTGGTCAACGCCGCCACCGGTGCCATCCTCACCACGCTGCCGCTCGCCACGAGCAAGATCTTCGCCCAGCCGGTCTTCGCCCAGGGCACGCTCTTCGTGGCCACCGAGTCCGCTGGCCTGTACGACCTGGCGCCAGGGGCAGCCCGTTCCTGACCGGCCCGGCGGGGTGGCCGGGAGGAGCCCGGCCACCCGGCTCACCGGGCTGCGGTCAGCCGATGACCTTCTTCGTGGATGGCACGCACAGCCAGTTCGTTGCCCGGATGTGCACCACGGACGTGCCGAACTGGTTCTCGTCCCAGACCTTGGGGACGATCGGTGTCTTCGTCACCGGGAAGCAGAGCAGGTGCATCGCCGGGTTGATGATCGGGAAGATCTTGCCGCTCGCCAGAATCTTCTCCGTGGGCAGGCACAGCTCAACCGGAACGGGGTTCACCGTCGCGTTCACGGCGCCTTTGGTGGCGAACTCGTCCTTGAGCATCACCGGTGGCGGGCTGTACGGCGGCGTGCCCGGGGCCAGCTTCACCGGGTAACAGGTGAAGTGGTTGAGCCTGGGCGGCGTGCGAGGGGTCTTCCCCGGCGGGCCCGTCAGGCTCTTCCAGGACGGCACGCAGAGCAGGTTCGGCTGGCTGGGGATCAGGGTTCCGGTGCCGAACTGGTTGGTGACCTGCACGGTCGGCGTGGGCTGGGCCGACGGAGGCCTGATGTTGAAGCAGGCCAGGTGGGCGTTCGGGTTGGTGATCTTGAAGACCTGCCCGGTCGGCAGGATCTTCTGCACCGGGTTGCAGTGGACCACCGCCGGGTTGACGATGGCCGGCACGAAGCCGTTCGGGCTGAACTGGTCGATCAGCCGCACGCCCGGCGGGATCTTGAAATTCGGGCCGGAGGCGGTGTAGCAGAGCTGGTGGTCTACGGGAGGCGGGGCAGTGACGCGTGGGGACGCCGAGGCGGTAGCGACACCAGCCGCCACGCCACCGACGCCCAGCAGCACCATTGCGCCCGCGAGGGTCAGCCGCACCGTGCTGGCCCGCAGAGACTTGGACATGGCCTCTTCCTTCGCTCGGCGGGCACTTGGCGGGTGCCCGCATCCGACGAGGTGAGCGGGGTGTTTGCCGGGCGGCTTTAAGCCGGCTTTGCCACAGCATTACCCACCCGCCGGGTGCTGTCCAGGGCGCCCGGCGGGTTGTTGCCGCCCGTTTGCCAGGAGGCCGGTGCGTGTTTGGGCAGCCCGCCGAAGTAAGAGTCGAACGACCGGTTCTCCTGCATGACGATGATGACGTGCTGGATCTTGTGAATGCCTTGCAGATCCGGCGTGTGCGGGCTGTTGACACTGGCCAGCGGGCCGCACTACGTTCCGAGGGTTTGATGCGCTGAAATGTAGCGATTTACCCCGGCTCCGGGGAGCGGCGAGTGGGGCGGTGAGTCGGTTGGTGGCATGGCGTGGCGTTTTCAGAGTGCGGCTGGTGGCGGTGGGCGGTGCGGTGGCCCTGACCGTCGCCGGGGTGGTGCCCGGTGCGCTCGGCGCGGCTGCCGCGGCCGGGACCACGCCGGCCACTCAGGGCTTCACGATCGCGCGCAGCTCGTTCGGCGTGCCCACGATCACCGGTACGTCGCAGGCCCGGATGTGGTTCGGGGCCGGCTGGGCGCAGGCGCAGGACCGGATGGTCCAGCTCGAGCTGACCAGGCGCGCCGTGGAGGGCACGCTCTCGGCGATCTTCGGCCCGAGCCAGCTGAGCCAGGACGAGACCGTCCGCACGTTCTTCTACACCCCGGCAGAGCTGACCGCCCAGTTCCAATCCCTGCCCGCCGTGATGCAGAAGGCGCTCACCGAGTTCTCCGACGGGATCAACGCCTACGAGGCGAGCGCGTACACCAGCGCGACCGCCGAGCAGCAGAAGGTGCCTTACGAGTTCTTCGTGCTCGGCCAGGCACTTGGGCTGTCCGGCCCGTACCAGCCGGCCCCGTGGCAGCCCGAGGACACCGTGGCCGTCGGTAACTTCCTGGCCCGCCAGTTCGGCGGTGGTGGCGGCAGCGAGCTGACCAACCTGCAGTTCCTCCAGTACCTGGAGAACGAGCTGATCAAGAAGGGGTCCAAGCACCCGTTCACCACCGCGGCGGCGATCTTCAACGACTCCCGGTGGATCAATGACCCCACCGCCCCCACCACGGTGCCGCAGGCGCCGCTGGCCGCGCCCTCGGGCATGTCGCCAGCCAGGGCGGACGCCGCGGTGCTGCACGCGGCCGCGGGCCTGCCGGCGATCAGTCACGCGATGCTCGCCAGGGCCGCCGCCAAGCTGTCCGGCGACCGGGCCACGATCCTGAAGACCGGCGCCGCGATGCGGGTGCTGTCGCACGGTGGCTCGAACGCGATCGCGGTGGCGCCATGGCGTTCTGCCGACCACCACGCGCTGCTGTGGGGCGCGCCGCAGGAGGGTTTCGGAACCCCGAGCGTGGACGGCGAGGAGTACCTGCACGCCCCCGGTTACGACGCGGGCGGCATGTACATCACGGGCGAGCCGTTCATCCTGATCGGCCGGAATGCCAACCTCGCCTGGACCTCCACCAGCGAGGAACTGGTCGACCAGCGGGTCTACATCGAGCACAACGTCAACTTCGCGGCCAGCCCGCCGACGTATGAGTTCAACGGCCAGCAGGTCCCGATGCAGGCGATCCCGGAGACGATCGACGTGGCGGGCCAGCCGTCCCAGAGCTTCACCGTGCTGCGCACCATCGACGGGCCGGTGGTCCTTGCCGACCCGGCCGACGGCATCGCCATCTCGGTGCGGTTCGCCTCGTGGGGCCAGGAGACCGGCACCCTGGCCGGCTTCTCCCAGCTCGGCGCGGACGCGAACCTGAGCCAGTTCCGGCACTCGATGAGCCTCATCACTACCCTGCACAACTTCCTGTACGCCGACCGGCAGGGCAACATCGCCTTCTTCGGCGACGGGCTGGTCCCGATCGAGCCGGCCGGCGTGGACCCGCGGCTGCCGGGCGCAGGGGACGGCACTCAGCAGTGGACCGGCTTCGTGCCGTTCGCGCAGATGCCGCACAGCGTCAACCCGAGCCAGGGCTTCCTGGACAACTGGAACACCAAGCCCTCGCAGCAGGCCTTCTACCAGCAGAACTCCGGTGACGAGTACTGGGGCACGATCTTCCGTTCACAGCTCATCAGCCAGCTCGCCAAGGCCAGCACGTCGATCGACGTCAAGTACCTGGAGGGCATCGAGCACTCCATCGGCACGATCGACAACGGGGACAACACCAGGCCCGCGGCCCCCTACTTCGTCCCTTACCTGGTCCACGCCTACCATGCCCTGGTGAAGGCCGGTGACCCCATCGTCAGCCCGGCCACCCACCCGGACCTGGCACCTGCGATCAGCGCGCTGAAGCACTGGAACGGCGTCACCACGCTGGGCACCCCGGCCATGTCGATCTTCATGAACTTCCTCGAGGCCTACGAGCGCAACGTGTTCGAGGGCGGCCTCAACCCCGGCGAGCAGTACACCGGGAAGGTCAACTTCAGCGACGGGAGCCTGAGCCTGGGCACCTACGGTGGGCTGGGCGGGATGGCCACCTACAACCTGCTGTACCACATCCTGCACAAGACACCGGGGATGGTGCCGTGCGCGACCCTGTGCTACCAGGGCGGCTACCTCGCCGGCCACGGCAACCGGCTGCTGGTGGAGAGCCTCAACGACGCGATCGCGATCCTGTCCGGCACCGGCACCCAGCTCGGCCAGAACGTCCCCGGCTTCGGCACCACCGATATTTCCAAGTGGGGCTACCAGCCGGCCCAGGACCAGAACTGGGACAGCCTCGACCCGCTCGCTGTGGGTATCACCACCCATTGCGGCACCAGCGCCAGCCAGAACCGCAGCACGTTCATGATGGCCGTGGACGTCGGCCCCACGCTCACCGGCCAGGACGAGCTGCCGCCCGGGCAGAGCGCGTTCATCTCCGCGGCGGGCACGCCAAGCCCGCACTTCTGCGACCAGGTGGGCTTGTTCGACGACTTCAGTTACAAGAACATGCCCCCGACCTGAGCCGGTGAGGCGAAAGGGCGGGCCCCCGATGCTGGGGCCCGCCCTTCGTCATGCCGGGTTGGCTGGGTTACCGCGCCGCGGTGAGGCGGCGCCACATGCTCGGCCGTTCGCCATCCTCGTCCTGCTCCGTGGCGGGCTCATCCTGCTTCGCCGGCTTCTCCTCCCGGTCACGGCGGCGGCGGGGCTTGGACCAGGTCACCTCGTCGGCCGCGAGCTGGGCGTCTCGTGCACCGACCACCGTCAGGCGGCCGAAGGCCACGGCGGCGAGGAACACGATGACCACGCCCAGGGCGATGAAGAAACTCAGGTGCTCGGCCACCATGTGCAGCGGCCCCCCGGTGGGCCGGCCAGGGTCGAGCGCGGCCGGAACACCACCGGGCACGCCGAGCGCGGCGCTGCTTGCCCACACCGGCCCGAGCAGGCTGCCCACGGCGAACCAGGCACCGCCGGCGGCGGCCAGGGCCGCGCCGAACAGCGCGACCGGCCGGAACGCGCTGATCAGCAGGATTAGGCCGCCGAGGGCGACTGTCACCCCGGGCACGATCTCCAGGAAGAACCGGCCCCAGGTCCAGGTCCACGCGGTGTCGGGGGTGTAGGCGAAATGGAAGTAGGGGCCGACGAACGGGATCAGCGCGCCCCACGCACCAAGCAGGATCAGCAGGAAGCCGCTGCCCACGCCGCGGGTGCGCGGCACTCGCATCATCGCTGTCATGAGGAATCACTCCCTGAGCACATTCCAGTCGATATTGCGTCCGCAACTACCCGCGGCTGCGGCGACCATGCGCGGATCCGCGTGCGGATTCCCGTCGTGTGCGGGCCAGGCCGCCGCATTACCCGGCCGGGCGCGGGACCGCTCGCCCCGCGCGGCGCCCGGGGCCTGGCCGCGCCAGGCGCTAGCGCCGGATATGCCGCCGTTCGGTGAACCGGTCGATGCTCCAGGCGGCCGCCTCGGCCGGTGGCTCGCCCGCCGAGATCCACCGGGTGATCGTGGCCGCGGTGATCGGGGCCATCAGGATTCCGGTACGGAAGTGCCCGGAGGTGAGCCACGCGTTGTCGAGCCCCGGCACTTTGTCGATGACCGGGCGGCCATCGGGGTGCCTGGGCCGGAAGCAGTACCACTGGTAGGCGGCGGGCAGCCCGCGCACCGCGGGCAGCGTGGCGTACAGCGCCTCCAGAATGGAGTCGATGACGTCCTGGCGGACCGCGGGCGTCTCGTCGCCCATGTCGAATGTGCCGCCGACCAGTAGCCGGCCGTCCTCGAGCTGGGTAGCGACCGGTGCGACGGTGCCGGGAAGGCGAACCGGCGAGGGCTCGGTGACCAGCAGGTGCCCCTTGACCCGGCTGGAGGGCAGGTCGAGCGCGAGGCCGTCGAGCAACGGCGGCAGCCCGGTGGCGAAGACCACCGAGCCCGGGTGGATATCCCCGGCCGTAGTGGTGACTTTGGTCACTCGGCCACCCTCGGTGGTGATGGACGTGGCCGCGGTCCCGGTCGCCACCTCGGGCAGCACCGCGGCGAGCCGCACCAGTGACCGCAACGGGTTCACTCGCGCCTGCCGCCGGATCAGCGCTCCCGCCATGGGGCGGGCCAGGCCAGGGACCAGGTCGGCGACCCGGTCATGGTCGAGCCATTCCACCGCCGGGCGCTGGTGGGGGGCGAACCCGTCCGGGTCCGGTGCCAGCCCGATCCAGTCCAGTTCGATCAGCCCGACGCCACCCGGCCAGGCCTGCTCAAGCTCGCCCCACAGCTCCAGGCTCGCCCGGGCCAGGTCGACGAACGGTTCGGGGTCGCTCCACTCGTGGATCTCCGGCGTGAGCAGCCCAGCCGCCCCGCCGGTGGCGCCGGAGCCCAACCGGCCTGCCTCGATGAGCAGGACCGAGCCGAGCCCGGCCTCATGGCAGGCGGCCGCGGTGGCAACGCCGGCTATCCCACCGCCGATCACGAGGATGTCGGGACGTGTCAGCGAGATGCTGCCCGCGTCCCGGCCGAGCTGCGCCCGTTCTTCCGCGGTGAGCCGGTCCCGCCAGATTGGAGTCTCAGCGACCATGACCCAATTGTCTCTCTAGTTGGTCACCACCTGGCACCACAATCCGTTATGCCGATCTCGGAAGTAGGCTGGAGTCTCTGCAGGCAAGCGCAACCCCCCAGGATGCGCAAGGAGGTGATGCCCGGGTGCTGGCTGATTCCTACGGCCGGATCGCTACGGATCTCCGGGTGTCCCTCACCGACCGCTGTAACCTGCGCTGCGACTACTGCATGCCTGCCGAGGGCCTGGACTGGCTGCCACGCCCCACCCTGCTCACCGACGATGAGGTCGTCCGGCTGGTGCGGGTCGGCGTGGAGCGGCTCGGCATCACCGAGGTTCGGTTCACCGGAGGGGAGCCGCTGCTGCGGCGCGGGCTCCCGGGCATCGTCGCCCGCACCGCGAAGCTGCGGCCCCGGCCGGAGATCTCCGTCACCACGAACGGGATCGGGCTGGACCGGCTCGCTGGCCCGCTTGCCGACGCCGGCCTGGACCGGGTGAACGTGTCACTCGACACACTGAAGCCCGAGGTGTTCAAGCAGCTGGCCCGGCGGGACCGTCTCCACGACGTGCTGCGCGGGCTGGCCGCAGCGGCGGCCGCCGGGCTCACGCCGGTCAAGGTCAACGCGGTGCTCATGCGCGATGTCAACGACGGCGAAGCGGTCGCGCTGCTCAGGTACTGCCTGGAGCACTCCTACCAGCTCCGGTTCATCGAGCAGATGCCGCTGGACGCGCAGCACGGCTGGCGCCGGGAGAACATGGTGACCGCCGAGGAGATCCTCGATGCCCTGTCGGCGGAGTTCACCCTCAAGCCGGACGACTCGGTGCCGCGCGGCTCGGCCCCCGCGGAGACCTTCCTGGTCGACGGCGGACCGATGCGCGTCGGCGTGATCGGCTCGGTGACCAGGCCGTTCTGCGGGGGGTGTGACCGGGTCCGGCTCACCGCCGATGGCCAGATCCGCAATTGTCTGTTCGCGCAGGACGAGAGCAACCTCCGCGATCCGATGCGGGCCGGGGCCGGGGATGAGGAACTGGCCGCTATGTGGACCCGGGCGGTCGCCACCAAGCTCCCCGGCCACGGGATCAACGAGCCAGGGTTCCTCCAGCCTGCCCGCCCGATGTCTGCTATCGGCGGCTGAGCCTGGGGCGCAGGCTGGCGCGGGGGCGTCCGCGGGGCTCCGGCGGGCTTGCACAGGTCATTGACAGGCTGGCCGCCATTGGCTCGAGGCGCGCAGGGTTCTTGCTGGCCTTGGCAACGCTTACGCCCGCCTACACCCCACGCACGCCCTACGAACCCTGCACGTACAGCGCCGCACCGCCGCCCACTCGCTGTGTAGCGCACCGCGTCGCCCCGCCTCTCGTTGCTGCGTTCGTTGCCGGCCGCGGGCGGTGCGTACGTCCAGCCGTGGGCGCGGCGGGAGTCCTGTTGCGGCGGGGCCGGGCAGAAGCATGACTTGCGATCCGAATATTATCGATATATCGTTGACATGTCGAAGAAGGAAAAAGCCTTCTTGGACTGTCGGATTACTACGAAGAGTACGGGAGTACGAAGATGCATGAACATCACGAACACAGGCATGAAGCCGAAGGCTGGCAGCCCGGCGAGGAAGACTGGAGCCGTGGCAGGGGACGTGCCCGCGCGCGCGGTCGCGGGCCTGGTGGCCCGGGGCGCCGGGGTGGCCCGTGGGGTCCCGGCGGGTTCGGCCCGATGGGCTTCGGTTTCGGCCCCTGGGGACCGGAGGGCAGGATGCACCGGGGCCCGCGGGTGCGGCGCGGTGACGTCAGGGCCGCGGCGCTGGCGCTGCTCGCCGAGGAGCCACGGAACGGCTACCAGTTGATCCAGGAGATCGCCGAGCGCAGTGGCGGCGTCTGGCAGCCCAGCCCGGGGTCGGTCTACCCCGCGCTCCAGCAACTGGAGGACGAGGGCCTGATCCAGGCGGAGACGCCGGAGGGCGGCCGCAAGCGCTACGCGCTGACCACCGAGGGACGCGAGTACGTGACCGCGCACGCTGACGAGGTCCGCGCACCCTGGGACGACGTGGCCAGCAGCGTGGGCACGGACGCGATCGAACTGCGCAAGCTGTTCGGTGCGGTGGCGATGGCCGGCATGCAGGTCGTGCAGGTCGGCACCCCCTCGCAGGTGGCGCAGGCGCAGCAGATCCTCACCGATGCCCGGCGGAAGCTCTACGCGATCCTCGCGGCCGATGACGACGCCGCCGAGTGACCTGGTCCCGATCTGGCGGCCCGGGGAGACCTCCCGGCCGACAGGGCCAAGGCCCCGTGACGAAGGAACGGGGCCCTGGCCAGCGGGGGCTCTGGGGGGCGTCCCCGGGGCCAGCACTGGGGGTCCGGGGCGGCTTGCCGGCCGGGTCAGCAGCGCCGGGACCGGCCGTTCGTAGCGGCTAGGCTCAACACTGGATCTCAAGGAGGCATGGCACGGTGGCAGGGCAGGGATCTGGCGGCCAGGTGGCCCAGCAGGCCGCCGATGGGCACCGCGCGCCAGCGATCGAGGTCGCGGGCCTGACCAAGAACTATGGCGACATCGAAGCGGTACGAGGGATCGACTTCGAGGTACCCGTGGGGGAGACCTTCGGGTTCCTTGGCCCCAACGGTGCGGGCAAGTCGACCACGATCAAGATGCTGTGCACGCTGGCGCGTCCTACATCAGGATCGGCCAGGGTCGCGGGGCACGAGGTGACCACCGCCCGCGACGCGGTGCGCCGCAACATCGGGCTGGTCTTCCAGGACACCACGCTGGACAACTACCTGACCGGCGCGCAGAACCTGCGCTTCCACGCGGCCCTGTACGGGGTGCCCGCGGCGGCGGTGGAGCCGCGGATGCGGCAGGTGCTGGAGATGGTGGGCCTGTGGGAGCGCCGGGACAGCGTGGTGATGTCGTACTCGGGCGGGATGAAGCGGCGCCTGGAGATAGCCCGTGGCCTGCTGCACGCACCGCACGTGCTGTTCCTGGACGAGCCGACGGTCGGCCTGGACCCGCAGACCCGCGCGTCGATCTGGGAGTACATCAACGAGCTGAAGAGCCGTGAGGACATCACGATCTTCCTCACTACGCACTACATGGACGAGGCCGAGCACTGCGACCGGATCGCGATCATCGACCACGGGAAGATCGTGGCCATCGACACCCCGGAGGCGCTGAAGGCCAGTGTGGGCAAGGACCGGGTGCAGATCCAGACCGCCGACGACCAGGCGGCCATCGCGGAACTGGGCCGCGTGTTCGGCATCGAGGCGGGGATGCACGAGGGCGCGGTGACGTTCTCGGTGGCGTCGGGCGAGCAGTTCGTGCCGCGTCTGTTCGCCGGGCTGTCGGTGCCGATCAGGTCGGTCAGCGTGTCCCGCCCGACCCTGGACGACGTGTTCATGTCCTACACCGGCACCACGATCAGGGACGCGGAGGCGTCGGGTACCGACCAGATGCGGCAGATGGCAGCGGCGTTCCGGGGGAGGCGGTAGGCATGGCGACCACGCAGACCACCCAGGTGGCACAGGCCACCGAGCAGGCGGAGCTGGCCGGGACGATCAGGGTCTCGGTCCCCGAGCACAGCCTGCGCACCGACCTGCGCGCGGTGAGCATCGTCTGGCGCCGGGAACTGATCCGCTTCCAGCGCGACCGGCTGCGCACGATCACCTCACTGATCCAGCCGCTGCTGTTCCTGCTGGTGCTTGGCACCGGCCTGTCCTCGCTGGCACAGGCGAGCATGCCCCCCGGGATCGACTTCAAGACGTTCATCTACCCCGGCGTGCTGGCCATGACGGTGCTGTTCACCGCGATCTTCTCGGCCGCCTCGATCGTCTGGGACCGGGAGTTCGGGTTCCTCCGCGAGATGCTGGTCGCGCCGGTCAGCCGGGCCTCGATCGTCATCGGCAAGTGCCTCGGCGGCGCGACCATCGCGACGATGCAGGGCATCATCATCCTGGCCCTGGCCGGCCTGGCCGGCGTGCCCTACAACCCGGTGCTGATGCTGACCCTGGTGGGCGAGATGCTGCTGCTAGCGTTCACGCTCACCGCGTTCGGCGTGATGATGGCGGCCCGGATCACCCAGTTCCAGGCGTTCATGGCCCTGACCCAGATGCTCGTGATGCCGCTGTTCTTCCTGTCCGGGGCCCTCTACCCGCTGCATGGGCTGCCGGCCTGGCTGAGCGTGCTCACCAGGATCGATCCGCTCACCTACGTGGTGGGGCCGATGCGGCACGCGGTGTTCAGCCACCTCAACCTGGACCCGGCCGCGATGGGCGCACTTTCGCCCAGTATCACCTGGCTTGGCTGGCCGGTGCCGATCATGCTGTCGCTGGGAATCGTGGCGGCGATGGGACTGGCCATGATGGGCGTGGCGATCGCCACGTTCAGTAAGCCCGAATAACCGCGAGGCGTTTGTCAAGATATCTATTAGGAAAGGCTTGCCTTACTTTAAAGGCAGGGTAAAGAGACTATAAAGAAAGTATCACGGCCCCGTTAGAAACAGTCTATACCTTTAATGGCCGGGTGGCTGCCGAGATACAGACTCAGGTCGGCCGCCACAGCCCAGCGCGGCTGATGGTTCCCGGGAAATCTGTGGCGGGGGACGGGGCGGCCGGTGCAGGAACCGGCCGGAGGATGACCCGGGCGCAGGCAGGCCCCGCGCTCAGGCAACCTCCGGCCGTCTCTGGACACAAGCGACCAGCCTGCGCCCTCGACGTCGGCCTGGCCCCGCACTGCATCCGGTTGCGGACGTGTGGCCAGGAACAGAGTTGTCCAGACACCGCAGGTGGCGGAGGCGCCCTGAAGCAGCGAGGGAGGAAAGGACAGGTGAGACGGGGCCGGTGGGTGCCCTGCAGCCAGCAGGTTCCGGGGAACCCGAAGCGGCCCTCCGGGCCGCAAGGGGACCAGCCCAGAGCCTGGGCCGCAAGTGGCGGCCGACCTGAGCTGACGCCCCATCGGGGGGCCCCGGGGGGTCGTCCCCCCGGGGGAAACTGCAAGCCACGGCGAAGGCGCCTGAAAGGCGCCGAAGATAGGGCGACGCCGGGTGGCTACGGGGGCAAACCACCCGGCGTCGCAATCATCGGCGTTCCGACGGGGGCCCGGAACGCCGGCAGGTGCTCCGACGGGGGACCAGAGCACCGGTTTGAATGCTACTACGATTCCCCCCACGATGCATCAAACCCGGAACACAATCGAGTCGCGTGCGCTTGGTCTGCCGCGTTGCTGAACGTAACCAGAACGCCCGATGTGTGCGCACAGTAACAGCACGGCCGGGTCGGCTTTTCCAGTTTCATTGTTGACCGGGGCCGGCCACACCTCCTTCACCCGGCTGACCTGGGACGGAGGGGCCACCCGGAGCGCCGCTGCCGGGGCCGGAGTATCGCTCCGGTAGTTTCGGTTCGTAAGCACGGAAACCCCGCGTGCTCGTCGGCTCGCGTCCTCCGTTGGCGAACACGACGGCGAAGTATGGAATCACGATGGCGCCGACCCCGGGAATGGCCGCGAACCAGCCTGCGCCCGAAGCGAACAGCACGATGGTCAGCACGAAACAAGCCACCCTGAAGGCCATCATGATCAGGTAGCGGCGCTCCCGGTACGCGATGTCCTCCGAGCGTGGCTTGGCCGCCTCGGTCACCAAGACCGCGGTGTCGCGCCGGCTCCTGGGCAGCACCCTCACGCCTTACAAACTATGCGCTGCCCGGGCTCTGCGTAACCCCAGCGACGTCCGCCAGTGCCGGCGTCCCGGCGAGCGCCATCGCGTGGGCCAGGTCGCCGGTGAGCCCGGTGAGCAGGTCCCGGACACCGTCGGCGCCGCCGCACGCCAGCGCCCACAGCACCGGGCGGCCAAGGAACACCGCCCGCGCCCCGAGGCCGAGGGCGGTCAGCACGTCCGCACCGGTGCGCAGCCCGCCGTCCGCGAACACCGGGACGGAACTGCCCAGTTCGGCGGTCACGGCTGGCAGCGCCAGCGCGGTCGGTACCGCCCGGTCGAGCTGGCGCCCGCCATGGTTGGACACGATCACCCCGGCCGCGCCCGCGGCGACGCACGCGCGCGCGTCGTCCGCCCGCAGCACTCCCTTGACCAGCACGGGCACACCGCCCAACCGGGCCAGCCAGTCAACATCGGCGAAGGTCACATCGGCCGCCTGCCCGGTCAGGCTCAGGTCCGCGAGCGGCCCGATGTTGGCCAGCACCTGGGCGTCGCTCACCACGCCTTCGGTGCGGTCACGCCGCTTGCGCCCGACCACCGGGGTGTCCCCGGTGAGTACCAGCGCGCGTGCCCCGGCCGCGACGGCGCGCTCCACCAGGCGCGCGGTGAGGCTACGGTCCCGCATCACGTAGACCTGGAACCACCATGCGCCGCCTTCGCCCGCCACCGCCTCGGCGACGTCCTCGATCCGCACGCTGGACCGGGTGGACAGGACCATCAGCGCGCCGGCTCGTGCGGCCCCCCGGGCGGTCGCCACTTCACCTTCGGCGGCCGCGAGGCTCTGGAAACCGGTCGGCGCGACGGCGATGGGGGTACGTGCGACGGTCTCGGGCAGGCCAGGCAGCCGGACGCTGGTGTCGACGGCCGACACGTCGCGCAGCACCCGGGGCATCAGCCAGTGCTGCTGCCACGCGGACACGCTGGCCCGCAGTGTCTGCTCGCTTCCCGAGCCGCCGGCGTAGTAGTCATAGACCTCGGGGGTGAGCAGGCGCCTGGCCCGCTCTTCCAGTTCCGTGATGTCCACGGCCACGGACGCTCCCCAAGCCTGGAGGGATCATGACTGACCGAACGTACCGGGTGACCGAGATCGTCGGCACCTCGCCAGACGGTATCGAAGCCGCGATCGGCAACGGCGTGCGGCGGGCCGCCCAGACCCTGCGGCATCTCGACTGGTTCGAGGTCACCGAGATTCGCGGCCAGATCAAGGACGGCGAGGTGGCCCACTACCAGGTGGGCATGAAGGTGGGTTTCCGCCTGGAGGACAGCTGAAGGTAGCCCGGCCGACAGGGCCAAGGCCCCGTGACGGAGGCCGCCGGGGTTCCGGGGGTCGTCCCCCGGGCCAGCACTTGCCGCAGGCCATCGGGGTTCCGGGGGGTCGTCCCCCGGGCTAGCACTGTCAGCTCGCCTGGCTGACCGAGGACATGTTGAAGTCCTCGAACCGTGCGGCCGGCATCGCCGACCGGGTGAAGTAGTCACTCCACTCACGCGGCAGGGCCGGAACGGTGCTGCCCACCTCGGCGAGGCGCCCGAGCAGGCCGACCGGGCTCTCGTTGAATCTGAAGTTGTTGACCGCGCCGGTGACCTCGCCGTTCTCCACGAGGTAGACCCCGTCCCTGGTGAGGCCGGTGAGCAGCAACGTCTGTGGATCGACCTCGCGCACATACCAAAGGCAGGTGACCACCAGGGCCCGCCGGGTCCCGGCGATCAGGTCGTCCAGTGATGCCCCGCCGGCCCCGGCGCCCTCGAGGATCAGGTTGTCGGTTTCTGGTGTGGACGGCAGCCCGGACAGCCCGGCGGTCCACCTGGTCTGCGCCAGCGCGCGGAGCACGCCCTTGTCTATCCAGGTGACCGGGGGGATCGCCAGGCCGTTGTCGAACACCGACAGCTCCCGGCTGGAGGTACGCGCGACCACGAACGGGGCGCACCGCAGCCCCGCGTCCCGCGGGTCGCTGCGCAGCGTCACCGGCAGGCTGGCCAGCCGCTCGCCGACCCGGGTCCCGCCGCCGGGCTTGCTGAACACCGTCCTGCCGTCCAGCGCGTCCTTCGCCCCGGCGGACCAGTAGAGGTAGATGAACAGGTCGGCCATGGCGCTTGGGGAAAGCAGGGTCTGGTACCTGCCCGCGGGCAGGTCGATCTGGCGCGTGGCCCAGTCGAGCCGCTGGCCCAGGCCGGCGGTGATCGCCGCGACGTCCACGTCGGTGAAGTCGCGGGTGGCCTGGCCTGCCCAGGCGGAGCCACCGGGCTCGGCGGACTTGGCGTTGATCTCGGCCTTACCGGTCGGCTGGTCATGGCGCAGCCGCAGCCCGGTGGAGGTGCCGAGGAAGGTACTGGTCAGCGAGTGCTCGGCATACCCGTATAGCTTCCGCCCGGCCGCTGCCGCCGCCTCGAACGCCGCGCCGAGCGCTGGCGAGAAGGTCGTGAACACGCCGATGCCGGTGCTGCCCGGCTCGTCGTCCCAGCCGGGCTGGCCGGCCTCCGGGCTGTTCTTGGCGCCGAACGCCTCCGGGTCGCCGGGCCCGAGCAACCGCTGCGCATCCTCGGCCGGGGAGTTCTGGCTCGCGGCCGACTCGGCCGCGGCAACGACGTCCGCCACCTGGTCCGCACGCACGCCGTCCCGGGACACCACGCCGGCCTGCGGGCCGCCAGCGCCGCGGGTGATCGCGATGACGGTCAGCCTGCGGGACCGGGCCACCCCGTCGGTGGTCAGCGAGTTCGCCGCCCAGCGCAGGTTCGCCTGGGAGGTCTCGTCGGCGATCACGATGCAGTCGTCGCACCGGGCGGCGGCCAGCGCGCGCTCCACGGCCTCCTGCGGAGTCATGCCCCCTCCTGCGCCGTGTTGAGGATCCTGATGCCGCGGAACACGGCCGCGGGGCAGCCGTGACTGACCGGCGCGACCTGGCTGGGCTGGCCCTTGCCGCAGTTGAATGCGCCGCCGAGCACGTAGGTCTGCGGCCCGCCGACCGCCTCCATGCTGTTCCAGAAGTCGGTGGTGACCGACTGGTACGCGGCATCGCGTAGCTGCCCGGCGAGCCGGCCGCGGGTGATCCGGTAGAAACGCTGCCCGGTGAACTGGAAGTTGTACCGCTGCATGTCGATGGACCAGCTCTTGTCGCCGACGATGTAGATGCCCTCGTCCACGCCGGCGATCAGCTCCTCGGTGGCCGGGCCACCGGCCGCGGGCTGCAGCGAGACGTTCGCCATCCGCTGGATCGGCATGTGCCGCGGGGAGTCGGCGAAGGCGCAGCCGAGGGACCGGTCCATGCCGCGCATCAGCGCCATCCGCCGGTCCACCTGGTACCCGGTGAGGATGCCACCGGTGATCAGGTCCCAGGACTGGGCGGCGACCCCCTCGTCGTCATAGCCGACGCTCGCCAGGCCGTGCTCGGCGGTCCGGTCCCCGGTGACATGCATGATCGGAGAGCCGTAGCGCAGGTTCCCGAGCTTGTCGGGGGTGGCGAACGAGGTGCCGGCGTAGGCGGCCTCATACCCCAGTGCCCGGTCCAGCTCGGTGGCGTGGCCGATCGACTCGTGAATGGTGAGCCACAGGTTGCTGGGGTCGATGACCAGGTCGTAGCGGCCCGGCGTGACGCTCGGCGCGGCGAGCTTCTCCGTCAGCAGGCCGGGCAGCGCGGCCAGTTCGGCGGGGAAATCCCAGGCGCCCGTGCCGCTCCACGGGCTGCCGCCCAGGTATTCAAGGCCGCGGCCGGCCGACGGGGCAAGCGTGCGCATGGTCTCAAAGCGCCCGTCCGGCTCGATGGCGACGCATTCGACCTCCGGGGCGATCCTGACCCGCTGCTGCAGGGAGGTGGTGGCCCCGTCGCTGTAGAACTTGCATTCGCGGGCCTGGAACAGCGTGGCGTCCACGTGGGCGATCCGCTCGTGCGCCAGCAGCCCCGAACTCCACTGCTTCAGCAGTTCGACCTTGTCGGTCAGGCTCGCCTCGAACGGGTCCTTCTCGTACGCCGACACCCAGACCACATCGCCGTGCCCGGGTTCGTCAGCCAGGGCTATTCGTTCTGAATTAATCGCGGCCGCAACCCGCGCGACCTGCACCGCTTCGGCGGCCGCACGCGCCGCCGCGTCGGGTGTCATGTCCACGGTGGCCGCGAACCCCCAGGTGCCGTCGACGACCACCCGCACCGCAAGCCCCAGCACGTCCCTGTCGACCATGGTCTCCGGTATGCCGTCCGACAGCACGATCCGCTGTCCGAGGATCCGCTCGGCGCGGAAGTCCGCGTGCTGAGCGCCGAGTTCGGCCGCGCGCTGCAGTGCGTTGTCCGCCAGGGCCCGCAGCGGGTAGGCGGTGAACTCGGGGTCGATCCGGCCGTTCGGACTACCAGCGGTACCAGCCACGAAGGCAACCTATCTCACCGTCTGGGAGGCGGTACGCTCGCGGGGATCGCCCTGTCAGCCCAGGAGGTAGCACGCCTATGGCCAGGTCCGCGCTCGTTACCGGCGGCAACCGGGGCATCGGCCTGGCGATCGCGCGGCGGCTGGCGGCCGGCGGCGACCGGGTCACCGTGACGTCCCGCTCGGGTGAGCCCGTCGAAGGGCTCGCCACGGTGCAGTGTGACGTCAGGGACGCGGCGTCGGTGGACGAGGCGTTCAAGAAGGTCGAGGCCGAGCAGGGGCCCGTGGAGATCCTGGTCGCCAACGCCGGGATCACCCAGGACCAGTTGCTCGCGCTGCTGAGCGAGGACGCCTTCATCGCGGTGCTCGACACCAACCTCACCGGTGCCTACCGGGTGGCCAAGCGCGCGGTGCGGACGATGATGCGGGGCCGGCACGGGCGGATGATCTTCATTTCCTCGGTGGTCGGCATGCTCGGCTCGGCCGGCCAGGCCAACTACGCCTCGGCCAAGGCGGGCCTGGTCGGGCTGGCCCGGTCCCTGGCCAGGGAACTGGGCTCACGGAACATCACCGCGAACGTGGTCGCGCCTGGCTTCGTGGACACCGACATGACCGCGTCGCTGCCCGAGGAGCGCAAGGCGGCCATCCTGGCCAGCGTGCCGCTGGGCCGGCTGGCCTCCGCCGAGGAGGTCGCTGGGGTGGTGGCGTTCCTGGCCTCCGACGAGGCCGGCTACATCACCGGCGCGGTGATACCGGTCGACGGCGGTCTCGGTATGGGGCACTGACCAAGGACGGAGCGGCGTGATGGGGATCCTGGACGGCAAGCGGCTGCTGGTGACCGGCGTGCTCACCGACGCCTCGATCGCGTTTCACGTGGCGCGCATCGCCCAGCAGGAGGGCGCCACCGTTGTGCTCACCGGTTTCGGCCGGCTGAGCCTGGTGGAACGGATCGCAAAACGGCTGCCGCAGCCCCCGCCGGTGCTCGAACTCGACGTGACCGACGCCGGGCAGCTGGCCTCGCTTGCCGACCGGGTCGCCGAGCATGTGCCGCGGCTCGACGGGGTGCTGCACGGGATCGCGTTCGCGCCTCAGTCGGCGATGGGCGGCAACTTCCTCGACACCGAATGGGAGGATGTGGCCACCGCCGTGCATGTGTCCGCGTACTCGCTCAAGGCCCTGGCCATGGCGGCGCTGCCGCTGATGGATGGCGGCGGGGCCGTGGTCGGCCTTGACTTCGACGCGTCCGTGGCGTGGCCCGCCTACGACTGGATGGGCGTGGCCAAGGCCGGCCTGGAGTCGTGCGCCCGCTATCTGGCCCGTGACCTGGGCCCGCGCGGGATCCGGGTGAACCTGGTGGCCGCGGGTCCGCTGCGCACCATGGCCGCCAAGTCGATCCCTGGCTTCTCCGCCTTCGAGGACGTCTGGCCCGCGCGGGCGCCGCTGGGCTGGCAGATTTCCGACCCGGAGCCGGCCGCCCGGGCCTGTGTGGCGCTGCTGTCGGACTGGTTCCCCGCGACCACCGGAGAGATCGTGCACGCCGACGGGGGAGTCCACGCGGTCGGCGGCTAGCGCTGGCCCAGGCGGCAAGCCGCCCTGGAACCCCTCAGTGCTGCCCAGGGGCGACCCCCTGGAACCCCCGATGGGATCGAGTCCGCGTGACTCCGTCACGTGGACTCGCGCCGCGGTGGCTGGGACCGGCCTGGCCCGCGCGGGAGCGACCCCGGACGCGCGGCGCAGGGGCCTCTGATCACCCTCTAGAGTCGGGGGCGTGACGTTGGTTCTTCTGGTGCGCCATGGCCTGACGGCGGGCACGGGAAGCGTGCTGACCGGCCGCATGCCGGGCATCGGACTCGACGACCGCGGCAGGGACCAGGCGGCGGCGGTGGGTGCCCGGCTGGCCGATGTGCCGCTGGATGCGATCATCAGCAGCCCGCTGCAGCGCTGCCGGGAAACGGCGGCCGCGATCGCCGCGGCACGCTCTGCTGGCCTCGACCCCGCCACCCCGCCCAACGGCCACCAGGTGGCGGTCACCGAGGACGACCGGTTCGCTGAGGTGGCCTACGGCGACTGGACCGGGAAGCCACTCAAGCACCTGGCCAAGGAACCGCTGTGGCGGGTGGTGCAGGCGCATCCGAGCGCGGTGCGGTTCCCCGGCCCCGAGGGCGAGTCCCTGCCGGGCGTACAGGAACGCGCCGTCGCCGCGATCAGGGACTGGAACACAAGGCTCGGCCGGGAGGCGGTCTACCTGGTCTGCTCGCACGGCGACGTGATCAAGTCGATCATCGCCGACAGCCTGGGCCTGCACCTGGACATGTTCCAGCGGATCCAGGTGGATCCATGCTCGGTCAGCCTGATCCGTTACACGCCGTTGCGCCCGTTCGTGCTGCGAATGAACGACACCGGCGCGGGCCTGGGCGGGGTGGCGGGGTCGAGGCCAGCAGAGCGCGGGGTGGCGGGGTCGAGGCCAGCAGAGCGCGGGGTGGCGGGGTCGAGGCCAGCAGAGCGCGGGCTGGCGGGGTCGAGGCCAGCAGAGCGCGGGCTGGCCAAGGCGGAGCCCGCCGGCGGCCCCGGCTGGCCGGGCGGCGCGGCCCCCGGGCGGTCCGGGCTGGACGAGGGCGATGCCGTTATTGGTGGCGGGGCGGGAGGATAGGGACATGGCGGTCTACACCTACGACGCTCCAGAGCGGTTCGTGGCCGGAACGGTTGGACAGCCTGGGCAGCGCACCTTCTACTTGCAGGCCAGCGCGGCCGGCCGGGTGACCAGCGTGGTCGTGGAGAAGTTCCAGGTCAGCCTGCTCGCAGAGCGGATCGACGAACTGCTCGACGAGGTGCTGAGCGGCCCCGGGAGCGGCCCCGGGCCCGCCGCGCCCGCCGATGACGGCCCGCTCGACCTGCCGCTCACCGAGGACTTCCGGGTCGGCGCCATCGCTCTTGGCTGGGACGGCGAAGAGGAGCGCGTGGTCATCGAGGCCCAGGAGGAGACGGAGAACCCGATCGAGCCGCTGGCGGAGGACGTGCCGGAGAACGGGCCTGGCGTGCTGCGGGTGCGGCTGTCGCCGTCCGCGGCGCGGGCATTCTCCCGGCGCGCCATCCAGATCGTGGGCCAGGGACGGCCGCCGTGCCCGCTGTGCGGGCTGCCGCTGGACGAGGATGGGCACATCTGCCCACGCCAGAACGGCCACCGGGTGAGTAATGCCTGAAGAGCCCGACGATAGGCCGGCTCAGCGGCCGTCCCGCAGCCGGCGCCGGGGCAGGCCGGTGACCTTTCATTACCCGCCGGAATCCGGCTCGTGTGACGATGGGGCCGCGCTCGAACTGTTGACCGAGGGCCACCTGAAGATCGAGGGACGGCTGGTGGCCGCCTCCAACGCGACCATGTACTGCACGGTCAGGCGGCGCGGGCAGACCGCGGCGTGCGTGTACAAGCCGGTGGCGGGGGAGCGGCCGCTGTGGGACTTCCCGCTCGGCACGCTGGCCGGCCGCGAGGTGGGCGCCTACGCGGTGTCCCAGGCCGCGGGCTGGCACCTGGTGCCTCCGACGGTGATGCGGGACGGCCCGTTCGGCCCCGGCATGTGCCAGCTGTGGATCGACGCCGACGCCAGCACCGACCTGGTCGCCCTGGCCCGCAGCCGCGACCAGCCCAAGCTGCGTGACATGGCGGTCTTCGACGCCGTGGTCAACAACGCGGACCGGAAGATCGGGCACCTGCTGCCGGTGGCCGACGGCCGGCTGTACGGCTGCGACCACGGGGTCTGTTTCGGCGAGGAATACAAGCTGCGGACCGTGCTGTGGCAGTGGCGCGGGCAGAAGCTCCCCGGCCGGGCGCTGACCGCGCTGGGCCAGCTCAAGACCGAACTGGACGGCGGCGCGCTGGCCACCACGCTGGAGGAATTGCTGTCACCCGAGGAGGTGGCCGCGACGCGGTCCAGGATCGAACTGCTGATCGAGCACCGGGTGCACCCCTACCCCCCGGAGAACTGGCCCGCCGTCCCCTGGCCGCCCGTGTAGCCCGTACGGTCCTATCTACCGCCGCGGTCGCCGCGGTCGCGGCGGCGCCTCAGGTAACGCTCGAACTCGGCCGCGATGGCGTCCCCGCTGGCCTCGGGCAGTTCGGTCGCGTCCTTGGCCTCCTCCAGCGTGCGCACGTAGTCGGCGACCTCGCTGTCCTGCTCGGCGAGTTCGTCCACGCCACGCTCCCAGGCGCGGGCCTCCTCGGCGAGGTCGGCCAGCGGCAGAGCAAGATCCAGCAGGTCCTCCACCGCCCGGATCAGGGCCAGCGTCGCCTTGGGGCTCGGCGGCTGTGCCACGTAGTGCGGCACCGCGGCCCACAGCGATACCGCCGCGATGCCCGCCTCGGCGCACTCGTGCTGGAGCACGCCGGTGATCCCGGTCGGGCCCTTGTACTCGGACGGGGAGGCGCGCAGGCCCGCGGCCAGCGCCGGGTCGGAGGCGCTCGTGGTCACCGGCACCGGACGGGTGTGCGGCGAGTCGGCCAGCAGCGCGCCGAGCAGCACCACCATTTCGGCGTCAAGCTCGGTGAACGCTTCCACCAGTTCGGTGCAAAACCGGCGCCAGCGCATGTTCGGCTCGATCCCGTGGACAAGCAGCACATCGCGGTCGGCCGGGTTCTTGGTGGGGATCAGCAGCCGCGTCGTCGGCCAGACCAGGCTGTGCGTGCTCCCATCGGTCACCTCGGTGACCGGGCGGGTCACCTGGAAGTCGTAGAACTCCTCCGGATCGATGGAGCCAACCGGCTCTGCCTGCCAGGCAGTCGTCAGGTGGGTGATCACCCCGCTGGCCGCTTCACCGGCGTCGTTCCAGCCTTCGAAGGCAGCGATAACGATGGGTGCCGTGAGCTTGCCGGTGCCGTTGAGCTCGATCGCACCTCACCTCCTTCCCCACTTCGGGGCCGCCTGCTGGTGATGCCGGCTCTCAGCCTACGTGGTCCACCATGATCACTGGTTATCCTGCCCGGTCCGGCGCGGCACGGCACCTCGTCTCCTGCCGCGGGCAGCAAGCCGCCCCCGGGGGCCCCGGTGCTGGCCCGGGCGGCAGACCGGCCCGGCGTCTAGAATGGGAACCCTATGACGAGGAACGACCGCAAGGCCCGCAACTCGAACTCGGGGGCCGGGGGGTCGGCGGAATCGCTCCGGGCCGTCCTGGCACAGCGCGTGGTGGTAGCCGACGGGGCTATGGGCACCATGCTCCAGGCCAGTTCGGCGACCCTCAGCGACTTCGACGGCCACGAGGGATGCAACGAGATACTCAACATCACCCGGCCCGACATCGTCCGCTCAGTCCACGACGGATACCTCGAAGCCGGGGTGGACTGTGTCACCACCAACACCTTCGGCGCGAACCTGGGCAACCTCGGCGAATACGGTCTCCAGGACCGGATCGGGGAGCTGTCGGAGGCGGGCGCGCGGATCGCACGGGAGGCTGCGGACGCGTGGGCGTCCCCGGAGCGCCCCCGGTGGGTGCTCGGCTCGGTCGGGCCCGGCACCAAGCTGCCTACCCTGGGGCACGTGCGGTTCGCCGCACTGCGCGACACCTACCAGGGCAACGCCGCGGGCCTGCTGCGCGGCGGGGTGGACGCGATCGTCGTCGAGACATGCCAGGACCTGCTGCAGGCCAAGGCGGCCATCATCGGCGTGAAGCGGGCCATCGCGGAGGCCGGGGCCAGCGTGGCGCTGATCGCGTCGGTGACGATCGAGACCACCGGCGCGATGCTGCTCGGCACCGAGATCGGCGCGGCCCTGACCGCGCTTGAGCCGCTCGGCATCGACCTGATCGGGCTGAACTGCGCGACCGGGCCCGCCGAGATGAGCGAGCACCTGCGCTACCTGGCCGGTCACTCGCGCATCCCGCTGTCCTGCATGCCCAACGCTGGCCTGCCGGAACTCACCGCCGACGGGGCCCGCTACCCGCTGGGACCGGGCGGTCTGGCCGACGCGCACGACTCCTTCACCGCGGAGTTCGGGCTTGCCCTGGTCGGTGGGTGCTGCGGGACCACCCCCGATCACCTGGCCGCCGTGGTGGACCGGGTCAGGGCCAGGCCGCTGGCCCGGCGCAGGCCGAGGGCCGAGCCCGGAGTCTCCTCCCTCTATCAGCACATCCCGTTCCGCCAGGACACGGCGTTCCTGGCGATCGGGGAGCGGACCAACGCCAACGGGTCCAAGGCGTTCCGCGAGGCGCTGCTGGCCGGCCGCCTCGAAGACTGCGTGGAAATCGCCCGCCAGCAGACCAGGGACGGCGCGCACCTGCTCGACGTGTGCGTCGACTACGTGGGCCGGCCGGGGGCGGCCGACATGGCCGAACTGGCCAGCAGGCTCGCCACGGCCTCCACCCTCCCACTGGTGCTCGACTCCACCGAGCCGGACGTGATCAGCGCCGGGCTGGAGATGCTCGGCGGCCGTGTGGTGGTGAACTCGGTCAACTACGAGGACGGCGACGGCCCGCAGTCGCGTATCGCCACGGTGATGCCGCTGGTCGCCGAGCACGGTGCCGCGGTAATCGCGCTCACCATCGACGAGCAGGGCCAGGCACGGACCGCGGACTGGAAGCTGGCCGTGGCCACCCGGCTGATCGAGGACCTCACCGGCAACTGGGGCATGCGGGTCAGCGACATCATCGTGGACTGCCTGACCTTCCCGATCGCGACCGGCCAGGAGGAGACCCGGCGGGATGCCCTGGAGACCATCGAGGCGATCCGCGCGGTCAAGCAGCGCTACCCCGACGTGCAGACCACGCTGGGCATCTCCAACGTTTCCTTCGGCCTGAACCCCGCGGCCCGTGCGGTGCTCAACTCGGTCTTCCTGGACGAATGCGTCCGCGCCGGGCTGGACTCGGCCATCGTGCACCCGTCGCGGATCATGCCGATCGCGCGGATCGGGAACGAGGAGCTGCAGGTCGCGCTCGACCTGATCTATGACCGCAGGAGAGCGGGATACGACCCGCTGGCCAGGCTGCTCGAGCTGTTCGAGGGCGTGGACGCGACCGAACTGAAGGCCAGCAGGGCCGCCGAACTGGCCGGGCTGCCGCTCTGGGAACGGCTCAAGCGCCGGATCATCGACGGGGAGCGGGTCGGCCTGGAAGCCGACCTGGACGAGGCGCTGGGCCAGCGCCCGGCCCTGGAGATCGTCAACGACGTGCTGCTCGATGGCATGAAGACGGTCGGTGACCTGTTCGGCTCCGGCCAGATGCAGCTGCCCTTCGTGCTGACCTCCGCAGAGGTCATGAAGCTGGCCGTTGGTTACCTCGAACCGCATATGGACCGGTCCGCCGAGTCGGGGAAGGGCCGCATCGTGCTCGCGACCGTTCGCGGTGACGTGCACGACATCGGCAAGAACCTGGTCGACATCATCCTGTCCAACAATGGCTACGACGTCGTCAACATCGGTATCAAGCAGCCGCTGTCGGCGATCGTAGACGCGGCAACCGAGCATGGCGCGGACGTCATCGGCATGTCCGGCCTGCTGGTCAAGTCCACCGTGGTGATGCGGGACAACCTGGCCGAGCTGAACTCCCGCGGCCTGGCCCGCACCTGGCCCGTGCTGCTCGGCGGTGCCGCGCTCACCCGTGCCTACGTGGAGCAGGACCTGGCCGGCCTGTTCGACGGCGAGGTCCGTTATGCCAGGGACGCCTTCGAGGGGCTGCGGCTGATGGACGCGTTCATGGCCGTCAAACGCGGCGACACGGGCGCGCAGCTCCCCCCGCTGCGGGAGGCCCGGGTGAAGGCGGCGGCGCGGCTGCGGCTCACCGAGCCCGCGGAGATGCCGGCCCGCTCCGACGTCGCGACCGACAACGAGGTGCCGGTCCCGCCGTTCTACGGCGACCGGATCGTCAAGGGCATCGCCCTGGCCGAGTACGCGGCGTTCCTCGACGAGCGCGCCACCTTCCTTGGCCAGTGGGGACTCAAGCCCGCCAGGGGCGGGTCCGGGCCCTCCTACGAGGAACTGGTGGAGACCGAGGGCCGCCCCCGGCTGCGGATGTGGCTGGACCGGATCCAGGCGGAGGGCCTGGTCGAGGCCGCTGTGGTGTACGGATACTTCCGGGCCGCCAGTGAGGAAAACGATCTGGTGGTGCTCGATGAAAGCGGCGCCGAGCGGGAGCGGTTCACCTTCCCGCGGCAGCGCCACGACCGCCACCTGTGCCTGGCCGACTTCTTCCGGCCTGCCGCCTCGGGGGAGCCAGACGTGGTCGGCTTCCAGCTGGTCACCGTCGGGACGAAGCTCAGCGCGGCGACCGCGGAGCTGTTCGCCAAGGACGCCTACCGGGACTACCTGGAGCTGCACGGGCTGTCGGTTCAGCTCACCGAGGCCCTTGCGGAGTACTGGCACGGCCGCGTGCGCGAGGAACTCGGCCTGGCCCAGTTCGACCCGCCCGAGCTGGACGGCATACTCAAGGTCGGCTACCGCGGCTGCCGCTACTCGTTCGGCTATCCGGCCTGCCCGGACCTGGACGACCGGGCAAAGGTGGTCCGGCTGCTGCGCCCGGAGCGGATCGGTGTGGTGCTGTCCGAGGAGTTCCAGCTCGTCCCCGAGCAGTCCACCGACGCGCTGATCGCGCATCACCCTGAGGCAAGGTACTTCAGCGCGTGACAGCCCTCGATCCGCGCCCGCCGCGGCGGCCAGCCGCGCTTCAGGCCGTCCTGTTCGACATGGACGGGCTGCTCGTGGATTCCGAGCCGCTCTGGTTCGTGATCGAGCGCGAGGTTGCCCAGCGGCTCGGCGCCCCGTGGGGCGAGGCGGACCAGGACGCGCTGATCGGCGGCTCGCTGGAACGGACGGTCTCCTATCTGCTGGTCAAGGCGGGCGAGCCTGTGACGGCCGGGCGTGCGGACGTGGCGCGCTGGCTGGTGGAGGGCATGGCCCGCCTGGTGCTGGCCCGCGGGCTGCCCCTGCAGCCGGGCGCCGCCCGGCTGCTCGCCGGCCTGGAGGCGGTCGGCGTGCCGTGTGCGCTGGTCACCGCCTCGTCCCGGGCGATCATGGACGCGGTGCTCAAGGTCACCGGGCTGAGCTTCGGCGTGACCGTGTGCGGCGAGGACGTGCAACGGGGCAAACCGGATCCGGAGCCCTACCTGCGGGCCGCGGCCCTGCTCGGGGTGCCGCCGCCCGGCTGCGTGGTGCTGGAAGACTCGCCCACCGGCATCGCGGCGGCCCGAGCGGCAGGTTGCGCGGTCATCGCGGTGCCCAGCGTGCCGGTGTCCCCGGGGCCCGGGGTGACCACCGTGAAATCGCTGCGCGACGTGGGTTTTGACCTGCTTGAAGCGGTCGTGACAGGAAAGTCTGACGGTCGTGACCATGCTGTGACGGAAAAATTCTAATTAGGTCACAATCCAGGAACGACACCCGCTGGGCTCTGGCGCTGGGGGTGCCGCCCGGGACATCCTCCCGGTAAAGGTTAGGCAAGCCGCCCTGCCCATCAGATGGACAGGGCTTGTCGGCAAACAGCCGGGAGATACTGCCCATATGGCCGCGCCACTGGAGATGACACCGGAAGCCGCCACGCCCGAAGCAATCCTCGAGGGAGTCGGCGGCGAGGGGATCGAGGGGCGCTCCCTCGGCCAGATCGCGTGGATGCGGCTGAAGCGTGACAAGGTCGCGATGGGCGGCGGTATCTTCATCGTCTTCCTGATCCTGGTGGCCATCATCGGGCCGCACCTGGTGCAGAACCCGACCACCTTCCACCCGGGCCTGATCAACCCGACCTTCAGCCGCCCGATCGGCGCGTGGGGCGGGATCAGCGCGGCGCACCCCTTCGGCGTCGAGCCGGTCAATGGCCGGGACGTACTTGCCCGGGTTGTCAACGGTGCGCAGGTCTCCATGCTCATCGCGTTCCTGGCCACCGCGCTGGCCGTCAGCATCGGCGTGTTCATGGGCATCATCGCCGGCTTTTTCGGCGGCTGGGCGGACGCGGTGATCGCCCGTACCATGGACGTCTTCCTGGCGTTCCCACTGCTGGTGTTCGCGATCGCGCTGGTCGGGGTGATCCCGTCCTCGGCGTTCGGCCTGTCCGGCAACTCGCTGCGCATCGGGCTGCTGATCTTCGTGATCGGGTTCTTCGCCTGGCCCTACATGGGCCGGATCATCCGCGGCCAGGCGCTGTCGCTGCGCGAGCGGGAGTTCGTCGACGCCGCGCGCAGCCTGGGTGCCCGCGGGCCCTACATCCTGTTCCGCGAGCTGCTGCCGAACCTGGTGGCGCCGATCCTGGTGTACTCCACGCTGCTGATCCCGGTGAACATTCTGTTCGAGGCGGCGCTGTCCTACCTCGGGGTCGGCATCATCCCGCCCACACCTAGCTGGGGCGGCATGCTGTCCGACGCGGTCAACAACGGCTATTGGCAGATCGACCCGTTGTTCATGATCATTCCTGGCCTGGCCATCTTCCTGACGGTCATGGCCTTCAACTTGTTTGGAGACGGGCTGCGCGACGCGCTCGACCCGAGAAGCAGCCGGTAAGTCAATGCCGAATCTTGCCGGCAACCACTCACGACGGGAGGCGTTTCATCTGATGAAGAGACGCGGATTCATGGGGCTTGCCGCGGTCGGCGCGGTAGCCACGCTCGCCCTTGCCGCCTGTGGCGGCGGCAGCAGTAGCAGTAGCGGTGGTGGGGGCGGCAGTGGTGGCTCGTCCGGGCCCTCTGGTTTCAACGCCGCCGTCACGGGCGTGGTCAATCCGTCCAACACCAAGAGCACCGGCACGCTGACCTACGGACTCAGCAGCACCCCGGACTCCACCGACCCGGGCAACACCTACTACGCGTTCATGTGGAACTTCACGCGGCTGTACACGATGCCGCTGATGACCTACGCATCTTCTCCTGGTTCGGCCGGGCTCAAGGTCGTGCCCGACCTGGCTACCGCGCCTGGCACGGTGTCGGACAACGGGCTGACCTGGACCTATCACCTCAAGACCAACGTTAAGTTCGAGGACGGCACCCCGGTCACCTCGGAGGACGTCAAGTACGCCGTCGAGCGCACCTTCGACCGCAGCCTGTTCCCGCTCGGCCCGTCCTACTACCCGCTGCTCCTCGGCGGTAACGCCGCCAAGTACCCCGGCCCGTTCAAGGACCGGTCCAAGAACCTGATGGGCCTCACCGCGATCGCCACGCCGGACGCTCACACGGTCGTGTTCCACCTGGCGAAGCCCTTCGCGGACTTCAACTACGTGGCGGCGATCCCGCAGTCCGCCCCGGTGCCGCCGAACAAGGACACCGGCGCGAACTACCAGCTGCACCCCATGTCCACCGGCCCGTACAAGTTCCAGTCCTACCAGCTCAACAAGCAGCTCACGCTGGTGCCCAACACGAACTGGAACCCCGCGACCGACCCGCAGGCCAAGCAGCTGGTCAGCAAGATCACCGTGACGATGAACATGAACGCCAACGACATCGACAACCGGCTGCTCGCGGGTGACCTGGATGTGGACATGGCCGGCTCCGGCGTGCAGGCGGCGGCGCGGGCCAAGATCCTCTCGTCGACGTCGCTGAAGGCGCAGGCCGACAACCCGATCAGCGGGTTCCTGTGGTTCGCCTACCTCAACACGGTGGTGCCGCCGATGAACAACGTGCACTGCCGGATGGCCATCGAGTACGCGGCCAACAAGACGAACCTGCAGACCGCGTACGGCGGCCCGTTCGCGGGCGGCCAGATCGCGTCCACGGTGTCCCCGCCGAACGTCGTCGGGCACAAGAGCTTCGACCTGTACGAGGCGACCACCAAGCCCGGCGGGGACGTCGCCAAGGCCAAGGAGCAGCTCAAGCTCTGTGGGCAGCCGAACGGGTTCACCACCGGGATCGCCTACCGCAGCGACCGGCCCAAGGAGGTCGCCGCGGCCACCGCGCTGCAGCAGGCACTCTCGCTGGCCGGCATCAAGACGACGCTGCACGGTTACCCGGCCGGCACCTACTACGCCAACTTCGCGGGCGTGCCGAAGTACATGCACCAGCACAACATCGGTATCGCGTTCGGTGGCTGGGCGCCGGACTGGCCGGACGGCTACGGCTTCTTCGACTTCATCACCGCCGGCAACACCATCAGCCCGGCCGGCAACACCAACATCGAGGAACTGAACGACCCGGTCGTCAACGACCTGCTGGCCAAGTACGGGACCACCACCGACGAGGCGACGCGCAACTCCTACACCGCCCAGATCGACATGCAGGTGATGAAGGACGCGGGCATCCTGCCCGAGGTGTACGCCAAGTCGCTGCTGTACCGAAACGCGAACCTCACCAACGTGTACGTGCAGCCGTACTACGGCATGTACAACTACGCGGTGCTCGGCCTGAAGTAGGCGCGAAAGCGATAGGCAAACCAGAAGAGAGCAGGTGAAGGCACTGGTGCCCGGCCGGGGATCCCGGCCGGGCACCGGCGCCGCCTACAGTGGTCACTTTCATCGTCCGGCGCCTGATCGCCACGATCTTCCTGCTGGTCGTGGTCAGCATGGTCACGTACGCAGTGTTCTTCCTGATCCCCAGGCTGGCGGGCCAGAACTCCTACCAGCTCGCCACCCAGTACGTGGGCCGCAACCCCACCCGGGCGGCGGTCCTGGATATCGAGCAGAAGCTCGGTCTCAACGAGCCGCTCTGGGTGCAGTACGGCAGGTTCATCCGGGGCCTGGCCTTCGGCGAGCACTACAACTCCGGGACCAGTTCGACCTACTGCCCGCCGCCGTGCTTCGGTTACTCCTTCAGGTCCCAGCAGGCCGTCTGGCCGCTGATGGTCAGCAGCCTGCCGGTGACCATCTCGCTCGCCATCGGGGCGGCCATACTGTGGCTGGTTGGCGGAGTGGCGATCGGCGTGGTCTCCGCGCTCAAGCGCGGTACCCTGTTCGACCGGTTCTCCATGGGGATCGCCTTGGCCGGAGTGTCGCTGCCGATCTTCTTCACCGGGCTGCTCAGCTTGGCGCTGTTCAGCTATAAGTGGCCAATCTTCCCCAACGTGACCTTCGTTCCCTTTACCCAGAACCCGCTGCTGTGGGCGCGGAACCTGGTGCTGCCATGGGTCACCCTCGCCTTCCTCTACGCGGCGCTGTATGCCAGGCTGACCCGGGCGGGAATGCTGGAGACAATGAGCGAGGACTACATCCGGACGGCGCGGGCTAAAGGCCTGAACGAGCGGACCGTGATCATCAAGCACGGGCTGCGGGCCGCGCTCACCCCGATCATCACGATCTTCGGCATGGACCTCGGCGCGCTGCTCGGCGGTGCGGTGATCACCGAGCACACCTTCTCGCTCAACGGCCTCGGCCAGTTCACGATCCTGGCGATCGATAACCAGGATCTGCCCGAGATCCTGGGCGTCACCATGCTGGCGGCCTTCTTCATCATCATCGCCAACCTGGCCGTGGATATCCTGTACGCCGTCGTCGACCCGAGAGTGAGGCACTGATGGCGGTCTGGCGGGGGCGCACCAAGGGCGGCGCGCGAGACGCCGCGGCCCCCGAGGTGACCGACACGTCGGCGCCCGCCACGTCCGCCATGCTCGACGTCCGCGACCTGAAGATCCACTTCCCGACCGACGACGGCCTGGTCAAGGCCGTGGACGGCATTTCGTTCACTCTCGACCGGGGCAAGACGCTCGGCATCGTGGGCGAGTCAGGGTCCGGCAAGAGCGTCACCAGCCTCGGCATCATGGGGCTGCACCACGGCACCAACGCGAAGGTCAGCGGCAAGATCTGGCTGGATGGGGAGGAACTCATCGCCGCGTCGGCGGCCCGGGTGCGCGAGCTTCGCGGCGACAAGGTGGCGATGATCTTCCAGGATCCACTGTCCTCCCTGCACCCGTACTACACCGTGGGGTACCAGATCTCCGAGGCTTACCTGATTCACAACAAGGTCGGCAAGAAGGCGGCGAAACAGCACGCGATCGAGATGCTGAACCGGGTCGGCATCCCCAACCCGCAGACCCGGGTGGACGACTACCCGCACCAGTTCTCCGGCGGCATGCGCCAGCGTGCGATGATCGCCATGTCGCTGAGCTGTAACCCCGAATTGCTGATCGCCGACGAGCCGACCACCGCCCTCGACGTCACCGTGCAGGCGCAGATCCTCGACCTCATGGCCGACCTGCAGCAGGAGTTCGGCTCCGCGGTCATCATCATCACCCACGACCTCGGCGTGGTGGCCGAGCTGGCCGACGACATCCTGGTCATGTACGCGGGCCGGATGGCCGAGTACGGGACGAGCGAGGACATCTTCGACCGCCCCGCCCACCCCTACGCGTGGGGACTGCTCGGCTCGATGCCGCGCATGGACCGGGCCCGCTCGGAACGGCTGATCCCGATCCCCGGCACCCCGCCCAGCCTGATCAACGTGCCGTCCGGCTGCCCGTTCCATCCGCGCTGCGCCTACGCGGCCAACACCAACGGCAAGTCGTTCAACGAGGTGCCGCCGCTGCGCGCGGTCGGGCCCGGCCACCAGGCCGCCTGTCACCTGAGCACCGACGAGCAGCGCCGGATCTGGGGCGAGCTGCTGGCGGCGCAGCTCTCCGTGGCCGACAGCGATCAGCAGCGGGAGGACGCGTGACCACGCCGGTGACCGAGCCAGCCGAGGTGCCCGCGCCCGCCAGCGACGCCCTGCTGACGGTGAGCGGCCTGACCAAACACTTCCCCGTCAACCGGGGGATCATCATCAGGCGCCGGGTCGGCCTGGTGCGCAGCGTGGACGATGTCACGTTCGACGTGACCCGGGGCGAGACACTGGGCATCGTGGGGGAGTCGGGCTGCGGCAAGACCACCACCGCGCGGATGCTGACCCGGCTGATCGAGCCGACCGCCGGGCAGATCATCTTCGATGGCCGCGACATCACCCACCTGCGCGCCGGAGCCATGCGCCCGCTGCGCCGCGAAGTGCAGATGATCTTCCAGGATCCGTACTCGTCGCTGAACCCGCGGCACACGGTCGGCTCCATCGTCGGCGCGCCGTTCCGGCTGCAGAAGGTCAAGACAGAGAAGGGCACCAAGGCGAGCGTCCAGGAGTTGCTGGAACTCGTCGGCCTCAACCCCGAGCACTACAACCGCTACCCGCACGAGTTCTCCGGCGGCCAGCGGCAGCGCATCGGCATCGCCCGCACCCTCGCCCTGCGGCCCAAGCTCATCGTGGCCGACGAGCCGGTGTCTGCACTGGACGTGTCCATCCAGGCTCAGGTGGTCAACCTGCTGGCCGACCTGCAGACCGAGCTCGGGCTGACGTATGTGATCATCGCGCACGACCTGTCGGTGATCAGGCACGTGGCCAACCGCGTCGCGGTCATGTACCTGGGCAACCTGGTGGAACTGGCCAGCCGCACCGACCTCTACAAGCGGCCACGCCATCCGTACACGGTCGCGCTGCTGTCCGCGGTGCCGTTGCCGGAGCCCGCCAAGCGCACCGCCGAGGGAGGCCGGGAGCGCCGCGACCGCGTCCGCCTCGTCGGCGACGTGCCGAGCCCGCTGAATCCGCCGCCGGCCTGCCGGTTCCACACCCGGTGCTGGAAGGCGCAGGAGGTGTGCCGCACCGAACCGCCCCCGCTGCGGGAACTCGCGCCCGGCCACCAGGTCGCCTGCCACTTCCCGGAGAACACCCCCGCGGCCTGACCCCGGCCGGGGCATCGGCCGTCGTATGCGACGATGGAGAAGATGGCTTCGCTGAGGGGAGAAGGCAATGTCCTTTAGCCAGATCCCGTGGTTCTTTCTCTGTGGCGGTCTGACCGCCGTCGGGCTGATCGGGAGCTGGTTCGCGCTGCGCCGCCGCGGCCCGCGCGCCGCGGCGCGCTGGCTGGCCTGGTCACTGCTGCCGATCGCGCTCTATCTGATCGGCATACTCCAGGTGCTGTGGCGGTTCGGCGTCGCGATCGGTGACTTTTTCGGGGGCCTGGCGTTCTCCCCGAAGGTGTGGTCGGGCGTGGTCCTCGTCGGGATATCGCTGGTGCTGTTCGTGGTCACCGGCGGGCTGCGCGGCCGGGCCAGGCGCAAGCGGGGCAAGGCCGAGCCGGACAGCCAGCCGCCGGCTACCAGGGCGCTGGGCGCGGTACCGCCCGCGGCCGCCTCGGCCGGGATGGCGAGCCGGCCCAAGGCGGCCCCGGTCCCGGCGAAGCGCAAGGGCGCGACAGCGGACGACGAGGACTTCGGCGAGGTCGCCGCGATCCTCAAGCGTCACGGCATCAGCTAACGGCAGGCTGGGCCATCAAGGCCCTGGCCGGCCAGGCCTAGGCGCCGGCCGCGGCCTTGGCGGCGGCCTTGATGTTCTGCTTGTAGGCGCGGACCGCGGCCAGCGACTGAGCGTCGACGATGTCGGCCACCGAGCAGTGGCTGCCCCTCTCGCCGAAGTGCCCGGCCGCCTCCCGCCAGCCCTTGGGCCGCACGCCGTACTGCTTGCCAAGCAGCGCCAGGAAGATCTGGGCCTTGTCCGCGCCGAACCCGGGCAGCGCGCGCAGCCGGGCCAGCAGTTCGGCGCCGGTCTTCGCGCCCGCCCAGACCGCGCCCGGTTCGCCGCCGTAGCGGTCGACGATGTGCTGGCACAACTGCTGCACCCGGCCGGCCATGGCCCGCGGGTACCGGTGCAGGGCCGGGCGAGCGCTGAAGATCGCCGCCAGGGCATCGGGGTCGAAGCCGGCCAGTTCCGCCGCCGTCGGCTCATGGCCGAGCCGGCGCACCAGGTCGCGCGGGCTGGTGAATGCCTTCTCGATGGTCACCTGCTGATCGAGGAGCATGCCGATGAGCAGTGCGAGCGGACTGGCCGACAGCAGTTCGTTGGCGTCGGCGTCGATCGGCAGTGACAACGGCATAGGTGCCTCCCCGGGTTCTGCTGACATCCTGGCCGGCCGCCGTCCACGGCGCGACCGCGGCCCCGTGCCAGTGCGGAACTACTCTGGGGTTGCCCGGCGTTTCAACAGTAGAGGCCGGGATGTGGTGGACTGAGGCGAGGCGGGCTAGCGACCGCGGCCTTGGCCGTGAGGAGGCAATGTGTCGGGTCGGACGAAGATTGCGATCGGTGGCATCATCATCGGTCTCATCCTGTTGTTCATCAATCCGTGGATCGCGCTGGTGGTCATCGCCGCCGCGATAGCGATCCCGGTTGCCGGATACCTCATGCTGGACCCCTCTCAGCGGCGGCGGCTGAAGAACATTCAGCAGCGCCGCAGGGAGATCCGCTAAGGCTCCGTAGCAGGTGTCAGCTCAGCAGGCCCGGGTAGAGCAGCGCGAGCTGATGTGGGTACGCCGCGATGAGCCGTAGCTCGTCGTCGGTGAGTGGCTTGCCCGTGGCGGCCGCGCAGAGCTGGACCAGCTTGAACACCAGGTCCTCGTCCTCGCTCGCGATTTCGATGCCCAGCCCGTCCCGTACGTGACGGAATCCCGCCAGGCCGCCGTACTCGCCGGTCAGCACCACCCGGCCGGGCCTGGCGTGCCAGTCGGCCGGGAAGGGCCCAAGCGCGTCGTCGTCATACAACTCGTAGTTGTGCCTGTCCTTCAGCGCGCCGTCGGCGTGGATGCCGGACTCGTGAGCGAACGCGTTGCGGCCGACACCCGGCTGGTTGGCGGGCAGCGGCTGGCCGAAGGCGTAACTGGCCCACAGCGCGAACCGGCGCGCCCAGGAGTCATCCACCGGGTCGCCGATCTCGGCGCGCCCGGCCAGCCCGAACCCGTGCCGCAGCGCCAGCAGCGTGGCCAGCAGGTCCGCGTTACCGGCCCGCTCGCCGATGCCGTTGATGCAGGTGTTGATCCACGCGTCCTGGCCCGCGTCGAGATCGCCCAGCGCACCTGACACCGAGTTCGCCACGGCCATGCCCAGGTCGTTGTGGCAGTGCGTCTCCACCGGCAGCCCGATCGCGCTGGCCAGCTTGGCGAGCCGCTCCCGGATCCGCTCCGGCGTATCACCGCCGATGGTGTCGCAGTAGCGGAGCCGGTCCGCGCCCGCCTGCTTGGCGGCCAGCGCGAACTCCAGCAGGAACCCGTCGTCGGTGCGGGAACCGTCCTCCGCGTTGACGCCGATCGTCTGCGCCCCGGCCTTCTTGGCCGCGCCGACCGCGGCCGTCATCTCCCTGATCACCGACTCGCGGTCCAGCTTGCCCCGGAACTTGTGCGCGATCATCTGGTCCGACGTGGACAGGGACAGGTTGTAGTGGCGCAGCCCGAGCGGCGCCGCGCGTTCCACGTCCGCGGTCACCGCCCGGCACCAGCCGGACAGCCGCAGCGGGCCGAACGCGCCAGCCTCCGCCAGGGCGAGGTTCGCCCGGATATAGGGCACCTCGTGGAACAGGAACGGGAAACCGATCTCCGACTGGGCCACGCCGAGTTTGCCCAGGTAGAAGTTCACGATGGTCTTGCCGAACTTCGACAGGCCGGTGCGCGCGGTCTGCACGCCGTCCCGGTTGGTCACGTCCAGAAAATGAATGACGGGCACGGCTGGCGTCCTCTCTGGAATTCATGGGTGGTCTAGACCATGGTGGACTGTCTGGCCAACATGAATCAATATTGATTAAAATCAAGCTGAACGACGGCCCGTGGCCGGTGTGAGCCGGGTGGTTCCGGTGGCTGAGGCCGGGCGCGGCTGCCACGAGCGGACGGGGAGCAGCGTGGGGGAGTGGAGGCATAGGTGACGGAGTGGATTGGGGCGGGGGAGGCCGCGCGGCGGCTGGGGATCAAGCCGGCCACGCTCTACTCGTATGTGAGCCGGGGGGTGCTGCGACGGCGTACCGGCGAGGACGGGCGGTCCAGCCTGTTCGATGCCGGCGAGGTCGAGTCGCTGGCCCGGCGAGGCCGTCCCCGCCATCCGGGCGCGGGGGAGTTCGTCATCGAGTCCGCGCTGACCGAGATCACCAGCGACCGCGCCTGCTACCGCGGCCTGGACATCACCGCCCTCGCCGCCCGGTACGAGCTTGAGGACGCCGCCTGGCTGCTGTGGACCGGGGAACTCACCGGCCGTGATCGCGGCCCCTGGCACGCCACAGAGGCCGCGCTGCGGGCAGGCAGGGCGGCCCAGGCGGCGCTGCCGCCCGGAACCCTGCCGCTGGAGCGTTTCGGCGTGATCGTCCCGGCCATGGCCGCCACGGACCCGTTGCGCCTCCAGCTTGACCCGCCCGCCGTGATCGCGGCTGGCCAGGCGATCATGGCGGGCCTGGTGGACTGCCTGCCCGCGGCCGGCGGTCCCGAGGTGGCCACGGCTGGCGGCACCGGTACCGGTGCCGCGCGCCCGGGCGGCGCCCGCTCCGGCCCAGATGCGGCCTGCCAGGACGGCGGTGCCAGCCCTCCAGGCAACGCCGGCCTGACCGAGCGGCTGTGGGCAAAGCTGTGCCCTGGACCGCCGGACGACGGGCTGAAGGCCGCCCTGCGCGTCGCGCTCGTGCTGCTAGCCGACCACGAGCTGGCCGCGTCCACGTTCGCCGCGCGGGTGGCCGCGTCCGTGCGTGCCGACCCCTACGCGGTGGTAGCGACCGGCCTGGGCGCCGCGGGCGGGGCGCTGCACGGCGGGGCTTCCCTGGGTGTGGAGGCCATGCTGGCCGCCGCGGCCGGGCCGCAGGACGTGACCAGGGTCGTGGGGTCCCTGCTGCGCCGCGGCGAGCGCATTCCCGGGTTCGGCCATTTCGTGTACCGGGCCGGTGATCCCCGGGCGGCGTTCCTGCTCGGCGAGATCCGGGCCAGGGCGGCCGGATCGCCCCGCCTGGCGGTGGCGGACGCCCTGGTGCGGGAGGTGGTCGGCCGTGGCCTGCCCACGCCGAACATTGACTTCGCGCTCGCGGTCCTGGCCAGCGTGGCCGGCATGGTACCGGGGGCGGCGGAGGCCGTGTTCGCGGTGGCCCGCACCGCGGGCTGGATCGGCCACGCACTGGAGGAATACGCGCGGCGCACGCCGCTGCGGCCCCGGGCCCGCTACATCGGCCCGCATCACCCGGCACCCGACGGGAATCAGCAGGGCGCACCGCGCTTTGATGGAGGGTAGAGCGCAACTTGCGAACAGGAGCCTGCCATGGCCGTGCGCCGTCTCAACCACGCGGTTCTCTACGTCCACGATCTCGCCAGCGCCGTCGACTTCTACACCGCGACGCTCGGCTTCGAGGTCAGGGCCGAGATGGCCGGCCGTGCCGCGTTCCTGCGCGCCCCCGGTTCCGCGAACGACCACGACCTGGGCCTGTTCGCGCTCGACGGGGCCAGCCCCATCCCCACGGGCGCCGCCGCGCGGGTTGGCTTGTACCACCTGGCGTGGGAGGTCGGCACGCTCGCCGAACTGGACGACGCGCGGCGCCGGCTGGACGAGCGCGGCGCCCTGGTCGGCGCAAGTGACCACCGGGTGTCCAAGTCGCTGTACGCCAAGGACCCAAGCGGCATCGAGTTCGAGGTGATGTGGCGGGTGCCCGCCGAGGACTGGGAGACGGAGCTGGCCAGCGGCCCGATGATCGCCCCGCTCGACCTGGCGGCGGCGCAGGCCCGCTGGGGCGACCGCGCCACCGGCGCGGCAGCCGGCTCGGTCACCTGACAGTGCGCCGGTCAGGGCAGCCCGCCGGGCTAGGTCACCGTTCTGCCGGGCGGCCGGCGACCGCGACGCTGCCCTTGTAGCTGTAGCCGCGCACGTGCACCACGGGAGCGTTCGGCGACAGGGGGCCGTCCTGGCCCGCGCTGCCCGTGGACACCCCCAGCCCGCCCGTCTCGACCCGCACGCCCGGCGGGACGAGGATGTCGATCCGCGACTTGTACGCGACCGCCGAGATCGTGGTGACATGGGCGGTCAGTTCCGCCGCGCGCAGGTCGAGCACGCCATCGCCCTTGTACACCACGGTCGTGAAGTGCTCCGGGACCCGCCACCGGCCGGCCCGGTGCAGGCTGCTCTTGAACGTGACCGCGAACCGGCCGGGCTTACTCCCGGCCGGCGCCGGCAGCGCCGCCGGCGCGTCCGCGGGCAGGTCGGTCATCAGCCGGGCCAGGTCAGCACGCGTGCGGGCGGTGAGCGCCGTCCGCATCCGCTCGTCGAACTCGGCGTCGTTGAGCCGGCCCTCGGCGAACGCGGCCTGGAGCCGGCCGACCGCGGCGTCGCGCTCGGAATCGGACGCGCGGACGCTGTCAAGTTCGCGCGGGCTGGCCCCACTGGCTACCTCGGACATGCTGCTCCCTCCGGCCGCGAAATTCGCGATATATCTTAACCGGTAGGCAGGTGGAAGCGCCACCATGGCCCGGGCGCCCCGGCCACCGGGGCCTCCCGTGGCTAACTTGTGGTCTTGCCGTTGCGGAGCTTGCGCGTGGCGGCGCGCTGCGCCACCACCCGGGCCGTCTCCATCGTCACACCAAGGAGAACCGCCCAGCCCAGCGCCTCACCGAAGTGCACCTGAGGGTCGTGGGGGTCGCTGGGCGGTTCCTTCCCGGTGACCTTCTTCCAGCCAACTGTGACGAGCTTGCGGGTGCCCATGGCAGCGGCAAGGGCGGCGAAGGTGCCTACCGCCCGGCTGACGCCATCCCCGCGCTTGTCTGCCATGCCCGTTTCCTCTCTGCGCCCAGCTCCGGCGGCCTTGGTGCGTGCTCGACGGTTGATCATCCCATGGTGGCGCCGCCCGCCCGCGCGGCGGCCCGTGCCCCGTTGATCGCGGCCACAAGCTCGGCCGGGTGGCGTGTGCAGACCAGCCAGTAGGGGGCCGCTGCCGCCGGGCGGGTTGTCTCGGCTCGCAGCCGGAACCCGCGCAGCCGCCGGTGTGCCCGGGTCTCCGCGCCCGGCGTGGCCACCTCGACGTACACCGCTTGCCGCAGGTACGGCCGCATCAACAAAAAGGCGGCCGGGTCCCCGCGTGACCCGCGCAGCGACCGGGTCTGCGCCTCGTCCAGCGCGGTCACCTCGCCCACGGCGTCCAGCGGCAGGCACGCCGGGCCGGCTCGCAGCTCTCCCTCGCTCACCAGCACCGTCGGCCGGCTCCACGACCAGAGCAGGGCGGCGACCAGCCCGATGAGCACCACATAGATGGCCACCGCGATCGGCCAGGCGTATCCCGCGACCACCTCGGTGGCCAGCAGGAGCATCGTCGCAAGCCCGAGTAGCCACCAGGAGAACGGCACGCGAAGCCGTTCGTGGTAAACACGCATGAGCCCACGGTAGTTGGTTACATGAGGACATGATGGGGCGACAGTGGTGGCGCGGCTTGGGGGGCCGCGGCGCTCCCGCTGCGACGGCCCCCGGTGACGCGGCCCGCGCCGGTGAAGACGGCATCGGCCCGGTGGATCCGGGGCCAGAACCGGCCGAGACGCCGCCCGGCCCGCAGGCCGGCCAGGCCAGCACGGCGGCGCAGCCCGGGCAGCCGCGCGTTCCGGCCTGGCTGGAGCGCGCCGGCGGCTGGGCGTGGCGGCTGCTGATACTCGGCGCGCTGATCTATGTACTTTTCCGTGTGGTCTCGGCGCTGCGCCTGGTGGTGCTGCCGTGCGTGGCCGCGCTGCTGCTCACCGCCCTCCTCCAGCCGCTCACCCAGCGGCTGCGCCGGCTCGGCCTGCCCGCCCTCGGGGCTACCTGGTGCACCCTGCTTGCCGCCCTCGCGGTGCTGGCCGGGGTGGTCACGATCGCCGCCACCCGTACCTCGGCCGACTATCAGCGGCTGGCCACCGAACTCGGCGACACCTCCAACGACCTGCAGCGGTGGCTGGCCGGTGCCCCGTTCCACCTGCACCGGGCCGGCCTGACGCAGCTGTCCAACCGGCTGCTCACCTTCCTTAAGCAGCACCAGTCGGCGGTGGCGGGCACGGTGGTGTCCGGCGGGAGGATCTTCATTGAGGTCCTGGCCGGCCTGGTGCTGACGTTGTTCGTCACGTTCTTCCTGCTCAAAGACGGCGAGCGGATCTGGGCGTGGCTGACGGACTTCCTCTCCCGCGGTGCCCGGACGCGGGCCAGGGGCGCCGGCGCCGCAGCCTGGCTGGCGCTGACCTGGTACGTCAGGGGCACCGTAGCGGTGGCGGCCATCCATGCCGTGGTGATCGGCTTCGCGCTGTGGGTGCTTGGCGTCCCGCTGCTGGTCCCGCTGGTGATCCTGGTGTTCCTCGCCGCGTTCGTTCCGCTGGTGGGCATCCTCGTGGCAGGGACCATCGCCGTCGCGGTCACGCTGGGCACCCGGGGCTGGGTGGCAGCCCTGATCCTGGTGGCGGTCTTCCTCCTGGAGAACCAGCTCGAAAGCCATTTGCTGCAGCCGCTCGTGGTCGGCCGGATGGTCCGGTTCCACCCGCTGGCGATCATCCTGGTGCTGGCCGTCGGCGGCGTGGTGGGCGGCATCGCGGGGGCGGTGGTGGCCGTGCCGCTGGCGGCCGCGCTGTTCCGGGCCATTCCCTACTTGCTCGGCCGGCGCACCGACGCGGCAGACGGCCCGGATCCGCCGGGAGCAGTGCCGCGGGCGGGGTAGGGTCACCTGCGTGACCGCGTACCAGCACGGCCCAGGCCCAGTGACGAAGGAACTGGGCCTGGAGCCATCGGGGGGTTCCGGGCCATCGGGGTCCGGGGTGTCCCCGGGTGATGCTGTGCGCCCCCGGGCCAGCACGGCTCCCAGTCCCGCCGTGGACGCCGTTCCCGTCCTGATCAAGCGCCTCGACCAGGGGCTGCCGTTGCCCGCACAGGCGCATCCGGGCGACGCCGGAGTCGACCTGTGCACCGCGGTGGACGTGGTGCTGGCGCCGGGGGAACGGGCGCTGGTGCCCACCGGGATGGCGATCGCCCTGCCCGAGGGTTACGCGGCGTTCGTGCACCCCCGCTCGGGCCTGGCTGCCCGGCACGGCGTCACGGTCGTCAATGCGCCCGGCACCGTGGACGCCGGGTACCGTGGCGAGATCAAGGTGACCCTGCTCAACACCGACCGGGCGGAGCCGGTGCGGTTCGATCGCGGGGACCGGATCGCCCAGCTTGTTGTCCAACGGGTGGCCCGCCCGCAGTTCCACGAGGTCCAGACGCTGCCCGGCTCGGCCCGCGGAGATGGCGGGTTCGGCTCGACCGGAGGTCACGGCCCGGTGACGGAGGAACCGGGCCGTAGGCCATCGGGGGGTTCCGGGGGGTCGCCCCCCCGGGTCGGCACTGGTCACGGCGGGGACGAAAGCATGGAGAGGCATTAGGGAGCTTGAGTGTTGCGTCGGCGGCGCGGTCGAGACGAGGAGCAGCCCGAGGCAGGGCTGGCCGGTGAGGCCGCAGAAGAATCAGATGAGTACATCGTGGCCGGCCCGTGGGACGTGAACGACGACGTGCCGCAGGCCGACCGGATCGACTTCGGCTGCTTGCATGTGCCCGTGGCGGAAGGCTGCGAGGTGCAGGTCAGCATGGCCGACGACCAGCCCGCGTGGATCACCGTCGTGCGTGGCGACAGCGGGCTGCAGCTGCAGGCCTTCGCCGCGCCCAAGACGGACGGCCTGTGGGCGGATGTCCGCCAGGAGATCGCCGCCGAGGTGGCGAAGGCCGGTGGCCAGAGCGAGGAGGCGGACGGGCCGTTCGGGGTGGAGGTGCACGCACGGATCGCGCCGCCCGAGCCGGTCCCTGGCATGCCGAGCGGCTTGCACCCGGTCAGGTTCCTCGGCGTGGACGGCCCGCGCTGGTTCCTCCGCGGGGTGATCAGCGGGCCCGCCGCGCTGCGGCCCGAGATCGCCGCACCGCTGGAGCAGGTGTTCGCCGATGTCGTGGTGGTCCGCGGTGATCACCCGGTGCCGCCGCGGGACATGCTGGAAATAGGGCTCCCCGCCGAGGCGCTCCAGGCGCTCGCGGACGAGGCAGAGGCGCAGGAGGAAAACAGGTGGGGCGGGCTGGACCCCTTCGAGCGCGGCCCGGAAATCACCGAGACCCGGTAGGGAGCCACACCGGCACCGGGCGTTACCGTTTTGTAACATCTGGGAACTGTGCGGTGACCCGCAGTTAACACGGGGCCGATACCGTGGTGACGTGGACACAACGGGCAGCAACGGCGCCCGCCCACGGGTGCGGATGACCGGGTCGCTGGGCCAGGTCCGGGCGGGAGCGCCCGGCGCGCCGCCGATGCTGCGCGCCGAACTCACCGCCGGCCGCGATGCCGTCACCGTGGTCTGGCTGGGCCGCAACCGGATCACCGGGATAGAGCCCGGGCGCGCGCTGTCCGTGGAGGGCACCCTCGCGCTGCGGCGTGGCCGCCCGGTGATCTACAACCCCAGGTACGAGCTCGGGCCGCGCCCTGGCGGCTCAATGCCCGGCTAGCAGCCTGCCCAGTTCGTCCTCGACGTCCTCGCTGGCCACGAACAGCAGTTCGTCGCCGCCGGCCAGCGGGTCATCGGCCTGTGGCACGATGACGCGGCCCCCCCGCAGGATCGCCACCAGTGCGGTGTCGGCGGGCCAGGAGATGTCGCCGATCCGGGACCCGGCCAGCGGCGCGTCGTCGGGCATGGTCAGCTCCACCAGGCTCGCCTCGCTCTGCCGGAACGTCATCAGCCGTACCAGGTCGCCGACGCTGACCGCCTCTTCCACCAGGGCCGAAAGCAGCCGTGGGGTGGACACCGCGACGTCCACCCCCCAGGACTCGTTGAACAGCCACTCGTTGTTGGGGTGGTTGATCCGCGCGACCACCCGCGGCACCCCGTACTCGGTCTTGGCCAGCAGCGATACGACCAGGTTCACCTTGTCGTCCCCGGTCGCGCAGATGACCACGTTGCACCGCTCCAGGCCGGCCTCGTCCAGCGAGGTGATCTCGGCGGCGTCGGCGAGCAGCCACTCGGCCCGCGGCAGGCTGTCCACCTTGATGGACCGCGGGTTCTTGTCGATGAGCAGTACCTCGTGCCCGTTGTCGAGCAGTTCACGCGCGATGGAACGGCCAACCGCGCCAGCGCCTGCGATGGCGACCCGCATCACTGCGCACCCTTCTGCTGCGGCTTGCGATCATGTGCTCTTTTCTCCTGCACGCGCCGGCTGGTGCCGTCACGCGTGCTGAGCACGGCCTGGAGATCGTCCAGGTCGTGTTGCGCCGCCATCACATGCAGGACGTCCCCCTCTTGGAGCACCATTCCCGGCCCGGGCAGCATCGCCTCGCCCAGCCGGGTGACGAAGGCCACCCGGGCCCCGGTCGCCTCCTCCAGTGCGTGCACCTTCTCGCCCACCCACGCGGGGTCGTAGGTCACCTCGGCGAGCACCACCTCCCCGGTGGGATCGCGCCAGAGTTCCTCGGCCCCCTCGGGGAGCAGCCGCCGCAGCATCTGGTCCGCCGTCCAGCGCACGGTGGCCACCGTCGGGATGCCGAGCCGCTGGTACACCTCGGCACGGCGCGGGTCGTATATGCGGGCCGCGACCCGTTCCACGCCGAACGACTCCCGCACCACCCGGGCGGCGATCACGTTGGAGTTGTCGCCGCTGCTCACCGCGGCGAACGCGGCGGCCTCCCGGATCCCTGCCGTTTCCAGGACGGTCTGGTCGAAGCCGATGCCGGTGACCTTCTTGCCCTTGAAGGACGAGCCCAGCCGGCGGAACGCCTCAGGGTCCTGGTCGATCACCGCGATCGAGTGGCCACGGTCTTCGAGGATGTGTGCGAGCGTGGATCCGACCCGCCCGCATCCCATGATCACGATGTGCACGGTCGCCTCCAGTCAATCCACTGCCCGACACGGTAATCCCCCCGCTGCGCACACATCACGCCAGGCCGGCATACTGGCTCCGACGGCGGGAGGGCGATGGATACAGGCGCCACTGTGGAAGTGCTGGATCTGGACGTCACCGGGGTTGCTCACGGCGGCTGGTGCGTGGCCAGGGACAGCGGCGGCCGGGTCGTGTTCGTCCGGCACGCGCTGCCGGGGGAACGGGTCCGGGCCAGGGTAACCGATGCCACGGCCTCGTTCGCCCGGGCGGAGGTGGTAGAGGTGCTGCGCGCCTCGGCGGACCGGGTGGCGCCCCGGTGCCCGCATGCCCATCCGGGCGGCTGCGGCGGGTGTGACTGGCAGCACGCGGACCTCGCGGCCCAGCGCCGCCTCAAGGCCGAGGTGGTCCGCGACCAGTTGCGGCGCATCGCCGGGCTCGATCGCGAGGTGACCGTGGAGCCGGTGGCCGGTGACGACGACGGGCTCGGCTGGCGGACCAGGGTCAGGTTCTCCGTCGGTCCCGGCGGCACGGCAGGGCTGCTGGCACACCGTTCCCACGACGTGGTCGAGGTCGGTGACTGCCCGATCGCCCATCCGCTGGTACGGGCGCGCGCCGTCACCGGGCGGGACTGGGCACCGGCCCGGTCCGTGGAGGTCGTGGTGTCCCCGGCGTCGGGGGAGCGGGCGGTGATCGTCGCCCCCGCGCCGCCTGGCCCCGGCGCTCGGGGTACCCCTGGGGCGGCGGGGGCGGCCGGCGGTGGCCTCGCCGGTGAGGCGGACACGGTGCTTGCGGCCGGGCGTGGCGGCCGGCTCACCACGCTGAGCGGCCGCGGCTCCCTGCGCCAGCACGCGGCCGGGCGGTCCTGGCGGGTCAGCGCGGGCGCGTTCTGGCAGGTGCACCCGGGCGCCGCGGATGCGCTCAGCGCGGCGGTGCTGGACACGCTCGAGCCGCGGCCGGGAGAGGTGGCGCTGGACCTGTTCTGCGGCGCCGGGCTGTTCGCCGGCGCGCTCGCCGCCGCGGTCGGGCCGGATGGCATGGTCGTCGCTGTGGACACCGACCGGACGGCGGTCCGGGATGCCCGGCACAACCTGCGCGGCACCCCCTGGGCCCGGGTACACGCGGCGGACGCGGCGGCCGCGCTGGCCCGGGGCGGCTGGCCGCCACCGGCGCTGGCCGTCCTCGACCCGCCGCGTACCGGGGTGCCCCGCCTGGTCATCGAGCGGCTGCTGGCGCCCGGCGGCCGTGGGTCAGGGGCCGACGGCAGCAGCCTGCGCGCGGTGGCCTATGTGTCGTGCGACCCGGCCACCCTGGCGCGCGACATCGCGGTGTTCATGGGGCTGGGCTGGCGGCTGGACGGGCTCCGGGCGTTCGACATCTTCCCCATGACCCACCACGTG
>Ga0070709_10000125_pt1 | contig 51104 bp, 44 predicted proteins | sample LARL51metaG_FD_65449 | JGI IMG/M metagenome (GOLD analysis project Ga0070709, IMG submission 65449) | Corn, switchgrass and miscanthus rhizosphere microbial communities from Kellogg Biological Station, Michigan, USA - LAR L5-1 metaG | ecosystem: Host-associated > Plants > Roots > Rhizosphere ... | reverse complement strand
TCGGTCAGCGCTGCCGGTTACTCGGTGCCGCAGGCGAGCGCCGCCGCGCTGGCGGCGGGCGCGGACATGGTGCTGTTCAACGGCGACGCCGCCGCGATTCCCGCGCTGACCGCGCAGACGGTGCAGGCCGTGGCGGCCGCGGTGCAGTCAGGACGGCTGTCGCGCAGCCGGCTGGAGAACGCGGTGCTGCACATCCTCACGGCGAAGCCCGTGGCGCTCTGCCCCTGACTGTGCGCACGACCTCGATCGTCGCCCTGTCCCGTAACCCCCGCGCGGCCGCGGCGTTTTCTCGACCGAGTCTTCGCACTCACCGCGGGACAGGAGGAGGCCGGGGGATGGGCAGAGGGACAGCGTCGAGGCGCTGGTCGGTGGCAGCGGTGGCGCTCACGGGCATGGTCGCCTGTGGAACCGCGAACGGCCCCGGTGGCACGCCGCCGCCGGTCCAGGCCGGGTCGGCGGAACCGTCTCCCACGGTGGCGACGGGCACTGTGCCGCAATGGGTACAGCTCCCCGTCGCCGGCGGGCCGCTCGCCCGCAACTCCGGCGGCTTCGCCGACGACCCCGGCAGCGGCCGGATGCTCCTCTCCGGCGGCCGGCACGGCTGCGGTCCCTCGGCGACGAGCTACGTCGACACGTGGACGCTCGACGGCAGCACGTGGCAGCAGCAGCATCCCAAGAACGACGGTCCCGGTGAGATGTCCCGCTTCACCATGGCGTACGACCAGAGTTCGCGCCAGGTTCTGGCCCTGGGAGTGTTCTCCGGATGCGGCGTGAGCACAGGAATGTTCACCTGGAGCGGGACCGACTGGGTCGCGGCCCCGCAGACGATGACCCTGCCCCATCCCTCGTTCTCGTACACCCTCACCGACGACGACGCCAGCCACCAGCTCCTCGCCGTGGGATCCACGCATCCCGTGAACGCACAGGGCAAGCAGACCGAGGAGACCTGGGCGTGGGACGGGCGGGCATGGACGCAGCTGCGCCCCGCGCAGTCGCCGCCACCGCTCGCCGACGCCGCGGCCGCCTACGACCCGGCGAGTCGTCGCGTGATCCTCTTCGGTGGCACCACCCTGCACGACGATGGCAGGCCAGGGACCGTGGTCGCCGACACCTGGGCATGGGACGGCACCACCTGGACACACCTCCATCCCGCCGCCAGCCCGTCCGCGCGGCTCGGCGCAGCCCTGGTCACCGACGGCGCGCTCGGCCAGCCCATCCTCTTCGGCGGCATCGACAGGCCGGTCGACGCCGGCGGCGCGACCGTTTTCGCCGACACCTGGGCGTGGGTCGCCGACACCTGGGTTCAGCAGCATCCGACGGCCGCGCCGACGCCGCGCTTCTACGCCCAGATGGCGTACGACCCCGGTCGCAAGCAGATCGTGCTCTTCGGCGGTGCCCTCAACGGGTCGACCGACAGTGATGACGTCTGGGTGTATCGCAGCCACTAGGCCTCCGGGAGCGGGGGTGCCCCGGTTCCTGCGCCGGTTCGCGGGGCCCTCAGCGCTGGCGACGCTGCTGGTGGGGTGCAGTGGCTCTTCGTCCGTCGCCTCCGGGTCGACCGACTACCCGCGGGCTTCGGGCACAACCTGCGTGGCCGAGTGGTCGACGGTTCACGTCCCCAAGCCGTCAAAGAGCACCGCGGGACTGGCACGTCTGGGCGTGGCCGACGTGCCCAGCGGGCTCAACGCCATGGCCGCCGTCTCCTCGAGCGACATCTGGGCGGTCGGAGCTTTCACCAAGGACTCGACCAGCTTGCAGGTCACCGCTCTCACCGAGCACTGGGACGGCACGCGGTGGTCGGTTGTCCGGGCACCGCACGACGCTGCCAGCACGCCATCGGGACCACCGGGCGCCCTCCTCTCCGGCGTTGCCGCGACGTCGAGCCACGACGTCTGGGCGGTGGGTGCCGTCGCGCGAGCCACGCGAGACGACAACGGCAACGAGGTCGACCTCGACCAGACCCTGGCGGAGCACTGGGACGGCAGGCGCTGGTCCGCCGTGCCGGCCGCGGACGATTCTCAAGACGACGCACTGGTCGGCGTGTCGGCACGGTCGTCGTCGGACGTGTGGGCGGTTGGAACCTCGAACCACACCGTCGGGCCGAACGCGAGCTTCGTCACCCCCCTGGTCGAGCACTGGGACGGCACGCGCTGGTCGCTGGTGCATGTCCCCACCCCGGGACTGGACCCGGCGAACGCGGCCGCGGTTGCGTCCGTCTTCGGCGGCCAGAACAGCGGGGAGGGCAAGCCCTATGACGAAGCGTCGTTCTCGGCGGTCCATGCACTTGCCGCCGACGACGTCTGGGCGGTGGGGATGATCGCGCGCCATGACGACACCGGCACCGCGCCGACGCAGACCTTCACCGAGCACTGGAACGGGACGGCATGGCGCGTGGTCAATGCCCCGGACGTCCACGTCGGCCAGCTCCAGCATGGCGCCGACGACTCCCTCTACGCCGTCACCGCAACCCGAGCCGATGACGTCTGGGCGGTCGGCGCAGCCAGCCCGGAGGGAACGCTGACCCTGCACTGGGACGGCACCAGCTGGTCTGTCATCCCCTCGGCACACGGCGGATCCGACAGCTACCTGGGCGACGTCGCCGCGATCTCCGCCACCAACGTGTGGGCCGTCGGCAACGCCATCGAGCACTGGGACGGGCGGCAGTGGACCCAAACGGCCACCATCCGCGGCAAGACCTTCGAGCCCTTGGCAGCGATCGCTGCTGTGTCGGCAGACGACATCTGGATGGTCAGCGAGGACGACTTCCTGCACTACACCTGCAGGTAGCCGGCCGGGGAGCGCGGCTGCGCCGCATGGTCGGGAAGGCTTTACGGTACTCGAACTCCACGGAGCTGCAGCGGTGCCTCGCTGAAGTGGTCCGCGCGGTCGGGGCATGATGAACCCGCCGAGGCGGCCTGCCGTTCCAACGACCAGTTCCCGTCGTCGCCTCTACAGGGCTCCCGCCGGTGCCTAGGGGATGTAGCGCTCGCGCACCGCTGCGGCCGTGGTGGACGGCAAAGCGCCGCTGTCGAGGACGTCCTCTATGGTCATGGGCGCGAAGCTCGACGGGTCCCGGAGCAAGCTGCGGTAGCGAGCGCAAGCGTCCGCGAAGCCCCTGTTGATCGAGGGATGGAGGTAGACGAGGCGTCCCCAGCGCCACGTGTCGCTGGGGTGCTGCAGCATCGACTGCACCAGCAGGTGTTCAAGCCACATCACCAACAGGTCGGTGCCGTTCACCGCCGCAATTGCCTCTGGGGTGAAGAGGCGCGAGCGCTCGGCGACCTCCAGGTATCGGGTCAGCCGCTCGGGTTTCGGCTCTCGCCGCTCCGGCCGCTCCTGGTACCGCGTCTCCACTCCCAGGATGCCGCGCTGTCCGCCGCCCAGGTCGAGCACGAAGGCGACGTCGAAGGCGACGAGGTTGCCAAGGTAGCCGGGGTCGAGCCATCCCGGCGAGTGCTGGAACCGCACCTGACACACAGTTCCTGGCACATCTGTCCACAACCGATGCAGGGCGCGGTCCGCCAGGCGCAGGTCGGCGGCGAGGTCGCCGAACAGGTTGAAGCAGAGCGCCACCGAGGAGGCGAGGTCGACCCAGAGCCGCTGGTGGTCGAGTGATTGGTTCGACTCCTTCGCCGCCAGCCGCGCCGCCGCCGCATCGCGCGCAGTCGGCGAGATGAAGTTGGCACCCGTCTGGCGCGCGTATTCGAGTGGGATGCGCGCGCCGATCGCGCGGGGCTTGGGTCCACCGGGTCGTGGCACGATCGGTTGCGTCCCGATGGGATGGCCGTGAGCCTCGCGCCAGCGCTCTTGGTGGAGGTTGAGTGCCTGCTGAAACGTGGCCATGGGCGGACTCTATCCATCGCCGCACCTAGGTCATGTCGTGTCAGCCGCCGAGGCCCGACACCCATGGTCCCGACCGGTGTGCGCCCCAGTCGCATGGACCCGGGCCGACCATGCGAGCGTGGGGGCCCGGGGCGTCGGGGAGGCGGGACTCGAACCCGCGGCCTCGTGCTCCCAAAGCACGCACGCTACCAGCTGCGCCACTCCCCGACGGCCGCCGCCGCGGCCGTCCGACCATACCATCGCCCGTGGCGACCGCCTCTGGCGGGCGGTGGGACCACCGGCTACAGCCAGGGGATCAACACCTTTGTGGCGGTACGCCCGCCAGGCCGCCCCGAAGGTGCGCGCCGGCTCCCGCTCCTCCGCCAGTGCGGTGTGATCCTCAACGTCCTGTTTCGCCCGGCGTTCGGCATCGGCGGTCCACCGCGGAGCACCGCGACGGCGAGAACGCCCAGCGCGACCGGCCGGTGAGGAACGGCAGCGCGACCAGCGCGATCCGGTCGACACTGCCGATCAGCCTTCTCGGGTCGCGCCTGCCGCCACGACGCTGCACTGCGGCGGCCGCGTCCCGCCACACGGCCGTCGTGCATTCCGCGCTCAGGCGCGGTGGCGCGCCGTCCGGTGCGCCGCGACGCGCGTACCCGTGCGCCGCACGGGACGCTTCTCGACGCCGAGGAAGATGCGCACGTCCTTGCGCAGGGCTTTGACCCACTTCTCCAGGGCCGTGAGCCGGCGGTCGAGATGGTCGACCGGGATGGCCTTGAGGACGTCCTTCACGGCGCGGTCGAGGCGGGTGGCCTGCGAGATGGGCGGACGCGGAGATGTGGCGGCGGGAGTGCGCCGCCGGCGTGCCGGTGCACGCCTGGTGGGTGTGGCCATCGGTGTACCTCCGATGTGATGCCGCCTGAACACGGTCGCCGCCGGGCCGGCGCACATCGATCGTCACTCCGGGCGGTGCCGCGCGCCAGAGGCGAACGTCAGGTCCGCATCGGCGCCGGGCGCGTGCCGCCCCCCAACCGGCAAACTTGCGGACCAACCGATGGACCTGCTCGACGCCATCATCATCCTGCTGGTCGTCGCCGCCATGGCGTCCGGGTGGAGGCGCGGTCTCACCTGGGTGAGCCTCTCGCTGCTCGGCTTGGTCGTGGGCCTGGTGGTCGGCGCCCTGGTGGCGCCGCCGCTGGCTCGCCACTTCGCCGACCACGAGCCCGAGGCCCAATCGCTCATCGGCACCGGCGTCTTCCTCGCCGTGGTGGCCGTCGTCCAGGGCCTGGGCACGGCCGCCGGCTACTGGGCGCGGGTGGCCACCATCCGCACCGCCTTCGCCCGCGTCGATTCCTGGGGCGGCTCGGTGCTGGCCGGCATCGGCGTGCTGGCGGGTGCCTGGTACCTGGGCCTGGTCTTCGCCGACAGCCCGTTCGTGCCCCTCGACCGGCAGATCCGCGACTCGGCGGTCCTGCGCGCCCTGGACAGCTTCGCGCCGCGGCCGCCCGCCTTCCTGGCCTCGATCGAGCAGCTGCTGCGCGGCAAGAGCTTCCCCAACCCCTTCGCCACCCTGGCGCCGGAGATCCTGCCGCCGGTCGAGATCCCCCAGGCGGTCAACACGCCGGGCATCCAGCACGCCGCCTCGGTGACCTCCAAGGTGCTCAGCTACGGCTGCGGCGTCGAGGCCGGCTCGTCGTTCCCGCTGGGCAACGACTACATGGTCACCAACGCCCACGTGGTGGCCGGCGCCGACCGCGTGCAGGTGGAGCGACCTGACCAGCGCGTCTTCACCGCCACCGTGGTGCTCTTCAACCCCGAGATCGACGTCGCCGTGCTGCACGTGTCCGGCATCGGGCTGCCGGGACTGACGCTGATCCAGCCGGACCCCGCGCGCGGCACGACTGGGGCGGTGATCGGCTACCCGGGCGGCGGCGGCGAGCAGGTGGTGCCCGCAGCGGTGCGCGGCACCGAGACCGCGCAGGGGCGCGACATCTACGGCGAAGGCCTGGTGACGCGGCGCATCGAGGTCCTCGCCGCGCACGTCATCCCGGGCAACTCCGGCGGGCCGGTGGTCGACCGCGACGGCAACGTGATCGGCCTGGTGTTCGCGGCCAGCACCGTCGATCCCACCGAGGGCTACGCGCTCACCGTCGGGCAGGTGAACGACCAGCTCGTCGCGGGCGAGCACAGCACCACGGGGGTGTCGACGGGCAACTGCACGTCGTAGGGCGACGCGCGTTTTGCTCAGGTGACGCGCTGCGATGGTGCGCCGCAGGCCCGACCCCGCGTCAGCCCGCGGTGACCGCCTCCGCGGGACGCAGCCCGTGGGCGACCTCCCACTCCTCCAGCTCGGGCGTGAAGTAGCGGACGCGCGTCTTCTTGTACTCCTTGGTGGAGTACAGCACGGCGTAGTCGTCGACGCCGATGGCCTCGCGGATGGCCTCGACCACCTTCTCGCAGTCGCCGACCTTGCGGCCGTGGATCATCGAGAAGAGGTTGAAGCGCCAGTCCTCGTAGACAGGGCGCTGGTAGCAGTGCGACACGGCGGCGAACTCGGCCATCTGCCGGCCGAGCTCCTCGGCGCGCTCCTCCGGGACGGCCCACACCGCCATGGCGTTGGCGGCGTAGCCGGCGCGGCGGTGGTGCAGGATGGCGGCGACGCGGCGCAGGTGGCCGCGGCGCTGTAGGTCGGCCATGCCCTCGAAGAGCTCCCGCTCGGACATGCCCTGGGCTCGCGCGCACTCCTCGAAGGGGTGCGGCACCAGGGGCATGTCGTCCTGCATGGCGCGGATGACCTGGACGTCGCGGGCGCTCAGCGGCGAGGCCAGGGCCATCTCCCGCTGGATGCCCGTGTAGTCGGGATCCTCCTGGCGGGTGATGTCCTTCTGCCCGGTCATGTCGAGCTTGACGCCGATCTTGAAGAGCTTGAGCGTCTGCAGCTTGCGGGTGACCACTGCGCCGCTCAGCTCGTGCAGCTTCTGCAGGGTGGCGTCGATGTCGCTGCCGGGCGGCGTGGCCAGGGTGAACCAGAGGTTGAACTCGTGGTTGCGCCGGTAGTTGTGCGAGACGCCGGGGTGCTCGTTGATGATCGCCGCGCCGCGCTCGAGCTGGTCGGGGGCGAAGCGCATGGCCACCAGGGTCGACTGGTAGCCCAGGCTGCGGGTGTCGAAGATGGCGCTGACCTGCCGGATCACCCGGGCTTCGCGCAGACGCTTGACCCGCTCGATCACCTCGGCTTCGGGGATGCCGAGCTTGTCGCCGAGGGCGGCGAAGGGGGCGTGCTCGACGGGGAAGTCGGCCTGCACCAGGTTGAGCAGCTCCTGGTCGAGCTGGTCGAGTTCGCGGATGGGCACTGTGGTCTGACCTCAGGGACGGGCCTTGGCGGCGGCCGGGCGCGGCGGTCCGTCTGGACGGCCGCTGGGGTCATTGTACGGACCGGGCGCTTCGCAGCCTCTGAGCCTCAGTCCGCCCTGTGTGTGGGGCTGGGCACGCTGGCGACCTTGTGCAGCGCGGGTACGGCGCCGTTCGGCGACTCCCCGAAGCCCCGCAGTCGCTCCGCATAGCCGGCGAGCCGGTCGGCCGCCATGCGGTAGACGCTGCCCTCGGGATACCTGCCGTCCTCGCCGCGTTCGCCCGCGGGCAGTCCGGTGAGCAGCGCGATGCCCTCGTCGATGCTGCGCACGGCGTGGACGTGGAAACGCCCCTGGCGGACGGCTTCAACCACCTCGTCGGAGAGCATCAGGCTGGGCACGTTGGCGGCGGGGATGAGCACGCCCTGCTCCCCAGTGAGCCCGCGCTCCTTGCAGACGTGGAAGAAGCCCTCGATCTTCCGCGTCACCCCGCCCACCGCCTGCACGTCACCATGCTGGTTGACCGAACCGGTGACGGCGAAGCTCTGCCTGATGGGCGCGCCGGAGAGCGCGGAGAGCAGCGCGTACAGCTCCGCCGAGGACGCCGAGTCGCCCTCGACCTCGTCGTAGGACTGCTCGAAGGTGAGCGTGGCGCGCAGCGCCAACGGCAGGTTCTGCGCGTACTTCTCGGCGAGGAAGCCGGAGACGATGAGCACGCCCTTGGAGTGGATGGGGCCGGACAGCTCGATCTGCCGCTCGATGCTCTCGATGCTGCCGCGGCCCAGCGAGGCCGTGGCGGTGATGCGCACCGGCTGGCCGAAGCTGTGGTCGCCGACGTCGAGAACCGTCAGCCCGTTGACCTGCCCGCTGCGCGCGCCCTCGGTCTCGATGACGATGGTGCGGTTGTCGATCAGCTCGCGGATGCGCTCCTCGAGCAGGCTGGAGCGGTACTCCTTCTTGCTGACCGCCTGGTCCACGTCGGCGGCGGTGACCAGGTCGCGGCCCGCCTTGCCGGCCCAGAAGCTGGCCTCGGTGACCAGGTCGGAGACGTCGAGCAGGCGCGTCGAGAGCTTGCGCTGGTCCTCGCGCAGCCGGGCGCCCTCCTCGACGATGCGCGCCACCGCAGCGGCGTCGAAGTGGCGCAGCCCTGATTGCTGCACCCAGCGGCTGATGAACGCGGCATAGCTGAGCACGTGGTCGTCGGACCAGTCCATGTCAGGTGCGAAGTCGACCTTGACCTTGAAGAGCTCGCGCAGCTCCTCGTCGCGCTGGAAGAGCAGCAGGTGCAGCAGCGGTGTGCCGATGAGCACCACCTTGACGTCGAGCGGGATGGGCTCGGGCCGCAGGCTGGCGGTGGGCATGAAGCTGAGCTGCTCGGCGAGGTTCTCGATGGTCACCTCGCGCGAGCGCAGGGCACGCTTGAGCGCCTCCCAGGCGAAGGGCTGGCTGAGCACGTCGAGCGCTTCGAGGACGAGGAAGCCACCGTTGGCGCGGTGCAGCGAGCCGGGCTTGATCTGCAGGAAGTCGGTCACCATCGAGCCGAACTGGGCGCGGTACTCGACGCGGCCGGTGAGGTTGTAGTACGTCGGGTTGCGCTCGATGACCACCGGCGCGGCATCGAGGTCACCGTTGTCGATGAAGACGTTGACGCGGTAGCGACCCGAGGTGTCGCGCCGGCCGCCGCCGAGCAGCCCGGCGAGCGGTGACTCCTCGCTGCTCTGCGGGCGTTCGCGGATCTCGGCGAGGCGCTGCGGCATCTCCTCCTCGATGGCGTGCAGGTACTCGAGGATGTCGGGATGCGCGGCGTACTTCTCGGCCGTGCCGTTGCGGACGGCGGCGACCGCCGCGGCCGCGGTCTCGCGATCCAGCTCGTCGAGACGCTGCGCGCCCTCGTGCTCGACCTGGCGCAGGCGGCGGGCCTCGGTCTGCAGGTGGTCGTGGATCTCCTGGCTGCGCGTCTCCAGCTCGGCGCGCCGCTCGGTGGGCAGGTTCTCGCCCTCCTCCGGGGTGAGCGGGTGGCCGTCGACGAGCGGGACCAGGGCGATGCCGGTGGGCAGGAAACGGAGCTGGAAACCGCGCTCGGAGGCGAAGGCCTCCAGCTCGTCGCGCAACGCCTGTGCGCGGCGCTCCACCTCGGCGACCAGCGCGGCGCGGCGGTTCTGGTGCTCATCGGCGTCGAGGGCGCGGCCGATCTCCTGCTGCGCGGTCTCGACGAAGGTCTCCACGTCGCGCGCCAGCTCCCGGCCACGGCCCGCCGGCAGCGCGATGGCGCGGGGCCGATCCGGCTGCGCGAAGTTGTGCACGTAGACCCAGTCGCCCGGCGCGGCGCGCTCGCGGGCGATGCGCTGCAGGTGGTCGCGGACCGTGCTCAGCCGCCCGCTGCCGGGCGCGCCCACCACGAAGAGGTTGTAGCCGGTGGTGGCGATGTCGAGGCCGAACTCGAGCGCGTCGAGGGCCCGGGGCTGGCCCATGGTGCCTTCGAGCGGCGCCACGTCGGCGGTGGTGCGGAAGGGGAGCAGGGCGGGGTCGAGGCGCCGGCGCAGCTGCTCGGGCGGCACCTCGTGGTCGGATCGGGGCGCAGCGGGCTCCATGCGCCGAGTGTCCCGCCCGCGCTGGTTCGGGGCCAGGGCCGAACGGCCTTGGCGGGTGGGGCGGTGGTCAGTCGCGCGCCGCGGCGGACGCGGCTACGCGTCGAGGCGGTGGCCGCAGCGGGTGCAGAACTTGGCGCCGAGGTTGACCGGGGTGCCGCAGCCGGGGCAGAAGGCGCCAGTGCTGCCGCCGAGCGGGGCGCGGCCGTCGCCGAACTCGATGACCTCGCTGGCGAAGCCGCGGCCGATGGCGTTGAAGAGGTTGATCGCGATCACCACCAGGACCACGAGCAGGAAGATCGGCGGCGCGCCCGCGCCGCCGGCGATGGCCAGGACGACGACTCCGAACGCTGCGCCGACGGCGCTCATGCCGCGGCTGGGCCGGACTCTCGCGTAGCGCGGAGACATCGCACACCACCTCCCGTGGCGCCGCCCTTCGCTGTGGCGGCCGCTCCTATGTGAAGACGACAGGGGGCCGGTCCGCGTCGTTGCAGGGGCCGTGGCGCGTTGCCGGTGGTGATCGGCTACGGCTGCGCGATGTAGATGCGTCCGTAATTCGAGGGGACGACGACCGATTGCGGCTGGTCGGGGCCGGCGACGGTGATGTCGGGCGGTGGCGTGGACTGGTCGCGGTCGATCATCTCGCGGTAGGTGCCGGCGGCCGGGAAGTTCATGGTGACGATGCGGTCCTGGTCGGAGAAGTTGAGGAAGACGAGCGCGATCTCGGCGGGGCTGATCGATTCACGCTTGTACACGACGACACCCTGGCCGGTCGTCCCGAGCTGGTCGAAGTAGTACGACTGCCGGCTGCGCAGCGAGGGGTGGTCGGCGCGGAGCCGGCCGAGGATACGGTAGAGGCGGACCAGCGCCCGGCCCGCGTCGTCGTAGAAGTATTCCCAGTGCGTGTCGCGCAGGAAGTGGATGCGCAGGTCGCCGCTCCCGGGCAGCACGTGATCGTCGGCGAACTCCTGCCCTTCCCAGAGCATGGGCACACCCTGTGCGGTGAGCAGCGCGATGGCGAAGGGCTGCAGGCGGTACCAGAGGCCACGATCGGCGAAGGTGGCGTCGAGCGTCGTGTCGACGAAGGCGATGAGCTGGCTGTGGTCGTGCGACTCCACGTACTGGAAGGGCGCAACGGGCATGTCCACCGCGTTGCCGTTGACGTCGTGCACCGACTTGGTGAGCGGGTAGCCCGTCCGCGGTGATGCGTCGAGGAGGTTGGCGAATTCGTCGTCGGCGAAGCGGTACTGCGCCATCGCCTCGGCCTTGTTGAGCAGGTCGTCCTGCCAGGCCGCTGAGGTATAGGTGTTGGCGAGCACCTGCTTCGCCTTGCCCAGCGCCTCGGCCACCTGGATCACACGGCTGTACTCGCCGCCGTTCCTGCCGCCCGACGGTGTGAAGCGCGGCATGCCCAGCGACTCATCGTACACGTCGTAGGCGATGGCCGCGTAGGCCTGGCCGGTGGGACCATCGTACAGGTCGGTGACCTCGTCGTAGCGGAAGCCGTCGACGTGGTATTCGGTGAGCCAGTGCATATTCGCCGCGCGCACGTAGTCGCGGGCGAATTGCTTGCCGTAGTCGACGCCGGGCCCAAATGGTCCGTCGGCTCCGATCATTGGACTGGGCAGACCCGCGTCGGCGTAGACGAGGTGATACGGAAACGCGCGATCGACGTGCTGGTAGACGACGTCAAGAATGACGGCGATGCCGGCGGCGTGGCATGCATCGACGAGCCGTTTCAGCCCGTCGCCGCCGCCCCAGCGATGGTTGGGGGCGAAATGGTGCAGCGGGCCGTAGCCCCAGTCGACCTCGGTGCTGACACTCGACACGGGCATCAGCTCGATGCAGGTCACACCGAGGCTGCGCAGGTAGGGAATGCGGTCGACTACGCCGTCGAAGCTGTTGTTGAACTGCCCGACGTGCATCTCGTAGACGACGAGGTGTTCGAGGCCGGGGACCTTCCAGCTGTCGTCGCTCCAGGCGAACGGCGTGGCCTGGTCGGGCGTTGTGAACGCGGAGAGCTGGCCGACGTCGTCGGTGGCGCGGGCGAACGGATCGGTGAACCATTCGGTGACCGTCTGCCCGTCACGCAACAGCGTGTAGCGGTAGACGTACGTGCCCGGCGTGCCCAAGTGGCTTCCGTCCGTCCGCCTGGAAATCGCCGCATCGGCCGACCACAGCCCGTCGGGGTCGCCGGCGACACGAGAGAGGTCGAACGAGATCGGCGGCACGCCGGCCGCGAACCGGTCGCGCTCGTGGATCACCAGCACACGCACCGCGTACCCCGCGTCTGGCTCGATCCCGGGAAGGTAGACGCCGAAGTGAACGTTCACCCCAGCCGCCGCTGGCATGGACGCGATCGCGCCCGTCTTCGACACGTCCATCCCGCACCGCCTCCGCCTGCCCGCTGGACCGTGCGCGCAGTCTGACCCGATGTCAGGCGACGGTCAATTGCGCGCAGCCTGGCGCCTCGGCGTGCGGTCGCGGATCACCCGTGTCCCGATCCGCCGGTCACCGCCTGCGCCGAGCTGGAGCTGCTCGAGCTCACCGCCTGCTGCGTGGTCTGCAGCGACTGGCTGGAGGACGACGAAGACGACGAGGTCACCGTCGTGCCGCTGCCCGACGACGTGCTCGCCGATCCCACGGTGACGGCCGTCGTCGGTGACGTGGTCGCCGCCGCGGTGGCGTGGGTCGCGGCCGCGAGGCCCCACCCGATCACGCCCACCGCACCTGCGCCGCTGACGGCCGCGGCCGTGGTGATGCGGCGGAGGCGCCGCAGCGCCTTGTCACGAAGGGCGGCGGCGTCGCGCCTGGGCTGGGACTGCATGGGAAGGGACCTCGGAGTGGTTGTCAAGGAATAGCGCCCACTCTGAGACGCGGACCTCCGATCGCACTGCGAGCTGCCTGGGAGCTTCCTGTGAGACACACCGCGCCATCGCAAGCGCCGACGGGCGTGATGCGAGGATCAATCGAAGAGTGGTGCCGGGAAAGGGACTCGAACCCTTACGCCCATACAGGCACAGCGCCCTGAACGCTGCGTGTCTACCAGTTCCACCATCCCGGCGCGGCGTCGGATTGTACCCCGAAGGCCCCGCCTCTCCGCCGTCCGCGCCGCCCTCACGCCGGCGCTCTAGGTGTCCGCCTTGCGCCAGGTGGCGACGCTGTCGAAGCGCGAGCCGCTGGTCCCGACCGGTGGCGGGGCGACGCCCGAGAACTGGTCGGACACCGCGAAGGTGAGCTCCGGCGCATAGAGGAACACCGCCGGCGTGTCCTCGGAGAGGCGGGCGTCCACCTCGTCGGCGGCGCTGCGGCGCAGGCGGGGGTCGGTGACGGTGGCCAGGCTGTCGAGGGCGCGGTCGAGGAAGGGATCGACTGGGCCCGCTGACACGTTGAAGCCGTGTGGCGGCGCGGCGTTGGAACGCCAGAAGGAGCTCACGTCCGGGTCGGGCCCGTTGTCCCAGTCGGCGACGACGAGGTCGAAATGGCCCGGGACGAGCACCGAGGGCTCGAAGTCGGCGGGCTTGACCACCTGCACCGTCACCGCGATCCCGATGGCGTGGAGCTGCCGCGCCAGGGCATCGGCGACCGCTGGCAAGGGGGCGGCGTCGGGGACGCTCAGCGTGTAGGCAAGGCGCTGGCTCGACTTCTGCCGCACGCCGTCGGAGCCGAGCGTCCAGCCCGCGGCGTCGAGAGCGCGAGCGCTCAGCTCGGGGCTGGGCACCTCCTGCTGGTCGCGGGCGATCCAGGTGATGCCCGCGGGGATGGCGCCGACCTGGGGCCGGGCGCTGCCCGACAGCGCGCCGGCGATGAGCTGCTTGCGATCGACGGCCCCGGCGATGGCGTGCCGCACGGCCGGGTCGCCCAGCCCGGGCTTCGCCTGGTTGAGGAGCAGGTCGACGAAGCGGAAGGTGGTCACGTCGTGCAGCCGTATGCCGGGAAGCCGGTTCACCGCCGCGCGCTGGGCTGGCGTGGTGGCCAGCAGCCCGTCCACCTGGCCCATGGCCAGGGCCTGCAGCGCCGCCTCGAAGGTCTTGACCAGCCTCAGGGTGACCCCGTGCAGTTGGGGGGCCGGCACCGCGTAGCGATTCGGCGCCAGCCGCACGCTGGAGGCGGTCGCCGATTCGACGCGATAGGGGCCTGAGGATGGCAGCACGCGTGTGGCTGCCTTGACCATGGTGTTGGTGCTGAGGCGGGCCAGTGCGGCGGCAGGCAGGATCGGCAGGTCGGCGGCGGCGGCGGCGAAGGAGGCGCGTGGCTGCGGGAGCGTCGCGGTCACCGCGGCGGTCCCGTCCGGAGCCAGGGTCACGCCACGCCAGGCTGCGGCGAGCGAGGCGTCGGGGAACCCCTGTGCCTGGACCAAGGCCACCGTGGCCTGGACGTCGCGGACGGTGAGCGGGCTGCCGTCGGACCAGCGCAGGCCGGTCTGCAGGTTGAAGCGGTAGGAGAGCCCGTCGCCGCTCACCCCCCAGCTTTCCGCGAGGTCGCCGGTCGGTGAGGCGTGCTGGTCGAGGCGGAGGAGCCGCCGATAGAGCAGCTGGCCGAGGTCGCGCACGGCCGGATCGGCGCGATCGACCAGGGGATCCAGCGAGAGCGGCGTGTGCGCCACGACCAGCGCCTCGCGATAGACGTCGGTGTCGCCGCTGCTGTGGGTCACCGCGGCGATGGCTGCCGCGCCGCCGCCCAGGGCGAGCAGGGAGACGAGGATAAGCGCCTGGAGCAGCCGCCGGTGGCGGCGCCCGGCTAGCGGCCGAAGTAGGTGCTGGCGGCCGTGACCACGACGAACAGGAAGATCAGCACCGCCGTGGCGCGGAGGAGCGTCCGCTCCAGGCCCCGCCGACGACGGTAGCCGCCACTCATGTCCCCACCACCGCCGATCGTTCCGCCGAGACCGGTCGCCTTGGGCGTTTGCAGCAAGACGCCAAGGGTCACCAGGACTGCCACCACCACCTGAACGACCGCGAGGACGCTTTTCACCCAAGGAGACCTCCGAGTTGGAACCGGGGAAGTATAGCCGCGGCTTGCTCAGCAGCCGCCATGCGGCGGTGCCGGCGCCGTGGACGTTGCGGCGGCCGGGCTTCGTGTGCGGCATCATCTCAGTGCCTACTTCTCAATATTGATTTCGCTCTTGCCATATCACTACTACGTAGTGTAGGCTGCGGCCATGCTCCCCGTCAACCGCTGGCCGACCCGGCGCCCGGCGCCCCGCCGCCTCCCCCGCGGCGTCCTTTGTCTCCTCCTCAGCACCTGCCTGGCCGCGTGCGGCGGCGTGCGGGCGGCGGCACCGCCCCCTGCCACGGATCCCGCGCCGGCCGCGGCCTATCCGGCGACCGCCGGTCCGTCCGTGGCCCTCGGTGCCGACACGGTGCGCATCCTGCCGCGCGGCAGCACCGCGTTCCCGGTCATCAGTTCCCTGATCGCATCCGCGCACAGCAGCGTCCACGTCGAGATGTACGAGTTCGGCCGCACCGACCTGGCGACCGCGCTGATCGACGCCCATCGCCGCGGCGTCACCGTGACCGTCATCGTCGACCCGTCGGTCGACGTCACCCGCGCCACGGCGGCCGCACTGCGCGGCGCCGGCGTCGACGTGCTCGACTACCCGGTGCGCAAGGGCATGATCGACCACGTCAAGCTCGTCGTCGTCGACCGCCAGGTTGCGGTCGTGGGTGGCATCAACTGGGGCGCCACCTCCGACCTCAACCACGACGTCGACGCGGAGATCACCGGCCCCGCTGCCACCAACCTCGAGGCCGTCTTCGCCGGCGACGTGGTGACCTGCGGGCGCGAGGCCGCGGAGCCCGCGCCCGTCTCCGACGCGCAGCTGCTGGTCGCCTCGACGTTGCCCGGCGCCGACATCCGTCCCCTCGCCCTGCAGCTCATCGACTCGGCGCGCTCGACGCTCGACCTCGAGCTGTACGTCCTCACCGACAGCGGCATCGTCCACGCCGTCGAGCAGGCACAGGTGCGCGGTGTGCGCGTCCGCGTGCTGCTCGACCCCAGCGAACGCCCGAGCGACGGCCCGGCCGCCGCGCTCGCCTCGGCGGGCGTGGATGTCCGCGTCTACCGCAGCAGCGGTGAGAAGCTGCACGCCAAGCTCGGCGTCGCCGACGGCCGGCAGGCCCTGTTCGGCAGCGCCAACTGGACCGCCGGGGGCTTCGAGCGCAACCACGAGCTCGACGTGCTCGTCGTCGACTCCCCCGCCATCGCCGCGGAGCTCACCACCATGGTCGACGCCGACTGGACGGCGAGCCGGCCGTGAGCTGCCGATCAGCGTTGAGCGAGGTCGCGGCCGGTCATCGCCTCGGGCACCGGCAGGCCCATGGCGGTGAGCACCGTGGGCGCGACGTCGGCGAGCCCACCGCCGCCGCGCAGCGATCGCGCGTCGGTGCCGCAGAGCACGACGGGAACGGGGCTGGTGGTGTGCGCGGTGAGTCGCGAGCCGTCGCGGCGATCGATCTTCAGCTCGGCGTTGCCGTGGTCCGCGGTCATCAGCACTGCGCCACCGCGCGCGAGGACGGCGTCGACGATGCGTCCGATGCAGTGGTCGACGACCTGCACCGCCTCGACAGTGGCGTCGAAGACGCCGGTGTGGCCGACCATGTCGGGATTGGCGAAGTTGACCACGACGAGCGCGTCGTCGCCGCTCTCGACATGCGCCACCACGGCGTCGGCGACCGCCTCGGCGCTCATCGCGGGCGTGGCGTCGTAGGTCGCCACCTTCGGCGACGGCACCAGCAGCCGCTCCTCGCCCGCGAAGGGCTTCTCGCGACCGCCGTTGATGAAGTAGGTGACGTGCGCATACTTCTCGGTCTCGGCGACGTGGAACTGGCGCAGTCCCGCACCACTCACCTGCTCGGCCAGCGTGCGCGTCACCTGCTCCTTGGGGAAGGCGACGACCGTCCCCAGGCCGGCCTCGTACTCCGTGAAGGAGACGAAGCAGAGGTCCCGCGGACGCCGCGAGCGCTCGAAGCCGCCGAAGTCCTCGTCGATGAGCGCGTGCGAGATCTGCCGCGCCCGATCGGGACGGAAGTTGAAGAAGATGACGGAGTCCCCATCCTCGATGCGCACCCGCTCCTCGGGCGTGGGGGCGATCGAGGCCGGCTCGATGAACTCGTCGGTGACGTCGCGCGCGTACGACTCCTCGATGTAGCCGACGGCATCCGGTGCCACGCCGTTGCCGCGACCGGCGACCACCTCGTAGGCGCGCTGGGTGCGGTCCCAACGTTTGTCGCGGTCCATGGCGTAGTAGCGGCCCGATACCGACACGATGCGGCCGGCGCCGGCCGCGGCCAGGCCGTCGCGGAACTCGGCAACGAAGCGCGCCGCGCTGGTGGGTGGTTCGTCGCGACCGTCGGTGAAGACGTGGAAGAACACGCGGTCGAGGCCGCGGCGCGCGGCCAGCGCGGCGAGCGCGATGCCGTGCCGCTGGTGGCTGTGCACGCCGCCCGGCGACACCAGCCCCATGCAGTGCAACGCCCGCCCGCGGTCGCGGGCGCGGTCGACCGCTGCGCAGAGCGCCTCGTTCTCGAAGAAGGTGCCCTGCTCGATGGCCCGCGAGATCTTGGGCAGGTCCTGGAAGATCACCCGGCCGGTGCCGATGGTGAGGTGGCCCACCTCGGAGTTGCCCTGCTGCCCGTCGGGCAGCCCGACCGCGGCGCCACTGGCCTCGACCGTCGTCCACGGCCAGCTCGCCCGCAGCGCGTCGAGACGCGGCGTGGACGCGGCGGCGATGGCGTTGCCGAAGTCGTCGGTGTTCTCGCCCCAGCCATCGCAGACCACCAGGACGAAGGGTCGCGACTCGCTCACCCCGCGGTCTCGGCAGCTGCGGCCACCACCTGCAGAAACTCCGCCGGCTTGAGCGACACCCCGCCGACCAGTCCACCGTCAATGTCCGCCTGGACGAACAGCTCGGCGGCATTGCTCGCGGTGACGCTGCCCCCGTACAGGATGCGGAGCCCTGCCGCCGCCTCGGTATCGACCAGCTCCGCCATGCGCCGGCGAATGGCGTGGCACACCTCCTGCGCCTGCTCGGGCAGCGCAGTCCGGCCCGTGCCGATGGCCCACACCGGTTCGTACGCCACGACGCAGCGTCGCAGAGCGCCGGCATCGACGCCACTGAAGGCTGCGTCGAGCTGACGATGGACGACTGCCAGCGTCTCGCCGGACTCGCGCTCGTCGAGGGTCTCCCCCACCGCGACGATGACCGCGAGATCGTGGGTCAGCGCGCGGGCGAGTTTGCGTCGCACGTCCTCGTCGGTCTCGCCGAGGAGATGGCGCCGCTCGGAATGGCCGACCAGCACGTAGTCGCACCACCCGGAGAGCGTGGCCGGCGAGACCTCACCGGTGAACGCGCCGGCATCCTCCCAGAACACGTCCTGCGCACCCAGGCGGATGCCGCTACCGTCGAGCACCGCACGCATCGGCCAGAGATGGGTGAACGGCGGCAGCACGGCCACCTCCACGCCGTCCGGACGCGTGCCCGCCACCAGCTCGCGCGCCTTGTCGAGACCCTCCGGCACCGTGGTGTTCATCTTCCAGTTGCCCGCGACCAGCGGGCGTCGCGACGACGCCACCGGCGGCTAGTTGCCGCGCTCGCGCAGCACGGCGACGCCGGGCAGCACGCGCCCTTCGAGGAACTCCAGCGTCGCGCCGCCACCGGTGCTGACGTGGGTGATCCGGCCGGCGATGCCGAGCTGCTTCAACGCCGCCGCCAGGTCCCCGCCGCCGACCACCGTCGTGGCGTCGCTCTCCGCCAGCGCCTGCGCCACACCGCGTGTGCCCTCGGCGAACGCGTCCACCTCATAGATGCCCAGGGGCCCGTTCCAGACCACGGTGCCGGCGTCGCGACATGTCGCCGCGATCTGCGCCACCGTGTCGGGACCGACGTCGACCACCATGCGGTCGGCGGGGATCGACTTCCAGGCGACCACGTCCGTCTCCGAGGCATCTTTGGCGTCGCGCGCGACGACGAGGTCGACGGGGAGCCGCAGGTCGCCGCCGTCGGGGCGGCGCGCCTGTTCCAGCAACTCGCGCGCCGTGTCCACCTGGTCCGGCTCCACCAGCGACGTCCCGGTCTCCTCGCCGAGCGCCCGGTAGAAGGTGCAGGCCATCGCGCCGCCGACCCAGAGGGCGTCGACACGCGGCAGCAGGTGGCGGAGAACGCCGATCTTCGACGAGATCTTGGCACCGCCGATGATGGCCACCAGCGGCCGCCGGGGCGCTTCGAGGACGCCGCCGAGCATCTCCAGCTCGCGGGTCATCAGGTACCCGGCGACGGCGGGCAGGGCGTGGCCCACACCTTCCGTCGACGCATGGGCCCGGTGCGCGGTGCCGAAGGCGTCGTTGACGTAGATGTCGGCGAGGGCCGCGAGGCTGCGCGCGAAGTCCGGATCGTTGGCCTCCTCGCCCGGCTCGAAGCGCACGTTCTCCAGCATGCCCACCTCGCCGTCACGCAGGCCCTGGCTCAGCGCCTGCGCCGACGGACCGGCCACATCGGTGGCGACGCGCACCGGCGCTCCGAGCAACTCGCCCAGCCGTTCGGCCAGGGGAGCCACGCGCAGCGAGTCGTCGACCTTGCCCTTGGGCCGCCCGAGGTGAGTGGCCACCAGCACGCGCGCACCGCGCGAGCGCAGCGCCTCGATGGTGGGCACCGCCTCGCGGATGCGCCGGTCGTCGACGATCCGGCCGTCCGCCATCGGCACGTTGAAGTCGACCCGGACCAGAACGCGCCGGCCGGTGACCTCGACGTCGTCGATGGTCGCCCGGTTCACCGCGCTCACCGCGGTGTGCCCAGTTGTGTCGCCCACGTCCTAGAGCCGCTGCGCGATGTGGTTGGTGAGGTCGACGACGCGGCAGGAGTAGCCCCACTCGTTGTCGTACCAGGAGAGGACCTTGGCGGTCTTGTCGGCGATGACCATCGTCGACGGCGCGTCGAGGATGGACGAATGGCTGTCGTGCAGGAAGTCGACGCTGACCAGCTCCTCGTCGGTGACCGCGAGGATGCCCTGCAGCGCACCGTCCGCTGCCTCGCGCATCTCCGCGTTGATCTCATCGGCGGTGGCCGCCCGGCTCAGCGTGACGGTGAGGTCGACGAGGCTGACGTCGGGCGTGGGCACGCGCAGCGCCATGCCGTGGAACTTGCCCTTGAGCTCGGGCATGACCAGGGCGACCGCCTTGGCCGCGCCGGTCGTCGTCGGGATGATCGAGGTCGCGGCGGCGCGGGCACGACGCAGGTCCTTGTGCGGTGCGTCGAGGATCTTCTGGTCGTTGGTGTACGCGTGCACCGTGGTCATCAGGCCGCTCTCGATGCCGAACGAGTCGTGCAGGACCTTGGCCACCGGCGCCAGGCAGTTGGTGGTGCACGACGCGTTGGAGATGATGTGGTGCGCGGCCGGGTCGTAGACCTGGTGGTTGACGCCCATGCAGATGGTGACGTCCTCGTTCTTCGCCGGCGCGGTGATGACCACCTTCTTCGCACCGGCGTCGATGTGCGCGCGCGCCTTGGTCGCGTCGGTGAACAGGCCGGTCGACTCGATGACCACATCGACGCCCATGTCGCCCCAGGGCAGACGCTGCGGATCGCGCTCGGCAAGCACGAGCAGCTTCTCGCCGTCGACGGTGATGGAATCGCCGTCGGGCGAGACCGAGCCGGGGTAGTGGCCGAGGATGCTGTCGTACTTGAGCAGGTGGGCCAGCGTGCGCGGATCGGTGATGTCGTTGACGGCGACGACGTCGATGTCGGACGAGCGCTCGCGGATGGCCCGGTAGACGTTGCGCCCGATGCGGCCGAAGCCGTTGATTCCGACCTTGATGGTCATGGTGTGCCTGCCTCCACAACTGCCCCGGGTGGGGAGCCGGTGCCACGCGTGGGCACCGCGACGAAGCCGAAACGGATGCGCCCCGGCGGCGGCACCGGCCCAGGGAGCGGGAGGGCTTCGCCGACCGCGGCGATCGGGGATCGGCCTGAGCCTACCACCCTGTTCTCGCCGCTCGCCCGAGCCATCCGGCAGCAGCGCCGCGGGTCGAAGGGCCCGCCGCGGTCAGGCGAGCAGGGGCTCCGCGGCGGTGACCAGCCGGCGCAGGCGGTCCGCCATCGCCGACCGGCTGCACGCCGCCCGCCGGGCCAGGCGGTCGAGCGTGTCCTGGGGATGGCGCTCGCGGAGGACGGCGGCCTCACGAAGGGCGGGCGGCAGCGCGGTCCAGCGGGCAGGGTCGCCGCGCAGCGCGCTGATCGCCTGGAGCTGGCCCAGGCCGGCTCCGACGGTGCGCTTCAGGTTGGCGGTCTCGGCGTTGAGCCGGCGGTTGACGCCAGCGCGCAATTCTCGGACCACCCGCCCGTCCTCGAAGCGCAGGCGTCCCGACTGGGCGCCGATGGTGCTCAGCGCCGAGCCCACCCCCTCGGCGGTGCGCACCGCCGCCAGCCAGCGCCCGCGCCGCTCGACAGCGCCGGCGTCGATACCGAAGCCGGCGAAGGCCTTGACCAGCCGACCGGCGGCCCGCTGCGAGCGGCAGAGGATCTCGAGATGCGGCGGCCCGTCGGGGCGCGCCACAGTCCCTGCCGAGAGAAAAGCACCTCGGAGAAGGGTTCGCGCGCAGCAGGTGTTCTCGGAGGCGACGACCCGCGGTGGGTGCTCGGGCTGCCGGGGAACGCTCACCCGGTAGGCGGGGCGCCGCGCCGTGGCCAGTCGCTGGACGTGCGCCTGGACCTGGTTGGCATGCAGCGCCTGGAGCGCGGCCCGGGCGGCGCTCAGCCGGGTGGTGACGACGTCGCCGCCGGACCCGTCGCCGGCCAGGGCCATCCCCTCGGCGAGAGCCGCGCGGCAGCAGGCGTTGGGCGGCGTGTGCGGAGCCAGCTCGGCGAGGATCTCCGCGGTGAACGAGGCGCCGCGGCCGGCGCGCAGCGTCACCGCGGGTCGGGGCGGTCTACGTCGCGGTGCCGCAGCACGACGGGCACGCCCTCCTCGCGCAGCCGTTCGGCGATCTCGCAGGCCAGCACCACCGAGCGGTGCCGCCCGCCGGTGCAGCCGACCCCCAGGTGCAGCCGGGTGCGACCGGCGGCTGCGGCGTGGTCGAGCGTCCAGGCCAGCAGCCCGGCGAGCCGGTCGACGAACTCGCGGGCGGCCGGCTGCTCCCAGACGAAGTCGTGCACGGGCGCGTCCAGCCCGGTGAGCGGGCGGAGCTCCGGCTCCCAGAACGGGTTGCGCAGGAAACGCGCATCGACCACCCAGTCGGCCTCCACCGGCGGGCCGTACTTGAAGCCGAACGACGAGACGGTGCAGACCGTGGACGAGTCGGGCTCGCCGTCCGCCTGCGGCCGGACCACCTCGACGACGCGCCCGGCGAGCTCCTCCGGGCTCAGGTCCGAGGTGTCGACCACGACGTCGGCGATGGAGCGCAGGCCGCCGAGCAGGTCGCGCTCCGCGGCCAGTGCCGCGGGAACGCTGCCTGCGTCGGCGAGCGGGTGCGGGTGCGTGCTCTCCGACAGCCGCCGGACGAGCACCTCGTCGCGGGCGTCGAGGAAGAGCACCGATGCGTCCGGAACGCGGTCGAGGCTGCGCAATCCGCCGGCGTCGCGCGCGTCGACGACGGCGGCGGCGGGGCGGGTGCGGGGCAGGGCGAGGTACGAGTCGAGCAACGCGGCGGGAAGGTTGTCGACCGTGTCGAGCCCGTGGCGTGCAAGAGCGGCGATGGCGGTCGCCTTGCCGGCGCCGCTCATCCCGGTGACCACCCAGACACGGGGACGGTCTGCGGCGTCGCGGGCGGCGCTGTGCGTCATCGTGCGGGATTCTACGGGCGAGCCCGGCGCGCGCCGGTGCCGACTCTGCGGCCGGGGATCAGAGCAGCTCCTTGATGCGCAGGGCGACGGCACGCGGGACCTCGGTGCTCAGGTCGTCCACGCCGGCCTCACGGATGCCTTCGATGCTGCCGAATCGGCGCAGCAGGGCGCGCTTGCGGGCCGGGCCGAGGCCGGGCACGACGTCCAGCTTGGAGCGGAGCGCCGCCTTGCCGCGCCGGGCACGGTGCCGGGTGATGGCGAAGCGGTGGGCCTCGTCGCGGACGCGCTGCACCAGGAACATGGTCGGGCTGTCGAGCGGCAGCAGGATGGGCGCGGCAACGCCCGGGCGGAAGAGCTCCTCGTTCTGCTTGGCCAGGCCGAAGATGGCGATGTCGCTGAGACCGGCCTCGTCGAGGACCTCACGGGCGGCGTTGAGCTGTCCCTTGCCGCCGTCGATGAGGATCAGGTCGGGCAGGAGGCCGAAGCTGTCCTCCTCCGGGGCGCGGCGAGCGCCGCTCCGCCTGCCCCGAATGACCCGCGTGGGCTCGATCACGGGACCGGCGCTGCCGTTGGTCGGGTGCGCGCCGTCCGCGCCGGTCTCCTCGGATCTCTGCGCGCCGCCTGGCGACGCGTCGTCGCGCGCATCCTCCTCCCCTGCGATGGCGCTGCCGCCGTTGCTGCCGGCGGGATCGTCCACGGGCACGTCGTCGAACTCGCCCGCCGCGTCCTGGCGCGCCGCGCGCAGGTAGCGGGTGAAGCGACGCCGTAGTGTCTCCTGCATCGAGGCGAAGTCGTTGGCACCCTCGACGGTCTTGATACCGAAGAATCGGTAGTGCCCCGGGCGAGGGCGGCCGTCCTCGAAGACCACCATCGAGCCCACCGAGTTGGTGCCCATGGTGTTGCTGATGTCGTAGCACTCGATGCGGCGCGGGGTCTCGGGCAGGTCCAGCTTGGCCTGGAGGTCGGCCAGCAGCGAGGTGGCCCGCTCCGCGTCGAAGTCCTCTTTGATGCGCTGCTGGCGGATGGCCACCAGTGCCGTCTCCCGAGCCTGCTCGGCCAGCTGTCGCAGTGCCCCACGCTGCGGAACGCGCAGCTCGACCGGTCCTCCGCGCTGCTCCGACAGGAAGTCGGCGAGCACCGCGGGTTCCTCGACCTCGTCGGAGAGCAGGATGGTGCGCGGCACGCGCGGTGCGCTGCCGTAGAACTGGGCGACGAAGCTGCCCAGACATTCCGACGGCGCAAGGCCGGCGACACCTTCGAGCTCGTGCGTCTCCATGCCGGCGACCCGTCCCTCCCGGACCGCGAGGATGGCCACCATGCCCCGGCCACCGTCCAGGGCGACGGCAACGCAGTCCTGGTCCTCGCGCGTGCCACGCAGCATCTTCTGCTTCTCGGCGACCCGTTCGACGGCGCGCAGCCGGTCGCGGTAGCGCGCCGCCATCTCGTAGTCCAGCTGCGCGGCGGATTCCTCCATCGAGTCGCGCAGCCGCGCCGTCAGGACGGAGGACTTGCCCTCCATGAAGAGCTGCACCTGCTCGAGCAGGTCGTTGTACGCCTCCGGTGTGATCCGGCCTTCGCATGGCCCGCTACAGCGCTTGATGTGGTAGTCGAGGCAGACCCGGCCGCGACGGAAGATCTCGTCGCTGCAGGTACGGAACGGGAAGATGGTGCGCAACGCACGCACCGTGGTGCGCAGCGACTGCGCGTTGGTGTACGGCCCGAAGTAGCGTGCGCCGTCACGGGCCAGGCGACGGGAGTAGTACGGGCGCGGGAACGACGAGGCGCGTGCCGCTCCCTCGCCCCGCGGACGCCGCGCCTGCTCCCGAGCAGTCCCCGGTGCGTGGGTGTCGGGGCTGCCGGGCTGCGGGATCTTCAGGAACAGGTAGTTCTTGTCATCCTTGAGACGAACGTTGAACCGCGGCCGGTAGCGCTTGATCAGCGTGTTCTCGAGGATGAGCGCCTCTCGCTCGTTGAGGCAGGCGATGGTCTCGAAGTCGAAGATGCGCTCGACAAGGTGGCGGGTCCGGTCCAGGTGGGCGCCGACCGAGGTGAAGTACGAGCGCAGCCGCGCGCGCAGGTTGGCCGCCTTGCCCACGTAGACCACGCGCGCTTCGAGGTCGCGCATCAGGTAGACGCCCGCGCTGTTCGGGGCGGCCCGCAGGCGCTCGCGCAGCAGGTCGGGATTGTCGATGAGTCGCGCCTGGCGCGCCGGTCGGGTGGTCGGCGGCGTCATGCTCTCAACTCTACGGCGACCAGGGGGGCCGGGCGCCGGGCAGACGGCCGGCCGCGAACCATCAGCCTTCCGCGGCAGACAGCTCGGCGAGGAACTGCGCCTCGTCGAGGACACGGACGCCGAGTCGCTGCGCCTTGTCCAGCTTGCTGCCCGGCGAGGCGCCGCCGACCACCGTGTGGGTCTTGCGGCTGACGCTCGAGGAGGGTGTGCCGCCGAGGGCGCGGATGCGGGCTTCGGCCTCGGGCCGGGTCATCGCGTCCAGGGTGCCGGTCAAGACCCAGGTCTGGCCTGTCCAGGGACCGGCTGCCACGGCCGATTCCTCGGCGCGCACGCCCACGTCGTGCAGCTTGCGCAGCAGCTCCTGTCCCTGCTCCGAGGCGAACCACTGGTGGACGTGCTGGGCGACCACCTGGCCGATGCCCTCGGTCTCGACCAGCTCCTCCTCCGACGCGGACGCCAGCGCGTCGAGAGAACCGAAGCGGGCGGCGAGCGCGAAGGCGGTGTGCTCGCCGACGTGGCGAATGCCGAGCGCGTTGACCAGCCGGGCCAGCGGCACGACGCGCCGCGAATCGATGGAGCGCAGCAGGTTGTCGGCGGACTTGTCGGCGAACCCCTCCAACTGCAGCAGCTGCTCACGGGTGACCTTGTAGAGGTCGGCCGGGTCCTCGACGAATCCGCGGTCGATGAGCTGGTCGATGATCGCCGGCCCCAGCCCGTCGATGTTGACGCCGGCCCGCGAGGCGAAGTGTCCGATGCGCTCGCGCCGCTGGGCGGGGCACAACGCGTTGAGGCAGCGGCGCACCACCTCGCCTTCCTCGCGGGTGAGCGGCCCTCCGCACGACGGGCATTCCGAGGGCATCTGCCACGAAACCGCGCCCTTGGGGCGCTTCTCCATGACCACGCGCACGATCTCGGGGATCACGTCGCCCGCCTTGTGCAGCACGACGGTGTCGCCGATGCGCACGTCCTTGCGGGCCACCTCGTCCTCGTTGTGCAGCGTCGCCCGCCGCACCGTCGAGCCGGCGACGAATGTGGGCGAGAGCCAGGCCACGGGGGTCGCCGCGCCGGTGCGGCCGACCTGGACGCGGATGTCCTCGACGGTCGCCTCCTTCTCCTCGGGCGGGAACTTGTAGGCGGTCGCCCACCGCGGCGAGCGCGACACGGCCCCCAGCTCGGCCTGCTGGTCGAGCCGGGACACCTTGACGACCACGCCGTCGGTCTCGTAGTCGAGCTCGTGCCGCTTCTCTCCCCACTTCTCGATGAAGGCAACGATCCCTTCGAGCGACGACACGGCCTCGTGATTGGGGTTCACCCGGAAGCCGAGTCGCGAGAGCAGGTCGAGGATCTCCGCCTGGCTGCGGGCCGGGCCCGGCGGGTCCATGGCGTACATGAACGCCGACAGTCCCCGCTTCGCGGTCATCCGCGGGTCGAGCTGCCGGACCGCGCCCGCAGCCGCGTTGCGCGGGTTCACGTAGGTCGGCTTGCCCGCCTCCTCCAGCTCCGCGTTGGTCGCCGCGAAGTTCTGCTTGGGCAGATAGACCTCGCCGCGCACCTCGAACTCGCTTGGCAGCGAGTCGGGCACCTCACGCAGCTTCCAGGGAATCGCCCGGATGGTCTTCACCTGCGCGGTGACGTCCTCGCCCTCGACACCGTTGCCACGCGTCGCGCCGCAGGCGAGCTGCCCGTCGCGGTAGGTCAGCGACATGGCCAGCCCGTCGATCTTCAGCTCGCAGACGTAGGCGTCGACGTCCGGCACCACGCGCTCGACGCGGCGCACGAAGTCGGCGACCTCCTCGGGGCTGAACGCGTTGTCGAGCGACAGCATCGGGGTGCGATGCCGCACCTTGCGAAAGGCGTCCACCGGCGCCCCGCCCACGCGCTGCGTCGGCGACTCCTCGGTCTGCAGCTGCGGATGCGCTTCCTCCAGCGTCAGCAGCTCGCGGAACAGCTGATCGTACTCGGCGTCGCTGATCTCCGGCGTGTCCTTGACGTAGTAGAGGTGCGCGTGGTGCTCGATCTCGCGGCGCAGCTCGTCGACGCGGCGGCGAACGGCCTCGGGAACCGCGTCGCTCATCGCAGCGGAGAGAGCGCCGCCCCGGCGTCGGCGACGGCGAAGATCTTCAGGCCGGCTTCGTCGAACTTGATGGTCACCTCCTCGCCGGACCGGGTCATGATGCTCTTCAGGATGGTGCCGTCCCCGTACTTGCGATGGCGCACCCGCATCCCCTGCACGTAGAGCTGCGGCGCCACCTCGACCGGGTTGGGTCGCACCGCGTGGGCGTGGATGGCGCGATGCACCGCGCCCGGCGAGCGCGGATCGCCCGGCGGTGGCCCGCCCGGCCGCTGCGGGATCTCGATGAGCTCGGCGGGCAGGTCGCGCAGGAACCGCGAGGCCTCGGCGAGCTGCGGCGTGCCGTAGAGGTGGCGGCGGAACGCGTGCAGCAGGTAGAGCCGCTTCTGCGCGCGCGTGATGCCCACATAGGCCAGCCGCCGCTCCTCGGCCAGTCCGGCGTCGCCCTCCTCCATGGCGCGCAGGTGGGGCATCAGCCCCTCCTCCATGCCGGCGATGAACACCACCGGGAACTCCAGCCCCTTGACCTGGTGCAGCGTGATCAAGGTCACCCCGGTGCCGCCCGCGTCGAGCGAGTCGACGTCGCTCACCAGCGCGACGTTCTCCAGGAAGGACTGCAGCCCCTGGGGCGGCGGCTCGTCCGCGTACTCACCGCTCAGGCCGACCAGCTCGGTGACGTTGTTCCAGCGCTCCTCCCCCTCCGGCGTGCCGTCCTGAAGCATGAGCTTGTAGCCGCTCTCGACCAGCACCCGCTCCAGCAGCTCGGGCAGCGGCAACTGCGACGCGTCGGCGCGCAGCCCGTCGACGAGCTTGCGGAACCCCTCCAGCGCGGTGATGGCCGCGGCGCCGAGCGACTCCACCTCGTCGAGATGGCGCACCGCCTCGAACGGCGAGATGCGATGCCGCCGCGCGAGCTGCTCCAGCTCCTGCACCGTCCGGTCGCCGATCTTGCGCCGCGGCACGTTGACGATGCGTGCGAAGGACACCGCGTCACGCGGGTTGGCGATGAGCCGCAGGTAGGCGAGCACGTCCTTGATCTCGCGCCGCTCGTAGAAGCGCGGCCCACCCACCAGCCGGTACGGGATGCCACGCCGCAGCAGCACATCCTCCAGCGCGCGTGACTGGGCGTTGGTCCGGTAGAGCACGGCGCAGTCCGAGTAGGAGAACTCCTCGGCCCGAACCAGTCCCTCGATCTCCGAGGTGATGGCGACCGCCTCCTCCTGCTCGTCGTAGACGGAGACGATGCGCACCTTGGCGCCACCCATGCGCTCGGTCCAGAGCTGCTTGGCGGCGCGTTCGCTGTTGTGCCGGATCACGGCGTGCGCGGCGTCGAGGATCACCTGCGTGGAGCGGTAGTTCTGCTCCAGGGTGACCACCAGGGTGTTGGGATGGTCGTGCTGGAAGGACAGGATGTTGCGCACGTCGGCACCGCGCCAGCCGTAGATCGAGTTGTGGGTGACCAGTCCGTTGGCGACGAAGTTGTGCGTCCACTCGACGTCGATGTCGTGGACCGGCACGTCGAGACGCACACGTTCGACGACCTCGACGACGTCGTGGCCGCCGTCCTCGGAGAACATCACCATGCCTGGCTGCACCGCGGCCGCGGGCAGGAACGGCAGCGAGTTTGCGCCGAGCGCCTCACTGCTGTTGCGCCCGAGGCGGGCGGTGAGGACGACCTCGGCATCCAGCACACCCTGGATACGACGCACCGTCTCGGTGATCTGCTCGAAGCTGCTCGCCGCGGTCTCGTACCGCCAGCCGGCAACGCCGGTCGCGCCAACCTTGCTGGCGCGTACCGACAGCCCCAGCGAGGCCAAGGCGGCCCGCCCCGCCTCGTCGTTGCCCGAGATGGCCACGCGATGCATCGGCGTGGCGCCACGGCGATCGCCGCAGAGCGTCACCACCACGTGCCGCCGCGAAGAGTTGCGACTTCGCGGTCGGTAATGCGGATGCTCGATGCTCAGCCCCGCGTCGGCGAGCAGCCGCCGCGCCGAGGACTCGGTGTCGAAACCCAGCCCATACCCGGCGAAGTGCGTGTGCTCCGGGGTGCTGACGACAGCGCGCCCCGACCGAGTCGTGATCCGCACACCCTCGGCCGCCCGCCGCCGCGCGATGCGCACCACGGAAGCCGGTCGGAAGTCACCGCTTCCATAGCTCGACAGCACGCGGTCCCCCGGCCGTACGTCCTCGATCGGCCTGAGACTCCCGTCCGCCATGGTGACCGCCGTCCCCGCCGCCAGGCACTGATCGTCGTCGCCCACGACGGTCACGTTGTCATGCACCGCACACAGGAGCTGCACGAGCCGGTACTGGGCGCGGTTGGTGTCCTGGTACTCGTCGACGAAGATGTGCCGGAAGCGGTGCTGGTACTTCGCCGCGACCTCCGGCACGTCCTCGAACAGCTCGACCACCCGCACCAGCAGGTCGTCGAAGTCCAGCGCCCCCGCCGCCTGCAGCTCACGCTCGTAGGCGCGAAACGCCTCGGCGATGCGCGTCCCGTAGTACGCCCCCGCGGTCGCCGCATACTGCTCGGCGTTCTGCAGCTCGTTCTTCGCCGCGCTGATCTGGTGCGCCACCTGCGCCGGCGGGAAACGCTTGTCGTCGACGCCCGCCGCCTGCATGGCCCGCCGCACCGCGGCGACGCGATCGCCCTCGTCGTAGATGCTGAATTCGCGCGGAATCCCGATCGCCGCGCCGTCGCGCCGCAGCACCCGCACGCCGATGGAATGGAACGTCCCCAGCCACATGCCGCCGACGTCACCGCCGAGCAGCGCGGCAACCCGCTCCCGCATCTCCCGTGCCGCCTTGTTGGTGAAGGTGACCGCCAGGATCTCGTCCGGCCGCGCCCGCTCCGTGGCGATGACGTGGGCGATGCGGTGGGTGAGCACCCGCGTCTTGCCGCTGCCGGCTCCGGCGAAGATGAGCAGCGGCCCGTCGGGCGCCTCGACGGCGCGGCGCTGCGCCTCGTTGAGGCCGCTCAGCAGGTCCTGCGCTTCGATCGTGCTCAGGGGGCCGGGCGAGGGGCGACGCGGGCGGCGCCGCGCGGGCTGGCGGACAGGGTGGGAGCGCTCACGGGCTCGGCATTGTAGGCGTCGGGCCGGCGGTCGCCGAGCAGGTCGTTGCGCGGCGTGCGGCCACGCGCGCGGGGGACGGACGAGAGGTCGACGTCGGCAACCAGCAGCGCCTCGGCATCGAAGGGTGCGGGCCCCGCCACCGGCCAGCCGTCGGCGCCGACGATGATGGAGGCGCCCAGGAAGGTGAGCCCGCGCTCCTCGCCGATGCGGTCGGCGCAGGCCATGACCACACCGTTCTGCGCCGCCGTGGCCATGGCCACGTAGTCGCCCTGGCAGTAGCCGCGATCGTCGAACACGGTGCGCTTGAACGAGGCGACCCAGTTGGTCGGCACCGCGATCACGTCCGCGCCCGCCAGCGCCAGCGCACGCGCGGCCTCGGGGAACCACAGGTCGTAGCAGATGACCATGCCGACCCGCCCCCAGGGCAGCTCGACCACCGGCAGTCCCGACCCCGGCGTGAACCACGACTGCTCGTCGTGGAACAGGTGCAGCTTGCGATACGTGGCCAGCCGCCCCGACGGCCCCAGCAGCACCGCGCTGTTGTACCTGCATTCCCCCGAGCCCGTACCCGAACCCGAAGCCGACGCGGCGCGCTCGTCCACCCCGCAGACGACGTGCATCCCCGACTCGCGCGCGACGCCCACCAGCGCCGAGACGATCGGCCCCTCGGAGGCGTCCTCGGCGGCGGCCGCCGCCTCCTCCACCGACGAGAACGTGTAGCCGCTCGAGGCCAGCTCCGGCAGTACGCAGAGATCTGCACCCTCGGCGGCCGCCCGAGAAGCCCACGACACCGCCTGCTCGCGGTTCCCCTCCAGGTCGCCGACGTGCGGCTCGTACTGGCAGACGGCAATGCGCACGGGTCGGGCGGCGGGCTGCTCGCTCATCACCGCCACGGTACCAGGGCTGCGAAGACCCTAGAAGTCCATGTCGTCCATGCCATGCGAGTGCCCGTGCCCATGGCCGTGGCCGTGCCCGGCATGGCCGTCCTCCTCCGGCTCCGGCGCGTCCGCGACCAGGGCCTCGGTGGTCATCACCATGGTGGCGATCGAGGTGGCGTTGAGCAGCGCGGTGAGCGTCACCTTGGCGGGGTCGACGATGCCGCGCGCGATCAGGTCGCCGAACTCGCGCGTGGCCGCGTCGTAGCCCTCGTTGGGCCCCATGGAGCGCACCCGGTAGACCACCACCGACCCCTCGTCGCCGGCGTTGCGCGCGATGGTCCGCAGCGGCTCCTCGAGCGCCCGCCGCACGATCGCGGCGCCCACCTTCTCGTCGCCGCTCAGCGACAGCGCGTCGACGGCGCCGGCCGCCCGTAGCAGGGCCACGCCGCCCCCGCAGACGATGCCCTCCTCGATGGCGGCGCGCGTGGCAGCCAGCGCGTCCTCGACGCGGGACTTGCGCTCCTTCATCTCCACCTCGGTGGCCGCGCCGACCTTGAGCACCGCCACCCCGCCGACCAGCCGCGCCAGCCGCTCCTGCAGCTTCTCGCGGTCCCAGTCGGAGTCGGTCTCGGTGACCTGCTGGCGGATCTCCTCGACGCGCGCCTCGACGCGGGCATGATCGCCGGCGCCCTCGACGACGGTGGTGTCCTCCTTGGTGACCACCACGCGCCGGGCGCGACCGAGCAGGTCGAGACCCGTGTTGTCGAGCCGCAGGCCGCGCTCCTCGCTGATCACCTCGCCGCCGGTGAGGACGGCCAGGTCCTGCAGCATCGCCTTGCGGCGGTCGCCGAAGCCGGGCGCCTTGACCGCGACCGCGGTGAAGGTGCCGCGCAGCTTGTTGACCACCAGGGTGGCCAGCGCCTCGCCGTCGACGTCCTCGGCGACGATGAGCAGCGGCCGCCCCGTCTGCACCACCTTCTCCAGCACCGGCACGATGTCGGCGATGGCGGAGATCTTGCGGTCGGTGATCAGGATCCAGGCATCCTCGAGCACCGCCTCCATGGCCTTCTGGTCGGTGACGAAGTAGGGCGAGATGTAGCCGCGGTCGAACTGCATGCCCTCGACCACCTCGACCTCGGTCTCCAGGCCCTGCCCGTCCTCGACGGAGATGACCCCGTCGCGGCCGACGCGGTCGAAGGCGTCGGCGATCATCTCGCCGATGCCCTCGTCGCCCGCGGAGATGGCGGCGACGCGGCGGATGTCCTCGCGGCCCTCGACCTTCACCGCGGTCTTGCGCACCGCCTCGGCGACAGCGTCGGCGGCGGCGAGCATGCCGCTGCGCAGCGCCGTCGGCAGGGCGCCCGCGGCCAGGTTGCGCAGGCCTTCGTCGATCATCGCGCGCGCCAGCACCGTGGCGGTGGTGGTGCCGTCGCCGCTGACGTCGTTGGTCTTGGTGGCAACCTCCTTGACCAATTGCGCGCCCATGTTCTCGAAGTGGTCCTTGAACTCGATGTCGCGCGCGATGGTGACGCCGTCGTTGATCACCAGCGGAGCCCCGAACTTCTTGTCGAGGACGACGGTGCGGCCCCGCGGGCCGAGGGTCACGGAGACGACGTCGGCGAGCGCATCGGCGCCGCGCTTGAGCGCCTCACGCGCCTCGATGTCGAAGACGAGCTGCTTGGCGGGCATGCGGGATCAGAACCTCCTGGACGCGCGAGCCGGTGGCGCGGTGTGCCGTCTCAACCGGGTGCTGCGCGGCGCGGCGCGGCGGGTACGAACGCCGCGCCGCGCGCCGCGGTGGTCAGCTCTTGCCGTTCGACGCGACGATGGCGAGGATGTCCTTCTCCGAGAGGATCAGGTAGTCCTGCTCGTCGATCTTGACCTCGCTGCCGGCGTACTTGGCGTAGATCACGCGGTCGCCGACGGCCACGTCCAGGGCGACGCGCTGGCCGGACTGCTCGTTGTAGCGACCGTTGCCGACCGCCTCGACCAGACCCTCCTGGGGCTTCTCCTTGGCGGTGTCGGGCAGCACGATGCCGCTCTTGGTGACCTCCTCGCGCTCGAGGGGCTTCACCACGACACGATCAGCAAGAGGACGCAGATTGACGGCCACGAATGACCTCCTCCGGAGACACGGTTAGCACTCGGAACAAGAGACTGCTAACACTCTAGCGGACTGAGTGCCAGAGAGGCAAGCCGAAACGGCGCACGCCCTGGCACGCCACCCTGCGGGTACTGTCGCGCATCGCCGATGGACCCCGATCTCCGCATCGCCCTCGACCTCGCCGCCGTCGCCGACCGCCTGGCCATGGCCCGCTTCGGCGGCCGCCTCCACGTCGAGCGCAAGCCGGACGGCTCGGTGGTCACCGACGTCGACCGCGACGTCGAGACCGCCCTGCGTGAGCACCTCGCCGCGGTGCGCCCCGGCGACGCCGTGCTCGGCGAGGAGTTCGGCGGACCCGCGAGCGCCGACCGGCTCTGGGTGCTCGACCCGCTCGACGGCACCGGCCGCTACCTCCGCGGCGGCCGGGGCTGGGGCGCCATCGTGGCCCTGGTCCGCGGCGGGGAGGTGGCCGTTGGCGTGATGACCCAGCCCGCCCGCGGCCGGCGCTGGTGGGCGGCGCGCGGCGAGGGCGCCTGGCGGTCGGACGGCCTGCGCCTGCGGGTGTCGGAGACGGCCACGCTCTCGACCGCGCTCTACTGCGACGACGACCGCGGCAGCGCCGGCTGGGGCGCGCGGCACCACCCCGGCGCCCGGCTGCTGCGGCACTGCGGCGACTGCCGGGCGCCGCGCGGGATGCCGCTGGAGATGGTGGTCGCCGAGGGCCACGCCGACCTCACCGTGCGCGAGGCCTCGCCCTGGGACCTGGCCGCGGCCACCGTGATCGTCGAGGAGGCGGGCGGCACCTGCACCGACGTGCACGGCCGGCGGCGCTTCGACACCGGGTCGGCGCTGGTCAGCAACGGGCTGCTGCACGACGAGGCGCTGCGGGCCATGGGGCGGCTCTGAGTCGACACCGCCCGACCGCCCGCCACCGCGCGGATGCTCAGGCGAACTCGCCGAGCCCCGGGTCGACCGCGATGCCCGGCGCGTCGGGACCGTGCCGCTGCAGCCGGTGCCAGCCCGCCATGGCGATCATCGCCGCGTTGTCGGTGCAGTATTTCAGCGGCGGGATGACCACGCGCAATCCGGCGAAGCGCTCGCGCACGGCTGCGCGCAATGCGCTGTTGGCCGCGACGCCGCCGACCACCGCGATGCGCGCAGCGTCGCTGCGTTCCAGCGCCTGCTCCAGCCCGTTGACGAGCTGGTCCACCGCGGCGCGCTGGAAGGCCGCGGCGAGGTCGGCGACCACCTGCGGGTCGCGCGGCACGCCGGACTCGTCGATCTGCTCGGGCGGCAGGTCGCGCACCACGTAGCGCACCGCCGTCTTGAGGCCGCTGAAGCTGAACGAGTCGTCGAGGCGCGTGCGCGGCAGCGGGAAGCGGGTCGCATCGCCCTGCTCCGCGGCGCGCTGCACGGCGGGCCCGCCGGGGTAGGGCAGCCCGATCATGCGCGCCACCTTGTCGAAGGCCTCCCCCACCGCGTCGTCGCGCGTGGCCGCGAGGCGCACCGCGTCGCCGTGGTCGCGCAGCACCACGCAGTCGGTGTGGCCGCCGCTCACCACCAGTGCCAGATAGGGCGGCTGCAATTCGGGATCGGCGAGCATGGCGCTGTAGACGTGCCCGGCGAGATGCGAGACACCGACCAGCGGCAGCCCGCGCGCCACAGCCACGCCCTGCGCATACGAAGTTCCGACCAGCAATGACCCGATCAATCCCGGTCCGCGGGTGACCGCGACGGCGTCGATGTCGTCCCAGCCGCCGGGCAGAGCCTGCAGGGCCTCGTCGACGGTCGGCGCGATGGCATCGAGATGCGCGCGCGCGGCGAGTTCCGGCACGACTCCGCCATAACGCGCGTGCATGTCGACCTGCGAGGCGACCACCGAGGCGAGCAGCTCAGCGCCGTCGCGCAGGACGGCGGCCGCGGTCTCGTCGCACGAGGTCTCGACGGCGAGGAGGTTCAGCGCTCCGGGTATCCCGGCGGCGGCTCGTCGCCGACGCCCTCGACGGGGATGGGGATGCCCCGCAGCATCTCCTTGAGGGTGCGCTTGAACGCGGGCGCGTGGATGCTGTCGCTCCACATGATCAGCGCGTCCTCGCCGTTGTCGGTGTAGTAGCCGCGGCGGCGGCCGATGGCCTTGAAGCCGAAGGCCTCGTAGAGGCGGATGGCGTGCTCGTTGCTGGGCCGCACCTCGAGGGTGATCCAGCGCGCGCCGAGCGCGTAGGCGCGCTGGATGAGCGCGACGAACAGCGCGCGACCGTAGCCCTTGTTCTGGTCCTTGGCACGCACCCCGATGGTGGTGACGTGGGCCTCGTGGAACACCTTCCACAAGCCGCCGTAGCCGACGATCTCCCCGCCCTCGCGCATCACGATGTAGGAGGCCTGTCGGTTCTGCGACAGCTCGCGGTGATAGGCGTTCTTCGGCCAGGGCGTGAGGAAGATCTCCTTCTCGATCGCCTGGACGGTGGTGATGTCCTCCTCGCGCATCCGGTCGATGGCGAGGCGGGGAACGACCTGCATGCTGTTGTCGCTGTCGGAGCTGCTGGTGCGACACGGCCGGACGCCGGGGCCCGGGGCCATCATACCCGCGGCTGTCGAGCGTGAGCGCAGGGGGAACCGCGCGCGTCAGTGCGCGGACGAGGATCGTCCGGCGAGGTACAGGGGCTCCAGGCCGGCAAGCGGCAGGGGCGGTGCGTCGAGCGCTCGCGCGGCCGCTGCGGCCAGGGCGGCGACGGCGTGGCCGCCGCGGTCGAGGGCGCCGGCGACGGCGTCGAGGCCCACGGCGGTGGCGCCGGGGGCCGGTGTCCAGGTGGCGGCGTCCTCGCGGCGGGGCTCCTCGGTCGCCCGCAGTGCGGTGCCGTGGCGGCTATAGCGGGCGACGTAGAGTGCGCCGCGGCCGGCGTCGGCGACCGCCTCGATGTCGGTGAGATCCGCCGGGGCGGCGAGGGCGACGACGTCGAGGGCGGCGATGCCGTGCAGCGGCAGGCCGCGGGCGTGGGCCACGCCGAGCGCGGCTGCGATGCCGACGCGCAGGCCGGTGTAGGAGCCGGGACCCATGACGCAGGCGACAGCCCGCACCTCGCCGTCGAGCAGCTCGGCCAGCGCGATGGGGAGATCGCGGTCGAGGTCGCGGCCGCGCAGGGCGCGATGGGCCAGTGTTCTGCCGTCCTCGCCGGCGGTGACGCAGAGGGCGCGCAGGCGGGCGGAGGTGTCGACGGCCAGGACGCTCACGGCACGTCTCCCGGCGCCGCGGTGGCCACCGCATCCAGGGCCGCCGCGAGGTGCGTGGACACCTGCGAAAGTGTGACCCGCCGTCGCTGCGCATCGACCACCTCGATGTGGATGCGCACCGGGTGCGCCGCCTCGCCGAGGTGGGGCGCGTACTCCGCCCACTCGACCGCGACGGCGCCCTCCTCGAGCAGCCCGTCGAGGTCGAGCGCGTCGAGGTCGGCGCCCGGCCCCAGCCGGTAGCAGTCGAGGTGGTGCAGCACCACCTGCCCGCCGCGGTAGACGTGGTGCAGCACGAAGGTGGGGCTGCGCACCGCCGCGGGGTCCGCCCCCGCGCCCTCGGCGAGCCCGCGCACCAGCACCGTCTTGCCCGCGCCGAGGTCGCCGTCGAGGGCGAGCAGGTCGCCGGGACGCAGAGCCGCGCCGAGCGCGCGGCCGAGCGCCTCGGTGCGCGCCGGCGAGTCGCTGAGCAGCGTGGTCGCCGAGTTGCTGCCGTTCACGACCCGAAGTGTCGCGAGCCGACACGCGGCAGCGCCAGCTCGGCGCCTCCCTCGTGGTCGAGCAGCCGCACGCCCTCGCCCGCGACGAGGCGCCCGACTACGCTGAGCGGGGCCAGATCGTCCGGCCAGTCGCGGCGCAGCGCCTCGACCTGCGCCGCGTCGACGGCGGCGAGCAGCTCGAAGTCCTCGCCACCGCCGGCGGCGAGGTCGAGCCACTCGTCGTGGAAGACCTGGCCCAGCTCGGCATCCACCGGCAGCGCGTCGCGCCACAGCTCGGCGGCGCAGCGGCTCGCCGCCGCGGTGCGTCGCGCGTCGACGAGCAGGCCGTCGCTGAGGTCCCCGGCGCAGCGCACGCCCGCCGCCGCCAGGGAGAGCCCCTCGGCCAGCCGCGGCGCCGGGTCGAGCTGGGCGGCCCGCCAGGCCTGCTCGACGCCAGCCTGCGCCACCGCCACCGGCGGGGCCGCCTGCAGCAGGCGCAGCCCGGCGGCGGCCCGGCCCAGCCGGCCGGTGACCAGCAGCAGGTCGCCGGGATGCCCGGTGTCGCGGCGCAGCGTCAGAGCCGGGTCGACGGTGCCCGCGGCGACCACGTCGAGGACCAGGGGCCCCGCGATGGCGCTGACGTCGCCGCCCACCAGCGGGCAGCCGAGCTGGCCGGCGATCTCCTCGATGCCGCCGTGCAGGGCCTCGACGTCGGCGAGCGGCGTGTCCCCCGGCGCGCAGAGGGTGACCACGCAGAAGGCCGGGGTGGCGCCCATGGCGGCCAGGTCGGAGAGCGAGACGGCCAGGCAGCGGCGGCCGAGCAGGTGTGGCGTGGTCCAGTCGCGGTGGAAGTCGACGCCCTCGACCAGCGCGTCCTGGGTGACCACCAGCGCCCGGCCCGGCGGCGGCTGCCAGACGGCGGCGTCGTCGCCGGGACCGATGAGCAGGCGACCCTCGGGCACCACGTGGCCGGTGGGCTCGTCCTCCGCGGCACGCACCTCGGCGTCGACGCGCGCGGCGGCGGCCGCGTTGGCGGCGAGAATGGTGGCGAGCATCCCGGACTCGCCCACGTCGGCGAGGGTCGGACCCGGCGCGCCGAAGCGCCGGGTGCGCCGCTCGCCGGCGGGTGTGCCGCCGGCCGGGGCCGGGCTCAGGACGACGAGGTGGGCAGCCCGGCCGAGGGGCTCGACGCCACCGCCTCGAAGCTGATCTCGGCGCGCCCGGCGAGGTGGGCGCGCCGGCCCGCGGCCACCGCCTCGCTGAAGGCGCGGGCCATCTCCACCGGGTTGCGCGCCCGGGCGATGGCCGTGTTGACCAGCACCGCCGCCGCGCCCCACTCCATGCAGCGCGCCGCCTCGCTGGGCACGCCCAGCCCGGCGTCGACCACCACGGGCACGTCGAGGCGGTCGACGATCAGCCGGACGTTGAAGGGGTTCTGGATGCCCAGGGTGGTGCCGATGGGCGCGCCGCCGGGCATCACCGCCGCGGCGCCTGCCTCCTGCAGGCGCAGGGCCAGCACCACGTCGTCGCTGGTGTAGGCCATCACCGTGAAGCCCTCCTCGGCGAGGATGCGGGTGGCCTCCAGAGTTCCTGCCGGGTCTGGCAGCAAGGTGCGCTCGTCGCCGATGACCTCGACCTTGATGAAGTCGCTCAGGCTGGCCGCGCGGGCCAGGTGGGCCAGGCGCACCGCCTGCTGCGCGGTGGTGGCGCCGGCGGTGTTGGGCAGCAGGGTGAAGCGGGAGAGGTCGACGCCCTCCAGCTCGTTGCGGCCGCCACCGCCGAGGGAGAGGCGGCGGATGGCCAGGGTGACCATGTCGGGCCGCGCCGCTTCGAGACAGCCGCGCAGCACCTCGTCGGAGGGGAACTTGCCGGTGCCGTGGATGAGCCGGTTGCGCAGCACCGCGCCGCCGATGCGCAGCTCGTCGGCCGCCACCGGGCTCTCGGTCGTCACTGTCATGGTTGGCAGAAACCTCTCGTTGTCTATGTCCGCGGTTGGGTTCAGCCGCCGCCGACGAACTGGAGCACCTCCAGCTCGTCGCCCGCGGCGATGCGCGCCGCCTCGAAGTCGCCGGCGCGGAGGATGCGCAGGTTGTGCTCGACGACCACGCGCTGCGCCCTGATGTCGAGCGCTTCCAGCAGCGCGGCCACGGTGGTCCCCTCCTCCACCTGGCGCTCGTCGCCGTTGAGCCGGATGGTGACGCTCACGCCACGACCTCCGCAGCGGCTTGCGCCTCGATCGCGCCGCGCAATGCGCGTGTCGCGGCCTCGACGTCGCGCGCATCGCACACCGCGCGCACCACGGCGACGCGGCGGGCCCCGGCGGCCAGCACCGCGCCGAGCGTGTCGCCGTCGAGGCCGCCGATGGCGAACCACGGGATGCGCAGGTGCGCGGCGGCCTGCACGACGAAGTCGAGCCCGGCGGCGGGGCGTCCCGGCTTGGTGGGGGTGGCGTGGACGGGGCCGACACCCGCGTAGTCGGCACCCTCCGCCTGCGCGCGCAACGCCTGGTCGAGGGTGTGCGTCGAGCGGCCCACGACGCGGCCCGGCCAGAGGCGCCGCGCGGCGTCGAGGGGCAGGTCGTCCTGGCCGAGGTGGACGCCGTCGGCGTCACAGGCCATGGCCACGTCGAGGCGGTCGTTGACCACCAAGAGGACGCCGGCCTCGGCCGTCAGCGCGCGGCAGCGCTCGGCGAGGCGCAGGGTCTCCAGGCCGTCGTCGCCCTTGCGGCGCAGCTGCACCACGTCGGCGCCGCCGGCGCAGGCCGCGCGCACCACGTCGACGACGCGCGCTGGCGTCTGCGCCGCCGCGGTGACGACGTAGAGCCGCGCCGCCGCGAGGCGGGCGACCAGCTCGGGGGCGGCGCTGCCGGACATCGTCTCCTGACCACATGGGGATCACGGAGCCGGCCGATGGCCCATTGCTCCGGCCGCATTACCGGCCGGGTCGTCGGGGTCGCCGCCGAGTGGCGGCCTCTCAGCTCGCGCTCCCCCAGGGATGCCGCGATGATACGCCTGCCACCGCGCCGCGGCGACCTACCCGGGCACCAGCGGGAAGCGCACCTCGATGCCCGGCCGCTCCGCGTCGTCGACCAGCGCCAGGCTGCCGCCGCTCACCGCCGCCCGCGCCCGGCAGCGCAGCGCCCAGCCCGCCTCCACCGCCGCCGGCGGCGCCGCGGCCGTGAGGCGGAGCACCACCTCGAACTCCGTGCTGGTCAGGGCCAGCCGCATCTCCCGCCCGCCCGCCGCGGCCATGCCGGCCAGGAACTCCTGGACGATCCAGAGCGCCGCCGCGACCAGCTCGCCGCTGGCAGGCTCGCCGCCGGTCCAGGCCAGGTCGCCGGCCACGTGCTGCTGGTAGACGTCGAGGCAGCGGCGCAGGGTGGCGTGCAGCGCCTCACCGGGCCCAGGGGTGATGCGCTGGGCGCCGGGCCGGGCACGCAGGTCCTCCACCGCGCCGGCCAGCCGCTCCTGGAGGCCGCGCACCGCCGCGCCGGCCGTGTCCGGCTCGCGCTCGGCCTGGCGCTGCACCACCTCCATGTCCAGGGCGATGCCGGTGAGCGCCTCCAGCGCCCCGCCGACCACGGACTGCACCGCGCCGGCGCGGTCCTCGGCGGCGCCGTCGAGGAGGCGGCGCACCAGGTCGAGGTCGGCCGCACCCAGGAGGGGCGCTGGGGTGGTCGCGTCCGCGGCGCCCGGCTCGGGCCAGCCGGCGACGGTGGCCTGGAGCAGCCGGATGAGGTGACCCGCCGTCTCGTCGCCCGCGATGCGCTCGCGCAGCCGGGCCTGCGACTCGGCGACGGCCGCGACCTCCTCGCCGCGGAAGCGGGCCAGGTTGCGGCTGATGTGCACCCACTGCGAGGTGAGCCGCTGCAGCTCGTCGCGGTTGCGCGAGGCCCTGGCGTCGAGCACGGCGCAGGCGGTGTCGAGCCAGCGCAGCAGCGCGGCGGCCCCGTCCTCCGGGTGGGGCGGCGGCGGGATGGCCTCCGGCCAGGCCTCCTCGGGCAGGGTGACCTCGACCTCGTGCTCGCCGCCGTCGGTGATCCCCTGGGCGTAGAGCTGCTCGTGGCGCCGCTCGATCTCCTCGAGGTGGGCGAGCTGGGCGGCCAGCTCCGGATCGTGGACGTCCTCGTCCGTGGCCACGTTCGGCCCCGCTCCGCTGCCGTTGCGCGGAGCCTCCTCCGTGTCAGGCTGCCGCCGCGGCCTCCAGAATCCGGACACGCCTCTGCCTCATTGCCCTGATGGCGGCGCGGGGCGTCTGGGAACGCGCGCCGAGACGGCGCAGAGGACCTCGTAGGAGATCGTGCCTTCCACCGCGGCCACCTCGTCGGCGCCCAGTCGCTGCGCACCGCGACCTCCGACGATGATGACGGCATCGCCCACCTCCACGCCATCCGCGGCAGAAATGTCAACAGTTGCCTGGTCCATGCTGACCACGCCGACGATCGGGCAGCGCACCCCGCCGGCGATCACGGCGCCGCGGTTGGACTGGGCGCGGTGCAGCCCGTCGGCGTAGCCGGCGGCGATGGTGGCGACGCGGGTGTCACGCTCGGCGCGCCAGGTGCGCCCGTAGCCGACCGTCTCGCCCGCCCGCACCGTCTTGACGTGGGTGACCACGGCCTGGACGGTCATGGCGGGCGTCAGCTCGATCGGCGGGCAATGTGGCGGCGCGTAGCCGTAGAGGGCGATGCCGGGGCGGACGGCGTCGTGGCGCATCTGCGGGAAGCGCAGGGCCGCCGCGCTGTTGGCGCAGTGCACCAGCGCCTCGGGGTGGACGCCGCGCACCGCCTCGACCACGGGCAGGAAGGCCTCGTGCTGGCGCTCGGTCGGTGCGGGGTCGGCGCCGTCGGCGTCGGCGAAGTGGGTGAAGAGGCCGGCCAGCCGGAGGTGCGGGGCGGCGGCCTGGAGCTGGCCGAGCACGGCGGGGAGGTCCTCGGGGCGGATGCCCTGGCGGTTCATGCCGGTGTCGACCTTGAGGTGCACCTGCGCGGGCTTGCCGGCCTGCTCGGCGGCGGCGAGCACGGTGTGCACCGAGGCGGGGTCGGGGATGGTCAGCTCGACGCCGGCCTCGATGAGCGCTCGGTGGGCGGCGGGATGGGCCCAGCCGGCCACCAGCACCGGGTCGTTGATGCCGGCGCGGCGCAGCTCCAGGGCCTCGCCGGGGAGGGCGACTCCGAAGCGGGTGGCGCCGCCCTCGCGGAAGGCGCGGACCGCCTCGACCACGCCGTGGCCGTAGCCGTCGGCCTTGACCATGGCCATCAGCTCCACGCCGCCGCCCATGGCGCGGGCGAAGGTTGCCGCGTTGTCGCGCAGGGCCGCGTGGTCGATCTCGGCCCACTTCATGGGGTGGATGTCGGGGGGTTGGGTCATGGGCGGCGACGGCGCGCGCCGCAGGCGCGCAGAGACGGCTGGATACGGGCGGGCCGGATCACCGGCGGTCGCGGGCTTCCAGGGCGCGGCGCAGGCGCTCCTGGGCGGCGGGCAGGGCGTCGAGCAGGTCGCCCGCCAGGGCGCCGGCGCGGCCGCGCTCGCGCTGCACGGCGGCGCCCGCCTCGGCGTGCACGGTCACGCCGGCCACGGCGGCGTCGAAGCCGTCGAGCCCGGCGGCGAGGAGGGCGCCGATCAGCCCCGCCAGCACGTCGCCGGTGCCCCCGGTGGCAAGCGCCACGACGCCCCGGTGCGCGTCGGTGTGCAGCCGCCCGTCGGGCGCGGCGACGACGGTGTGCGCGCCCTTGAGCACCACCACCACGCCGTGCTCGCTCGCGTAGCGCCGGGCGACTCCGTCGCGGTCCGCCTGCACGGCGCGCGTCTCCAGGTGCGCCAGCCGTCCCATCTCGGCGGGATGCGGGGTGAGCACCACCGCCGCGCCGCTGCGCCGCCAGTCGACGCCGCGCGCGGCCGCGATGTTGAGGCCATCCGCGTCCACAACCGCGGGGCAGGGCAGCGACTCCAGCAGAGCCACCACGGCGTCCTGCGTCGCCTCCGCCTGGCCGAGCCCGGGACCGACCACCAGCGCATCGGCGCGCGGCAGGTGCTCGCGGCGTAGCTCGTCGAGCGAGTCGAGGCCGACGCTGCCGCGCCCGCCGTCGGGCAGCGGGTGCGCCATGACCTCGACACACTTGGTGGCCAGCACCGGATAGATGGTGTGCGGCACGCAGACGCGGATCAGTCCCGCGCCGCCGCGCGCCGCGCCCATCGAGCAGAGATAGGCGGCGCCGGTGAAGCCGTAGGCGCCGGCCAGCACCACCACGGTGCCGAAGCTGCCCTTGTGGCCGTCGTCGGGACGCGCGGGCAGCACCAGCGCGTCGGGCGGCGGTGCGCTGAGCGGCGCCGCCAGCGGATCGGGCGCCTGCACCAGCACCGCCACGGCCATGGCCAGGTCGCGCTCGTGGGTGAGAGTGAGGGTGATGCCGCGGTCGGCGCCGCGCACCAGCACCGCCGGTGCGCCGCCACGCCGGTTGACAACCTCGATCTGCCGGTAGGTCGGCAGCGGGTACTCGCCGAGCGAGCCGAGCAGCTTCTTGACCGCCTCCTTGGCCGCCCAGCGCGTGGCCAGCCGCTCCGGATGCCCCTCGCAGCGCGCGCGCTCGCGCTCGGTGTAGATCTTGCTGACGAAACGCGGTCGCCGCGCGGCGACGTCGGCGATGCGCGACACCGTGGTCACGTCGACGCCGATCGCCGTTCCTGCGGACGGCAGCGGCATCGGCGTCACTCCACGGTGACGGACTTGGCCAGGTTGCGCGGCTGGTCGACGTCGCAACCGCGCTGCACGGCGACGTGGTACGCGAAGAGCTGCAGCGGCACCACGTTGACCAGCGGCGAGACCATCTCGTCGCACTCCGGCACGGTGATGACGTCGCGCGCCAGCCCGCTGTCGAACGGGTTGTGGTCCTCGGTGACCAGGGCGATCACCGGCGCCTCGCGCGCCCGCACCTCCTGGATGTTGCTCACCGTCTTGGGCAGGGTGCGCGCCTGGGTGGCGATGGCCACCACGGGCACGTCGGGATCGAGCAGCGCGATGGGACCGTGCTTCAGCTCGCCGGCGGCGTAGCCCTCGGCGTGCACGTAGCTGATCTCCTTGAGTTTCAACGCGCCCTCCAGCGCCACGGGGAAGTTGATGCCGCGGCCGATGAACATGGCGTTGCGCGCGTGCGCGTAGCGCTGCGCCATCTCGGCGATCTCCGGCTCGCATTCCAGGACCCGCTCGATCAGCTCGGGAACGCGGCGCAATTCCTCGGTGATGCGGTGGTGCTCGTCGATGTCGAGCTCGCCGCGCGCGTCGCCGAGTCGCAGCGCCAGCAGCAGGCCGCAGGCCATCTGGGTCACGAACGTCTTGGTCGCCGCCACGCCGATCTCCGGCCCCGCCTGCATGTAGAGCACGCCGTCGGATTCCATGGCCAGCGCACTGCCCACCACGTTGGTCACCGCCACCACCGTGGCGCCGCGCCGCTTGGCTTCGCGCACCGCGGCCAGCGTGTCGGCGGTCTCGCCGCTCTGCGAGATGGCCAGCACCAGCGTGTTGTCGCCGACGAGCGGCTCGCGGTAGCGGAACTCGCTGGCGGGCTCGACGTCGCAGCGTATGCGCGCCAATTCCTCGATGAGGTACTTGGTGACCAGGCCCGCGATCCAGGCCGTGCCGCAGGCGACGATGGTGACCGCGCGGAAGCGGGTGAGCTGCTCGTCGGTCAGTGCCAGGTCTGGCAGCATCACCGTGCCCGAGTCGTCGATGCGCCCCACCAGGCACTGGCGGATCGCCTCCGCCTGCTCGTGGATCTCCTTGAGCATGAAGTGCGGGTAGCCGCCTTTCTGCGCCTGCTCCGCGTCCCAGTCGACGGTGATGACGCGCGCCTCGACGGCTTCGCCGAGCAGCGTGGTCACGGTGACGCCGTGCGGTGTCGCGGCGGCCACCTCACCCTCACCGATGAGCAGGATGCGCTTGGTGTAGGGCAGCAGCGCGGTGATGTCGCTCGACACGAAGGACTCGCCGGTGCCCAGCCCCACCACCAGTGGCGCGTTCAAGCGCGCGGCGACGAGCAGGTCGGGTTCGTCGGCGCTGAACACCACCAGCGCGTAGGCGCCGTGCAGGCGGCGCAGCGCCTGGCGCACGGCGGCGGCCAGGTCGCCGCGGTAGAGCTCCTCGATGAGGTGCGGCACCACCTCGGTGTCGGTGTCGCTCATGAACTCGTGGCCGCGCGCACTCAGCTCGGCGCGCAGCTCGCGGTAGTTCTCGATGATGCCGTTGTGGATGAGATGGATGCGGCCGGTGCAGTCCTGGTGCGGATGCGCGTTGTCCAGGGTGGGACGGCCGTGGGTGGCCCAGCGGGTGTGGCCGATGCCCAGGTTGCCCTCGGGCATGCCGCCCGCCTCCAGCTTGCGGGCCAGGTCGTCGACCTTGCGCTCGCTCTTGACCACCGCGGAGTGGCCGTGGTGGGAGAGGACGGCGACGCCGGCGGAGTCGTAGCCGCGGTACTCCAGCCGGCGGAGGCTCTCGAGCAGGACGGGGGTGCAGGGGCGAGGGCCGGTGTAGCCGATGATTCCGCACATGGAAGCGCGAACGTCTCCGTCGTGTGGCGGGTTACGTCGGGGTGGGGGGCGCCGCGGTGGGCGTCGGGGTGGGTGACGGCGTCGGGGAGGGCGCCGGCGTCGGTGTGGACAGGGCGACGATGCTGAGGGTCACCGTCACGGTATCGGGTTCGGCGGTGACGCCGGCGGGCGGGGTGATCTTGACCTGGAAGGTGTGGTCGCCGAAGAGACCGCCGATGGAGATGGCCTGGGTGGGCACGGAGTCGAGCGCGTTGAGCAGCTCCTGGGGCCCCGAGAGCACCACCGTCGGCGGGTTGGCCACGATCGACACCAGCTGGTGTCCCGAGAGCACCGAGCCGGTCACCTTGGGCAGCACCGCGCTGGCCCGCGAGGTGGTCACCGAGGAGACGGTGATGGTCACCGTCACCTGCGCCGGCTGCACACCGAGGTCGGTCACCTTGCGCGCGAAGCGGTCGTAGAGGGTGACGTTGAACTGCCCCTCGACGTTGGTCTTCTTGTTCGACATGTCGAGATGCACCTGCGCCGACAGCCCGCTCAGCCGCCGCCGCGCGCCGGGGCCGACCACCACCGTGTCGGGATCGACCTTCTGCTCGGTGACCACGTAGCCCGCCGGCGGCGTGTGGTCGATGACCAGCGTCACCGGCAGGTTGACCGAGTCGTTGACGTCGACGTCGACGGTGATGCTGTTGGGCACGTTGTCGACGGAGACGTCGGCATCGGTGTTGACCACGTGGATGGGCAGGTTCTGCACACCGATGTGGGTGATCAGGTGGTAGTCGACGCCGACCTGCAGCGTCGAGACGTCGAAGGCGTTGACGTGCTCGCGGGTGCCGCTGACCCGCAGGGTGATGTCGGGAACGTGGTTGGCCAGCACGTACTTGCTGGGCACGCTGGCGGGATCCTGGGGCACGTGCACGCTGATGGTGCGCGACTCGGGCGGGTTGCCCGCGTAGACGACGCCGATCCAGGTCACCAGCGCGATGCCGGTGGCCAGCGCCTTGAGTCGCAGGTTGCGGGTGATGAATCCGGGTAGCCGCATCAGCCCCTGTCTGTGTTACCGCTGGCGGGTGAAGGCGCGCAGCGCGCCGGTGCGCAGGAACGGCCGCGGGATGCTGACCCGGCCGCTCATCGGCACCGCGCCGAGCAGGTTGGCCAGCATCTCGCGCAGCTTGGTCTGGTCGAGACCGCGGTAGATCTTGCCCTGGTGGGCGACGCTGATCAGGCCGGTCTCCTCGCTGACGATGAGCACCACCGCATCGCTCTGCAGGGTCAGCCCCAGCGCGGCGCGGTGGCGGGTGCCCATGCGGCCCACGCCGGGGATGGCGTCGGCCAGCGGCAGCACGCAGCCCGCCGCGATCAGCCGCGTGCCGCGGATGATGGCGGCGCCGTCGTGCAACGGCGAGTTGGGGAAGAACAGCGTGGCCAGCATCTCGGCGGTGACCTCGCCGTCGATGCGCACGCCGGTGATGGCCACGTTCTCCAGCCCCGTCTCGCGTTCGAAGACGGTGAGCGCGCCGGTGCGCTTCTCGCTCAGCGACATGGCCGCGCGGATCACCTCCTCGACGACGCGGCCGATGGCCTCACTGCCGTGGTGGCCGAGGATCGAGCGCACCGGGGAGAGCCGTCCCATCTGGTCGAGGGCGCGGCGCAATTCGGGCTGGAAGAGCACGATGAGGGCCAGCAGGATGGCCTGCGAGCCGTTGGTGAAGAGGAAGTCGACCAGCCGCAGGTGCAGCTGCGAGGCCACGAATCCCAGCGCGAAGAGCACGCCGACGCCGGCCAGGAGCTGCACCGCCTGGGTGCCGCGGATCAGCTTGATGAGCTGGTAGAGCAGGAAGGCGACGATGAGCACGTCCACGACATCGCGCCAGCCGATGTTGCCGAAGAAGATCTGGATGTCGCGGAACAGCGTGCTCATGAGGTCAGGCTCGCCTCATGCGCGGCGGTTGCGGGGGCGCGCGCGTCCGGCGCGCCGTCGTGGCCGAAGACCAGCGCGAGCAGGGCGAGCTGCACCCACATGCGGTTCTCCGCCTGGTCGAAGACGATCGACTGCGGGCCGTCGATGACCGCGTCGGTGATCTCCTCGCCGCGGTGCGCGGGCAGGCAGTGCATCACCCGCGCGCCGGGCGCCATGGCCACCAGCTGCTCGTTGACCTGCAGATGGGCGAAGTCCTCGCGGCGGCGCTGCTGCTCGGCCTCCTGGCCCATCGAGGTCCAGACGTCGGTGTAGATGATCTGCGCGCCGTCGAGCGCCTCCGCCTTGTCGTGGGTGAGCCGGAAGCGCGCCGGGTGGGTGCGCAGGTTGCCGGCGCGGTCGAGCACCTGCTGGCGCGGCTCGTAGCCGGGCGGGCAGACGACGCGGAAGTCGACGCCGAGCAAGGCCGCGGCGTAGAGCCAGGAGGTGCAGACGTTGTTGCCGTCGCCGACGTAGGCGACGCGCACGCCCTCCAGGGTGGCGCAGGCCTCCAGCACGGTGAGGCAGTCGGCCAGCACCTGGCAGGGGTGCTCGACGTCGGTCATGGCGCTGATCACCGGCCCCTGCGCCCATTCGGCCATGCGCACCAGGTCGCGGTGCGAGATCAGCCGGGCCACGATGCCGTCGACGTAGCGGTCGAGGATGCGGCTGACGTCGGCCACCGACTCCCGCTCGCCGATCTGGATCTCCTGGCTGAAGATGGGGATGGGGTGGCCGCCGAGACGGCGCACGGCGACCTCGAAGGACACCCGGGTGCGGTTGCTGGGCCGCTGGAAGACCAGGGCCAGGTTGCGTCCGGCCAGCGGCTGGCCCGGGGTGTCGCCCGCCTTGGCGGCGCGGGCGAGGTCGAGAACGGCCCGGATCTCATCGGCCTCGAGGTCGGCGATGCTGAGGAGGTCCCGGCCGGAGAGGCTCGTGGGCATGGCGTCCCCCGAGTATATGTGCGCCCGGCATGTCTCTCTGCCGCGAACCGCCGCGCAGGGCGCTCCGTGGGACGCGTTGGGTACCTTTGGCGGCGCATCCATGGAGATCCTGGTCGTCGTCGACGGGGGGCTGGTCGAGACGCTGCAGGCCTCACCGCTGCTGCGCAGCCTGGCGGCGGGTCTCGACGGCGTGCGCCTGACCGTGGCCTGCCCGCCCGGCGCCGCCGAGCTGATCGCGCACGTCCCCGGGGTGGCCGAGGTCCTCTCGCTGCGCGCCCTGGGGCCGGGCACGCCGCGGCTGGGCGAGCTGGCCCGGGCCTTCCGCGCCCTGCGGCGGCGGCGCTTCCACGCGGCGGCGGTGTGCTGCTCGCGGCCGCGCGCGGCGGCGCTCGTGTACTTCGCGGGCATCCCGGTGCGCGCCGGCATCGCCGACGGCGCGAGCGCCATCTTCTACACCGATCGCATCGAACGCGAGGGCGGCGAGGAGAACCGGGCGGCCGTCTGGCTGCGCCTGGCGCCCGCCTTCGGGGTGGAGCACAAGCTGCACCAGCCCGCCTTCGAGCCGGGTGCCGAGGCGCGGCGGGGGGCCATGGAGCGCATGGTCGGCGCCGGCTTCGAGGAGGGCGAGCGGCTGATCGTGGCCCTGGCGCCGGGCAACGGCTTCGCCGATCCCCTGCCCGCGGTCTCGGCGCGGGCGATGAGCTGGGAGCCGGAGCGCTACGCGCACCTCTGCAACCAGCTCACCCACCGCCACGGGGCCGCGGTGGTGGTGCTCGGCACCGAGGTGGATCGCGCCTTCGTCGACGCCATGCTGCTCGACGTCGAGTCGCCGGCCCTCGACCTCTGCGGTGACCTGGCCGGTCTCGAGGAGGTGGCCGCGGTGCTGGAGCGCTGCGACCTGCTCATCGGCGGCGACTCCCCCCTGCTCCACCTCGCCGCCGCGGTGGGCACGCCGTCGGTGGGCCTGTTCGGGCCGACCGACGGGCGGCTGCGGGCGCCCTACGGCCCGGAGCACCGCGTGGTCCAGGCCGTGCCGGAGCCGAACGGCCGCCGCCGCCACCTGCCGGGCATCGCCGACCAGCCCTCGCTGCGGCAGATCCGCGTCGACGACGTGCTGGCGGGGATCGAAGCCTCGACGCTCGGCTGACCACCCCGCTTGCGTTCGCGCTAGCGGATGTAGAGAAAGTTGCGGCGGGTCACGTCGAGCGTGTCGAGCGCCATGGCCACGCCGCGCACCACGCAGCTCTCCGGCTCGCCCGCGATGCGCACCGGCGCCCCGATCACCGCGCTGACGTAGCGGTCGACACCCCGCAGCCGCGCCGCGCCGCCGGTGAGCAGCGCGCCGCCGTTGCGGATGTCCTCCAGCAGCGACGGCGGAGTTTCTGCCAGGACCTCGCGCAACGTGGCGCCCAGGTCCTCGAGCTGCTCGTGCACCACCTCGCCGATCTCGGTCGAGGACACGCTCACCTCGATGGGCTCGCCGGACTCGCGGTCGCCGCCGCCCACCAGCAGGCGCCGTTCCTCGGGCAGCGGCACCGCGGCGCCGATCTCGCGCTTGACGTCCTCCGCGGTGGCGGCGTCGATCATCACGCCCTGCGCCTCGGCGACGTGGCGGGCGATGGCGGCGTCGAGGTGCCGCCCGCCGCGGCGCAGGCAGCGCCCCACGATGACGCTCTCCAGCGCCACCACGGCGATGTCGGTCTTGCCCGCGCCGAGGTCGATGACCATGTGGCCGTGGGCGGTGGTGACCGGCAGTCCCGCGCCCGTGGCCGCGGCCAGCGGCGCGTCGATGAGATACGTGGTGCGCGCGCCGGTGCGCAGCGTCATCTCCATCAGCGCGCGGCGGTCGCGTCCCGACATCGCCGACATCACCGCCAGCATCAGGTCCGGCTTGAAGATGCGCTGCCGGCCGATGCCGCGCGTGACGATGTGCTGCAGCAGCGCCTCGACCGCGGTGAGGTCGCCGAGCGCGCCGTCGTGCAGCGGTGACACCACAGTGCTCGCGCCGGGCGCCGCGGCGTGCGCGGGCTGCGCGGCCAGTCCCGCGCCGAGGATGCGTCCGGCGGAGTCCTCGACGGCGACCAGCGAGGGTTCGACGGCGACCTGCTGCTCACCCTTGACGTGGAGCCGCACCGCGCTGGTGCCGGCGTCGATGGCCAGCTTCTTGCCCAGCAACCCCGCGGCCCGCCGTCAGTCGCCGACGACGCCGCTGAGGTCGCGCACCGCGCTGCCGGGCGGGCCGACGGTGGTGCGTTCCAGCCGCGCGCCCAGGGAGCGCAGCTTGCCGTCGAGGTCCTCGTAGCCGCGGTCGAGGTGGTACACGTCCTCCAGCTCGCTGTCGCCCTGCGCGCAGAGCGCGGCGATGACCAGCGCCGCGCCGCTGCGGATGTCGGGGATGCGCAGCCGCGCGCCGCGCAGGTCGGAGGGGCCGTGCACCACCGCGCTGCGTCCCTGCAGCTGGATGGCGGCGCCCAGCTTGCAGAGCTCGCCGACGACGCGGAAGCGGTTCTCGTAGATGGCTTCGCTGATGATGCTGGTGCCGCGCGCCCGGCTCATCAGGGCCACGAACTGCGACTGCAGGTCGCTGGCGAATCCCGGATGCGGCCAGGTGGTGACGTCGACGGCGCGCAGCGGCGCGTCGCTGCTGACGCGCACGTGGCTGGCCCCCTCGACGACGCTGCAGCCCGCGTTGCGCAGCTTGCGGATGAGGAAGTCGAGATCGGCGGGACGCATGCGCTCGACGCGCACGTCGCCGCCGGTGGCGGCCGCGGCCACCATGTAGGTGCCCGCCTCGATGTAGTCGGTGGTGACGCTGTGGCGGGTGCCGTGCAGCAGTCCGCCGGTGCCCTCGACGACGATGAGGTCGCTGCCGGCGCCGTTGATGTGCGCGCCCATGCCGCGCAGGAAGCGGGCCAGGTCGACGACGTGCGGCTCGCGCGCCGCGTTGCTGATCACGGTGATGCCCTGGGCCAGCGACGCCGCCATCATCAGGTTCTCGGTGCCGGTGACGGTGGGCATGTCGAGGTCGATGCGCGCGCCGCGCAGCCGGGCGGCGCGGGCCACG
>Ga0070709_10000124_pt1 | contig 51386 bp, 31 predicted proteins | sample LARL51metaG_FD_65449 | JGI IMG/M metagenome (GOLD analysis project Ga0070709, IMG submission 65449) | Corn, switchgrass and miscanthus rhizosphere microbial communities from Kellogg Biological Station, Michigan, USA - LAR L5-1 metaG | ecosystem: Host-associated > Plants > Roots > Rhizosphere ... | reverse complement strand
AAGTCAGGGCTTGTTCTTAGGAGAAGAAAAGACGTGCTGACGGAGAATTTGCCCGTTTCAGGTGTTTACTGCAATACAGGGTTTTCCGATGTAGTAAAGAAGCAAGGCCCCGATTCTCTCTCACGGGATGCTCGGGGCCTTTTGGGGGAGGCGCGATTCCAGCCTCTACTTGCGGAAGCAAATATCTACTATCGACGATAGTTTGTCAAAACCTCGAATGTACTAGTGAGTTTTGTCGGGTTACGTCTAGGCTGGGTCTTCCCGTCTAGAACGTCACAAAGCTGCTCAACCAAAGCAAACAGTTTTCGGGAGTCGGGTTCCTTGCTGGCTTGTTCTGCAATATCGAACCACGGAGGTTTAGGGCTGTCCAAGGACATGGCTGGACTCCACTTCTGGGAAATGGCAGATTTAAGGAAAGACTACTCCGGGTTGCAACCAACCGTTTATGCAATATTGCTCGCTCAGGTAACGAAGGTAATAGAAACCCCGCTCGAAATAAAAACGCCCGACTAGTGGAGGCCAATCGGGGCAGGACGCTGGAAACTTTCTTTCGTTTTTATGAAGCCGTTTCGGTCGCAAACGAGCGCCATTCTAGGGTGGGATAGTCTTGCTGAACTGAGGCGGCATACGCATCAATAGCCGCCTTGAGTTCGTCGGAGACGATTTGGATTACCTCCGGATTTGTCGTCCTGAGAAGTTGGGCACAAAGCATTTTGATGCGTTCGTCGGACGACACACAATGAATGTAAAGAAAGTTAACTCTGTAACGTATACAGGAAACCCTCTAGAAATTCTTAGCGGCGGAAGCCGTGGGATTTAATCAATAAAAGTTTGCGAAGCGCCGAAGGGGCGAAAGAATGAACCTCGAAGACGTGTATTAAAGATGGATGCGAATGAATCTGGGCGAACGACCAACGACCAACGACGCCGCCTTACGCCGTCGCAAACACCGGTTCCGGCGCCCGCGCACTTCCGGAAGCATGTTCGAGATGATGGACCAGCACGGGAATTTGCTGTTCGTGGCAAGGCTCTGGTACCGACATGTCCATCGCGACCTGTGCGCCGGTTTCATCGGACTCTTTTGCCAGCACGATTATGCGGCTGCCGAGGTGGAGGGCCTCCAGCGTGTTATGCGTGACGAACAACACTGTGACGCCTGTGTCTCGCCACAGTTGCCGGATGAGCCGCTGCATGTCTTTGCGCGTTCCCGGATCGAGCGCGCTGAAGGCTTCGTCCATCAGCAGGATTCGCGGGCAGGTCACCAGTGCCTGCGCGATCGCCACGCGCTGTTGCATGCCGCCCGAGAGCTGGTGCGGATATTTTTTCGCATCGCGCTGGTGCAGTCCGATGCGCTCGATGTAACGCATGGCTTCGTCACGAATGTCGCGGCGCCGGCGGAAGTAGCGCGGCGTGAAGCGCGTGAACATGTTGAACTCGCTGACCTCGGGCCCGAACGCGATGTTGTCGAGCACGGTCTTGTCGGGAAACAGCGAGTACTTCTGCGGTACATACCCGCGAGTGCGGTCGGGCTGATTGTGCTGGACGCCGTCGATCAGAATGCGCCCATGCGCTGGCATCTCGGCGCCCAGGATCATCTTGAGCAGCGTCGACTTCCCGCATCCCGTCTGGCCGAGCACACAGACGAACTCGCCTTCACGAATGCTCAGATCGATGTTCGTCAATATAGGCCGCGAAGGCTTGCCGTAGGCCACCGAGAGATTTTGGATTTCTATCAGCGCCATGGAACTCAAGCCTCCTGAAACCACGGATGAAGTCTGCGGTTCGCGAACCGCATCGCGAAATCGACCAGGAACAAGAGCAGCGCCACCCACAGCACGTAGGGGATAATCACGTCCATCCCCATATGACGCCGCAGCAGCGCGATCCGGTAAGCCAGTCCATCGGTCGACGCGATCATTTCTCCCGCGAACAGGAAGAGCATCACCGCCTTCAAATTCAACCGGATGCTGTTCAGCACGCGGGGCATGATCTGCCGCATTACCACGCGATAGGCCACATCAAAATCGCTCGCGCCCAGCGTAAATGCTTTCACGATCTGCTCGTTCGGAACACCTTTCGTCAGGTTGAACGTGTCGAGGATGATCGTTGGCGTCACGCCGATGACGATCAACATGATCTTTGACAACTCGTCGATACCGAACACGATGAACAAAATTGGCAACAGCGACAGCGCGACAATCTTGTCGAAGAACAGGATGAATCGCAGGAAGAACACGCCCACGTATGGGAACAATCCCATGTGCATTCCCAGCAGGACCGCCGGTATCAGAAGGAGGATCGAGTAGATGAAGCGCCGTGAAGTCGCAACCGTATCTTTCCAAAGCATGCTGGCAAAGAACCGCTGCCGCAGCGATGCGTTCTCGGGAAGCGCCTCGTCATCTTCCGCGGGATTCGTAGACGCGTTTGTCATCCCGTGGAACATTTGAGAGACAGTCGGCATGATGCGGTCTTCAGGATTCTCCTGGTGACGCTTTTGCGCGGCGTAGAAATACAATCCGATGCCGACAGCGAACAGCATCCACGACAGCGCGATCGTGGTCATTCGGTTCGGCTTCGTGTGCACGAGTTGGAAGCTGACAGACATGTTGGGTGCCCCATTTCTGGCTGGTTTTGCCAGAAGTGGGGAATTTGTTTCTTACAGCTTGCTTTCTGCGGCCATCTGCATGTAGGCCGTATCGAAACTCAAGCGCACGCGGTCTTGCTTGCCCTGCACGCTGCCGTCCGGATACCGGATCGCTACGTCGTCGACCGAGCCGATGTTCTTGCCTAGCAGGCCGTGCTCGAAGCAGAACTGGCGAACGAGCGACATCTTCTGTTTCAGGTCGCCGGATTTGCCAAACGAAGCCGCGGCGTTTGCCTGATAAAACATCTTCGTCGTGCTGAGCTGTTCCTTGTACGATGCCAGCGAATCGCCCGATCCTTCTGCAATCGAACCCAGTACTTTGTCCGCGATAGAGCCTTGAGACGACATCAGCGACATCATTTCGTACCACGCACCCGCCAGCGCCTTGGCGAAGTTCCTTCCAGAGCCATCGGGGCGCTCCAGAACGTCCGTGCGCACCACCGTCAGATCAAGAATTTCGCCGGGAATCTGGGACGAGTTGAACAAAGACTGGATTCCCTTCGCCTGCGAGATCTGCGAGAGCATCGGTTTCCAGGTCACAACGGCGGAAACGCTGGAGTCGCTTAGAAATGCTGATTGAATATCGGCATCGGAGGTGTTGATCATCCGCACTTTGCTGATCTGGTCACGCAGAGAATTCAGCGTGAGGGCGCGGTCGAAGAGATATTCCGAAACTGTCTTCTCGACGAGCAACATCTTCTTGCCGACGAGATCCTTCATCTGGAGCCCGTTCCGCACCATCAGCGCATCATTCCCGTTCGAATAATCGCCAATCAGGATGACCGTAGTTGGCACGCCCGAAGCGGCGGGCATGTCGAGCGCTTCCATGTTGGTCATGGTGCAGGCGTCGATGTTGCGCGCTACGAAAGCGTCGAGCGAGGGCGCGTAGTCAAAGCGCTGCACTTTGATCGTGATTCCATACTTGTCAGCCCACTTCTTCAGCAGGCCTGATTTCTGCATGTAGTGATACGGTGTCCACCCCGCATAAATGGACCAGCCCACGGTGAACGTGGGCTTCTGGGCAAGGGCAGGAATTGCCAGCAAAATGCAAAACAGAAAAATGCCGCGTCGCATGGTAGTCACAACTGTGTCCATGGTGGTTGAATTCTAGCTTTGAGGGGGACGGTCAATCGAAGGCAAAGTTTCCATGGCTTCGATTCAAGACTTAGCGGAGCGCAGAATTTTCAATCGGGACTATCGACGATTTCGATGATGCACGATACGCTCTCCATCCGCCAAAGTGCGTGATTTCGGTCGCACCGGCCATGGCATGAGGCTCGCACACGAAACATTTCACCTCGTCGCCGTCGTCGATGGTGACGGTGCCGATTCCAAGCGGCGCGGGAATCACAGCGACAAAGTCTCCGAAGCGGTCTTCGGGCATCGCCCAGATTTCCAGTTCAATGCCAGATCCGCGGAAGCTGGGATCGCGCACGAGTCCAGGCTTCGCAGGAACAGTCCCAGCCAGAGCATACAGGCGGTAGTCGGTGGCTGTGCGGCAGGTCTTGAGCAGGCGCGCGCCTCGTTCGGTTAGCTGATAGTTCAAGGGTTCTCCGCTGAGGTGGGCTCCAACGACCGCAACTTCTACACAGCCCGGACACTTGTCGACCAGTGGCGTTGTCCCTCCCAGGTATCGGTGTGCGAGAGCGAGCAGCGCCTCGTCGGTGAAAGCGGTCCCGATCAAGGAGATGCCGAAAGGCAAACCATTTGGACGGAAGCCACCCGGAACCGCGACGGCGGCGAGATCCATCAGGTTAACGAAGTTTGTGTAATAGCCGAGATTCGAATTCAGCCTGATCGGCTCAGCGGCGATCTGGTCGTGCGTGTAAATGGTGCCGGTGGTCGGCAAGACCAGCACATCCATCTCGCGCCATTGCGTCGCGGCTTCCGCGCAAAGCTCTCGCAAGCGATACTCACTTGCGAATGTGTCGGCAGCTGTGAGCTTGGTGGCTCCTCCGATAATGTTCCGGACGACAGGATCCATTTCTGCAGAATGCGCACAGAAGAAATCCTTAATGGCCACGAACCGCTCCACGACCCACGACCCGCCATACAACAATTCGGCAGCAAGGCGAAACGGAGTGTAGTCGATGACGACCTTTTCTCCACCGATTTGCTGAAGGTGTTCGACGGCCGTCTGGAACAGGTATGCGGCTTCCTCGTCGCCGAAGAACTCCAGTTGTTCGGCCGCCGGCACACCGAAGCGGAAATCGGAGTAGAGCCAAGGTGCAGCTCCTTGTCCCGCACGTGGTTCGCGCGAATATGCGTCGGCTCGATCAATTCCGCGGGCTATTTGCCAAACCTCGTGAGCATCAATGCAGTTGGCAGCGAAGATTGAGACACAATCGAGGCTTCGGCATGCGGGAACCACTCCGTGCGTGCTTAACAGACCGCGAGTGGGTTTCAGACCGATCAAGCCATTGAAGGCGGCGGGCACCCGTCCGGAACCTGCCGTGTCGGTACCGAGCGAGAAGGTAACTTGCTTTCTTGCCACTGCGACAGCCGAGCCCGAACTTGATCCTCCAGAAATATAGCGCGAATTGAATACACTCGAGCAGGCGCCGTAAGGCGAACGAGTTCCAACCAGGCCTGTGGCGAATTGATCCATATTCGTCTTGCCGATCAACAGCCCCCCGGCCTCTTCGAGTCGCCGGACTACAGTCGCAGTCTCGCTGGGTTGAAAGGCATAGGCGGGACATCCAGCAGTTGTATCCATCCCGGCTACATCAAAGTTGTCTTTGACGGCGAACGTCATGCCCGCAAGGGGTAGTTCAGGGTGAGTCTCGATCTCGCGAGCACGTTTGAGAGCGCTTTCGCGGTTGACGCGAGAGATCCAGACCGGGTTCAGTGACTCAGCGTCTAGACGATCGTAGAGCGACGCAACCTGGTTGACGAATTCAACCGCCCGTTTCACGCAGTGGCCTCCGCACGCAATAGCAACAGTATTTGCCCGGCCCACACCAGAGCGCCGGCAGCACATGCCAGGCTTTCTACAATGCCAGCCCTTGGTGCGGTCACAGCAATTTCGGTCTTCATCGCTTCAAGCACCATCAGCTTTTGCCCCGCCTCAACGCGCTGTCCGGTCGCGACGGCGACGTTCCAAACGCTCGCCGCAATCGGTGAGCGGACTGGAGAGCACCCGTCGGGAACGTCCGCCTCGGCCGCAGGACCTGGCGCCTCGGGCGGCTCAAGGTATTCGGCCTGTCCGGCCGCCGCCCATCGTTCACGCTCTGCTTCGAATGCCGCCTGCTGATGTTTCTTGAACGACTCAGCTTCTGGCTTGATCGATTGCAGAAACGCATGATAATCGCGGAGTCGAAACTCGCGAGGCTCGATGCGCAGGGGATAACGTCCTCGCGGAAATGCTTCGCGAATCTCGAGCAATTCTTCCGCGCTCACCGGATAAAAGCGCAACTCATCGAAAAACCGAAGCAGCCACGGCGTTCCGGCAGGAAATTCCCGGGTCGTATGGAACGTGTTCCACATCTGCAACGTGCGGCCGACGAACTGATAACCTCCCGGACCCTCCATACCATATACACACAAGTAAGCTCCGCCGATGCCGACAGAGTTCTCGGCGGTCCACGTTCGCGCGGGATTGTACTTGGTGGTGACCAGCCGATGGCGTGGGTCCACGGGCGTCGCCACAGGAGCGCCGAGGTAAACGTCGCCCAGTCCCAAGACAAGATAACTCGCGCCGAACACAATCTTGTAAACGTCGTCAATCGAGCTTAGCCCGTTGATGCGGCGGATGAATTCGATATTGCTGGGGCACCACGGCGCGTCCGGCCGGACGCTCTGCATGTATTTCCGAATCGCAAGCTGAGTTGCTGGATCATCCCAGGAAAGAGGCAAGTGCACGACGCGAGATTCAACGGAGATGTCGTCGAGTTCCGGGATGCGGCGCTCGCAAGCATCCAGGGCTTCAAGCAGTTCTTCGCGCCGCAGGCGGGCATCGTAGTGAATGTGCAGCGAACGCACGCCAGGAGTTATGTCAACGATTCCAGGGAGATTCGCTGCGCGCAGTTGTTGTTCGAGCGCGTGAACACGGAAGCGCAGATTTAGATCCAGAACATTCGGGCCGTATTCAATGAGCAGATAGCGGTCGCCATCTGCACGGCAGACGACCGCCGGCGATCCATTCGAAGCAGGCTTTCGCGAGATGACCGCTTCTTCATTGATGGGAGCAGGCAGCTGCGGCAGAAATCCATCCAGCGATGCAACACAGTTCTCGACTTGGATTCGCAAATTCTCAGCTTGTGTCGACGACAAGCGACGGAATCGAACAAAGTCGCCCGCCTTTAGTTGTCCCATCTTCCAGATCTCGGCTTCAACGATAGTCGCGGGACAAACAAATCCGCCGAGGCTGGGACCATCAGGACCGAGGATCACGGGCATGTCGCCGGTGAAGTCGACGGTGCCGACCGCATAAGCGTTGTCGTGAATGTTTGAGGGATGAAGCCCGGCCTCACCTCCATCTTTGCGCGCCCAGCGCGGCTTTGGACCGATCAGGCGAATGCCGGTGCGGTCGGAGTTGTAGTGGACCTTCCAAGCCGTGGAGAAGAACATTTCGATGTCTTCGTCCGTGAAGAAATCGGGAGCACCGTGCGGTCCGTAGACTACGCCGACCTCCCACTCGCGGCTGTACTGCGGTGTAGCTGTTTTTGCCAGAGATCGTGTTTCGGTGACCGCTGTTTCCTGGAAGTGGAGGACGTCTCCGGCGCGAAGAACGCGACCCGACCCGCCGAATTTGCCAAGTATGAAAGTGGAGCGGCTACCGAGATATGGCGGTGTATTAAACCCTCCCGCGATAGCTAGATACGCACGCGCCCCTGCGGCTTCAGCATTGGTCAGTTCGAGCGCAGAATTCTGTTTGACGCGAATAGCTTGCCAGCGCAGCACGGGGCGGCCATCGATTTTCGCACCGAAGTCCGCACCCGTGATTGCAATCGTCGCGTCACAGGCAAAGCGAAGCCTGGGTCCAGTCAGCGTGATCTCGAGCCCGGCGGCATCTTCTTTATTACCTACCAGCCGGTTCGCGATCCTGAAGGCAAGCGTGTCCATCGGCCCAGACGGCGGTACGCCGACATGCCAATAACCGAGACGACCGGGACAGTCCTGGATCGTGGTCTGTGTTCCCGGTTCGAGGACTTCGATTGCTCGCCTGTGATATCGGAAGCCTTTGAGAAAGGATGTCGTGAGGCCGCCAATTGCGAAGTCGCCGCTATCGCAGACCTGACGGAGATAGGAAAGGTTGGTCTCAATTCCGAAGAGTTCGGTGTCAGCGAGTGCGGAGCGAAGCTTGGAGAGGGCGTCCGCTCGATCCGATCCGTGAACGATGACCTTCGCCAACATGGGATCGTAGAATGGAGTGATCTCGGTACCTGAGTCGATCCAGCTTTCTATACGCGCCGATTGTGGCCATCGAACGTGCAACAAGCGGCCTGCGCTGGGTTGGAAGTTCTGCGCAGGATCTTCGGCATAGACGCGAACCTGGATTGAACTCCCGGCCGGTTTGATCGTGATGTTTTCGAGCTCAGGCATCTCGTTAGCTGCCTGGCGCACCATCCACTCGACCAGATCCACGCCAGTGACCTCTTCGGTGACCCCGTGCTCCACTTGAAGCCGCGTATTCACTTCGAGGAAGTAAAAATCTCCACTCGAATTGTCGTAGATGAATTCGACCGTCCCAGCAGACTGATATTGGACGGCCTTCCCGAGCCGGACGGCCGTCTCGAGCAGCTTTTTGCGAACATCGTCGGGCAGGCCGGGAGCGGGAGTTTCTTCAATCACTTTCTGATTGCGCCGCTGGATGGAACAATCACGTTCGCCGAGAGCAATCACCGATCCGCGGCCATCGCCAAAGATCTGTACTTCGATGTGCCGTGCCGCAGTGACGAAGCGTTCCAAGTAAAGGTTGCTGCTGCCGAAACTGGTCTGACTCTGACGCGAGACTGCTTCGAAAGCATCGCGGAGTTCGTGGGGAGAGCTGCATAACCGCATCCCGATGCCGCCACCACCGGCTGTACTCTTCAGCATCGTGGGATACCCGATGGCATCGGCAGCTTCCAAAGCAGCGTCGACGTTCTTCAGCACCCCGGTGCCGGGAAGCATCGGAACACCATTCTTGGCTGCGATTTCGCGCGCGGTGTGCTTCAGTCCAAAATCCCGCATTTGCTGAGGTGTTGGACCGATGAACACGATGCCGTGTTCGGCGCAGGCTTCGGCGAATTTCGCATTCTCGCTGAGGAAACCATAGCCGGGATGAATGGCCTCGGCTCCTGTTTCCTTGGCGGCTTTCAGAATCGTGGGAATTGAAAGATAACTCTGTGCGGCCGGGGGAGGGCCGATACAGATGGATTGATCCGCCTGATCCACATGAAGCGAGTGATGGTCGGCTTCGGAATATACGGCGACCGAAGCCACTCCCATCTTGCGGAGAGTCCGAATGACGCGGCAGGCGATTGCGCCGCGATTGGCGATGAGGACTTTATGCAACATCGGTTGCTCGGGTCATTCCTAAGTAGATCTTTTGTGTGCGGTCAAAATCCCCACTCTGTCGCAAGAAACGCGACAAGGATGGGGCACCCACGACTACGGTTGCGCATCCCAAATGAGTACTTCCACCGGCGTCGGATTGTAGGCATTGCACGGGTTGTTCAGCTGCGGACAGTTGCTGATCAGAGCAAGGACATCGGTTTCGGCGCGCATCTCGACATACTTGCCGGGCTCGGAAATTCCATCTTCAAAAGTAAGCTTGCCCTCCGGAGTAACCGGAACGTTCATAAAGAAATTGATGTTGCTGGTGATATCACGCTTGGACATGCCGTGGTCCCACTCAGTGACCGCCTTCAGAAAGCTGCTGCGACAGGCGTGCATGTGACGCTTCTCGATGGCGTAGCGCACCATGTTGCTTTCGTTGGCACACGCTCCACCGAGCGTGTCGTGCCGTCCGCACGTATCGGCAACGATCGTAAGCAGGACGGTTCCGGCGGTCGACATTAGTCGGGTCCCGGTGGTCAGATAGATGTTTCTTTGCTGCTGGATTGTGTCCTGTGCGCTGTAGCGGTCGGAATAGTCGTGTGCGTTGTAGAACAGCGTGTCGACAGCCTGGTTCCCATGCAGGTCGACGATGCGGACGAATTGTCCCTTCTTGATTTCGTAAATCCAGGGATCGCCCGCGTTGATCACGTGACGGTAGATCGCAGCTTCGGGTCGGAGCTTGCTCTCAAATAGGTTCTTGGCGGTCGTGATGGTGGCGGTCATGGTCTGTTCCTCAGAGGAAATATCGTTCGGTCAGGGTGAAGCCGCGTCCGTTTTCGGCGCGGGAAAGGCGGCAGGGATCATCCACGGTCGGAGCCGCGACTCGACGGATCGAAACCTGAACCGGCTTGGGCTGATATTTCGGATTAGGATCAAGCGGATGTTGGCAGGTATTCAGGATGACAAGCACGTTCATCTCCGCGCGCAGGTCGATCGAATCGCCGGCTCTTGAATTTCCCGGAACGAAGCTCAGACCTCCGTCATCTGCAACATCCACACGGCTGAAGAGATTCACGTTGGCCACCAGATCGCGTGGACCCAGTCCCCACTTCCCAAGCTCCACGAGGAAGCTGTCGCGGCCGTTCTTGTGATAATCGTTGCGCTCCAGCTGGTAAGTGGAAGGCCCGTATTTTGCCTCGACGATCTTGCGATTCGACGTGCCGCCGATCGGGTCGTGCCAGCCGACGGAATCGCCGATGACCGAGAGAAGGATGCGTCCCATATCGGAGTAGAGAACGAATCCCTTCGTAAGCCTCGCAATGTGTTGGGCCTTCAGCGTGTCAGGCATGTTGTAGCGTTCAGTGGGGCATTCGAAGTTGTAGAAAATGCCGCCGATATTAGCTCCGCCTTCTAGATCGGTAAGGCGAAGAGCTGTGCCGCGTTTGAGTACATGCGACCACGAGGCTCCGGGCTGAATGGTCTCTTCCCAAAGAACGGTCTCGTTCATCGGACACCTGCTGTGTGGAATTTTTTGAAACGGACTTCAGATCAAGACGGGCTAAAGCGAGGACGGAGGGCCGCAGCAGACAAACATGCGGGTCAGGCGGAGATAGACGTCGAGAGAGATATTAGCTCTGGATCGTCGGCCGCAAGCATCAAGCATGGAGCGCAGTCTTTCATAGTCGTATCAATCAGCGCCAATCGTAAATTCAGTTGGGAGGCATCTGGTTCTTCGATGCGAGGAAAAACTTGAAGGACCGGCGCCGCAAGCAATCGCTTCTTTCGGCATTCCAAAGACAACACAGGCGGCCTCCTCCTGAGCAACGGTTTCGCTCTCTCGAGGTTGAGCCTGAACGTCGCGCGTCAGCCTGAAAACGAACAGGCAGAAGTGTACACGTTTCGGTTTCTACAGAACCTTTCTGAGGAGGTACGCAGAGCAACGGGTGTAGAAAGTTTGTTTATGGACAGCTTCCTGCTTTGGAGCAGGGCCTGCCGGCAGCGCGCACAGCTGCCATCCCGCGACAATGAACCAGATCGCCTGCCCCAACCAAACGGCGCCCATACCATGTACATTCAGTCGCAAATGGCCGATCAAGATGCCGATTATGATCAGCGCCGAAAGGATGCAGCCATACACGGCCACGCTCCGGCTAAGCCCGCCATTCCGCAGGACGGAGACCGACCACAGGATCATCGCTACGGAAGCAGCCACAGAGTAAATCTGCGCGAAGGCCTGGTTGATCTGGAAAATTCCTTCAATCACAACCTGCCACGTACGCATGTCGGCAGCAGTGTCGCGCGCCATGTGCTTCATCGTGGCCGGCACAATGAATCCGCTCACAGTGGCGGCGATGAAAATAGCGACACAGGCAAATCCGAAGGTCACAATGCCTGCAAATGCGAAGCCACCCTCGCCCACCAGGCTTCTCGTCAACCCACAAGCTCCCAGGAACAATACGATGACGCTGGCAATCGCAAGCCCGTGCGCAACTTCCGGAGACGATTGCCAGCCGATCCACTTGCGCCACGGTCATCACACCACCTGCGGTAGGATGAATCGCCATGGTGACGATGCCGCCCACCGAACCAGCGATGAGAGCAATGCCTGACTTACGATTGTCTGTCATGCTGCCACTCTAGCTAGAAGAACTTCCGTTCGGCACGTTGTAATTTTCGGAAGTGGCACGATACGGGACAAAACCGCAGCATCTGTCCAGGAACACGAATTTCGTGAGAGCCAAAAAATCCAAAGCCGCCAAGGCTCCTCAGAAAACCGATCGCCGCATTGCCCGGACGCGCAATCTGCTTGGGGATGCTCTCATCGAACTCCTGCAACAGAAAAAGTTCGATGACATCACCGTACAGGACGTCCTCGATCGCGCCGGGGTCGGCCGCTCAACCTTCTACGTGCATTACCGGGACAAGACCGATCTGTTCCTGAGCGACGTCGAAGATTTCTTTGAACTTTGCTCCGGGCTTTTAAAAAAGCACAATGCCAATCCCAAGCGCCTGCTGCCCGTACAGGAAGTGTTCGCGCACATCCGTGACATGCGCGAGTTCTATGCCGCCGTGGTTCGGTCCCGCAAAATCCATGAAGTGCAAGCGCTCGGTCGCGGTTTCTTCGCGCGCTCCATCGAAGAAAGACTGGAATCTGCTGGCGTAAAACTCGAGCCGTTAGAACGGTCCGCGAAAGCCTACGCCTTGGCCGGAAGCTTTTTCTCAATTGCTCGATTGGTGGATTGACGAGGGATTGAAGGCCGAGCCCAAGGAAATGGACGCGATCTTCCACCGCATGGCCTGGAACGGGCTAACAGAACCGCGTGCCCAGCCCTAATGCTTCAACGAGAAAGTCGTGTAAGATTCTGAGTTCTTTTTTTGTATCGCTAAATAGGACGATAGGCCGACTGGGGCGGCATCCGCAAAGAGGAGGTCTGTCGAAATGCCGTCATCCAGGCGAACATTCCTGAAGAGCAGTGCCGTTGCGAGTGCGACCGTGGCACTCGGAGCGATCCCAGGTTCCGGCGCGATTCTGAAGAACGAAGAGACCGCGCTTGCCACCGAACCGCTGCCTTTGGATTCTCCTGCCGTGCCGGGCACCGCCGCCGCGACGCCATTCACCCGCGGCCTCGGAATCTATCCCGGCGATCCGCGCGAACACTTCAGTCCCGACATGGTGATTGATACTGCACGCTACCGCAACCTCGCCCTGTTGCGCCCCGCGTACCACTCCAGCAGTTACGACTACAATCTCACGGCGCAACTCGTCACCGACGGCATCAAAGACACCGACTGGCCCGATTGGGTCGCTACGTCAACGAGTTCGGCGGGCGTTCTCCCCAAAGTTCAGCGCGAATTTGTTCTGGACCACGCCCACACAACCACTACGAACGTGCAAGGCACTGCCGCCACGGTACAAATCCAACTGGGTGGCGGGAAAAATGTCCCTGAGGTCGATCGCGTCGATATCGTGGTCATCCCGCCGTATGGAACGCCCAAGTCGAACCTGGAATTCACCGTCTCGGTCTCCGACGATGCCCGCACCTGGAAGCAAGCCGGCAGCGTGAGCGCTCCGGAACCCGCGTCGGTCGAAGGATATCCCAAGGAATTTGCGCGACCTGGGCAGCTGTATATTCCTTCCGTTGCCCTCACTCCAGCCTGTCGCAGCCGCTTTTATCAGATCGGATTCGGAATTCAGAATGCCCTGCCGCAAAACTCCTACCTGCAATGGCGGGTCGGTGAGGTCGCATTCTTCAGCCACGGCCAGCGAGTCAACATAGGCGGGCCACACAAATTCACCAGCGCATGGATGAGCGAAGGTCTCGGCGAGGAATGGGTTTACGTCGATCTCGGCGCACTCTGCACTTTCGACCGGGTGAAGCTGTACTGGATCGCACGTGCCGCTGAGGGCTCGATTCAGGTTTCCGACGACGCTGAGAAATGGACGAACCTTCACCGCCTTGCATCCGAGTCTGGATTGATCGACGACGTGAAACTCTCCCACCCTGCGCGAGGCCGCTACGTGCGCGTATTGATGACGCGTCCTACGTCTCCCGATGGTTATGTCCTCAGCGAGATCGAGGTGTACGGCCGCGGTGGTCCGGTCCCTCGTCCGAGACAGAAGCCAGCAAAGCCGGCAACGCCAGCTCAGGTTCGTCCTGGCGAGCGGTTCAATCTCGCCAAGCAGACCTGGCGCGTCCAGCGTTCCTCGCTGGTCACTCAGGATGGAGTGTCTCTGTCAAAGCCAGGAGTCGCCGATGAGGATTGGGTCCTAGCCACGGTTCCCGGAACGGTCCTGTGCTCTTACCTCAATGTGCACGCTATCCCTGATCCGAACTTCGGCAAAAATCAGCTCTACATTTCCGATTCCTACTTCTATTCCGATTTCTGGTACCGCACGGAATTCACCGCCCCAGCAATCGCCGACTGGCCTAACATCTGGCTCAACTTCGATAGCATCAACTGGAAAGCGGAAGTTTTTCTCAACGGAGAATCTCTCGGCCGCATCGATGGCGCGTTCCTGCGCGGACGCTTCGATGTAACTAAGAAGCTGCGCCCCGGCGAGAAGAATGCTCTCGCTGTTCGCATCGAGAAGAACGCCATACCCGGCAGTTGCAAGCAGAAACTCTGGGAAGACAATGGCCCCAACGGTGGTGCTCTCGGCGCCGACAATCCCACCTACCATGCCTCGGTCGGCTGGGACTGGATTCCCACCATTCGCGGCAGAAACACCGGCATCATCGGCGGCGTGTACCTCACCACAACCGGCGCAGTAACCATTGAAAACGCCTTCGTCACGACAGCACTGCCTCTTCCTGACATTTCGCGCGCAGATGTGATTATTGAGGCCGACCTGGTTAACCACAAATCCGCGGCAGTAACCGGAAGACTTCGCGGCCGATTCGGCGATGTGCAGTTTGACCAGACCATTCAGTTGGAATCAGGCAGCAAGCGCGTTCGGCTGGATCCCTCCACGCATCCCGCACTGCAGCTCAACAATCCGATGTTGTGGTGGCCGGTCGGATACGGCGCCCCCTACCTCTACGACGTCGAACTCCGCTTTGAACTGGCAGATGGCAGCCTTTCCGACATCAAAACGCTGCAGGCCGGCATCCGCCAGATGTCGTACAAAGAAGACGACGGCGCGCTGAAGATCTGGATCAACGGCCGACGCTTCATCCCGCGTGGCGGCAACTGGGGATTCAGCGAATCGATGCTGCGCTACCGCGCTCGCGAGTACGACGCCACCCTGCGCTATCACGGCGAGATGAATTTCAACATGATCCGCAACTGGGTGGGCCAGATCGGCGACAACGAATTCTACGAAGCCTGCGATCGCCATGGCGTCATGGTCTGGCAGGACTTCTGGCTGGCCAATCCCTGGGACGGCCCCGATCCCGACGACAACAAGCTATTCCTCAGCAACGTGAAAGACACAGTGCTGCGCATTCGTAACCATCCCTCGATCGGTATCTACTGCGGACGCAACGAAGGCTTTCCGCCCGCACCACTCGAGGAGGGAATCCGGAACATTCTGTCTGACCTTCATCCTGGCCTGCACTACATTCCCAGCTCCGCGGACAACGTCGTCGGCGGAGGCGGACCCTATGCTGCGATGCCGCTGACCTACTATCCAAACTTCGCGCAATATCCGAAACTGCACAGCGAAATCGGCATGCCGACAATTCCGTCTGCCGAAAGCGTGCGCGCGATGATCTCGAAAGACGCTCTCTGGCCTCCCGGCCTCGAGTGGGGCCTGCATGATTTCTGCGAAGGCGGCGCACCTCGCGGCGAGAACTTCATGTCGATGCTCGAACAGAGCTACGGCGGCACCGATAATCTCGAAGACTGGATTTCCCTCGCGCAGTTCGTCGACTACGAAGGGTTTCGCGCCGAGTTCGAAGCGCAGAGCAAGTACCGCATGGGACTGCTGCTCTGGATGAGCCATCCTTGCTGGCCTTCGTTCCTGTGGCAGACCTACGACTACTATCTCGAACCGATGGCGGCCTACTTCGCCTGCAAGAATGCTTGCGAGTCGCTTCACATCCAGTGGAATCGCGTGACCGATGCAGTTGAGGTTGTGAACTACAACGCAGGAAACGTCCGCGCCCTAACCGCGATCGCCGAAGTGTTGAACATCGATGGGTCGCGCAAGTGGAAAAACACTGCGGTGCTCGACAGCATGGAAGACAGTGCGACGACGATCTTTCAGATGGAGTATCCGCCAGATCTGACGCCAGTGCATTTTGTCCGGCTAACCCTGTCCAGCGCGGATGTTACGCTTTCGACGAACCTTTATCTGCGGGGCGTGCAGGAAGGAAACTTCCGTGCCATCCGCCAGCTACCCAAGGTCCGCCTGGAAACGTCCACCGATGTCATTCGACTCGGGGATCACTGGCACTTGACCACCCAGCTAAAGAATCCGTCTCCGCATCCGGCGATGATGGTGAAACTAACGGCGGTGCGTGAGACGCACGGCGACCGCATCCTGCCAGCGATCTACAGCGATAACTACTTCACTCTTCTGCCCGGTGGGCAGCGCACGATCCAAACAGAATTGAATCACGCCGACACGCGCGGCCAGAAACCACGCATGCGAGTGCGCGGCTTCAACGTAGAGACTCCGCCAAGCGAACGAACATTAGCCTGAAGGTCTATCTCTTGTCGTCCCGAATGAACTCCGGTCCCGGAGGGACCACTGACAATAGCCCGCCAGTTCACTGGCGGGTATGCGGAAGCGAGCCGTACTCGTGCCGTAGGCACGACTGATCCTTACTGCCGGGTGTTCGATTTCCTTTTCCGCGACGGGGCGGCCTTCCCGCCCCGCATCATCCCGCACAAGACTGGCTTGATATCAATCACCGGTGTCCCGTCAATCGCCTCAATCGGCCCGATTCGCAACCGGCCCCTACTTACCTTGCGTACCGTGACCTCATGCAGCCCAATCGGATTCGGCCGATCCGGCGATCTCGTCGCAAACACTCCCATGAGCCGCCGCTTCGGATCTGACCGGGGATGAACCTTCAGAACCTCCCGATGCGCTTTATGGAACCACGTCAACACGATGATCTCGTCCCCCGCCGCAACCCCATCCAACGCTTTCGCGGCAAACGGATGCACCTCCAGCCACGCGTCAGGCGCTCCTTCAGATCCCTGCTTTGGTGCCTTGCTTCGCTCCTTGATCACGGACCGTATGACTCCGATCGGCTCCAGTTGCGCTGCAGTGCCGCCTGAAACGAATAAGCGCGGTCGCTTACGTTTTGTTTTCTTCGTGATCACGCAAACCTCTGCTTACACTATAACCAGATCGCAGCTCACTCGCTGATAACCGCCAGCTCAAGATCGCGCAACCGTGCTGGCTCCGCAATAATCTCGACCTCCGCAATCTTTCCGTCGCGAATTACGAATGACAATCGCCCGCGATGCTCTTCCATCCGGAGCCCAGACCAGCCCCACCGCTCCGTTGACCAGCATCGGTTCGACCAGCCCTTTTCACAATTTATGGCCCCCCGGCATTTTTGACACGAATTTTACTTCCCGTTAATCTTCCCGCCCGCCGTAGACACGTAAGATTCCCCGCGCGCCCCAGCTTCGTTGATTACACATAGGAGACTTCGATGAAATTTCGTACCGATCGTGCAGCCGAACTCAGGAAGAGTCCAGCCGCTTGTGCTGGGTCCCGTTGGCACCGCAAAGCTCTTGCCATGGGAACTGCGTTGCTCCTCGTCTCTTCATCGGTGGCGCCCGCGTGGGCGGCGCCGGCAGGCGCTGCGGCTTTATCCGCTGGCACAGCCGGGAATCTCGCGCTGGCGACGCCAGCAATTACTCCTGCCGGAGCTTGCCAGCTCAACTCTCCGCGCGGAAAGATCAAGCATGTGGTCACCATCATCTTCGACAATACGCACTTCATGCGCGACCCTGCGCGCGACGGCTCGACGCTCGTGCCCTCCGATCTTGAGCAGATGCCGCACCTGCTCAACTTCATGAAGCAGAAAGGCGCGCTTCTCTCCAATCATCACACTCCGCTGATCGCACACACCTCCGACGACATCATCACAATCCTCACCGGCGTTTATCCGGCGCGGCACGGTGTGGCGAACGCGGCCAACAGCTACCTGGAATACACGGCAACCGGGCTCAGATCCCAGTCCGCCTTCACCTATTGGACTGACCTGAGCCTCGACGGTGCCTACAACCTGATCAGCGGTCCTGTGGATACTGGTCATCCAAGCGGTGTCAACGCTCCTGCGCCTTGGGTGCCCTTTACTCGCGCGGGATGCGATGTGGGCGCCGCCGCCGCAGCAGACATGGAGATCGAGAACACCGGCGTAGACCTCTCCACCGTGTTCGGACCAGGTTCCCCACAGACCACCGATCCCAACGCCTTCGCCAACTATGAAGGTGTCGCCATTCATTGCGCGGCGAACAGCATGCTCTGCTCCACCGCAAATGGCGGCTTTCCCGACAAGTTGCCCTGGGAGCCGAATCCCGATGGTTCAGCGGCAACGACGGACCCCGCAACCGGAACTTCTACTGCCTACGAGGGATATAACGGCCTGTTCGGCCACAAGTACGTCACGCAGGCGTTCCAGACTCTTGGATTCCCGCTAGGCGGAAATGTCCTCGACAGTAATGGCAACCTGAAGGACATCAACGGAAACACCATCGTGGATGACTTCAATGGCACCTTGACTCCCGGCTTCCCGGGTTTCAGCATCGCGCCGCAATACTCGCTGGGATATGTTGCCGACATGCTGGAGGCCGGCGTCCCCATCGTGTATGCCTACATCAACACTCCACACCGGCCGATGCAAACGAACCCCTACGGCTATGGTGTGGCCGGAGACACGAGCGACTATGGACCGGGCGAGGCACACTATGTCGTCCAACTGCAGCAGTATGACGACGCGTTCAACAAATTCTTCAAGCGTCTTGCCAAAGACGGGATCACTCCCGCGAACACGCTTTTTATGATCATGGCAGAGGAAGGGGATCACGTGGTCGCCGCCAATCCCACCAACCCTGGCTGCGACGGAGTGCACACGCCGTGCACTTACGGCAACACGCCGGGCAATGAAGTTGGCGAGCTGAACCTGAATTTCAGGGGCTTGCTGCAGGCCGAAACAGGCATCACCACGTCAGCGTCGGTGAACAGCGATGATGCCCCAGATATCTATCTGACGACAAACCCCGGCCCAAATGATCCCACCCTGCGGGCTTTTGAGCAGGCGTCCGGCACTCTAACGGTGATCAATCCGATCTCCGGAGCGACGGACACCATCGCGCAAGACATGGCCAACACGGTCGAGTTCAACATGCTGCACATGCAGACCTTCGACCCGCTCCGCACTCCGAGCTTTACCATGTTCGCCAACCCCGACTACTTTATTACGGGATCCACAGCCTGCGGCACGAGTACCACGCCACAGACATCCTGTGTTACGCAACAGGCGGGCTTTGCCTGGAATCACGGTGACGTTCAGCCGCAGATCACCACCACTTGGCTGGGCATAGTCGGCCCTGGAATCGATGATGAGGGCGTGGACAGCAGAACGTTCTCCGATCACACCGACGTGCGGCCCACAATGCTCACACTGCTTGGCCTGAAAGACGACTACACGCACGACGGACGCGCGCTCGTGGAAAAATTCGACGGCTTCGCGGGGCCTTTCGCAGTTAAGAGGAGTGACAACTTCGTCGCGCTGGCCCGGGCGCTGAAGCAGATCACGGCCCCAGTTGGGCCGTTGGCGCTCGCAAGTCTGCACGCGTCCACGGTTGCCATAGAGAGTGGCAACGCCCAGGACGATTCCACTTACACCAGCATCGAAAATCAGCTGGTGTCTTTTACCGCCCAGCGCGATGCGCTCGTGGCGCAAATTACTCCATTACTCGAGGCTGCCGAAATGGATGGCACCCCGATTCCGGAGGAGGTTGCAAACAGCCTGATTCATCAGGCCGCCGCCCTGCTGGCGAATGTGCAAGCATTCGCGAACGGGCTGTGAGCAGGAACTACTGCTAGCAGAATAGGGGCGCGATTTTTTGGGCGCCCCTTTCATCGTTGAAAGCGCACGGTCCCTTCGCGACCTGCGTCGTAAGAGAAATCTCCGGAACGGTCCCGGAGGACCACTGACAGTAGCCCGCCAGTTCACTGGCGGGTTACAGCGCAAAGAGGATGCTCTCGTGCCGTAGGCACGACTGAACCTGCACCAGGGTCCGGAGCGGCGCTTTTCCTCTCTTGTCAACCGATAACCTCGTTTTCCCACAGCTTCTCCACAACAATTCCGGGTTCGGTATATTCAACTGAGGCGCTTTGTGCCCGACAATTCTTGCGGAGACTTCCGTCCCCAAAATGGCGAACCCCGGCGATTTCGCGTACACGGTCAAACAGCAGGCGGACATCGTCCGCATCGTCGGCGACTACATCAAGCTGAAAAAGGCGGGAGCGCAGAACTATTCGGGCCTTTGCCCCTTCCACGGCGAGAAGACCGCATCCTTCTCCGTCCACGCCACGCGCCAGTTCTATCATTGCTTCGGTTGCGGTGTTTCCGGCGACGTCTTCAGCTTCGTCCAGAAGATCGAAAACATCACTTTCCCCGAAGCCGTCCGTCTGGTAGCGCAGAAGCTCGGCATCCCTCTGCCCAAAGCCAGCTACTCCACGCCCGGAGAAGCCAAAGAAGCCCGTCTCCGCGGGCAATTGCTCGACGTTCACGAGCGCGCAGTAGCGTTCTTCCAGGAATGCCTCCGCCGCCCAGAAGGTGCGAGAGCCCGCGAATACCTCGCTGGCCGCGGCCTCAACGAAGAGATGATCGCGAAATTCCGCATAGGCTACGCCCCCGACAGCGGCTTCCTGCTTCGCGACCGCCTCAAAAACGAATTCCCCGAAGAAGTCCTCCGCGAAAGCGGCCTGTTTTCGTGGAAACAGGAGGAAGGATCTCCCCAAGCATTGTCATCCCGAGCGGAGGCGGGACGCTCGCTTTCGAGCGGCCCACCGGAGTCGAGGGACCTTGCGTCCGCTCGCAGCCCAGAAAATCCGGAATCCGGAAGCCGAAAGCCGGAAGCCGCGTCCATGTACTCCAAATTCCGCAACCGTGTGATGTTCCCCATCACCAGCGAAGCGGGAAAAGTCATCGCCTTCACCGGACGCACTCTCGCCACCGACGAAAAGGCTGGTCCGAAATACCTGAACTCCCCCGAGACCCCGATCTATTCCAAGAGTAAGGTCCTCTTCAACCTCGATCTCGCCAAGGAATGGATCAAGAAGTTCGACTACGCCATCCTCGTCGAAGGACAGATGGATTGCATCTCCGTCTTCGCCGCGGGATTCCACAACGTAGTCGCCAGCTCCGGGACCGCATTCACCGAGCTGCAGACGAAGCTTCTAGGCCGCTTCAGCAAGAACGTCGTCGTGAACTTTGATCCCGACACCGCGGGCGCGAAGGCCGCCGAGCGTACGATTGGCCTGCTGGTCGAAGAAGAATTCAACATCAAGGTCCTGACCCTGGAACAGGGATTCGACCCCGACCTCTACATCCGCCGCAAAGGCAAAGACGCTTATCAGGACGCTCTTCGCCATTCGCAGAAATATTTTGACTACCTTATTGAACGTGCCCGAGCGCAGTTTCCCATCCGCAGTGCCGAGGGCAAGCACAAGGCGGTGAACTACCTTCTCCCTCATATCCAGCGCGTTCCCAGTCGCATCATGCGCGACGAACTCGCACAAGAGATCTCCCAGAAATTGCAAATAGATTCCTCGGTTCTCCGCCAGGAACTCCGTCACGCCGCCAGCACCCGTTCCACCGCGGCCGTGAAAGCCCCTGCGGAAGCCCAGGTCACCGAGGCCGAAAAGGTCCTGATCCGAGCGTTGGCCTCAGCCCGACAGATCCAGACCAACGAAGAACACATTTCCATGCGCGACGGCGCCGAAGAGGAATTCGACCCCGCGCGCCAGGCGCAATTCGTCCTGCTCAATGAGGGCCTCCACCGCGGCCTTGCGACCGAAGCCCTGACCGAAAGACTCCTGAACTCCGGCGCCGAAGTGCCGGACGTCCTGGATATCCCTGCCACCGAATCCGACCGCCGCATGCTGGCCTCAATCCTCTTGAAAGAGGAGGAAGAACTGACGGCCGAGATCCTCGAAGCCGCCGTTCGCGCTCTCCGCCGCGTTCACCTGCGCCGCCAGCTGGACGAAGTCCAGCGCCAGCTCAAGGGTTTAGGCCCCAACGCCGATTTGAAGCAAAAGATTGCCCTAAGCGAAGAAGCCCGCCGAATCAGCCTAGCCCTCCGCGATCCCGGCCCCGAAGCTCGCGCTTCCTAGGCTCTGTTCCCGGGCAGGTTTTTGTCGCCCCGGGCGCCTCGCCCGGGGTTGCGCAAGGCGCAATGCATGCCGCAAAAGGGCAGCGCCCAAGGATGCCGCCGGGATGTCCGTGGAAGAGCGGCGCTTCAGCGCCGCGTTCCTGCGACCAACATGCAGGCTTTAGCCTCTGAGAACGCATTTCCGCTGCCAAAATAGGCCACACAATCCCTGAAATTCCCGAAAACTGCTTGAAACAAAACACCTTCCGCAACCATCTAATTCCTTAAGGATTTCGGGATAGGCGCGGCGACAGCGAAAACTACGGCGGGACCTCGATAGACACAGAGCTGTGGAAATGCTAAACTCTGTAAGTTTGTGCCAGCTGGCACAATCCCGCTGGACCCCAGCCCACCTATCCGTGAAATTACCACACGCATCTGGCGTGAGGGAAATTGAAGTTTTTTCAGAGGACACCTTTTGGCTCTAGACGATAAGTTTGACGACATAAAAAAGCTGATCGACACAGGAAAAGAGAAGGGATATCTCACGTATGACCAGGTCAATGACCTCATACCGCATGACGTGCACAGTCCCGAAGACCTCGACGATCTGCTCACTACAATCGGTACGCAAGGCATCGACGTCCTGGAGGGCCCCAAGCTTCCATCACAAGGACTCGATAAGAAAGGCTTCGAAGATTTAGAAGAAGGCGAGGACGTCGAGCTCGACCTGACGCCCGGCGCTTTAGAGAAAACCAACGACCCCGTCCGCATGTACCTGCGCGAGATGGGAACTGTTCCGCTGCTCACGCGTGAGGGCGAAGTCGAAATCGCCAAGCGCATCGAGCGCGGACAGCTGCGCGTGCTCAAGGCGCTCTCGCGTTCACCCATCGTGATCCGCGAGCTGCTGACCCTGGGCGAAGACCTCAAGAAGAACGTCCGCTCGATCAAGGAAGTGGTCACCTTCGACGAAGAGGAGATCACCGACGAGATCCTGCAGAACCGCCTCAACGAGTTCACCGGCAAGATCGACGACATGGCCAAGCTCTACAAGAAGGCCGGCGTCCTCGAAGAGAAGTTCAAGGAAGTTTCGCAGAAAAAGAATCCGCGCGATCATCGCCGTGCCCGTCGCAAGCTGGCCCGCGCGATCGTCGCGACTTCGATTGCCCTGCGCAAGCTCGGATTCACCAACACCGAGCGCAAGCGGCTGATCGAGCGTCTCAACAAGACGGTCGACGGCATGCGCTCGCTCGACCGCCAGGCGACGAATCTCGAACGCAAGGCCGAATCGACCCGCAGCGAAGAGCAAAAGAAGGAATACCGTCGCCAGGCGCGTGCAATTCGCGGCGAAGTTGAGAAGCTGGAACTCGAAACCGGCGTGTCGTTCCCGGAGCTCAAGCGCACACAGCGCGAGATCATCCAGGGCGACATGGACGCCGAGCAGGCCAAGCGTGAGCTGATCGAAGCTAACCTGCGACTCGTCGTTTCGATTGCCAAGAAATACACCAACCGCGGACTGCAGTTCCTCGACCTGATTCAGGAAGGCAACATCGGACTGATGAAGGCCGTCGACAAATTCGAATACCGCCGTGGCTACAAGTTCTCGACGTATGCCACGTGGTGGATTCGGCAGGCCATCACCCGCGCGATTGCCGACCAGGCGCGCACGATCCGCATCCCGGTACACATGATCGAAACGATCAACAAGCTGATCCGCACCTCGCGTCAGCTTGTGCAGGAACTGGGACGCGAACCCACGTCGGAAGAGATCGCCAAGCGCATGGATATTCCCGTCGCAAAGGTGCGCAAGGTGCTCAAGATCGCGCAGGAACCGATCTCACTCGAAACGCCGATCGGCGAAGAGGAAGATTCGCACCTGGGCGACTTCATCGAAGACCGCGCGGTAGTTTCTCCGGCCGAGGCGGTGATCAACGTGAACCTGAAGGACCAGACAGGACAGGTCCTGCGCACGCTGACCCCGCGCGAGGAGAAAGTTATCAAAATGCGCTTCGGCCTGGAAGACGGCTCGGAGCACACCCTGGAAGAGGTCGGGCAGAGCTTCGCAGTAACCCGCGAACGCATCCGCCAGATCGAAGCCAAAGCGCTCCGCAAGCTGCGCCATCCGTCAAGGTCGCGCAAGCTGCGCGCGTTCATGGATGGGGTGAGGGACTAAACTTCGGCGCCGCGGATTAACGCGGATCAACACAGATTGGCTTAGGGCACGGCAAAAGCCGTGCCTTTTTTTTTATGGCTTGTCATCCTGAGGCCCGCGCATTTTGGCGGGCTGGTCCATACTTTTCAGGTCGGCCCTCCTCCAGAGGTTGCCCCACCCTTCCCGCGATCTTGGCGGGAGGGTGGGTTCTGGCCATGAGCACGGTCCCCATTTGTTCTCGCCTCCGGGCGGTCCATCCCTATTCGATCTCGACAATCCCTTCTGTCCCCGTTGCGTAGTGAACAAAGCTGCTCCATTTCCAGTCCTCCGGCCTCACCACCAATCCTCTCTTTACTGGATTGCGATGGATGTAGCGGAGCTTCTCAATGCGTTTCGCTTCGGTCCATACCGGAAAATCGTAATAGCGGACTTGCCAAAAATGCGGAAGCTGTTTCGGACGTAGCTTCTGTGACGTGATCTGCTTGAGCATCTGCATCACCACCGATAATTTCAAGCGTTCCGGTTAGCTGATTAGCAGGTGCACGTGCTCCGGCATCACGACATAACCCGTGATGTAACAACCGTACCAGGCGCGGACGCGCTCGAGTTCTGTCTCGAAGGTCTCTTTGGCCGCTAACGTATCGAGCAGCGGCATCCGGTGATAGCAACTAAACGTGATGAAATGCAGGCAGCCCTGCTCTTGGTAGCGGACTGGTTTGACGTGCATTCATGCAGATTGTAGTCCGCGTGGAAAGCCCACCCTCCCGCGAAAAACGCGGGAAGGGTGGGGCAACCCTATTTTGGGAATTATGAAAGGATGGGCCAGCCTGCCGAGTGCTGCACGGCGCATTGGCATTCCCATTTTGGGAATGCTTTCTGCATTTTTCTTCGAATTTGCTTGCCTCTGGGTTTTCAGAAAATTCCAATAGAGAGATAAGGCGGCGTTCGCGAAAATCCCCACCCCTTCGGCAGGCTCAGGGCAGGCTCTTGCAAGGACAGGGAGAGATGGGGCACACGTGTCATTTTCCGAATTTCGACTTACAAAACAAAACACAAGGTCCCTCCACGCGCCTCGGACTGGCTGCGCCAGCCCTACGGCTTGGCCGGGATGACAAGATGCGTGGGGCGGGTGACAGGGGTTGAGGATGAAGAGGCGGAGAACGAGAATTATCAAAGACAAGAAGCCGCGCTCGGGATGACGCCCGATTTTCTATTTCACCCTTCGCCGCTTTGCTTTCTTAGGCTTAGGTGTCATCACACAATCGTCCATCCTTTACCGCCATGACGTTACGTTCCTGCAGGAACACTCTCTGAAAGTAGAGTGTCCCCGCCCCGTGACTCAAAAGAATTTGCTTTTAAACGCTTGATGCCTTTGATGTGCTGCTTCCAGAATCTGTCCGAACTCGGGTTCTGCACGGACTCCGTTCAAGAGGGGATCGGCCGCTAGGTAGGGATACGAGAAAAAGCCGGATTCCACGCTGCTGCGCAACGTACGCAGCGCGGACGCCTTGTCTTGCAGGAACGCATAGGCTTGCGCGATTTTGTACAGCGCTTCCGGATCGCCGACGCCGCGCTCCTTGATCCTGCTTTCCGCCGCGTGCAAGATTTCAAGTCCATTGGCCGGGCGGCGAACGATCGCCTCGTTCAGTGCCTTTCCGATTTGCGTGTATAGCGTCGGATCGAGTTGATAGGCGCGTTCAAAATCTCTCGACGCAGCCTCCATCTGCCTCTCATAGAATTCGCCAAAGCCGCGATAGAACAATAGGAAAGAGGATTCGCCTGGGTCCGGCAGGCTCCCGAGGAACTTCTCGTACTGCCCGAGATACAGATAGGTGTTCAGGACGGAGCCGTTCGCCTTCACGAAGGGATCAAGCTCCCGGGCGCGTTGACATTCCGCGAGCGATTCTTCCAACATCCCGGCGAAGCGATAGGCATATCCCAGCTCCCAATGAGCGGGGGCATAGTTGGGATTTGTTTTCAGGGCATCGAGCAACAACGGCACCGCCTGCTCGACTCGTCCGGTATCGACGAGCAGGTTGGCGAGAAAAATCTGGGCATCGAGTTGCGAGGGCTGGATGGCGAGCGCACGCTCGTAAGCGGTCTGGGCGCGTTGATATTGTTCGCGGCCGCCGAACTCGAATGCAGCGTCGGAAGTGTAGGACGCACCCAGGTATGCCCATGCGGACGCATAGTGGGGATCGATCTCGGTCGATTTCTCGAGCATCTTGATGGCTAGCGGGAAACTGTGTTGGCCGTGGAGATCGACTCCGCGCAAATAATATTCGTAGGCGAGAGGATCGATGCGAGCTTGCGCTTTGACTCGCTCGGCTTCGGAAGCGGAAAGGTTCACTTGCAGCTTCTGGACGATCTGCTGGGCAACACTATCCTGAACCCTGAGGAGCTTGTCGTATTTCAGATCGATGGAGCCGCCACCGAGAATTCTGCTGGTTTTGACTTCGATCAGTTGGTAAGTAATTCGCAGGTCATCGCCATCACGAAGAAAGCTTCCGGTCAGGATTGTGTCCACGTTCAGCGCCGTACCTACTTTTTGGATATCGATCGGTTCATTCCGATACTGCTGAACCGCGGTGGAAGGTCGAACGCTAAGCGCGCTCACGTAGTCGAGTTTGGTGATCACTGCATCGGCAAGTGAGAATCCCAGGAAGTCGGTGTCAGCGTCACGCTTCAGATTCTGCAGGGGAAGAATCGCCAAGCTTCGAGGTTGGATGAAGGATGCTCCGCGCGCCGCTTGCTTGAGACGAATCGCAACACCAATCAGGACCGCGACCATGATCAGCATCAAGACCACCGCCGTAACACCCCTATAACGGCTGGTGTCACGGTGCTCTCCGGAGATTTCCACGGGAGGTCCCGCTGCCTCCAGCGTCTCAATGGCCGACGTCGCCGGTGGCACGACCCGAACGGTAGATTGGTCACTGCTCGATGAAACGGACGCATCGAGCTTTGGCAACGATGTCGCTGGGGCCTCTTCGACCTCCCTCACTCCCGCAGTGAAGCGATAACCCTTTTTGGGCACAGTTTCGATGTACTGGACGCCCGATTCCTTTTCCGCCAGCGTTTTGCGAATTGCTGAGATTGCGACCGTCAGATTCGCCTCTTCGACGAAACTTCCCGACCAGACGGTTTGCATGATCTGGTCCTTTGTCAGCAAACGTCCGCTGTTTTGCACAAGGAAAACCAGCAGGTCGAAGTACTTTGGCGCGAGGGCGAGCGGCTGATCGCCGTTCCTCAGCAGGTGTTCGTCGGGTTCCAGGCGGAACGGGCCGAACTCGTAGAAATGCCGCAGTTTCAAAACCATACAACCTGTTCAGCCGCGCAAACTTGGAAAATATTTGGAAACTTCTTGGAGATTTTCAGGAGCTCCCTAAGGACGCCGACTGCGCGGTTACTGCACCCTTGAGCTCGTTACACGCCCCCGAGGCTGAGTGTTGAGTAATTCTAAGTGCCATCGCTCGATCTAGGCAAGGTGAGTGACCGCCTCCTGTTGTGGGGGAGTGGCGAAATCAGAAAGGGAGCCGGAGCGGCCGGTCTTGGTGGGGCAGGCTTCCGGCTTTGGGCAGTAACCCGTGCACGAAATGGCAAGGCAGCCACGCGCACAGAATCTATAGAAAAGGAAAACAATACAGTGAAGAAACGTCTTTCGTTAGCAATTGGCCTCGTACTCAGCTTTATGAGCATCAGTGCGTTGGCGCAGAGCACAACCTTCAGCATGGTTCCCTCCGCGGCGGCAGTAACCGCGGGATGCATTCTCAGCGCAAAGGGGCGGGTGACCATCAACTCTCTTGGCAACGTCGAAGTCATGCACATGGAAGCAACCGGACTCCCTCCAAAGACGGAGTTCGATGCTTTCCTGATCCAGGTACCCAATGCGCCGTTCGGACTCTCCTGGTACCAGGGTGACCTGACGACCGACGACAATGGTGTCGGAGTCGCCGATTTCATTGGCCGCTTCAGCATCGAGACGTTCATCGTGGCTCCCGGAACCGCTCCGGCTCCTGTCGTCTTCACCAACACGCCGTTCCCGGATGTGAACACCAATCCGGCAACAGGACCGGTTCACACCTACCACGTTGGATTGTGGTTTGGCTCGGCTGCGGCTGCGGCAGCTGCCGGTTGCCCGAATAATGTGACTCCGTTCAATGGAACTCACACGGCTGGAATTCAGGCGCTGAGCACGCGTAACTTTGCGACACTGAATGGCCCGCTCCGCCGGATCCCCTAAAGACTCGTCGTCTTTAGCCGGCTGATTCATTGCGCCCCGATCCCTGATCGGGGCGTTCTTGTTGCCGCGGTCGTGGGAAGCTTTCAAGAAAAATCAAAATCCCCACCTCTGGCAACATCGGCCAGAAGTGGGGCACCCGGGGTTGCGGACAAAAGATTTGGACAGGGTCAGTAATCTGCTTCAGCCGATCTCAGTTGTTGAAGCGCTTGCGTCGTCAGAACTTCCAGCGATTCCGCGCCTGGCGCGCGGGCACCAGATTTCTGTGGGCGTTCCGTAGCCGCGATCGAAGGCCGCTGTGGACACATCGCAGAGCAGGACGTCACTTTCGATCCAGCGGCTTGCGCCTCGCCGACATGCACAGTAGAGCAAGTACTCTTCCTGCCCGTTACTCACTGCGCTGATGATGCGGGAGCCGTTCCTGTATGGATTGAGCGAGATGACGTATCGAAGCCTGCAAGTGGGACACTCCAGGCAATGGCGAATGCGAACCATGATGATTTCGCCACGGTGAGACCGGCCGTGGCCCGTCCGTTGGGCTGAGTGTTGCATTCTAAGTGGTCACGCTCAATACCCACTTGACGGTCGTTCAACATGACCACTATCATCCCCGGCTGATGAAGCGCGTGGCGTCCGGCTTTCTACCGATGATCGTGGTCGACCGGAGGGGCTCCCAGCCTCTGCACCGCCAGATTTATAACGCCTTCCGTGCAGCCATCGTTGACGGGCGCCTTCATCCCGGACAACGTGTTCCTTCTACGCGCATCCTGGCGCGAGAAATCGGCGTGTCTCGTTTTCCGGCGCTGAATGCCTATGCGCAGCTCTTGGCGGAAGGCTATCTGGAGAGCCGTGCGGGCTCAGGGACCGTCGTGTCTGCTTCGTTACCTGAGCAGATGACGACGAGCGGTGCGCCGGCGAAAACGAAATCTCCGTCACTTCGGCGTGGACCTCGCCCGGCGTCTCGGCGCTGCTCACGGCTTCCGCGCACGCAAGACTTTCCGTGGATGGTTCACTTCGGACCGTTTCGTGTCGGACAGGTGGCCGTTGATGAATTTCCAGCGCAGATATGGTCGAATCTGGTCGCGCGCCGGAGTCGCCGATTGGACGCGGCGTCCATGCATTACGGTGAACCGATCGGACACGAATCGCTGCGGCGAGCGATTGCAAACTATCTGAAAATCTCGCGCTCAGTGCGCTGCGAGGCCGACCAGATTCTGATCGTGAACGGCTCGCAGCAGGCCCTGGAAATCACGGCACGAGTTTTACTCGACGCTGGCTCGCAAGTCTGGATTGAGAATCCAAGCTACCGCCTGTTGCGCGACGTTCTCGCGCTCAGCGAATGTCAATTGGTGCCCGTGCCCGTCGATTCCGAAGGATTGAATGTTGCGGACGGCATCCGGAAGCAGCGCCGCGCCCGGGCTGCGTTCGTAACTCCGTCTCACCAGTTTCCGCTGGGCGTCACGATGAGCGCTTCGCGCCGCCTGCAGCTCATCGAGTGGGCGCAGAGATCGGGCGCCTGGATTATCGAAGATGACTATGACAGCGAATATCGTTATGAAAGCCTGCCGATTGCGTCTCTGCAGGGGTTGGATCCCAACTCGCGCGTGATTTACATCGGGACGTTCAGCAAGGTCGTGTTCCCCTCACTGCGGTTGGGTTACATCGTGGTTCCTCCGGATCTGATCGGGCGATTTGCGGGCATGCGGCGCGTGATGGATCTCGGTGCGCCGACGCTTTATCAGGAGGTGCTCGCCGACTTCATCGAGGAAGGTCACTTCGCCCGGCACCTTCGAAGGATGCGGATCCACTACGGCACCTTGCGGCGAGTGTTGGTGGACAACCTCATCAGCATACTCGGGGACAGCATTGAGGTCGTCGGCGATGAGGCCGGGATGCATTTGACGGTGCTGCTCCGCAAGGGACAAAGCGATGAAGACCTTGCCCACCGTGCGATTGACCACGGACTTTCTCTCTGGCCCCTCTCGCGTATGTATTTAGGAGAATCTCGGCAAGGGTTGATACTTGGCTTTGGCGGCACCAGGGTGCGGGAAATCCCCGAAGCGGTCCGCCGGGTGCACTATCTGCTTGGACCTGTCCGCTCGACTCCCTATCCAAAAGTGCCTCACGATGTGATGTCTCGCCCGGAGATAATTCAAACTTGCCGAGATTCCGATTCTTAGCTTATACTTCCGCTCCATTACGTGCGGCCCTGCGTTAAGTTCCACTGTTAAGCCGTTCTTGGGGCGAAGTTCATCATGCATATTGCTGTGACAGCGACCGCTGGCTGTGTCGGTCTCTCTTGGCGTGCGGCTGATAGCGCCGCCGAGAAGTTGGCGTTCGCACTCATCATCCGTCCCATGCACTAACTCCTGGCGATTCTCGCCGTTCGCAAAAAAGTGCGGTCTCCAAAACTGAGGCATTGACAAGCAGGGATAGCTCTCCCAGGCGAAAGGTTCGCTATGACAAAAATCGGAAGTGGTAGGGCAGTTCTGTCGGTAGTTCTGGTTACAGCGTTCTTCTACTCGTTGACGGTGTCCGCGCAGGAACCGCGTGCCCGCATCAACTCACCCGTCGACAACAGCGCGCTGGTTCGCTTGCCGCGGACGCATCATCCGCTGATCTCGGCGCAAAACGATCTCGGCCGCGTCACCGCTGACACTGCGATGGAGCGCATGGTGCTCGTGCTGAAGCCAGGCAAAGATCAGGCAACCGCGCTCAGCCGGCTCATCAATCGGCAGCACGACAAACAATCGTCCTCGTATCACAACTGGCTGACGCCCGAGCAGTACGGAGCGCAGTTCGGTCCGGCCGAGCAGGACTTGCAGCAGACCACGGCATGGCTGCAGCAGCAGGGATTTCGCGTTGACAGCGTCGCGCGAGGACGTCAGTGGATCGAGTTCTCCGGAACCGCCGCGCAGGTCGAGAACGCGTTTCACACCGAGATGCATCACTACATGGTGAAGGGCGAGCATTACGTGGCGAATGCCGGAGACATCTCGCTCCCAGTGAGCCTCGCGTCAGTCGTGGAAGGGGTGCTCTCGCTGCATAACTTCCGCAAGCAGGCGGCGCATTCAAAGGCGTTCCAGTTACAGCGCAATGAGGCCACCGGAAAGATGGCGCGCATCGCCGAATTGGTGCCCGCACAAAAGGGCTTGAGTGCTGCGGCGTCGCCGAACTTCACCGGAGGCTCAGGAACCCACTACTTGACGCCCGGCGATTATGCGCACATCTACAACACGCTGCCCTTGCTGAATAGCGGCGTGAACGGGACGGATGTTTCCATCGCAGTCGTCGGACGAACCGATATCAATCTTTCCGACGTGCAGGCGTTCCGCCAGATCTTCGGATTGCCGGCGAATGATCCGACATTCATCGTGAACGGAGCCGATCCGGGAGTGAATGGCGATGAGTTGGAATCGGATCTCGATGTCGAGTGGTCTGGTGCGGTCGCTCCGAATGCGGCGATCAAGTTCGTCACGACGCTATCGACGTTCACGACAGATGGAATCGATCTCTCTACTTCGTACATCGTCGACAACCGCGTGGCCCCGATCATGAGCATCAGCTACGGACAGTGCGAAGCATACCTGGGACCCGCGCAGAACGCGTTCTACAACTCCATCTATCAGCAAGCCGCTGCGGAGGGAATCACGGTGTTCGTTTCGTCCGGAGATAACGGACCTGCGGCCTGCGATTTTCCGGAACAATATAACCCGGCGTTGAATGGTCTCAATGTCAGCGGTCTTGCATCCACTCCGTATAACGTTGCGGTCGGCGGAACTCAATTCAACGAGAAGGGTGCGGACTCGACCTACTGGTCGACGCAGAACCGCGACGATCTATCGTCGGCGTTGGGATACATTCCGGAAGCAGTGTGGAACGAGACCTGCGATCCGACGGTTGATCCGAATCACTGCGACGGAACGTACGCATACATGCTGTGGTCGGGCAGCGGAGGACAAAGCAGCTGTACGGATTCGACCATCTCCGGAAATCTGATCACTTGCCTTTCGGGATATGCGAAGCCCTCGTGGCAGACGGGACGCGGCGTCGCGGCTGACGGCACTCGCGATCTGCCCGATCTCGCGCTGGCAGCGGCCGGTTCGCACGATGGCTACATCGTGTGCGTCGAAGGTGCGTGCCAATGGACGGTGCAAAACGGACAAACCATCTTGACGAGCGCTGCTGTCGTTGGAGGAACGTCGGCGTCCGCGCCATCGATGGCAGGCATCATGGCGCTGGTCGAGCAGAAGAACGGCGCGTATCAAGGATTAGCGAATTACGAACTCTACCAACTTGCCGCGGGCGATAAATATTGGCTCTGCAATTCGAGCAACCTTACCGATCCGAACACTGTCAGCGGATGCGTGTTCCAGGACGTGACCGCCGGCAACAACAATGTTCCCGGACAAACAGGATTCAGAGCGGTTCGCGGCTACGACATGGGAACCGGATTAGGATCGGTGAACGCGGCGAACTTGGTGAACGCATGGAGTTCGGCGACGAAGCTTGCGTCGGCTACAACATTGTCAGCTGCCAGCGTCAGCGTTCAGCATGGCACGCCGATTCCCTTGAATGTCGCAGTGCAACCCACTTCAGGCGCGGGATCTCCGTCGGGAGATTTCTCGCTGCTCAGCGATAAGCACGGTTCCGTCTTCGGCGGATCACTTACGAACGGAGCGTTTTCAGGCGGGGTGAACGGCTTCGAAGGCGGCACGTACAAGATCAAGGCGCACTATGCCGGAGACGCAATGTTCGGCTCGAGCGATTCCTCTCCGGTATCGATCAATGTGACGCCTGAGCCGTCGGTCGTGAGCGCCAGCGCCTGGGTCGTGAATCTGATCGGCTATGTCGTTCCGATCTACGGGCCGGTGAACTACGGGCAGCCCATGGCGATCCAATTCGATGTGGGTGGAAAATCTGGCGTCGGCTCGGCGAGTGGCCAGGCGACAATCATGCTCGACAAGACCATCAAGCTTGGCACCTTCCCTCTCAACGAGGGAGGCAAAGGATGGGCTCAGATCGACAACGTGTTGCGCACCGGCCTTTTACCGGGCGGACATAGCGTGAAAGTGCTATACAACGGTGACAACAGTTTCGGTCCGTCGATCTCGAAGCAAATTGCGTTTAATGTCCGCAAAGGATTTCCCCGCGCCTACGGATCTCCCTTCCCAGACCAGATTACCGTCGGGTCGAGTGTGCACGTGAATTTTGTGGTCGGAGTCGACGGCATGTTGCCGGCGACCGGCACGGTCAACGTGTACGACAACGGGAAGCTGGTCGCCACTAATTTGCCGCTGGCGCCGAGCGGATTGTTTGGCACCGGCCTGGCGCAGCTGAGCTACACGTTCTCCGGATTGAAAGAAGGCTTCCACGCGCTGCAGATTTCGTATTCCGGAGATTCCAATTATTCGTTCCTTGGAACACAGGTCTTCAGCAATCGTCCGGCGCGGGTCAGCGTGAACGCCGCAACCGGCGCGGCCGATCACGTCTTCCTGACGCAGTCGCAGCCGACCGTCACGCTGGGTGACCAGTCGCACTATGTAGTAACCGTGAAGGCCGGAAAAGCCGGAGCGCCTGTGCCCACGGGTACGGTCACACTTGTTGGAGAGAACGGCGGTCCGTTTAGCGATGCGGTGAACCTGGTGAATGGAACAGCCAACATCACGCTCAACTGGACATATACCAATAAGAACGGGATGGTGGCCGCCTACTCCGGAGACTCGAACTACACCGCGCAGAACAGCAATTTCATCGTAACGGTGGTCAAGCCCGCAACGCCCAAGGTACAACTCGCTGCCGCTGCCGGTCAGGTCGCTGCAGGAACGGCGACCAGTGTGACTGTTTCCACGATCGGCAAACCGTGGAATCAGGCTCTGTCTCTGCCCTACGGCGAAGTTGTGTTCTACGATTCGATCGACGGTGGAGCGGAACGGCGCATCGGTTCGGGATTTCTAACCACGGGCAACCGAGGCAATCCGATCTTCACGCTGCCAGTCACGCTTCCCAAGGGCCACAACGTGATTCACGCGCGCTATCTCGGGACGTACGACTGGACCGCGGCGGATTCCAACCTGGTGCGCGTGATGGTCCAGTAGCGGAGACTTCTTTTCCGCGGATAGACACGGATGAACGCGGATGAACGCGTTAGTGATCAGTGGTCAGTGGGCAGTGGCTAGTAACGGGAATTTCTGACCACTGACCACTAGCCACGGACCACTGTTTTCGATGTGCTCTGTTCAATCGAGTTCGCTTGCGGCGAATGTGAGTGTTTTTCCGTCGCACGTGAAATCTGGTCAATAGGCAGAAATTGCACGAGTGCACCTAAGTTGCTGAAATCATTGCGAAGAAAAATTCAAACAGTTGGCCGGTTTACCCTGTCGAAATTGCTATTCTGGAAGTAGAGGGTAGAAAACAAGATTCTTGAAGAGGCGCGGCCTAAGGTCGCGCCTTTTTGTGTCTGGGGGGAAGAGAGAGATTTTTCGCGATGAAACACCTTTATTTGTATGGGCTCTCGAAATTAACCGTCATTGTGTTGTTGGGGCCTTTGGTTATTTTGAATGCAGGTAAGGTCGAAATCGGTTCGCCTGATCTGTCAATCGCACTTATTTGTTGCATTAAGTACAGCATTGCCAATGTATTGGCCGCGGCTCCGGAGAAGCGCACCCGCATCGGAGTCGAAATTGTTACGTCGTTCAATGAGACGGCGCCTCCGGAATATTCCCAGGTTATGTCTTTGAATTCGGAATTGCTGATGTCCATTCCGTCCAGCTGCTGGCTGCCTCCTGCGGCATGCGTTCGTGAGAAATGCGAATTGATTTCAGGAATTTCTGGAATGGCGTCCGGCCGAATGAGTAATGACCGTTCTAGAGCAGGTGAGGATTGTGCAAAGGCCGGAGCTTGGCTTCCGCACAGAAACCAAGCTATCAGACCGACGGAAAGAACAGTGATGGCAATTACAACTTTATTCATAAGGGTTCCTTAATCCGGCGTGCTGGAGTAACTAGCACATACAGCAACGGGTGCCCCACTTCTGGCCGGGTTTGCCAGAGGTGGGGATTTTCGGAAGTCGCCAAATTCCGGATTTGGGAAAGGTTCGAATCTGGTCGCGTGAGAATCACCGACACTTTTATGTTCCGTGTTTAATGTGGATGGATGCCTTGGGGCTTGAAGCGCTTTCATCAGACCTGTGCATTGCACTTCGTCACGTGGAGTTGTGAAGATCGACAGCCGTTGTTGAATAGTTCTGCCAACAGAGATCTATTTCTCAGAGTGCTCGAACAAATGCGAAATCGATATCGATTTGCTCTGGTCGGATTCGTTGTGATGCCGGAGCATGTGCATTTGCTCGTATCCGAGCCTCTGATTGGAAACACAGCGAGCGCCATTTGTGCTGTGAAAGTAGGATTTACTCGGAGGATCCTGTCTCAAAATCCCCACCTCTGGCAACACCGGCCAGAAGTGGGGCACCCGAGGTCGGATGGTAGTCAGCATTTTTGGATGAAGAGGTACTACGACTTCAATGTCTACAGCGAGTCCAAAATCTCGGAGAAGCTTCATTACATGCATCAGAATCCGGTGGCACGCGGGTTGGTGGAACATCCTGAGGAGTGGGAGTGGAGCAGTTTTAGGGCTTACGCGGGTGGGGATAGCGGAATTGTTAAATTGAATGATTGGGGTTGGTGGGAGGAGAGGATTCGATCGTCGGCAGTTTCTTGATGGATGGGAAAATCCCCACTTCTGGCAACACCGGCCAGAAGTGGGGCACCCGCCCTGAGATAGGGCACGGTATTTTGTCTACGCTCCTACTGGTTGCGGTTTGCTTGCTAGCAGCTGTCTCAAAACATACTGCAGAATGCCGCCGTTGGCGTAGTAGAGCGCTTCTTGCGGGGTGTCGATCCGCACCAGGGCTTCGAACTCTATTGGGTCTTTGCCTCGCACCTTGGCTGTCACTTTCACCGTGCGGCCGGTGGAGAATTTCTCTACTACGTTGCGGATGCCGGCGATTTCGAAAGTCTCTTCTCCGGTCAGCTTTAACGAGTCGGTGTTCTGGCCTGCGGGGAATTGCAGGGGGAGGATTCCCATGCCTACTAGATTTGAGCGATGGATTCGTTCGTAGCTTTCGGCGATTACTGCGCGGACTCCTAGCAGGGCCGGGCCTTTTGCTGCCCAGTCGCGCGAGGATCCGGAGCCGTACTCTTTGCCCGCGAGGATGACCAGCGGCGTCCCGTCGGCGCGGTATTGTTCGCTGGCGTCGAAGATCGACATCTCGGTGTTCGTCGGCAGGTGGCGAGTGTAGCCACCTTCGGTCTGGACCAGTTTGTTGCGCAGGCGGACGTTGGCGAACGTTCCGCGGACCATCACTTCATGGTTGCCGCGGCGCGAACCGTAGGAGTTGAAGTCGGCGGGCTTCACGCCATGCTCCTGCAGATACCGTCCGGCGGGGCTGTCTTTCTTGATCGAGCCCGCGGGAGAGATGTGATCGGTGGTGACGCTGTCGCCGAGAACCGCGAGTACCCGCGCCTTTTTGATCTCTTGCGCAGGCGAAGGCTTCACGTCCATGTTGTCGAAGTACGGGGCGCGGCGGATATACGTAGAGTCCTGTTCCCAGGCGTAGGTTTCGCCTTTGGGAACGCTCAGGCCGCGCCAGCGTTCGTCGCCCTGGAAAACCTCGCTGTATGACTTGGAAAACATTTCGGAGGTGATGGAGCTTTGCATCGTGTCTTCAATCTCGCGCGACGTTGGCCAGATGTCGGCAAGAAATACCGGCTGGCCATCGCGGCCATTGCCGAGTGGATCTTTGCGAAGATCAGTGTCGATGCGTCCGGCGAGCGCGAAGGCTACGACCAGAGGAGGCGACATCAGGTAATTGGCGCGGACTTCGGAGTTGATGCGGCCCTCGAAGTTGCGGTTCCCGGAAAGCACCGATGCAACCACCAGTTCTTTCTCGTCGATCGCCTTCGAAACTTCTTCCGGAAGCGGGCCGGAGTTGCCGATGCAAGTTGTGCACCCGTAGCCGACCAGATGGAACTTCAGTTTCTCGAGATAGGGCATGAGTCCGGCTTGCTCGAGGTAGTCGCGGACGACTTTCGATCCCGGAGCGAGAGAAGTCTTCACCCACGGGGGAACGGTGAGACCTTTTTCGACGGCCTTCTTGGCGAGAAGTCCGGCGCCGATCAGCACAAAAGGATTCGAGGTGTTGGTGCACGATGTGATCGCGGCGATGACGACGCTGCCGTGCTTGAGCGAATCTTTCACCGACGCGGGTACGTGCTCGTGGACGTTGGGGTCTTCAACGCCAATTGCGGCAGGGCTGCCGCCTTCGGCTTCCCAGGACTTGGATGTTGTCGCGGACGCGCCGTTCCCGGGTCTCGCAACTTCGGCGAGGCCCGGGGCACCCCCGGTCTTGGCGGTTGCTTTCGGCTTGATCAGCGAGGGCAGCGCTTTGACGAACGACTCTCCCGCTTGGGAGAGGATCACGCGATCCTGCGGACGTTTGGGTCCGGCGAGCGACGGTTCAACACTCGCGAGATCGAGCGAGAGCAGCTCGGAGTATTCGGCCTCGGGAGTCTTCTCATCGTGGAACAGTCCCTGCTCGCGGCCGTAGGCTTCGACGAGAGCGATCTGCTCGTCGGAGCGTCCGGTGAGCTTCAGATACTTCAAAGTCTCTTTGTCGATCGGGAAAATACCGCAAGTCGCGCCATACTCGGGGGACATGTTGGCGATCGTGGCACGATCGGCAAGAGGAAGATCGCGCAACCCAGGCCCGAAGTACTCAACAAATTTTCCGACGACACCATGCTTGCGCAGCATCTCGGTGATCGTCAGTACGAGATCGGTGGCGGTCGCTCCTTCGCGCAAACGTCCAGTGAGCTTCACGCCTACAACCAGCGGAATCAGCATCGAGACCGGCTGCCCGAGCATGGCGGCCTCGGCCTCAATCCCACCCACTCCCCACCCCAGCACCCCCAACCCATTCACCATGGTTGTGTGGCTGTCAGTACCTACTAGCGTGTCTGGGTACGCCTGGCGCTTTCCTGGGCTCTCGTGGATGAAGACTACTCTCGCCAGGTATTCGAGATTGACCTGGTGGACTATGCCTGTGTCGGGGGGGACGATGGCTAGATTGCGAAATCCGGTTTGGCCCCAGCGCAGGAAAGAGTAGCGCTCTTTGTTGCGCTGGAATTCCAGGAGGGCGTTCATCTCGAGAGCGTTCGACGATCCGAATTCGTCTACTTGCACGCTGTGATCAATCACCAGTTCTACGGGCTGGAGCGGGTTGATCAGAGATGCGTCGCCGCCTAGTTGCTTCATGGCATCGCGCATGGCGGCGAGGTCGACTACGCAAGGGACTCCAGTGAAATCCTGCAGGAGAACGCGGCTGGGTGTGAAGGCGATCTCTTTGTCGGGCTTGGACTTGCTGTTCCAATTCGCGAGCGCGCGCACTTCTTCCTTAGTGACGTTGCGGCCATCTTCGGTACGAAGGAGATTTTCCAGAAGGATGCGAAGAGAGAAGGGCAGGTGTTTCGTGGAGATGCCTGCTTTGTCGAGCGCGTCGAGGCGGTAGATTTCGTATTCCTTGTTGCCAACTTTCAGGGACGCGCGACTGTTGAAACTATTCAACGACATGATGGCCTTCCTTGCGGGGTCACAGGATGGATTGCAATTTCATAGTGTAATTCGTTTGGAGGTGGAATTTGTAGGGCTGGGGCTCGCGGACAACAGACATTCATCACATGGAGCACAGAGGGACACAGGGAAAAGCTGGAACCGCTGATCACGCTGAGAAGAGCTCTTTAGGCGGCGGGGACTTGGTTTCGGTCTATGGATGCTTCGGTGGGGCCGGATTCCGAGTTGGCGGGGAGGGGGAGAGCAATGGTCAGGAGTGTGCCTTGGTTGTTTGAGTGTATCGTCAGAGATCCACCCAGTTCGCGTACGCGCTCGCGCATTCCGGCCAGTCCGATGCCGGTCTTTCCGACTCCGGTTTCGAGATGACGGAGGGTTTCCGGAGGAATGCCTTGGCCATAGTCCTGGATCTGCATACGAATCTGGCTTGGATCGAGCGTCAGGTGGATGTCGACTTTGGGAGTGGAGGCGTGGCGATGCACGTTGGTCAACGCTTCCTGGAGGGCACGAAATAGTGCGATCTCGATTTCCGCGGGCATACGGCGCAATCCAGGAGTGATATCGAGATTGACGGGGATGCCGCTGCGCTCGGCGAATCCTTCAATGAACCAGCGGGCGGCGGAACCGAGCCCTGCCTCATCAAGTAACGGAGGATGCAGGAGATGGGAAACGGTGCGGGTTTCGGCGAGGCAGCGATCGACGATGTTCGAGGCGTCGGAGATCAACTGCTCACGATTGGCGCCGGGACTGGCGAGGAGTCCGAGTTGCATTTTGAGGGCGGCGAGGTATTGTCCGAGGCTGTCGTGAAGAGCTCGGGCGATGCGGCGATGCTCGTCATCCTGCAGGGTGAGGATGCGCACGCTGAGACTGCGGGCCGCGCGTTCGGCGCGTTTCCTGTCGGTGATGTCAGTGTTGATTTCCATCCAGCCGATGGGGTTGCCAGCTTTACTGCGGAGTGTAGTCCAGCGGCTGGCGACCACGATGCGGCGCCCGTCGCGGGTGGAGTGCTTGAGTTCCCCCTCCCAGACTTCATTTTGTTCTATTTGTTCAAGCGGGATCGGGTAAGTGGTGCTTAGCAAGTGAGCGGGATCGCGGCCTAAAGCCTCACGGGCGGTGAAGCCGTAGAGTCGCTCGGCACCCTGATTCCAATAGGTGATGATGCCGCCAGAGGTTCCGGTTTTTGTCTTGGTCTTGATGAAGATGGCGTCATTGGCAAGATCGAGAAGAGTCGCCTTTTCGACGACCTCAGCGGTGCGCTGCTCGAGTGCGGAGGTTCGTTCGCGGACGCGCTGCTCGAGTTCTTCCTGGGCGTCGCGGAGTTCCTGTTCGGCCTGTTCGCGGCGGCCGATGCTGCGGCGTGTGGACTCTCCGAAAGCGATGACGATAGCGGAGAAGATGAGGAAGCCGATGAGTCCGGAAATTTCAGCAGGGTCCTTGACTGTGAAGGAATGCACCGGGGGCAGGAACCAATACCAGACTCCAACTGCGCCAATGATCACAGTGATGATGGCGGGGCCGATACCGCAATACCACGCCGAAAATACGACTGCCAGCCAAACGGTGTGATAGGGGTTGTGTTCGCCGAGCAGAGGACGAAGAAAGTCACGGAGCAAAAGGGCTCCGATGCCGGCGAGAATGCCGAGAGTATATCGCGCAATGGCTATCGCGACTGTTTTGAGGCGAGAAGGACGCCGCTTCAAAGATTTAGAAGTAGGGGTCATCGGAAAAACGCTCGCTGCACTACGATTGCGCGTTCAACCCAAAACATCTCTACGAGGAGCGTCAGATAACGGCGGTTGTCGTACTACTTATTAAAAGTATACGCCTGTGGTGGGTTGGGACGTACAGATCGGGGGACTCGGAGGGGCAGGGTTTGGGAGCCTGTGGACGCGGCGCTCGGCTTCGCCTTCGCTGGACAGCCGAAGGCGGCTGTCCCCACATGAGTTGGAGTATTGCTTACGAACTGGCGAAAATCCCCACTCAAGCCAAAACCGGGCTCGAGCGGGGCACCCGCACCGGGACTTTCACTGGACGGACGAATGCGTCCGTCCCTACACGAGCCTTAGCGGGCGCGGAGCAGGAGGACTGGGACGCTGATTCGGTGCTGGACTCGGGAGGCCGTGGTGCCAAGGAAAAGATCACCCAGAAAGCGGTGACCGTGGGTGCTCATGGCGACAAGGTCGCATCCTTTGTTCTCGACCCATTTGATGATCTGGTCGGCGGGCTCGCCGTAGGCAAGTTCGGCATCGGTAGGGATGGTTTCGGCCAGGAGTTCGGATTGGACTTTCTTGAGGTAAGCGGTGTCCTCGACGATTTCGCGGCTGACCGCGTCGGGCCCGTAGGTGCGGGCGGCCCATCCGTCGGCAACGTGGAGAAGGACCACGCGGCTGTGAGCGAGTTTCGCGAGGTGCTTTACGTGCTCGATGATAGCCCGGTCGGTTGGGGTGCCGTCGAGGGTCACGAGAATTTTGTCGTACATGGGACCTCTATGTATAGCGCATATGGATGGCTTGCGTCAGCACGGGGAGCTCTGAAAATCCCCACTTCTGGCAAAATCGGCCAGAAGTGGCCCGGCGGGGGAAACCTTTGAACCGCAGAGAACGCGGAGAAAACCCGCAGAGGTCGCGGAGAAGAGCCGGACTGATCGCCCTCGTGCACCTTTCACAGCTTTTATCGGCGGATTACTTCGAGGAGTTGAGGGAGCTTTCCAGGCGCTTGCGGGCTTCGGTGAGTTGGTCGGGGGTCATGCGAGATTCGAGTTCGGTGACTTTGGCGTCGGCGTGCTGGGCGCCGCTGCGCTGCGCCTGAACGTACCAGTAGTACGCGACGACGTAGTTTGTGGGATTGTTGCCGTCGCCGTACGCGCGCTCGCCCATTTGAAACTGCGCCTGTGGATGTCCACTGCGGGCGGCGCGTTCGAGGAGAGCCATTCCCTGAGATTCGTCTTTGGGGATATCGCGTCCCTCGAAGAATGCGTTCGCGAGTTCGAATTCCGCTGCAGGATCGCCGGAGCGGGCCTTTTCGGAGAGATTGAGATACTTCTGCGTATCAGTGCCAAAGATCTTGAATTGGAGCGAAAGACTCAAGCGGCTGGGAACGGGACGGCCATTGCGTCGTCCGGGCTCGAACTTCCACTTGCTGACGGCTGCGACGGCACGCTCGTCCATGCCATAGCCAACCTTCTTGGTGACCACAACATTGCTGGGCTTGCCATCGACGCCGACGATGAGTTGCACGACACAAGTGCCCTCAAATTTGGCGGCACGAGCTTCTTCGGTGTACTCGGCTTCGGGAGAAAAGATGGCGCGGGGAGGCGTCTCCGCGTCTGCGCTCTTCGAGGTGGCGCTGCCGGGCGATGAACCGATGCGAGCTGGAACCATCACCTTATTCTGTGCATGAATCGAGGAGCGGAAGCATCGAATTTCTGCATGCTAGCCAAGATGTTTTCCGCGGCGGCGATCTGCTCGGGTGTGTGTGAAATCTTCACGGCAAGCTGGAGAACTTCAGCCGCTTCCTTGCTTCTGCTCATACTGGCAAGGACCTGCGCTTCGTCGATGCGGATTTCGGGGACCCCGGGGCCAAGCTGAACGGCTTTCTCAATAAGGTCGTAGGCTTCAGTGAGGTGGACGCCACGAGTGGCATAGAACATGGCAAGAGCGTCGTAGGCGAAGGGAAACGATGGATTGATCCTGATGGCTGCGCGCAGGCTCTCTTCGATGGTCGCCTGCGAGGTTTTGTCGGAGATAACTTTTCTGATAGTTGCGGCGGCAAAGAAATACTGTGCGATGTAGCTGTTGGGATCTAGCTTGATCGCTTCCTGGCACCAGCGGCGGGCTTCGTCGAAGTTGTGCTGGCGGTAGGCGATATATCCCAGGGTCTCGCGAGCTCCGATGTTGGCGGGATCATTGTGCAGGACGTCCTGCAAGATGGCGCGCGCTTCGGTTTCGCGTGCGTTGTGGGCCAGCAAGTCGGCGCGCAGCGCATCGGCTTGCGTCTGGGAAAGCGACTGAACGATGAAGGAAGAGTCGTCGACGTCGATGCCGCCGGAGAGTTCGCTGACGGCGAACTTGGATCCGGCTGCGGCCCTCCGGAGATTCAACTCCAGTTCGTCGAGGTCGCCGAAGGCCTGAGAGGCGGCAGACTTGGGATCCATATTTTGCTGCAAGAGCTCGAGAAAGTCATTGAGACGATGCGTGCCGTCGAGTTCGTCCTTGTCTTTGAGGTAGTGCGTGAGCGCCCAGGATTCGGCATAGAAAATGGAGCCCTTATCCTGCTCATGGTAGTAGGACGAGTGGGGATCGACTGAGAACAGAGTCGACAGCGGCAAGAGAGGGTTGTAATCGATGATCGATTGAATCCCGGGGTCGCCTTTCCCGAGGCGAATGCGGTCTTCGAGGATTTCGGTGTTCTGGTAGTACTCGGCGATGCCCTCGGTAAGCCAGAGGGGCATCCACTGATGCAGCCGACTGAAGACGAAGTGAGCGTACTCGTGGTAGATGGGCGCGTAGGGGTGATTGCCCGGAGCATTGATGAGAATAAGGATGTAATTTCGCTCCTGAGCGTTGAGGAACAGTCCGGCGAGTTTGAGTTGTCCCTGACCGAGGTAGTCAGCAGGTTCCAGTGCGCGAATCGAGCGCATGTCGGGTACAGCGAACACGAGCATGGGGGATGCGGTGTCGAGATCGGCTTCGGGAAAGACCCTCTGAAACACGGAGCGCATGGCTTCGAACTTATGCGCGGCTACACGGGCATCTTTTTCGGAGGCATTGCTCACGATCTGGAAGTGCGGGGTGCGGACCTGCAACCACGTGTCGGACTGACTGGCCGCAATCGGGGAAAGTGCGAGGAAGCACAGGATTGGCAGGGGGCCGCGGAACATAAGTGGGCGCTTTATAGATACACCGCGGATGGGGAGGCGTCAAAGGGTTTTGGAGTGGGGAGGATGGGTGTGTCGTGTGAGATCGCCGGGCGAGGAAAATCCCCACTTCTGGCAAAGTCGGCCAGAAGTGGGGCCACCCACACCCGAGTTGGCAAACACACTCGGGTGGACACCCGGGGCAGCTACGCTACATTTTGGGGAGTGGGGGAGGAGGCGGATCTGCGGATGGTTCTGCCGGGGCAGGTGCTTCCGCGGGCCGGAGAAGTTGGCGAATGGCTTCTACCAGAAGGCTGCTTTCGGATTTGGAGAGCACCTTGTGGATGCCGGCCTTCAACGCCTCAGCTTCGACTTGGGGCGAATTATGCATGGTGCACATCAATAGAGGAGTTTGCGGGAGGATCTGCGAAATTTCGCGGGCGGCTGACAGACCGTCTTTCAACGGCATAGCCAGATCGAGAATGACCGCATTCGGCTGAATCTCGAGAGCCTTGGAGACGGCCTCTTGACCATCTTGTGCTTCGAAGAGTTCCCAATGGTCGGCTGCCTGAAGGAGCTGGCGGAGTGCACCTCGGAACACGGCATTGTCGTCGGCGATCAGGATTCGCAGGGGCATTGAAAAGAAAGGTTTTACTTTAGACGGCGAAGCGCAAAATTCCGGATGGCGAAGTGGGTAGCTTCTCGATCTTCTCTACGATTGTCGGATGCCCTACGAATTAAGCCACAGCTATACGAACCGAAGAATAGGTAAAACACTGTATGCCCTACGGGCAAAGAGCGTTTTTTATAGGCGATGATCTGGAATCCTCCGGTGGGCGTCTGGGGCATCTGATCAAAGACTTAGATCCCACCGTAAGCGGAGCGTACCTTGCGAAAGAGTCCACGAACAGCCGGAAAAAATTCTGAAATACAGGCAGCTCAGCCTGGAGAGCGCACTAACACCGAAGGAAAGGCGGTTGGCAATTCCATTCTGCTAGCGATCCCGGATGACGAGTTTCTGAGCATCCGCGAAAAGTTGCAATACGTCGACCTGCCTCATTACACGGTGCTACATGAACCACGCAAGAAGCTGGAGCATACGTTTTTTTTGAATAGCGGGATGGCGTCTCTGGTGTTCAACACCAACGGAGGAGATAGCGTGGAGGTAGGGGTAATCGGGAAAGAGGGATTCACCCCGATACCGGCCGCCGCGGGACTGCGGCACGGTCCGCATCAGGCGATCATGCAGGTGAGCGGAGACGGATTTCGAATGGAGGTGGAGGATTTCCAGGCGGCCTTGAGCGCGAGTCCTCAGCTGCAAAAACTACTGAACCGGTACGCAACATTGCACGGGATGCAAACCGCCCAAACGGCGGGGTGCAATCGGCTGCACGATCTGGAGCAGAGACTGTCTCGCTGGCTGTTACTGATCCAGGATCGTGTCGGGTCAGGACTGCTGCGCATCACGCATGACTTCCTGGCCATGATGCTGGGGACGGATCGTCCGAGCGTGAGTCTTGCTGCGGGAGGACTGCGGCAAAAGCGGATTATCGAGTACACGCATGGCAGCGTTCGCGTGCTGAATCGGAAGAAACTGGAAGGATCGGCTTGCGAGTGTTATGGGCTGATTCAGGAATTTAATGCCGAGATGGCGAAGTAGGGTAGGAGCGGGCTTCGGGCTTCGGGCGTCAGGAAAAATCCCCACTTCTGGCAAAATCGGCCAGAAGTGGGGCACCCAGTCCTTGCTGGTACAAACGGCCAGATGGGGCACCCGGCGCTCGGCTTCGCCTTCGCTTGACAGCCGAAGGCGGCTGTCGCCACATAGTTCTTGCTACTTAATCAGAATTCTGTGTGGAGACGGAAGGTGGGGACCACGACTGGGCCGCGGTCGCGGTTGTAGCCTGGGTTGTTGATGTGCTGGACGCCGGGGGCGATGTAGAGTCCGCGCCAGACGTGGAGTGTGTAGTACGTCTCCAGAATATTTTCGCGGCCGTAGTTCAGGTTGCCATCTCCTAAAAGAAAGCCTAGTCCTCCGGCGGCCAGGTAGTTCTGGTGATCCTTTTTGATTGCGTTGCTGATGAAAGCGACGCCGGCGCGGTCCTGCTTGCGGTGCCACCAGGAGCCACTGGCTCCGATTCCTTCGGCGAAGGTTTGTTCGACTTCGGTGTAGGCGAAGGACTCGGTGTGGCCGTCGTTCCATCCGAAACGGGCGAAAGCAGTGAGATAGCGCGTGAGATTCTGCTCGACGTTTACGCCGAATCCGTACTTGCGGGTGATGTGCCAGGGATGATCGGTGATGTCGGGAGTTGTTTCGGATGCAGCGGCTTTGATGACCTGGCCGCGGTAGATGCCCATGTTGGCGGAGTTGGTGTAGGCGAGAAAGCGGATGACTCCGGATTTATGCGGAATGAATCCGCGGCGGAGTTCGTATTCGAAATTTTCGGCGTGTACCTGCCAAGGCTTCCAGACCAGATCAATGCCGTTGGCGACTTTCGGCATGAGAGCTTCGCCGAAGCGGAATCCCCAGTTTCGGTCTTCATAGTCTAGGGTGAGTCCGACGGTGTAGCCGCGAGTGTCGGCAGCATAGTCCCAGGCGCCGTTGTTGTCGGTGGTCCAGTTGATGAATTGGAAGTGGGTGTCGGAACCGACGGAGTTGATGTCGAAGAAATCCGGCATGCTGAATTTGCCGATACGAAATTCGAGGCGGCGGCGCGGGAGTTCGTCGAAGAGGGAGAGAAAGCTGCGCTGGTTTTCTACTTTGTCGTCGCTAAGGGAGAAGATTTTATGGAAAATGCCGCGGCCGAGATAGGGCGCTTTGCTGAGGGAGGGGTTGCGAACGATATCGAGGTCGGTGTTGCCGGCAAGACCAAAGCCCTGCGTGAGGGCGGCGCCGCCGGCTTCTTCGATGTCGGCGAGAAATTCAATGGAATTGGTCAGACGGACGCCTGTGTAGAGCGTTAAGAGGCGCGAAGTGGCTTTCTCGTAGTCCGGGTCCAGGCTGTGGGGGCCGGAGTAGGGAGCGTGGAAATCGGGATGGGTCTGGAAGATGAAGTTCGCCTGGCCGGAAAGCCAGTAGCGGGAATTCTTGAAGCGTGGAAAAAGAGATTCGGGATTATTGGTGTCCGGTGGAGTGGGCGGATCGGCGGCGTTCGAGTCAGAGTGTTGCGGTTGGGAGGGAGACTCGGTTTGCTGGGCGTGGCTTGGAGCAGCAAGGGTCAGGAGGAGGAAAAGAAATGTGGAAGCGGTGCGGGGCCGGCACCGAATGGTGCGCGGGCATGCGAGGTAATCTATTGGCCTGATGATCCACATCGATTGGGAAATCCCCAGAATTATTATTAACTATAGAACATAATTAAAGTTAATCATAGTTAATATCAAAAAAGTATTTCTTCAAGATGAGGCGTGCATCAGGGTACGCAGAAGTCGTTACAGCAATGTTACAGGGACCGAGATGTAAAGAACCTGGGGTCCGATACACAGGGAGCAGAACGTTCCGAATTTATGAGTTGAAATCCCCACTTCTGGCAAAATCGGCCAGAAGTGGGGGTACCCATTCATCGGACCGGTTTGACAGCATTCGCGTCAACTTCTAACCTGATTTGTCTTCTTATGAAAGTTCTTGTTCTAGGTGGGGGCGGGCGGGAGCACGCGCTGGTATGGAAGCTGCGGCAATCGCCGCGGATCACGAACCTGTATTGCGCTCCGGGGAATGGCGGCATTGCGGACGATGCTGAGTGTGTAGCTGCGGATCTGAAGAGCCTGGATTCCGTGGTGGGGCTGGCCACGCGTCTGCAGCCGGATCTCACCGTGGTCGGGCCGGAACTACCATTGACGTTGGGCGTGGTGGACGAATTCCAGCGACGCGGTTGGAAGGTATTTGGGCCAACGCAGGCGGCGGCGCGGCTGGAGTCGAGCAAGAGTTTTGCGAAGGAGTTTCTGCAACGACATCACATTCCGACGGCTCCATTTGCGATCTGCGATTCGATCGAGCAGGTACGCTCGGCATTGGGGCACTTTCATACTCCGGTCGTGGTGAAGGCGGACGGGCTGGCTGCAGGCAAGGGTGTGGTTATCGCCAAGAGCAAGGAAGAAGCCGCGAGTGTGGCGGCGGAGATGCTTAGCGGCAAGATGCTGGGGGACGCCGGAACGCGAGTCGTGCTGGAAGAATGCCTGAATGGCGAGGAGTTGTCATTTCTGGTGTTCAGCGATGGAGAGCGGGTGGCGCCGCTGGTGGGGGCGCAAGATCACAAGCGGGTGGGCGATGGCGATACCGGGCCGAATACGGGGGGCATGGGCGCATATTCAACCGCAGATCTTGTGGACGACCGGATGCGCGACTGGCTGGTGAATCACATAGCACGCCCGGTGGTGGCAGGCATGAAGGCCGAGGGTACGGAGTTCAAAGGCGTGCTGTATTGCGGACTGATGATGACGGCGCGCGGGCCGATGGTGCTGGAATTCAACTGCAGATTTGGCGATCCGGAGACCCAACCGATCCTGATGCGGTTGGAAAGCGATCTGGTGGACGCGCTGGAGGCGTCGATCGAGGGACGGGTTAGTGACGGTGATTTCCGGTGGTCGCGGGATGCGTCGGTGTGCGTGGTCATGTCGTCGGGAGGATATCCGGGGACGTTCGAGCAGGGGAAGCGGATTGATGGGCTCGAGGACGCCGGGAAGATTGATGGCGTCAAGGTGTTTCATGCGGGGACTTCGAAGCGGGATGGAATTCACTACACCGCCGGAGGACGCGTGTTGGGAGTGACGGCGCGGGCTGGGGATTTGGAAAGCGCTGTGCGCCGAGTCTATGAGGCTTGTGGGAAGATCAGCTTTGCCGGGGCGCATTATCGGAAGGATATTGCGGGGAGAGCGCTGAAGAAGTAGATTTCGAAGTTTCAAGGCTTCAGAGTTTCAAAAGAGCTTCAGAGTTGGGTGCGAAGGTAGGGATCCTTCGACTAGGCGAGAACTTCGCTGCGCTCGTTCTCGCTTCGCTCAGGATGACAATCCAAAAAACAAATACATATTTTGAGGAGAACAATGAGCAAGGCACTGGTTTCGATCGTGATGGGGAGTGATTCGGATCTGGAGATCATGCGGGAGGCGGGAAAGGCTCTCGATGAATTTGGGATTGCGTGGGAGATTGATGTGACTTCGGCGCATCGATCGCCGGATCGTAGCGCGGATTTCGCGAAGAAGGCGGCGGATCGCGGGATCAAGGTGATCATTGCGGGAGCGGGCGGGGCCGCGCACCTGGCGGGAGTGATTGCGGCGCATACGATCCTGCCGGTGATTGGCGTGCCGATTCCTTCGACTTCGCTGAATGGGATGGATTCACTGCTCTCGACGGTGCAGATGCCGCCGGGGATTCCGGTTGCGACGGTGTCGATCGGGAAATGGGGAGCAACGAATGCGGGGATTCTGGCGGCGCAGATGATCGCACTAGCGGATGAGGGCGTTGCTAAGAAGATGTATGCGCATAAGGAGAAACTGGCGCAGGGAGTGGAGGAAAAATCGAAGAAATTGCGCGGGGCTTAGGCTAACTTCCAAGAGCTCTAACCACTAAGGAAACTAGGGGACACAAAGGAAATCAACGGCAGTTGCTGACGGCCGAAGGCGGCCGTTGCCACATAAGTGTTGAAGACCTCCAGAAAGTCAAAATCCCCACCCTGTCGCAAAATACGCGACAAGGGTGGGCACCCCCTTTTATCTTTACGAGACCTGCGATTCCAAGTTACAGCTTTAGGGTCTTCAGGTATTCGCGGAAGGGGCCGCCCAGGTCTTGCCGCTTTAAGGCGAATTCTACTGTTGCCTTGAGGAATCCCAGCTTGTCGCCTGTGTCATAGCGCTGGCCTTCGTAGACATAGGCGAACATCTTTTCTTGCTTGAGCAGCATGCGCATGCCGTCGGTGAGTTGGAGCTCGCCTCCGGCACCGGTCGGGGTCTTGGCGAGGCAATCGAAAATTGCAGGAGTGAGGATGTAGCGGCCGATTACTGCGAGATTCGACGGAGCTTCTTCGAATTTGGGCTTTTCCACCATGTTGCGGATTTCGAAGAGGCGTCCGTTGTGTCCCTCGGCAAGCTGGGCATCGAGGACGCCATAAGAAGAAATCATTCGGCCTTCTACGACCTGCGCAGCGATTACGCTGCATTGCTTTTCGTTGAAGACATTGACCATTTGCTTGAGCGCGGGGACGGGGCTGTCGATCACGTCGTCGGCTAGAAGGACGGCGAATGGTTCATTACCAACCATTTCGCGCGCGGTGAGAACCGCGTGGCCAAGGCCGAGTGCCTCTTTCTGGCGCACGTAACTGACATAGATCATGTCGGAGATGGCGCGGACGATCTTGAGCAGGTCGTGCTTGCCGCGTTCTTCGAGCATCTTCTCGAGTTCGTAGCTGACATCGAAGTGATCTTCAATGGAGACCTTGCCGCGCCCGGTGATGATGAGGATCTGATCGCAGCCCGAGGCGACCGCTTCTTCAACGCCGTATTGGATGATCGGCTTGTCGACGACCGGAAGCATCTCCTTGGGCTGGGCTTTGGTGGCGGGCAGGAATCGGGTGCCTAGGCCGGCGGCGGGGAAAACGGCTTTGCGTACTTTCATGGTCATGGGAACCGTTGTCGGTCGTTGGCTTAGTCTCGAGGACGGATCATTTTAACCGGACGGAGTCCTCGCTGACACAAGCCCACACTCGAAGGGGCTTGGATGTCGAACCTGGCGCTGGGAGTTGCTGTTTGGGAAATCAAAAACCCCACTTCTAGCAAAACCGGCCAGAAGTGGGGCACCCATTTTCGAAGTGGGCACACATCTTCATTTCTTGGTGAGCTTTAACACTACAAATGTGTCTGGAAGGACTGGGGGATAGCCGCGAGGGTTTTGTGGAGTCGGGGCGGGCTTTGGGCCGAACTTTGCCGCCACTGTGTAAACATCGTGCGTTTTTGTGTCAAGCGCCATCGTGCGGGCGCTCTTTTGGGTTGTCACGTTTTCGGCAACGCTGTACTGATCACCCGAATCCTGTTTGACGACCGTGAGCACGCCGTCCTGCCCACAGGAGGCGAAGGCCAATCCGGTTTCTTCGTCGTACGCGGTGGCGTCGACGCCTTCGCCGATCGCGGGCGTGGAGAGGACTTTGCCGTTATTGGCATCGACGACTGCCATCATCTTGTTATCGCAGCCAACAAAGAGTCGGCGGTTTTTGCGGTCGATGGCGAGTCCGCTTGGCTCAGTGCACGGGGCGAGGGGCCACTTCGCTTTCACCTGGAGTTTGTTGGGATCAATCGCGACCAGTTCGCTCTTATCTTCGATGTTAACGAAGATTCCACCACCTTGGTTGTCGGAAGCGGCAAACTCGGGCTTGCCATCGAGCTTGATGGTGCCAAGGACAGTATTGCTGACGGCATCGATGGCGGTGGAGTCCTGGCTGCGCCCGTTAAAAGTGAAGACGCGGTTGGTGGCAGGATCGAACAGAATGGCGTCGGGGTTGTCGCCGACTTTAATCTTATTACCGATGGGAGTAAGCGACTTGAGGTCGAAGACGGTGACGGTGCCTTCGCGTCCGTTGCTGGTAAATCCCTTGCCGAGTCCGGGAGCGAGTGCGAT
>Ga0070709_10000121_pt1 | contig 51939 bp, 38 predicted proteins | sample LARL51metaG_FD_65449 | JGI IMG/M metagenome (GOLD analysis project Ga0070709, IMG submission 65449) | Corn, switchgrass and miscanthus rhizosphere microbial communities from Kellogg Biological Station, Michigan, USA - LAR L5-1 metaG | ecosystem: Host-associated > Plants > Roots > Rhizosphere ... | reverse complement strand
CTCCGCTCAGGCACCGGGGATCTCTCCCCGTGTCCGGAGCCTGCTACGCGGCGCACCGGCCTGCTTACCGCGACGGGACTTCCACCCGCGAGCCCAGTGCAGCTTCCAGGACGCGACACCCGGCCATTCTAGCCGCTTTATGACACCGCCGGGGGGACCGGGCGGGCAGTGGGGCGAAGTCTCGAGGACGCATAGCGGCCTTGCTATAATTGCGTCCCTCGATCGGAGCCCCATGGCTGAAGCGACCGCCCTCCGCACGCTGGAGAGTTCCAGCGCTCTTGCAGCCATCGAGCGCGAGCGCTTTCACTCCTACTCGCAGCTGGTGCGGAACCTGCACTGGCTGGCCGCCGCCCTGGTGGTGCTCTACGGCCTGCTGGCGCAGGGGGTGACGCTGTCCTCGGTGCTGGCCGGCGGCGTGCGGCTGGGGTCCGACCTCGGCACCCTGCTGGTGCTCGCCGCGGCCATGGTGCTCTACACCCTGGCCCTGCACTCGCGGCTGTTCGCGCACTTCACGGTCGAGGAGCGGATGTGGGCCGAGAACGGCATCGACCTGTCGTGGATCACCGCCGTGGTGCTGTTCACCGGCGCGACGCTCAGCCCCTTCTTCTTCCTCTACTACATCGTCCTCTACGCCAGCACGCCGACCACCGGCCGCCGGCAGACCTACGGCAAGGCGATCGCCATCACCGTGCTGGTGCTGGGCGTCATCCTGCCGCTGGGCGCCGGCAGCACCAGCGGCTGGTCGCCGAGCTGGCGATGGCTGGGCCTGGCGGGCAACGTGGTCTGGCCGCTCGCCGGCGTCTGGCTGGTCGCCTACTTCTCCGCCGAGGCGGGCACGCTCGGCGCCCACCTCCACCAGGACCTGTTCCGCGCGGCGCACACCGACGCCCTGACCGGCCTGCCGAACCTGCGCTACTTCACCAGCGCCGCCGACCTGCGCGGCAAGCTTGGCGGCTCCTACACCATCGTGATGGTGGACGCGGACAACCTGAAGGGCGTCAACGACACCCACGGGCACGCCGTCGGCTCCGACCTCATCCGCACCGTTGCCGACGCCATCCGCAGTGCCGCGCGCAGCGGCGACGACCTCTGCTCGCGCATCGGCGGCGACGAGTTCATCGTCCGCCTGGCCCACTCCACCGAGGCCGGCGCGCTGGCCTACTGCCGCCGGGTACGCGCCTTCCTCGCCGAGCATCCGCTGGCGATCGAAGGCGCGGGCCCCCTGGCGGTCTCGGTCTCGATGGGAGTGGCCACCTTCCCGAAGCACGGCAGGAGCCTCTCCGAGGTCACCCGGCGCGCCGACCAGGCGCTCTATCGCGGCAAGCAGGAAGGGCGGGCCCGCGACAAGGTCTGGGCCGCGTAGAGGGCGGGGCTCGGCTCACTCGGCGTAGCCGAGGGAGCGCAGGCGCGCGCGGTCGCCCTGCGACATGCGGACCAGGGCGCCGGGCCCCTTCGGCAGCAGCCGGCGCCAGCCGCGGAGGTCGTGGCGGCGCGCTTCGAGGTAGTGGCCGTAGAGGGCGGCCGCGGTCTCCGGATGAGCGCGGATCACGTCGACGGTCTCTCCCGGGTCGTGGCGCAGGTCGTACAGCCACCACGGCCCGCGCTCGCCGGCGAACAGGGACCAGGTGGGAGTGCGCAGCTTCTCCAGCGCCCCCGCCATGTACACCCATGGCCGGCCCTCGCGGCCGCCGGCGATCAGCGGCATCAGGCTCCTGCCCTCGATCTCCGGGTTCGGAGGGATGCCGAGGACGTCGAGAATGGTCGGCATGACCTCGAGCGTCGACACCAGCTCGGAGATCCGGCGCCCGCCGTACACGCCGTGCGGGAAGCGGACGATCAATGGCACCCGGGCGATCTCGTCGAAGTTCTCGTCGTGCAGGAACTTGCCGTGCTCCGCGAACTCCTCGCCGTGATCGGCGGTGAGCACGATCAGCGTCCGGTCCCACAGGCCGAGGGACTTCAGCTCCTCGAACAGGAACCCGAGCTCGGCGTCGACATAGGCGATGCCGCCGTCGTAGAGACCCTTCATGTACTCGATCTCGGCCGGGCTGAAGACCTGGCCGGCCTTGAGCTGGCCCCTCTCGATGCCGTGATTCACGGCGCTCAGCAGCTCGCTGGCGCAGGCGCCGTTCCTGCAGCCGTCGAAGCCGACGTGGAGCCCGGCGGTGAAACGGTCGTTGAAGGGCTTGCCATGATCGTAAGGCAGCTTGTCGAAGCCCGAGTGCACGTCGTAGGTGTGGAGGAAGAGGAAGAACTTGCCGCCGGCCCAGGGCACCAGCCACTCGTTGAGCAGCGGCAGCTCGAGCTTGAAGTCGCCGCCCTGGTCGTAGAAGTAGTCGAAGCCCTGGGCGAGCCCGAACATGGCCTGCATGAAGCCGCCGCCGGTGTAGCCGCGGGTGTGATAGCCCGCGGCGTGGAGCTGCTCGGCCAGGGTGACGCGCTCGCTTGCCAGCGCCCTGCCGTTGTCGGCCCAGACGCCGTGGACGAGGGGCGGCAGCGAGGTGAACATCGAGACGTGGACGGGCAGCGTTCCGCCCCCGGTGTTGATGTTCTGCTCGAAGAGCACCGCCTCGCGCGCAAAGCGATCGATGTTCGGGCTGGTGTCGCGGCCGTAACCGTACGCGTGCAGATGATCCGCGCGCAGGGTGTCGATGGAGATCAACAGGACGTTGCAGTCCGAACATCGATAGGCAGGCGTCGTCACGCCCCGATCGCCATGCTGGACGCCGCGGCAGGCAGCCAGCGCGAGAGCCAGCGAGAGCACGCCGAGCGACAGGAGCGCGCCGAGCGGCGAGCGCCCGCCGAGCGAGCGCTTCCCGTCGGGCCTGGCCAGGTCTTCTCTTCCGGCTGCCATGTCCATCCGGAGATGCATCATGGTCGTGATCGATGCCGTTGGCAAGCCTCCACGGCCGTCGATCCGGCGCCACGGCCCGTCGTCAGGACGGCGACGTGCTCGAGGGGCTTGCCGGGGCGCGCAGCAGCCGGGCGAGAAGGATGAGCAGCGCGACGACGGCGCCGCCCAACGCCACCCAGAAGACGGTTCTGGGCACCGCCGCGGCGTCGCGGACCGTGCCGGGCCGCGGCTCGGGGAGCAGCGTGACCTCGCGGGCGTTGTCGCCCAGCATCCGGGCGGTGAAGAGAGCAAGATCGTAGCGCGGCGGGCCGAGATCCGGCCGTCCGTAGAGGAGCTGGAGGTGGGCGCCGCCCGCCGCCGGCGGGAAATACCTCAGCCGGTAGGAGGGCAGGAGGAGCCTGGGAGCGCCCAGCGGCAGGGGCGCGTTGTCGCCCTCGTCGATCGCGATCTCGAAGCGGTCGCCGGCACTTGCCGGAAGCTCGAAGGCCAGCGGTGGGGTGGGGTTGTCGGGATCGGCATGGCGCCAGGACAGCGCGGCCAGCACCCGCTCCTCCGCGGCATCCCGCCCCGCGCCGCCCGGCTGGAGCAGGCGGACCTCGCGTTCGAAGACTCGCGCGCTGGTGACGAGCAGGAGCCGCGAGGCGGGCAGCGTGGCGTAGGGGAGCCTCAGCGTGTAGCGCGAGACTCCCGCCGTGCCGCCCTTCGTCGCGGCTTGCGCCAGCTCGCCGAGAGGGAGGGACAGCGGCTCGTCGCGCCTCTCGAGCACGTAAGGCACCTGGCGGCCGGAGCCGTCGACGATCCGCAGGTCGCCAAGGGTGACGGCGCAGTGCGCCAGGACGGCGGCATCGAGAGCCAGCGACGCGAGCCCCGGGGGCTCTTCGCGGATGCCCCGCGCGAAGCGGAAGGCCCCGACCTCGATCGGCGCTCCCAGCCGCGGCACGGGCGGCGCATCTGCCGCTGCCGCCGGCGTCGAGACCCGGTCAGCCGCGGCCGGGCCTGCCGCCAGCAGCGCCAGGCAGGCAAGGAGCGGCTGCCGGCACCGCCTCAAGCCTGCTCCCGGCGGGCGGCGAGCACGAACTTCTGGATCAGCACCGCCACCAGGGCGAGGCAGATCGCGAGGCCCGCGAACGAGCCGGCGCGATACAGGCCGCCCAGCTGCGACATGTCGAAGAGGAACCCCTTGAGCGATGCGGCCAGCAGCAGCACGATCGCGGCGACGCGGACCGTGCGTTGGCGCAGCGCGATCCCGGCGACCAGCAGCAGGATCGCGAAGATCCCCCAACCCAGCGTGTACGCGAGGTTCTCGCCGAGCCCCGCGCTGGCGGTGAGAAAGCCGAAGGTGAGACTGGCGCCGGTCGAGAAGGCGTCCGCGATCTCGACGTTGAGCAGCAGGAACAGGAGCACCACCGCCGCCCCGGAGGTCAGCGCCGACAGGCGCGGCAGCTTGTCGAGCAGGCGGTCGTCGCCGCGGGCGAGGTAACGCGCGGCGACGAAGAAGGCGAGCGCGGAGATGAGATAGGTGTAAAGGTACCAGTTCCAGACCGGCAGCCCGCCGCGGGGATGGTACGACAAGACCGCCGGGTTCACCGCCAGGCGGAGGAAGGTCACGGCGAGCAAGCCGGCGCTCCACCAGAGCAGGCCGCGGTGCGGCACGCGGGTATAGAGCCAGGCGAGCGACGCCGCGAGCAGCGCCCAGCCGATGGTGATCCATTCGCGCTCGAGCTGCAGTGGGATCGCGACGGTGACGAAGGCGAGGACCGCCCCGGCGACCAGGGCGAGCCGGCCACGGTCGCGTGCCGCCGGCGCGACCGCGGCCTCGCTCCGCCGCAGGTGGACGAGCAGGAGCCCGAGGGCGATCGCCTGCGCCACGGGCAGCGCGCCCAGCCAGCCGCCGAGGTGGCCGGCGACGAGGGCGTCGCGGGCGAACACGAAGAAGGCGGCGCTGGCGAGAACCGCCGCCTGGTAGGGCGCGCGCAGGGAGCGGGCGCGCGGCCCCAGCAGCGGCGGAAGGAGGAGGTAGGGGACGTACAGCGCCGCGGACAGAGCCAGCTCGGTCCACCATGGGTGGCCGGCTCGCGAGGGAGACGCGACCTGCCAGCAGACGACGGCGATGGCCGTGGTGGCGACCGACCATGGCGCCAGGCGCGGCCACCAGGCGGGGCCGGAGAGCGCCAGGATCGCGGCGAGCAGCGCGACGTTGGCGGCCGCCGTCGCGGCGAGGGAAGGCGCCCCCGGCGCGGCGGTGGCGAACCACAGCACCGCCTGGCCGAGGAAGAGGCTGGCCGCCGCGCCCATCCCCACGCGGCGCGAGAAGGCCCCCGGGGGCATCTCCACGCGCCGCGCCAGGGCGATCCAGGCCAGTCCGAGCGCCGCGAGCGCGATGGCGCAGGCCATGGCGACGCCCGGCCAGGGGGCGGAGCCAGCCTGACTCACCCAGACCACGAGGATGACGCCGGAGGCTGCAAGGGCCGCGATCCACGGCTCCGCCCGCCGCAGCCAGAGGGCGGCGACTCCCACCGCCAGGTCGAGCAGCGCGAGGGCGCCGAGCAGCGGCCATGGGGGCACGGCGAGGCTCGCCTGCGTGGCGACGAAGAGCAGGAAGGCGTGGCCGACCAGGGCGAGGTGGACGCCGCCGACGCCTCCCCCCGCGGTGCCGCCGCTCCCCGCAGCCTCTTCCCGCATCCAGACGTTGCCGGCCAGGCCGAGGATCGCGAACCCGGCCACCAGCAACAGCGCCGGCACCAGGTTCGCCGCCAGCGGCACGGCGGCCCACCAGGCGGCGATCAGGACCCAGGAGAGGGCGATCCCGGCCAGCGAGAGCAACGGCAGGCGCGTCCTCCCGGCTTCGAGGAACAGGCCGGCGTTGAGGATCACCAGCAGCAGCGCGAGGCCCCACAGCGCCGCCTGGGCCAGGGGCCCCGCGGCGAGGAAGAAGAGGAGCCCCAGGCTGAGCAGGAGGAGCACGGCCCCGCTCGCCCGCGGCTCGAGCTTGCGGCCGAGCCGGCGCGCCAGCAGCGGCACGCCGAGGTAGAAGAGGCCGAAGAGGGCATAGAGGGCGATGCCGGCAAGCAGCCGCTCGCGAGCCAGGTGCTCGGCCGACCAGACGGCCTCGGCGACGATCGCGAAGAAGGCGGCGATGAAGTACAGGGGTCCCTGCTCGTAGAGGAGCGCGCAGACGGCCACCGCGGCGAGCAACAGGAAGAGGACGCCGAACGGCAGGCCGGGAGCCGCCGCCGCCGGCTCGAGCTGCAGCAGCACCGGGAACGCGGCGAGCAGGCAGGAGGCGGCAAGAGCGCCGAGGCGCCCGTGCCGGCCGAGGGGCTTGCCGAGCCGAGCGAGGAGGCCGGGCGCGGCGAGATGGAAGAGGACGAAGAGAGAGACGAAGGCGAGGATCGCGGGCCAGGCCGCGGAGCTGTAGGAACAGCCGAACCAGAGCGCGAAGACCAGGAGACTGGCTGCCGCCGCCAGGGGATGGAGCGCCCCCGGTCCGCGCAGGGCGGCCACGGCCGTCAAGCCGGCGTCGAGCACGATCAGGAAGCCGAACAGCAGCGCGAAGCGGCCGCCGTAAGCCGGGACCGCGGTGGCGTAAGCGGCGAACAGGAGCGGCAGGGCCGCCGTGACCGCAGCGGTGCGGGCGAAGCTGCGGCGGCCGGCGTCGCCGACATCGCCGACATTGCCGGCATCTCCGGCATCGCCGGCGCCGCCACGCGACGGAACGAAGACCGGGGCCAGGAAGGCGAGGAGCGGGAAGGCGAGGAAGATGCCGAGCGCGAGCGGCAAGGTCTCGGCGGTGAGGGATCTCGTCACCCAGCTCCACTGGTAGAGGGTGGTGAACGCGAGCGACAGCACCGAGAGCACCGGCCATGAGCGCCGCATCGCGACCCAGGCCAGGCCGGCGTTGAGCAGCAAGAGGTAGGTGAAGAGCGAGACCGGGCGATCCTCCCCGGTGGCGAGGAGCGCGGGGGTGGCGAAGCCGCCGACCAGGCCGAGGAGGGCGATGAACAGGGAGTCGTGGCGGATCGACAGCGTCACGGCGACCACGGTCACCAGGACCATCAGCGCGAAGGTGGCGGGAGAGCCCAGCAGGCGCCAGAGGCTGTGCGCGGCAAAGAGCGTGGAGAACAGGATGACGATGCCGGAGGCGTCCAGGGCGTTCGCGGTGACGGCGTAGCGGCGCGCCGCCTTGATCTCGCAGACGACCAGCAGGCCGGCCCCGGTGGCCAGCCCCATGGCCAGGCGCACCGGAGTGGTGAGCCAGCCGTGCTCGATCGAGAAGCGCAGGAACTGGATCGCCGCCAGGGCAAGCAGGACACCGGCGATCCAGGAGAACAGCTTGACCCCGACGAGGCTCTCCCAGTCGAAGGGCCGGCGCGCGGGCGGCGGTGGAGAGGGCGGTGGCGGCGACGGCGGTGATGGCGGTGGCGGCGACGGCCGCGACGGCCGCGGCGGCGAGGCCTCCGGCGCGTGCGGAGCCGGGTGGAGCGCGGGCGGCGCCTCCCCGCGCGGCGAGGCGGCAACGGCGGCCGCGGCGGCGACGGCGGCGGCGGGCAATGCCGGGGCCGACCGGGCCGGTGATGCGCCAAGCGCCGGAGGCGCCACGCGAACCGCCGCCGGAGACGCCACGGGAACCGCCGCCGCCGGGGGCGCCAAGGGAACCGCCGCCGGAGGCGTTACGGGAGAGCCGGCCGGCGGCGCGGGGAGCGATGACGCCCCCGCCGCGGCGGCCGGCGGCGCCGACTGCGGGAATGGCGGCGATGGTGACGGCGGCGGCGCCGCCGCCGGAGCGGTGACCGCCATCCGTGCGGCGGGCGATGCCTGGGCGGTGCGCACCGCGGGCGCGGCGCCGCCGGGTTCGCGGGCTGCCGCCGGCGCGCCGGAGACCGGCTGCCCCCGCGCGGCCTCCCGCGCTTCGAGGCCCCGCACCTTCTCCCCCAGCTCCTTGGCGAGATCGGTGACCGCGTCCAGATAGAGCCGCTGCTCCGCCGCGAGGCTCTCGGTCTTCCGCAGCCTCTGGAACAGCTCCTTGACGCAGACGCCCAGAACGATCAGCGCCAGGAATCCGAGCGTCCCCAGCACTCTCACGCCCCTCTCTCCGAGCGGGGCCCACCCGCCGGCATGCCTGGTTGCTGTCTTTCAGTCTAGCACGCAGGGCTGAGCTGACCGGGCGGCATGGCGCCCCGCGGCGCGACGCCTGGCGCGCCGTCCGTGGGTCAGTCGCAGCTGCCCGGGAACGCCACGGTGTCGGTGACGGCGGGCGCCGGCGGCCCGGGGTAGTTGAAGTAGATCTTGGCGACGCCGCTGCGCACGTCCACGACCTCCAGGCGGTAGAAGACGTTGGTGGTCGCCGCCGAGAACACCCAGATCGAGTGGTTCAGCGCGCAGGCGTTGATCACCTTCACCATCAGCTCCCAGTTCTCGAAGCCGAAGAACCAGAAGATGCCCGAGCCGGTGCTGGCGGCCGGCACGACGGTGCCGGTGCCGGTGGCGCCGTCGCCGGTGCGCCAGCTCACCGTGACGAGGAAGGCCGGCGCCAGGCAGAGGTCGCCGGGACCCGGGCTGGCGCAGGTGAGCACCGGCGCCGGCGTGGCCGTCGCCCAGGTGCCGAAGAAGGTGCCGTTCAGGACCCCCAGCGCATCGTTGCCGGTGCCGGCAAGGCTCCACACCGCCGCCAACCCCGGCTGCGCGCTGCGCAGCGGCACGTCGATCGTGGCGCGGATCTGGTCGACGGTGCGCGCGACGGTCCACAGCCGGAGCTCGGCGAGCGCGCCGGCCGGGCTCTCGGGCCGCGAGACGTCGCCGCCGATCTCGAGCGGCGCCGAGCTGACGCCGGGCGGGCCGCTCCCCGGGAAGGATTGGACGAGCTCGCCGTCGACGTAATGGTTCTGGGTGACGCCGTCGTAGGTGACGGCGACGTGCGTCCACCGTCCCGCCGGCACCGTGCCGCCGTCGTGCTCGGAGCCGCCGCCGCGGAACGACGCGCGCAGCGTCGAGCCGCAGACGCCCAGCCAGTAGGCCCGGCTGGCGTCCTTGCCGATCAGGCTCCGGCAGCCGCCCGCGGGGAAGGGGGTCGCGAGCCGGACCCAGCCTTCCAGGGTGATGGCGCTCGGCGGATCGAGAGCCGGGCTGTCGGGCACCTCGAGATGGCCGTTGCCGGCGGTGGCGGAGCCGCTGCCGCCGAAGACGACATAACTGCCGAAGGGTTGCGCAGCCGCCGCGGCGGACAGCAGCCCGGCGGCCAAGGCCAGCAGCATGCAGGCCGGCAGCGTCGCTCGCCTGGCCGTCGTCCATCTCCTCGGCGCCGACGAGCGCCGCCTGACCCTCCACGTCTTCGTGGTCATCTCGAATCCTCCTTCTGTAGATAGAGACGGAAGATCGGCGGCGCGATGCGCAAGACGCGGGGGCGCGGCAAGCCGCGGCGGGCGGAGCGACGGTACCTACCGGGTCGTGGCGAAAAGCGGTCGGGGCGCCCGAGCCGGGACGCAGTGCCCTACCGGGTCGCGGCGAGCGCCGGCGTGACGCGGCCGCGATAGAGGGCGAGGTAGGCCTCGAGGGTCGCGAGCGCCAGCCGGTCGGCCGAGCTGGTGACCACCCGGATGCCGCCGCGCCGCAGGTGGCCGGCGAGACGGCGGTTGGCGAGGCCGATCTCGAGGCTCGCCACCTGGGCGAAAGCCTCGACCGGCGAGCGCGGCTCGGCGGCGGCGAGCCGGCGCAGCTCCGGGTCCTCGAGGTTGATCAACAGCGGCCGGTGCCGGCCGGCGAGGCGCAGCAGCGACTCGCGCAGCAGCTCGGCGGCCGCCAGGTCGACGACCGAGGTGAGCAGCACGGCGGTGGCGCGCCGCGGCTCGATCTGGCCGACCGTCTCCACCGCCAGGTCGTAGGCCGGCTCGGTCAACCGCGCCTGCACGTCGAACAGCGCCGCGTAGGCCTGCCGCGCCGAGCGCGCGCCCGAGCGCACCCGCACCGTGCGGTCGACGCGGTCGGAGAAGGCGATGACGCTGACCTGGTCGCCGCGCGCCGCCGCCACCCGGGTGAGGGCGAGCGCCGCCGCCAGCGCGTAGTCGAGCTTGCTGCGGCTGCCGTCCATCGCCGCCATGGTGCGGGCGCAGTCGAGCATCACCACCAGGCGCGCGCCGCGCTCCCAGGTGTCCTCGCGGCTGACCAGCCGGCCATGGCGCGCGGTCGCCTTCCAGTGCACCTTGCCCAGCGGATCTCCCGCCAGGTACTCGCGCAGCCCGTAGGGCTCGCTGCCGGCCCCCTGCAGCGGCAGCGAGACCTGTCCCAGGCGCTGCCGCTGCGCGGCGGCGAGCAGCTGCCCGACCCGGCCTTCCCAGCGGACCTGCGGATAGACCCGCACCCGCTCGCCGGGCAGCAGGTCGCGCTGCGCCCAGGCCAGCCCCCACGGTCCCAGCACGCGCACGGTGAGCGGCGCCAGCCGGTGCTCGCCGCGGTGCCGCGGCACCAGGTCGTAGCGCCAGACGGCAGGCCCCGCGGCGCTCACTACCAGGCGACGGCGCAGCGGCGCCGGCGCCAGCGCCGGGTGCAGCCCCTCGCGCAGCAGCAAGACGGTCGCCCGCCGGGAAGCCCCCGGCCCCCCCGGAGCCCCCGGAGCCCTCGGAGGACCCGGAGGCCCCGGAAAACGTCGCCCGTCCGTCTCCGCCGCCGTCCCGACCTCGAGCACTGCCTGAGCCGGCGCCCCCTGCACCAGCAGCGGCGGCCAGGAGCGGGCCGCGGTGAGCCTCACCCGGCGGGCGCGGCGCCAATCGAGCCACGCCGCGCCCAGCACCGCCGCGTCGAGGACCGCCGCCGGCACCGCCAGGGACGGCGCCAGGAACGCGCCGATGAACAGCGCGGTGCAGCACCCCAGGAGCAGGAAGCAGCGAGCGGCCGGCATCGACGTGCGGACTCCTGGCGGCGCCTCTACGAGTAGCCAGCCGCCACTAGTGCGGCACCGGCTCCGCGGCCGCCACCTGCTCGAGGATCTGCCGCGGGGTATGGCCCTCGAGCTCCGCCTCGGGGGTGAGGATCAGGCGGTGGGCCCAGCACGGCGCCAGCAGGCGCTTGATGTCGTCGGGCGCGGCATAGTCCCGCCCCTCGACGAGCGCCGCCGCCCTCGCGGCCTCGAGCAGCGCCAGCACGGCGCGCGGGCTGACCCCCAGCTCGACGTGGGGAGACCGGCGCGAGGCCGCCGCCAGGCGCGCCAGGTAGTCGAGCAGCTCCTCGGCCACGTGCACGCGGCGCGAGGCGGCGCGCAACGCCAGCGCCTCCCCCGCGGGCAGCACGGCCGGCGCGGGCGCGTCGTCGAGCGTGCCGGCCACGGCCTGGCGCAGCAGGTCGAGCTCGGCGTCGCGCGCGGGCAGGCCCATCTCGACGCGCACCAGGAAGCGGTCGAGCTGCGCCTCGGGAAGCGGGTAGACGCCTTCGAGCTCGATCGGGTTCTGGGTGGCCACGACGAAGAAGCCGGCGCCCAGCAGGTGACTGTCGCCGTCGATCGACACCTGGCGCTCCTGCATCGCCTCGAGCAGCGCCGACTGCGTCTTCGGCGGCGTGCGGTTGATCTCGTCGGCCATCAGCACGTCGGTGAACACCGGCCCGCGCATCAGCCGGAAGGCGGCGGCGCCGGCGTCGAACACGTTGGTGCCGACGAGGTCCGCCGGCATCAGGTCGGGAGTGAACTGAACGCGGCAGAAGCGCACCCCGAGGCTCTGCGCGAAGGTGCGGGCGAGGCGGGTCTTGCCCAGCCCGGGCAGCCCCTCGAGCAGGACATGACCGCCGGCCATGTAGGCGGCGAGGAGGACCTCGACGGCCTCGCGCTGGCCCAGCACCCGCTCCTCGACGGCGGCGGCGAGCTCGGCGGCGGCGGCGGCAAGGCGCGCGGTCGGCACCTCGGGGGGGCTGCTCAGGGGGCTACTCAGGGTCATCGGGCTCTCCGGTGTCGACGACGAGAGGATCGCCGGCGCGCCGGCGCGCGACCAGCCTGGCGATCTCGACCAGCTCGCGCGGGCCGGCGCTCGCGGCCTGGCGGTCGAGGCCGGGCGGCAGCCGCAGGCCGCGGTCGAGCTCGCGCGCCCGCAGCAGCAGCAGCCGTGCCGCCGCGGCGTGATGGCCGAGACGGTGATGCAGCGCGCCCATGCCCAGCAGGAAGGTGGCCGTGGAGCCGGCGACCGCCGCCGGCTCGCGCCACGCCGGCCCCTGCCGCCGGCCAAGCGCCAGGACCCCCAGCAGGTAGAGCAGGACCAGGTGCGCGAGCAGCAGGTCCGCGGCGCGGCCGAGCGCGGGGTTGCTCGGCCGGGCGGTGACCAGGCCATGGTGGACCTCGTCGAAGGCCCAGCGCGGACCCAGGTTCCGCAGCAGCGTCTCGAGCAGGTCGGCATTGCCGGGCTCGCCGAGCCGGGCGTTGGAGAGGGCGTCCGCGGGCAGCACCACCACCCGCCCGCCGTGGTACCGGTAGACGGCCACCGCCGGTTCGCCCCCGGGGGCGGTGAACAGCACGGTCGCCGCCGGGCCGATCTCCGGCAGGGTACGCGGCGCCCAGACCCGCAGCGGCCGCCCGCGGCCGTCCTCGGCCGCCGCCTTGCCGGCCTCGGCGCCGGCCTCGTGCTGCGGGCCAGACCGTGCCTCCGACCGCGGGCCAGGCCGGGCCGCCGGCCGCAGCCGCCACTCGCGGCGGGTGAACGGCCACCACCTCCAGGGCGCCAGCGGCGCCTCGCCGGGCCGGCCCCACTGCCAGACGTCGAGCAGGCGCTCGGCGCCGCCCAGCTCGCCGGAGTAGGCGAGCACCAGGTCGCCGCCGCGGCCGAGGTGGGCGTCGATCGACTCCTCGAGGTCGCCTCCCGGCTGCCCCTGCCAGGGGAAGACGAGCGCCAGCACGCCAGGGCCAGGGCCGTGGGTCGGTTGCCTCTGCCTCCCACGGGGCAAGGGGCGTGGCGGCGGGGGCGGCGGGGGCGGCCCGTCCGCCTGGACCGGCTCCTCCTGCACCCAGCGAGCGAGCGGCTCGGAGATCAGCGTCACCCGCGCACCGCGCGCCTGCAGGTAACGGCGCGCCGCCAGCCAGCCGCCCGGCCCGCGCGAGATCGTGCTGCCGCGGCTGCCGCCGTGCCCGCCGAGCAGGGAGATCGACGCGGCCGCCGCCACGACGAACGCCGCGGCCACCGCCATCCACCAGCGCCGCCGGGCCGCCGCACCCGTCATGCCAGCGCCGCCTCCAGGCCCGCCGCGAGCTGCCGCACCTCCTCGGCGACCGGCGGCCGCGGGCCGTAGGTCAGGCGGTCGAGCTGGCGCACCAGCTCGCGCAGGTCCTCGCGGCGCGACCGGCGCAGCAGCTCGCGCCCGGTCCAGGTCGGCTGCGCCCGCGCCCCGGCGAGCGACCGCGCCAGCCACCACCAGGTGGCGTGCAGCGCCTCCGGCAGCCGCTCCTCCGCCAGCCGCCGCTCCAGCTCGAGCCGCCAGGCCGCGGCATCCCGCGGCTCGTCCTCGCCGGCCGGTCCGCCGCCGGCCGCGGCCTCGTCCGCCGCCGGCACCTCCGTGCCCATGCCCGTGCCCCTGCCGCGGGCGCGCCGCCGCCGCCGCCCCCACCAGGCCCGCGCCAGCAGCGCCGCCGCCACCGCCGCGAGGGCCGCCGCGATGCCGCCGAGCAGCCATCCCGGCAGCCCCAGCCTGCCGGTCGCGCGCTCGATCAACTTCGCCATCGCCGCGTAGAGGCTGACGGTCAGGTCGCGCAGGTAGGAGGCGTCGGGCGGCTCCGGGCGCCGGTCCACCTTGCTCGCGGCCAGCACCCGTGCGAGCAGCGCGCGATCGGCGATCGCGTCCCTGAAGACCACGACGTGCGCCGGGATCACCGCGGGGACCTCCCCGCCGCCGGCGCCGGGCCGAGCGGCGGCAGCGGCCCGGGCGGCAACGGCGAGGGCGGCGGCGCGCCGAGCGGCGGCAGCGGCGACGGCGGCGGCGGCTCCGGCCCGGCGCCGGTCATGCCGTCGATCGCCCGCCGCAGGTCGTCGCCCTCCCGCCGCGCCCGCAGATCGAAGAACAGCAGCGCGGTGGCGAAGCTCGAGTAGAGGTAGACCACCGAGACGATGAGCGAGGCCACGCAGCGCAGCGGCACCTGCAGCCAGAGGAAGCCCGGGAACCACCCCGGGAGGTCCTCGCCGCTCGCCGCCTTGCGAATGCCCACCAGGACCTGCACCAGCATCAGCGGCAGCTGCAGCACCGCGGTGGCCAGCAGCGAGATGACCGGCACCACCGCCAGGAGCGCCAGGATCTTGACCAGCGGGCTGGTGAGGAGGCGGCGCCGCGGGTTGTGATGGACCAGCTGGGCGCTGCGGCCGATCGCGGCGGTGCCGGTCACCCCCTCGTCGGCCATCGCCGGCACCGTCATGCGGAGCAGGGGCCAGACGTAGAGCGCCGGCAGGGCGCAGAAGAGCAGGGCCACTCCTTCCAGGAAGAACACCTCGAGCTGTGTCCAGAGCACCCGGGGCCGCACCACGAACCGCAGGGCGCGGCGGACGTCGACGGCGCGGCCGGCCACCGCGTCGACGGCGGCCACCGTCATGGCGGCATAGAGCACGGCGATCACCAGCATGTACGGCACCAGCGCCGCCATCATGCCGTAGAAGCGCGCCAGCGTCCCCCAGGGATCGGCGGCCGCCATCTTCTGGGAGGGCTGCCAGGCGATCTGCGCCGCCGCGACCAGCCCGGCCAGGACCGCCGCCGGGATCGCGACCGGCGGGCAGATCGCCCGCGCGTAGCGCCGCGTCCAGCGCACGGCGTCGTCCAGCAGCACCGTGAACGGCACCGGCGTGAAGGGCGGCGCCTCGGGCCTCGCCTCGGGCCTGGCCTCGGGCAGGGCCTCAGGAGGAACCGGCATCGGCCTCGTCTCCGGCGCGGCCGGGAGCCAGCGCCGCCCCGAAGAAGAGCAGCAGGAGGCCCAGCCCCAGGGCGGCCTTGAACGCCACCGGCACCGAGGGGTCGGGCGAGATCCGTGCTTCGACCGCCGCCAGCACGACGAACCACGGCAGGCAGCCGAGCAGCACCAGCAGCGAGTCGTGGCCCGCCCGGCGCATCGCCTCGGCGCGCGGCAGGTCGCCCGCCGCCACCAGGGCGCGGCCGAGCCCCAGGCCCGCCGCCGCCGCCACCATGATCAGGGTGAGCTCGAGCGGACCGTGCGCCGCGACGAAGCCCAGCAGCTCGGCGGCCATCGAGTAGCGCATGGCGATGCCGATCACGCCGCCCAGCAGCAGGCCGTTCAGCACCAGCATGTACAGCGGCACGACGCCGGCCAGCACGCCGCCGCCCCAGGCCGCCAGCGCCACGGAGAGGTTGTTGGTGGCGATGCCGGACGAGGCCACGGCCGGCGGCACGGTGGTGGTGAGGCTCTCGGTCCAGAGGCGCCCCTCGGCGAGCCCGGCGACGGCCCTGGGGCCGAGCAGCAGGTTGCCGAGACCCGGCTGGACGGCCGCGAGGACGAGGCCGAGCAGGCACGAGCCGCCGAAGACCGTGGCGGCGAGGCCCAGCAGGCCGAGCTGGCGCTGGAAGGCGCCGGGAAAGGCATGCACGACGAAGTACCGCAGGCCGCGCCCGGGAGCGCTCCGCCGGGTCAGGCGCCGGGTGCCGGCGAGGGCCAGCGCCGCCAGCTGGCGGGCGGCGCCGGTGCCGGGGAAGCGGTTGGCGGCCAGCGCGTGGTCGTGGAGGACCTGGCGGTAGGCGAAAGCCAGCTCCTCGACCTCGGCGTAGCTCGGCGCCGCGGGCTCGCGCCGCCGCCAGGGGCGGCGGCGGTGGCGGGCGCCGGTCTCCCGCATCTCCCGCGTCTCCCGCAGGGATGCGAGACGGCGGCCGAAGTCCTCCCAGAGCGGCCGGCGCAGGCGCAGGAAGCGGGCGTAGTCCATCACCTCTCCTCGGCAGCCAGGGCCTGCCGCAGCATCCCCACCGGACCCTCGAGCCCGCGCCGGCCGAGCCCGGCCAGCAGCTCCGGCGCGTCGCGCTCGACCCGCGCCAGCAGCCGCCCCGCCATCTCGTCGCGGCCGGCCGCATCGCGCAGTTGGCCGGCGCGGAGCAGGAAGCTCTCGACGATCGCCACCTCGCGCGCGCCCCATCCCGGCGGCACCCTGCCGAGGATCACCGCGGGCGCCCGCCCCTCGTGCACCACCAGCGTGCCGGCCAGGCGGTCGCCGAGGCGCCGCGCCAGCGGATCGACAGCCATCAGCGGCACGCCCGCGAGGTAGTCGACGTCGCGCACCAGGTTGCGGACCAGCAGCGCTCCCGCGCCGGCCTCCGCCCCGGCCGCGGTGACCGCCCGCAGCCGCGCCGCCATCTTGCCCAGGGTGCGCCCGCCGGTCGCGATCTCCATGCCGGCGAAGTAGCCCCACTCGACGAGGAACACGCCCGCCACGCCGATCGCCAGCCCCCAGGCGCCGCTCACCCAGAACGCCAGCACCGAGCAGAGCAGCAGCCAGAGCACGAGGAGCACGGCGACGGCGCAGCCGTCGATCACTCCGGCCAGGCAACGGCTGCCGACGCTCGCCACCGGCAGCTCGAGCCGGATGTTGTCCAGCGCGAGGATGCTCTCACGGTCGAAGTCCGCCACGGCGCCCCCATCTCACTGAGTCGACCCGCGACAGCCTACGTGCTGGCGCCGGACCCGTCAACGCGAGGGGGGGCTCGTGCGGGCTCGTGGCGCTCGTCTGTCCCCTGGGCGAGGGATAGGCCTCTCTGCCTCCCTATGGGCGAGGCGCCCGAAGTCCGCGGTCGGTCCCCTTTGGACCCCTCGCCCAAAGGGAGGCGGAGAGGCCCATCCCTCGCCCAAAGGACAGACGAGACCGCCCACTGCGATGTGGCGGGTGTCGCGCGGGGACGCGCTACGGCCGGCCTTCCGCTTCCCCGGTCATCGGCACGAAGCGGACGGGAATGACCTTCTCTTCTTTCACGCTGCCGTCGGGCTGCTTGGTGAGCACGATCAGGTCCTGATCGAAGCCGCCGATCGGCAGCACCATGCGGCCGCCCGGCTTGAGCTGGGCGATCAGCGGCGGCGGCACGGCGTGCGGGGCGGCGGTGAGCAGGATGCCGTCGAACGGCGCGGCCTCGGGCCAACCGCGGTAGCCGTCGGCGATTCGCACCTGGACGTTCTCGTACCCCAGCCGGGCGAGCGTCTCGCGTGCCCGCGCTCCCAGCTCCGGCAGGATCTCGACGCTGTAGACCCGGTCCGCGACCCGCGACAGCACCGCCGCCTGGTAGCCCGAGCCGGTGCCGATCTCGAGCACCCGCGACTGCGGCGGCAGGCCCAGCAGCGCGGTCATCAGGGCCACGATGTAGGGCTGCGAGATGGTCTGGCCGCCGCCGATGGGCAGCGGGTGGTCCTCGTAGGCCTGGCCGCGCTCGGCATCCGGCACGAAGAGGTGGCGGGGCACCTGCTCCATCGCCGCCAGCACCCGCGGCGACGTCACCCCGCGGGAGCGGATCTGCTGCTCCACCATGCGCTGGCGCAGCCGCCGCTCGCGTGGCGAATCGCCCGCGTGGCGGCCTTCCTTGGCGGTCGCGGCCATGGCTTCGGCGATCCCTCCAACGCTCGGCGCCGCGATGACTCCGGGCCCGGCACTCCCGGCGCTTCCGGTGCTCCCGGCGCTGCCGGCCCTTCCCGGGTCCCCACCGCACCGGACGACCCCCGCGCTGCCGAGGGCCCCCGCGACGGCGACGGTCGCCAGGGCGGCCAAGACGAGCCGCGCGGCAGGCGCGGTCCTGGTCCTCGGACGCGGCGGCAGCGGGGACCGCGGGGGCCGGGGTCCAGGACGTTCAATGGCCATCCTGCACCTGGCCGGTCATGGGAGAGAGCCGCACCGGGGCCACGGTTCGCTTCTCGATGCCCTGCGGAGTCTTGGTGATGACCAACAGGTCCTGGACGCCGCTGCCGACCGGCACCACCATCTTACCCCCCACGCGCAGCTGGTCGATGAGCGGCGCCGGGATTCGCGGCGCCGCGGCGGAGAGCAGGATGGCGTTGAACGGGGCCCGCTCCGGCAGACCCCGGTAACCGTCGCCGGCCCAGACCTCGACGTTGTGGTAACCCATCACTGACAGCGCCTTCCCGGCCTGGCTGGCGGCCACCGGGTCGATCTCGATCGAGTACACCTGGCGGGCGATGCGCGACAGCACGGCGGCGTGGTAGCCGGTGCCGGTGCCGACCTCGAGCACGGTGTCGCCGTGCTTCAGGTCGAGCAGCGAGGTCATCAGGGCCACCACGTAGGGCTGGTAGATCGTGCGGTTCGGCCCCACCTGCAGGGCGCGGTCGGCGTAGGCCTCGGGGCGCATCCGCTCGGGCAGGAACATGTGCCGCGGCACCTGGTCCATCGCCGCGAGCACCTCCGGCTGGCTGATGCCGCGCTGGCGCAGCTGCAGGTTGACCATGTCGCGCCGGAGGATGCGGTAGTAGTCCCTGCCGCCGATTCCCGGCATCCGCACCGCCCCGGGCGGCAGCGGCGGCCCCAGGGGCCGGGGCGGCAGGGGTCCCCCCGGCACCACGAAGCCTGGAGGCGGCGGCGGCACCTGCCGGGCGGCGGCGAACCCGTGCGCCTGCCGGCCGTGGGGCGGCGACGGCGCCTGGCGATGGACGGCTCCCATGTGGACCGTGCCGGTACCGTGGTACGGCCGTTGCGCGGCGGCGCGCGAGACCCCGTCGGCAACCGCCAGCGCCAGCGCCAGGCTCGCTACGAGGACGGCGATCGCCTTCATCGCACCGCCGCCTCGCCGAGCTCGCCGGCGTCGCCGCCCGGGCCGCCCAGGCCGCCCGTGCCGCCCGCGCCGCCTGGACCGATCGGCCCGGCCGCCGTGGCCGCCGCGCGCCGGTAGACCACCTGTCCATCCACCAGCGTCAGGTCCACTGCCGCCTTCGGGATCTCCGCCGCCGGCACCGTCATCGGGTCGGCCGCGAACACGACCAGGTCGGCGCGCTTGCCGACCTCGAGCGATCCCACCTCGCGCTCCAGGAACAGCGACCAGGCGGCGTCGAGAGTGAAGCCGCGCAGCGCCTCCTCGCGGCTCAGGCGCTCGCCCGGCAGCCAGCCGCCCGGCGGCTGGCCGGCGAGGTCCTGCCGGGTAACCGCCGCGTAGAGACCCAGGCGGGGATCGGCCGACTCGACCGGGAAGTCGCTCCCCAGCGCGAGGCGGCCGCCGGCGGCCAGCACCTTCCGCCAGGCGTAGGCGCCCGCGAGGCGCGCCTCGCCGAGGCGGTCCCGCGCCCAGGGCATGTCGGAGGTGGCGTGGGTCGGCTGCATCGAGGCGACGATCCCGAGCTGCGCCAGGCGCACGATGTCCCGCTGCCGCAGCACCTGCGCGTGCTCGAGCCGGAAGCGCAGCTCCGGGCGCGGCCCGCCGAGCGCCCGCTCCATGGCGTCGAGCGCCACCAGGCCGCCGCGGTCGCCGATGGCGTGGATCGCAACCTGGAAGCCATGGGCCGCCGCCTGCCGAGCCACCGCCTCCATGTGGGCGCCGGTCGAGACCAGCAGGCCGAGGTTGCCCGGATCGTCGCTGTACGGCTCGACCAGCGCGGCGCCGCGGCTGCCGAGCGCGCCGTCGGCATACATCTTGACCCCGCGCACGGTGATCCGGGCCGCGGGATCGATCTCGGGCCCACGCGCGAACCAGCGCGCCAGCAGCGCGTCGTCGTCGGCGACGAACAGCGCCGCGCGCAGCGGCAGGCGGCCGCCGCGGCGCAGGGCGCCGTAGGCCTCGTAGTCCGGCTCGCCGATGCCCATGTCGGTCACCGTGGTCAAGCCGAACGCCACGCAGTGGCGGGCCGCGGCGGCGAGCTGGCGCTCGCGGTCGGCGGGGGTCGGATCGGGCAGCCGCGCCAGGCCCATGGCGCGGTCGATCAGCACACCGGTGGGCTGCCCCGAAGCGTCGCGCAGCAACCGCCCGCCCTGCGGGTCGCGGGTGGCCGCGTCGATGCCGAGGGCGGCCATGGCGCGGGCGTTGAGCAATGCCGCGTGGCCGTCGACGCGGGTGAGCCACACCGGCCGATCTGGCACCGCCCGCGACAGCGCCAGGTGGTCCGGGAAGCGCTTGTCCGGCCAGAGGTTCTGGTCCCAGCCGCGGCCGAGGAGCCAGCTTCCCGGCGGCTGCTCCCCGCCGCGGCGGCCGGCCGCGGCGGCGGCGCGGACCCGCCGCACCACCTCGTCGTAGCTCGCCGCGCCGCGCAGATCGACCTGGTCGAGCGCCGCCCCGAGCCCCCTGAGATGCGAATGGGCGTCGATCAGCCCCGGCGTGACGGCGCGTCCGGCGAGATCGATCGTCCGGGTCGCCCGGCCGCGCAACGCGACGGCGCCGGCGTCGTCGCCGAGATAGACGATGCGGCCGCCGCGGACCGCGAGACTGCCCGAGACCCGTCCGGGGCGTGCCACCGGGTAGAACACGCCATGCACCAGGATGAGGTCGGCGCTGTCCTCCGAAGGGGATGGACGAACCGCTGCGAGCAGGACCCCGGCCAAGGCGAACCCGAGGGAAAGCTTTGAAATCATTCCATTTGACCTCGGTCGAGCTCGCCCATTCTGCCAGCCCCAGGCTGCAAAGTCCAAGCCATTGGCGGGCCTGTCCCGGGTAAGTTTTTTCTGTTTCCCATCTGCCCCCTCCTGGCCCCGCCTCGCGGCCTTGCCTCCTGCACGTCCGGTCCGAGTTACACTGCCGCCCATGTCGCGCGCCGAGCTGGCTTCCCTCGACGAGATGACGGCTCGCCTCGAGCGGGCGCTCGCCGCCTCGACGGCGGACAGCACCGAGATCGTCTGGATCGAGACGCGGCGGACGCAGGTGGCCGCGGGGCGCGGGCGGCGCGACGCGGGCCGCGCCGCCGGTCCCGGCGGGCGTGCGCCGTGCGAGCGCAACCTGCTCGTCCGCGTCCGGCAGAGCGGCCGCACCGGCCTGCACCGCACCGGCGGCGTCGAGCCGTCCGAGCTCGAGAACGCGGTGCGCGACGCCCTGGCGCAGGCACGGCTCGCCCCGGTCACTCCCGCCGAGGCGCTGGCCGGCGCCGGCGAACGGCGTGGCGCCGCGGCATTGGCGGCGACGGCGGCAGCGGCAGCGGCGAGCGGCCCGCAGGGCGCCGGCGCGACGGCCGCGACGGCCGCTGCGGCCGGCCAGGGCGGCTCCGGCCCCGGTCCCGGCCGCGGCGACGCGATCTACGATCCGGAGCTCGCCGAGCTCGACGCGGTGCGGGCGCGGGCGCTGCTCGAAGGCGCCGCCGAGCGCGGCGAGCTGCTGCGGCTCGCCTGGCTCGAGGGCCGCGTGACGGTGGCCAACAGCGCCGGCCTGCGCCAGGCGGCGCGGGTCACGGCCGCCAGCTTCGAGGCCAGCTGCGGCCGCGGTCCCGGCGCCGGCAGAGCCACCGGCGCGGCGCGCCGCCTCGACGCCCTCTACTTCCACGACACCCTCGACCGCGCCCGCGCCCGGCACGCCGCCGCCCCTGCCGGCGCCGGCGGCAACGGCGGCGACAACCCCGCCGCGGCGGGGAGCGGCGCCGGCGGACCGAGCGACGCGAGCGGCCCGAATGGCCCGAGCGAAGCGAGCGAACCGAGCGGCGACAGCGGCCCGGGCCGAGAGGGGGACGGGGGCGCGGCGGAGGCGGGGGCGGCGGCAGCGCTGCTCGCGGGCCTGCCCATGGTCCTCTCCGAGCAGAGCGTGGCCGCGCTCATCGCGCTGCTCAATCGCCATGCCCTCTCGGCCGCGGCGCAACGCGACCCCGGCTGCCGGCTCCGCGGCAAGCTCGGCGAATCCGTGCTGGCCTCCTGCCTGAGCCTGCGCGACGACGGCACCGACCCGCGCGCGCTGCCGTTCCCGTTCGACCTCGCCGGCTGGCCGAAGCGCCAGGTGGACCTCGTCGTCGCCGGCGTCTTCGCCACGCCGGCGGTCGACGCCCGCCTCGCCGCGGAGATCGGGCGCCCGCCCACCCCGCACGGCATGGCGCCCGACGAGTCGATCGCCGCCAATCTCCTCCTGCTGCCTGGCGACCGGGAGCCGCTGCCGGAAGCCGAGCTGCTGCGGCAGGCCGACGACGGCATCTGGATCGGCGCGCTCGACGGCCTCGAGTGCTTCGACCCCGGCCGCCTGCGCTTCCGCGCCCGCGCCCGCGGCGTCCGCCGCATCGCCGGCGGCGCCCTCGGGCCGCCCCTCCCCGATTTCCCCTGGGAAGACGACCTGCAGGCGGCCCTCTCGCGAGCCGCCGCCCTCGGCGACCGGCCGGCGACGATCGCCACCGGCGACATGCTCTTCGGCGCCACCGCCGCGCCGCTGCTCGCCCTGCGCGCCGCCGAGCGGTAGGGGGCGTGGGTCAGCGCGCTACGGCAGGCGGCGGCCTGAAGGTGGTAGAGTGCTTTCCAGCATCTTCGGATTCGTTCGCCTTGGCGCCTTGGCTTTCTGGTCACGCCGGAGGGTAGGTCAGGAGAAAGCCATGCGCTTCACTCGATCCGCGCTGTACGTCTCCTTGTTCCTCGGCGTCCTGTCACCCGCGGCGGGCGAGGCCGCCGACCTGGCTCCGCGCGCCCTGGCGCCACCGGCCGCTCCGGCGGACGTCCTCTTCCCCTGCGAGCCGGATGCGATCACCCTCTGCCTGAATCACGGGCGCTTCGAGGTGCAGGCCAACTTCACGGCCAACGGCCATGCCGGGGACGCTCATGTCGTCGCGCTGACGGATGACACGGGATACCTCTGGTTCTTCAGCTCCGACAACGTCGAGATCGTGGTCAAGGTGCTCGACGGTTGCGGCCTCAACGGAGCCTACTGGGTGTTCGCCGGCGGCCTGACCGACGTGGACGTGTGCCTGCGGGTCACCGATTCTCAGACCGGCGGGTTCACCCTCTACTGCAATCCGCCCAAGACGCCCTTCCGGCCCATCCAGGACACCTCGGCCTTCCCGGCCTGTCCCTGAGGCAAGCAGCAGCCGCCGGTGGCCGCGTGCGGAGCACGGCGCTGTCGACGTCGATGCGTATGTTGACGTTGCCGTTGACGGAGCCGGCCGCTAGTAGCTACTCAGACCAACCGCCGGCGCAGCAGCACCAGCGTCTGGTCGTCGCCCTGCGGCAGGCCGGCGGAGAAGCTGCCGGTCGCGGCCTGGATGGCTTCGAGGATCTCGGCCAGCGGGCGGTGGGCGTGCTCGCGCAGCAGCGCCAGCAGCCGCGCCGTGCCGAACTCCTCGTCCGCCGGCGACTCGGCCTCGGTGATGCCGTCGCTGTAGATGCAGAGCAGGTCGCCGGGCTCGAGGGTGACGGCGCGGGACTGGAAACGGCTGCCGGACAGCACCCCGATCGGCAGGCCGGAGGCGCCCAGCTCTTCGACCTTCAGCTCGGCGGCGGCGGCGCCGGCACCCGGCGCGGCGGCGGCAGCACCCTCCGGGGCGGCGCCGGCATTCCCTGGGCGATGCAGCAGGATCCCCGGGTTGTGGCCGGCGTTCAGGTAGGTGAGGCTGCCGCTCGCCGGCTCGAGCTCGGCCAGCAGCAGGGTGATGAACTTGTTGCTGGTGCTCGACTCGAAGACGTGGCGGTTCAGCATCTCGAGCAGCGCCGGCCCGATGCCCACCTGGTCGAGCAGCAGGTGCAGCGCCGAGTGCAGCGTCGACACCATCAACGCGGCCGGCATGCCCTTGCCCGAGACGTCGCCCACCACCAGCCCGACCCGCCCGTCCTGGCGCAGGAAGAGATCGTAGTAGTCGCCGCCGATCTGGCGCGCCGGGCGGTTCCAGCCCAGCAGCTCGTAGCCGGGCACCTCCGGCGCGCCGCGCGGCAGGATGCGGCGCTGGATGTCGGCGGCGAGCTGCATCTCGCGCTCCAGCCGCTCCTTCTCGAGCGCCTGCAGGTGGAGGCGCGCGTTCTCGAGCGCGATCGCCGCCTGGTTGGCGAACAGCCCCAGCGTCCTGCGGTCGGACGGCGGGAACGGGCCGACGCCGCGGCGGCTCTCCTTGTCCCCCACCGCCAGCAGCCCGCGCGGGCTGCCGTCGATGTCGATCGGCACCCCCAGCAGGTAGCGCGCCCCCGGCAGCAGCTCGCTCGGCGGCGCCGCGCTCTCGCCGGCCAGGAAGGCGCGCAGCCGGGCGCTCGGCGGGGGCTCGCCGGCCTCCGAGGCCTCGCCGGTCTCCGGCGTCTCCTCGCTCCCGCTTTCCGCGCCGCCGCCGTCGAACCAGGGCGCGGCGTCGCCGCCGAACGTCCGCTGCAGCCGGTAGCGGCTGCCTTCCAGGATGTAGAGCGCGCCGCGCCGCGCGTCGAGCAGCGACACGGCGCGCAGCAGGATCTCCTCCGAGAGCTTCTCCAGGTCGAGAGTGGCGGCCACCGCCAGGCCGACGTCGTAGAGCGACTCGAGCTCCACCACGCGGTAGTTGACCTGGAACTGCTGGTCCTTGATCTCCTGGCGCAGGCGCAGGATCTTGAGCGACGAGAGGAGCAGCAACGGCAGCGGGCCGTGCTCGATCCCGAGACCGCCCGCGGCGCCCTCCGCGACGGCCGGCGGGCGCGGCGAGAACAGCAGGCAGCCGCCGGGGAACGTCACCGCCCCCAGATCCGCGCCTTCCAGCGCGGCAGCCGACGCCGACGCCGCCGCGGCCTCCAGGGAGGGCGGCAGGCCCTCGTCCCCGCCGGCCATCCCCGGCATTCCCTGCGGCCAGGCCATTCCCTGCGGCAAGGCCAGCCCTCGCGCCCCGGCAAGGCCGGCGGCCGGCGAGGCCAGCTCGAGCTCGAGCCGGCCCTCCCGCTCGAGGTACACCGCGGCATGGGCGGCGCAGTTCGCGACGCGCCAGTGGTCCAGCAGCCGCTCGAGCAGGGCGCGGTCGGCCGACTCGTCCTGGCTCAGCGCCAGCAGCTCCAGCCAGGCTTCCGGCGGCAGCGAGACGGCGCCTGCGCCAGCGCTCATCACCTCAGCCTCGATGCTGGGCGAGCTCGGCAACGGCGCGCTCCTCGGTCTCGAAGATCGGCGCGTACTGCGCCAGGCCCATGATGTGGAACGTCTTGTCGATGGTCGGGGTCAAGCAGCAGAAGCCCAGCTTGCCTTCGATCTCGATCATCTTCTCGATGATCTCGATCAGGATCGAGATGCCGATGGAGTTGACGATCTTGGTGCCCGCGAGGTTCAGCAGCAGCACCTTGAATCCCTCGTCGAGCAGCTTGTAGGCGGCGCGGGCGATCTCCTCCCCGCCCTGGTTGTTGATGTACCCCTCGGTGTAGATCACCGCCAGGCCGTCGCGGCGGTCGACGGTCAGGTTCAGGCTATCGGTCATCGACGTCCCCGCTTTCATCGCAGCTTGCTCATGACGACGATCGTGCCCTCGGCCCCGGAGCGAATCTCCACCTCATCCATCAGGCCGCGGATGATCTTGAGGCCCCAGCCACGCTTCCTGCGCGCCTTGAGCTTATCCTCGATCCTCGGTTCAGCCATCAGCTGCGGCTCGAATCCCACGCCGGTGTCGCGCACCGTGATACGCAGCTTCTCCGGGTCCTTCTCCCCGAGCACCTCGAAGGTGACGTAGACCTCGCGCTCGCTCGAATGGCTGTGCTCGAGCGCGTTGATGCAGGCCTCGACGACCGCCATCCGCACCTCGTCGATTCTATCCGGGCTCATCTTCATCGACTCGGCCACGGCGGTCGCAGTCCTGCTGGCCTCGATCTCGATCTCGGGCACCATCGGCAGAGCCAGCGTGACTTCTCTCAGCACAGCGTCACCAGCCATGTCGGTGCGGTCGCGGGGGAGGGACAGGGACGTCGCTCAGAACGTCAGGTAGAGCTGCAGGGCGTAGATCACCACCGGGTGCACCAGGCCATGCGCGAGCAACCAGCCGAAGCTGGCCAGGGTTGCCGCGGACAGTAGCACTTTCACGGGCACCTGCGGGACGGCGATGTACCTGCGGACCAGATCGGGCATTCGAGTTCTCCTCATCCTCACCCCGCTGTCACCGCAAGGTCGCTGCCAGGTGATAGGGTCCGCGTGCCTCCGCCTGTAAACATCGACGAATCAATGGGATGGGGGCAGGGCCGGAGACTTGGCCCGACGCGGCGCTCCGACGGCATGGGGCAGAATGTCCCGGGCGGCGAGGCCCTTCGGCGCTCCGGGGAGGGCCGGCGGCGTTTTCGCCCCTGCGGACCATCGTCTTGAGGCAAATTGCCCCATGGGAGACAGAAAGTCGCAGCCCTCGTTGCAGTTCTCGTCGCGGCCTTGCGTACCTGGCCGTCTTCGCGCCTGCCGCTTCGTCCGCGAGGGATGCACCAGCTAGAACCCCTTGCGTTGCAGCGTCTTGCGATCGACGCCCAGGATCCTCGCGGCCTCGCTCTTGTTGCCGCCGGCAAGCTTGAGGACGCGGCCGATGTGCCGCCGCTCCAGCGCGGCCAGGTCGAGAGGCTCCGGCGACTGCGGCGCTGGCGTGCCGAGGAGCGAGCGCACCAGCTCGGCGTCGATCTCGCGGTCGGCCAGCGAGACCGCTCCCTCGACCAGGTGCTGCAGCTCGCGGACGTTGCCCGGGAAGTCGTGGGCGAGGAGCAGCGCCAGCGCCTCCGAGCGGAACTGCGGCACCGGGATCCCCTCGCGGCGGCAGAACTCCTCGACGAAGGTGCGCACCAGGTGGGGGATGTCCTCGCGCCGCTCGCGCAGCGGCGGCAGCTCCACCTCGACCCCTTTCAGCCGGTAGTAGAGGTCCTCGCGGAAGCGCCCGGCGGCGACCAGCGCCTCGATGTCCTGGTGCGTGGCGGCGACCAGGCGCACGTCGACCGGGATCGGGCGCCGGCCGCCCACGCGCACCACCTCCCGCTCCTGCAAGGCGCGCAGCAGCTTGACCTGCAGCGAGACCGGCATGTCGCCGATCTCGTCCAGCATCAGGGTGCCGTGGTCGGCCAGCTCGAACTTGCCCGGGCGCGCCTGCACCCCGGTCGCGACCCCGCCCTCGATGCCGAACAGCTCGCTCTCGAGCAGCGAGTCGGGGAGCGCCGCACAGTTGACGGCGATCAGCGAGCCCTCGCGGCCCGACCGCAGGTGCAGGAGCTTGGCGATCAGCTCCTTGCCGGTGCCGCTCTCGCCGCGCACCAGGACGTTGACGCCGCGCGGCGCCACCCGTTCGACGATCTCCAGCACCCGCCGCATCGGCGGTGCATAGGCAATGACGCGGCGGCCCGCCACCTCGTCGGCCAGCCGCCCCTTGAGCGCCTTGTTCTCCTCCTCGAGGCGTTCGCGCTGGGTCTCGAGGCGCTCCACCTGGCGGGCGGCGTCCAGCGCCACACCGGCCAGGGCCGCCACCGACTCGAGGAAGCGGCGGTCGTCGACGGTGAACGAAGCGTCGGTGTCGCCGCGCACCTCCTTGTCGAGCACCGCCAGGTAGCCGAGGTAGACGCCGCGGTAGGCCAGCGGCGTCGCCAGCAGGTGCTGGTACTGCCGCCCCGCCAGGTCCCCCCCGGCGCGCGCCAGCTGGCGCCCCTCCCCCAGCAGCTCCCGCCACAGCGGCGCGGCCAGCAGCGCCTCGCCGTCCGGCTCCCGCTCCGTCCAGCCGACCACCGCCACCCCCCGCGCCCCCCCGTAAGCATCGCGCGTCACCGCCACCGCCGCCGCCGGATCGAGCACCGCGCAGACCCTGCCCAGCAGCTCCTCGACCAGCTCCTGCTCCGCACGCTGAGCATGCAGCGCCAGCGCCAGGTCGTACAGCGTCTCCAGCTGCAAGATCCGCCGCTTCTCGGCCAGGCTGGCATCGGTACGCATCGTCAAGAGAGTGTAACCCCGCCGCCCCTGTCCTGCTTCCAGCCTCCTTCCCGCCTCCTGGAGAGGGAGGACTTCGGGACCCAAACCCCACGCTCAGCGTTAAATTCAACAGCTGCTAAGGGGAGTCTTCAATGGGCCACAAGAAGCTGTTTCTGCTGATCCTGCTTGCAACGCCCGGAGTTGCTCAGGTGGTACCGCATGGCTGCTCCGCTCTTGCCGCGGAGTGGGGGACCAGAGACCTGTGGATTGTCGTGGACGGCCAATCACCTCGCCGTGTGCTTTCGACGGAGCGGCCCGTCTCTGCAGCTTCGTTGTCTTCTGATGTTCATCACATCGCCTTCAGTGTGTACCCGCCCTCGTCCGACTCCGCCGTAGAAGCTGTCATTGCAGAGGTTAGTGGCCGTATCCTCGGCCGCTTCAAGATCGATCAAGGATACACCAAGGGAGGTAACAGAGACATCGATCAAATCGAATGGCGTGGACCGCGGACTCTCGTCACGCTGGGGAGCGCCGGGCCTCACGGTGGCTACTTCGATGTCTGGGACCTCTCACCGGGTTACTCCGGAGCGAAGAGGGTCCGAAGAGCACTGATCTTGGGCGGTCGCTGTGCGGTGTCGCCTTCCACGCAATACGTCGCCTGTAGCGACGGGAACACGATCATGATTTTCGATACTTTGAGCCCCGCGGACGAGGACGGCGTGGTGGACGAACAACACTTTTTCGTGACGCCGCGCGAAGGCGAACCCGATGAGACTCTCAACACAAATCTGGCATGGAACGGCACGAGGACCGCATTGTACGCCGCAAGATCCGTGAGGGGGAACCGACTCCTGACCACGATCGAGAAGAACTCCGCCGCCCCCGAGGGCTGGAGCGTCACCGATCGAGACCTGGTTGGCATCGATTCGCCGGTGGACAGCGTCGAGTTCGACGCCCATGGAGCATTGCTACTCGGTGCGGGCGGCAAGACCTACCGCGTCGATGAAGCGACAGGCGGCTCGCGTGCAGCCGCGGTAGCCCATGTCATATCCACCGCCGCGATACGCCAGCCTGGACTGCTTCCGGCCGCCCGCATGGAGGTGGCTTCCGATCATGGAAAGCTCAGGCTGAAGGTCCTCGATACCTACTGCCCGAGAGGCGCGACTCAGCGGTAGGCTTCACGCGTCGTGAATGTCGAGTTCGACGCGCATGACTTGCCGATGTGGAGGTCGCCGCATGGTCCGGCATGGCGTTTTCCTGATGAGTCTGCTTTCGGTGCCTGGAATCGCGCAGGCGCTGCCGCACGGCTGCTTGGCTCTTGCCGCGGAGCGGGGGGAAAAGACCTGTGGATCGTCGAGGCCGGCCAGGCGCCTCGCCGCGTGTTGTCGATGGAGCGGCCCATCGACGCGGGCTCGTGGTCTCCGGATGGTCGCCATGTCGCGTACAACGCGACCGCGGGGCCGACGCATGCGTTCCCGCAGGAGGTCGTCATCGCCGAGGCCAGCGGTCGGATTCTCGTGCGTTTCAAGGTCGACAAGGGATACTCGGAGGGTGGTCTCAGGCTGATCGACGGAGTCGAATGGCATGGCCCACGGACTCTCGTGACGGCAAGCTCCGGTTGAACGTCCTGGATACTCATTGCCCGAGTCCCGCGGCTCAGTAGCAGCGCTTCGAGCTCTCGCAGGAAGGTCGCTCCCGCGCCGGCCCGGCGGGACCTGTGGGACCTGCCGCTGCCTCGCGGCGGCTACCTGGCGGCGCGGCGGAGCGGGGGTGCAGCGCCCGCGCCCGCATCCGCGGCGGTGCCGGGACCGGCGGCGCGCGCGGCCCGCCGGCGGCCCCGCGGAGTCGCGCCGATCTCCGCCGTGCCCGCATCCGCCGCGGGCCGCTCCGGCAGCACCCGGGTGAGATACCCGCCGGTGAAGCTCTGCGGCGCCGCGGCGACCTGCTCGGGGGTGCCGATTGCCAGCAGCTCGCCGCCCCGGGCGCCGCCCTCGGGGCCGAGGTCGATCACCCAGTCGGCGGTCTTGATCACGTCGAGGTTGTGCTCGATGACGATCACCGTGTTGCCCAGGTCGACCAGGCGGTGGAGGAGCGCGAGGAGCTTGCCGACGTCGTCGAAATGCAGCCCGGTGGTGGGCTCGTCGAGCAGGTAGAGCGTGCGCCCGGTCGAGCGCTTGCACAGCTCGCGCGCCAGCTTGACCCGCTGCGCCTCGCCGCCCGAGAGGGTGGTCGCCGACTGCCCCAGCCGGATGTAGCCGAGCCCCACCTCGCAGAGGGTGGCGAGGATGCGCTCGATGGCCGGGATGTTGCGGAACAGCTCGTGCGCCTGCTCGACCGGCAGGTCGAGGATCTCGGCGATGTTCAGCCCCTTGTAGCGCACCGCCAGGGTCTCGCGGTCGTAGCGCTTGCCGCCGCAGACCTCGCAGGTGACGTAGATGTCGGGCAGGAAGTGCATCTCGATCTTGATCTGGCCGTCGCCCTTGCACGCCTCGCAGCGCCCGCCCGCCACGTTGAAGCTGAAGCGCCCCGGCTGGTAGCCGCGCATGCGCGCCTCCGGGGTCATCGCCATCAGGTTGCGGATGGGATTGAAGACGTTGGTGTAGGTCGCCGGGTTCGAGCGCGGCGTGCGGCCGATCGGGCTCTGATCGATGGCGATCACCTTGTCGAGCTGCTCGAGGCCGAGGATGCGGTCGTGCTCGCCGGGCCGGTCGCCGGCGCGGTAGAAGTGCCGCGCCAGCGCCTTGTAGAGGATGTCGTTGACCAGCGTGCTCTTGCCCGAGCCGGAGACGCCGGTCACCACCGTCAGCACCCCGAGCGGGAACCCGACGGTCAGGTCCTTGAGGTTGTTCTGCCGCGCCCCCTCGATGACCAGCGGCTTGCCGCGGCCCCGGCGGCGCACCGCCGGCACCTCGACCTGCAGCTCGCGCCGCAAGTACTTGCCGGTGAGCGACGCGGGATCGGCCATCACCGCCGCCGCGGTCCCCTGCGCCACCAGCTCGCCGCCGTGCACGCCGGCGCCCGGGCCGAGATCGATCACCCAGTCGGCGGCGCGGATGGTCTCTTCGTCGTGCTCGACGACCAGCACCGAGTTGCCGAGGTCGCGCATGCCCTTGAGGGTGGCGAGCAGCCGGGCGTTGTCGCGCTGGTGCAGCCCGATCGAGGGCTCGTCGAGCACGTAGAGCACGCCCATCAGCTTGCTGCCGATCTGGGTGGCCAGGCGGATGCGCTGGCTCTCGCCCCCCGACAGGGTGGCCGAGGAGCGGTCGAGGGTGAGGTAGCCGACCCCCACGTCGTCGAGGAACCCGAGTCGGTCGCCGATCTCCTGCACCACTTTGTCGGCGATCGCCCGCTCGCGCCGGTCCAGCGCCAGGGCGGCCATCCAGGCCCGCAGCGCCTCGACCGAGAGGCGCGACAGCTGGTCGATCGAGTAGCCGGCCAGCTTGACCGCCAGCGCCTCGGGGCGCAGCCGGCGCCCGCCGCAGGCCGGGCAGACCCGCACCGACATGTACTTCTCGATCTCGGTGCGGATGGCGATCGACTCGGACTCCTTGTAGCGCCGGTCGAGCATCGGCACGACGCCCTCGAACGACCCGGTCCACTTGTAGCTCGACTTCTTGCCGTCCAGCTTGAAGGTGATCTCGCGGTCGCCGCTGCCGTAGAGGATGACCTCGCGCGCCGCCGCCGGCAGGCGCCGCCAGGGCGTGGTCAGGGCGAAGCCCATCGACTTGGCGAGCGTCGCCACCATCTTCATCCGCCACGACTTGGAGCCCTCGGGCCAGGGAGCGATGGCGCCGGCGTCGATCGACCGCTCGGGATCGGGGACGATCTTCTCCGGGTCGACGCCCATCAGCGTGCCGAGGCCGGAGCAGGTCGGGCAGGCGCCGTAGGGGCTGTTGAACGAGAACAGCCGCGGGGTGATCTCGGTCAACCCGGTGCCGCACTCGGCGCAGGAGTAGTTCTGGGAGAGCGTCTCCTCGACGGCGCCCTCGGGCGCGAGCACGACCAGGCCGCCGGCCACCTTGAGCGCGGTCTCGATCGAGTCGGCGAGGCGCTTCTCGATGCCCGGCTTGATCACCAAGCGGTCGACGACGATGTCGATGCTGTGCTTCTTCTGCTTGTCCAGGTTCGGCAGCTCGCCCGAGAGCTCGGTCAGCACGCCGTCGACGCGGGCGCGCTGGAAGCCCTCGCGGGACATCTGGGCGAGCTGCTTGCGGTACTCGCCCTTCTTGCCGCGCACGTAGGGGGCGTAGAGCACCAGGCGGCTGCCGGGCGGCAGCTCCATCGCCCGGTCCACCATCTGCTGCACGGTCTGCGGGCGGATGCGCTGGCCGCAGCTCGGGCAGTGGGGCAACCCGATGCTGGCGTAGAGCAGCCGCATGTAGTCGTGGATCTCGGTGACCGTCCCGACCGTCGAGCGCGGGTTCTTCGACACCGACTTCTGCTCGATCGAGATGGCCGGCGACAGCCCCTCGATCGAGTCCACGTCGGGCTTCTCCATCTGCTGCAGGAACTGCCGGGCATACGACGACAGCGACTCGACGTAGCGCCGCTGCCCCTCGGCGAACAGCGTGTCGAAGGCCAGCGAGGACTTCCCGGACCCCGAGACTCCGGTGATGACCACCAAGCGGTTCCTGGGGATCTCCAGGTTGATGTTCTTGAGGTTGTGCTCGCGTGCGCCGCGGACGGAGATGAAGTCCATGAAGTCGCTCACTCTACCAGAGCCGATCCGTTCTCCCGGGCAGCCGGGGCAGCCCGGGGAAGCAGGCAGCGGGGAATAGGAGACGCCGGGCATCGCGGCGTTCGACCAGGCCACGGGGTCGCCGCGGATGCAGCGGCAACGAGAACCAGCGCGGAGCGCCGAATCTTCCCCCCGGCGCCGCCACTGGTCCCAGCCGGGGGATATGCTCTGCCAGCATGCTAGAGTCGCCGAGACTCACGAAGGGAGAAGCGGCATGAAGGCGACGCGGACGATGCGGATCACGAGCACGACGACGACCACGACGAGGACAACGACGAGGATGATGAAGGCGAAGGACGCCCGGTACGCGACGAGGGCGACGAGGACGAGGAGGGCGACGAGGGCGACGAAGGCGAGGAGCCGAAGCCGCGGCAGCAGGCCGGCAACCTGCTGGCGCGTCCTGCCGTGCCTCGGCCTCCTGCTCTGCCTCGGCGCCGCGCCAGCGGTGGCGGCGGCGGCGGGGACGGGGGGCGGGCAGGGCACGCCGGGCGCGCCGGCCGTGGCCCAGACCCTCAGCCAGCGGTTGGGCCTGCAGTCCATGGTCGCGCAGGCGGCCCCTGACTGCACCGGCGTCACCGGCGCCATCGTCGTCGACGACGGCGCCTTCGAGAACGCGGTCTCCGCCCCGGTCGCCAACGGCCTTCAGGTCATGCGCTTCGATCTACCCGCCAACGCCGCCGGCGTGCAGCAGGTCTGCGTCGCCCTCACGCGGCTGGCCGCCTCCTCCACCGCGGACCTGCCCTTCGCCGTCGTCTTCTACGCCGCGGACGGTCCCTCCGGCACTCCCGGCACGCCGCTCGCCAGCGTCCCCGCGACGGCAACCGCCGTGCCGGTCTCCGCGAACGGCTCCGTGAGCACCCAGTTCTATGCCGTGGCCATCGGCTCTGCCCTCACCCTGCCGGCCGCCCGCACAATCTACGTCGGCGCGCAGTTCGACGGCTCGCAGGGCTTCTTCGTCGGCGTCGACGAAAGCGCGACCACCCAGGTCCAGACCGCCTACGTCAGCACCGACGGCGGCAGCACCTGGACCAACGCGGCCAGCCCCCAGGTCGATCCCCACTTCCACGCCTTCGGCATCCGCGTCGACCCCATCCTCTCCCAGACCAACTGCGTGCCCACCACCACCGCGATGTGCCTGCAAGGCAGCCGCTTCCAGGTCGCCGCGACCTTCCAGGCGCCAAGCGCCGCCCAGGGCCAGGCCCAGACCGTGCAGCTGACCGACGACTCCGGCTATCTCTGGTTCTTCGCCGCGCCCAACATCGAGGCCATCGTCAAGGTCCTGAACGGCTGCGCTCTCAACCAGCACTTCTGGGTCTTCGCCGGAGGCCTCACCAACGTTGAGACCATGATCACCGTCACCGACACCCAGACCGGCAAGATGAAGACCTACACCAACCCGCAGAACAAGGCCTTCCAGCCCATTCAGGACACCAGCGCGCTGCCGTGCCCGTGAGGCCGCGCCACCGGGCGACCAGAGCGGGCCCGTGTTCTGCTGAGCAGCGAGACGTTTACGCGGTGTCCTACGGTAGTCTTCCAGGTACTTTTATGATAGCCTTCGAGTAAATCTTGAATTGAGGGCGTCGCGCGATGGGCCATGCATTCGTGTCGCATTCCAGCCGGGACGATGCGTTCGTCGCGCAGCTGCGTGCGGAGCTGGAGCTACGAGGGCTCGATGTGTGGGCGGATTCGCGGCGGCTTCGCGGGGGAGATTCGCTCGAGCCCGCGGTCCGCCAGGCAATTGAGGAGGCTGTACACTTTGTTGCGGTCCTGTCCCCACATGCCGTGAACTCACCATGGGTGGCGAAAGAGATCCGCTGCGCTCAGGAGGAGCAGCTGCGAAGACCGGCCTTGCGCCTGATCCCGCTCCTGCTTGACGGCATCGAGCCCGGGGCGCTGGCGCTCTGGTTTGGCGAGGAACCGATGGCAGTGCGAGTTAAGATCGGTCCCGACGGGTTGCAGGCAGCGCTTCCGGAAGTCCTGGCCGCGCTCGACCTGCGCCTGCCAACCGATCCCGAGCCGGTGGGGGCAAGAGCAGCGTCGCCCCTGGCCGATCTGGTGCTCCTGCTCTCCGATCCGAGGCTTGCGGGCTCGCCCGCCGCTCGCCGCGCCGGTGCGACCGTTACCTTGACCTACCGACCGGCGGACGGGTCGCCGGCTGTGCAGGGCCGCCGACGGTACGACTTCACCGCGCCCCTGGGCACGGCCGACCAGGAGGAAATCACCTGGTATCTAGAGAGCTATCCTCGCTGGCCCAGCGGCGTCTTCCGCGAGCGGGCGGCGCGGCTCGAGGCTCAGCTCCCCGTCTGGGGGTCGCAGCTGTACGAAGCGTCCCTCGCCAACCCCGCGGCCCAGGATGCGCTGGCCGGCTGGGAGGCGGCATCCGGCACCGCCAGCCGCCGCTTCACCGTCGAGGTCGATCCCGACCTTCCCGAGGGTAGCGGCAGCGAGCGCCAAGCCGAGGCCCTGGAGGCGGCGACCCAGTTGCTCGGCCTGCCCTGGGAGCTGCTGCATGACGGTCAGGGCTTTCTCTTCCAGGGAGCGCATGCGGTGCGGGTGCGACGGCGCCTCCCCAACCGTCTGCCGCGGCAGCCCCTGCTGACGCAGCCGCCGCTGCGGGTCCTGCTGGCCAGCCCGCGGCCAGAGGACGAAGTGGCGGCCTACATTGATCATCGTGCGAGCGCCCAGCCGCTGGTCGAAGCGCTTGCGGGACTCGGCGAGCTCGCGCGGGTGACCCTGCTCAGCCCGGCCACCTTCCCGGCCCTCGCCGCCGAGCTGCTTCGGGGCAGGGACGCCGGCGAGCCGTATCACGTGGTGCATTTCGACGGGCACGGCGTGTTCGATCCCCGGCATGGGCTCGGGGCCCTTTGTTTCGAGGAGCCGGAGGACACTGAGAAGCTGGACCGGCGGCGCACCAAGGTGATCGACGCGGCGGAGATCGCCCAGGTGCTTCGCGACCACCGAGTGCCACTGGTCTTTCTCGACGCCTGCCAGACGGCCAAGGCCCGCCTGGACCCGACGGCCTCGGTCGCCGGCAAACTGCTCGAAGGGGGCGTGGCCAGCGTCGCGGCGATGAGCCATTCGGTCCTGGTCGAAACGGCGCGGCGACTAACAGCGGCCTTCTACCGCGAGCTGGTCGGCGGGCGGCGCGTCGGGGATGCAATGCTCGCCGGCCAGCGAGCATTGCAGGAGAACAGCTTTCGCCTGCGCTCGATCGCCGGAGAGCTTCACCTTGCCGACTGGTTCGTGCCCGTGCTTTTCCAGGAGGACGCGGATCCGCAGCTGGTGGCGGCGGTACCAGCGGCACGAGTGCGGGAGGCGATCTCTCAGCGCCGGACCCTAGCCCTTGGAGAGCTGCCGCCAAGCCCCGCGCACTCTTTCGTCGGCCGCAGCCGCGAGCTGCTGCGTGCCGAGCGCCTCCTCGCCCGTGCGCGCTATGCGCTGCTGCGTGGCGATGGGGGCGAGGGCAAGACAACCCTGGCCTGCGAGCTCGCCCGCTGGCTCGCAGCGACGGAGCGCTTCGCACGCGGCGCGTTCGTGAGCCTCGAGCGGGACGGCTCCGCCCGCAGTGTGCTGTTCGCCTTCGGCCGGCAGCTGGTTCCCGACTATGTGGGCCAGGCGGCGGCCGACGAAGAGCGCGCAGTTCAGCTAGTAGAGCGGGCGCTCGCCGACGAGCCAACCCTTCTGGTGATCGACAACGTGGAGTCTGTCCTGCCGACGCCTGGTCAGCCGGCGATCGGAGACGAGGACGAGACCCTCAATGAGATCCTCACTCTCTGCCGGCGGCTGAACGGGGTCGCGGCGACCCGGTTGCTCTTCACCAGCCGCGAGGCACTGCCGGCGCCCTTCGACGGCAATGAGGTCCGCATCGGCAGGCTCGACCGCAGCGATGCCGTCCGCCTGGTGGGCCTGGTGCTTGCCGAGAAGGGCCTGGCGCCCGGTGCGGCAGATGGGGGCGAGGCTGAAGCTGACGTCGAGGAGCTCGTCGAGGCGGCCGGCTGCCACGCCCGCAGCCTCGTGCTCCTCGCCCCCGAGGTGGCGGCCTCGGGCGTGCGGCGAGCCGGCGCCACCATGGCCGACCTGATGTCCAAGCTCGAAGCCCGGCACCCCGGTGATCGCGAGCGGTCCCTGCTCGCCAGTGTCGAGCTGTCGCTGCGGCGCTTGCCCGCGGAGACGCGCGAGAAGATCCGGCCGCTGGCTGTCTTCCAGGGCGGCGGGCACCCTATCGCGATCGGGATGGTGCTGGGGCTCGACATGGAGAAGCACGAGGAGGTCGATCTCGGGCGCCAGCTCATCGGTGTCGGGCTTGCCGAGCCGCTGGCCAATGGTTACCTGCGGTTCGATCCGGCGTTGGGAGCAGCACTCGAGTCCGAGCTCGGCGCAGACGATCTCGCTGCGGCGACAAAGCGTTGGGCGCAGGCCGAGACCGTGCTGGCCGAATCCTTGCGACAGGGGCGTAGCAGCATGCCGGACGTTGCCAGTGCATTGTGCCACCTGGACCTCCCCAACCTCCTCGCAGCCCTGGACTACGCGGCGGCGGAAGGCGATGAGCAGGAGACCGTCATGCTGGCCACCCTCCTTGCGGACCTGCTATCGAAGTCCGGCAGGGCGCGGGCATTAGCCCGCGTCGAGGACGTGATGGACAAGGCCGCCGCGAAACTGGGAGCCTGGAGCCACGCGCGGTATTACGCTGAGCAGCAGAGGGTTCAACGTCTACGGGACAGCGGGCGCAGCGCCGAGGCGATCGCGGCGGCGCGAGAGCTCGTGAACCGAGCTCAAGCTGCCGGAGACGCAGCATACTTCGAAGCCGCTTTTGATCTCGCCTCGGCTCATACCTTCCTCGGTTGTGCTCTCGCGGAAGGAGGCTTGTCCGAAGAGGCGGTGCCCTGGCTCGAGAAGGCGCGCCGCGATTTCACACGCCTGGAGAGCTCGGAATACGGAGAGCCTGCTCGCGCCATGGCATCCTTCTGCCTGACGGTGATCGCAGATGCCTTGCTCCAGCTGAATCGTCTCGACGCGGCGGCGCGGGCATACGAGGAGTCGATCGCCATCGACGAAGCACGCCACGACCCGAGGGACGTCGCCGTGGGGAAGGGGAACCTCGGGGTGCTCCGAGAGCGGCAAGAGAAATACCCAGAAGCGCTGCGAGCATACGTCGAAGCACTACAAACCTTCGAGCGGCTGGGAGAACCGGGAAGCGTAGCGACGACCTGGTTGAATATCGGAGATGTCCAGATGAAAATGCGTGACTACGCAGGCGCTGAGCGAGCCTATCAAGAGGCGTTGAGCCTCAGGATCCAGATTCAGGACCGTGCAGGCGAGGCAGCTTGCCTCGGCCGGCTGGGCAACCTCTCTGCCGCTACGGATCGATCGGAAGAAGCGCTGAAGTTCTATCGCGGGGCAGCCGAGAGATATACGGCGGCTGGGAACGTGCTACTGGAGGAGTTCCAGCGCTACAGTGCTGCACGCGTTCTGGTCCAACTCCAGCGTTTCGACGAGGCGCGCCCCGAGATCCTGCGGGCGATCGAATGCGATGCCACCCTGGGTTTCGAGGCGCAGCCCTGGATGACGCTGCTCACCCTGCGCGACCTCGAAGCCGCTGTGGGGAACGCCGCCGCTGCGGCCGCCGCGCGGGCGCGTGCGGTTCAGGCCTATCTCGCCTACCGGAAAGCGGGTGGGGAGAGCTCCACCGGCGGGGCTGGCGCCCCGCTGTGCGCTAAAGTCGCGGCCGCGCTGAAGGCGGGTTCTTCCGGGGCACTCGCGGCCGAGTTCACCCAGACGCGTGGCCGTTCTGACCTGCCGGGTTACATGCAACCGCTGCTGAGGGCGTTGCTGGCGGTGCTTGCCGGCTCGCGGGACCCTACCCTCGCGGACGCTTCAGACCTCGATTACGATGACGCCGCCGAGCTATTGCTGCTGCTCGATACTCTCGCAGGCAAGACCGGCTGATTACGAAGCATTCGTTGCCGGTCAGCGAGCCGCTGTTGGGAGAGGCCCCTAGAACCGGTCAGCTGGGCGTACTGGGCTGGGCCCTCCCCTCTCAGAAGTCCACGTACCCGTTCGCCGTCCGCACCTTGCAGCCCGGCTGGTCGACGTGGACCTTGACGCTGTGCCAGGCGCCGTCGCTCTTTAGGTTGCTGGGGTAGTAGCCGATGGCGAACTGCTCGCGGAGCTCTTGCAGGATGCCGCGGAAGACGGGCTCGATGTCGGCGGAGCGGTCGATGCGCTGGATGCGGCCGCCGCTCTCCTCGACCGCGCGCTCGAGGTTCTGGTAGTCCTTGTCGTTCTCGGCGTGGCCGCGCCAGGAGCTGGTGTAGGACTTGTGCTTGCCGCCGCCCTCGAGCTGGATCCAGTAGATCAGGGACTGGCTGGTGCGGGCCTTGCGCAGCACGTCGGTCATCGAGAGGACGCTGTTGACGTCCGAGCCGTCGGAGAGCAGCACCACCACCCGCCGCCCCTGGCGCCCCTCGAGCAGCTTCAGCGACATGTAGAGGAAGTCGTTGACCGCGGTGCCGCCGCGCGCCTCGACGCCGGTGAGCGCCTGCTCGAGCGCCGCGTGGTCGGCGGTGAAGTCGGTCACCCGCAGCAGCTGGTCGGAGAACAGCGCCAGCATCGCCTGGTCGAGCGGCCGCATGCCGCCGATGAAGGCGCGGGCGCCGCTCTCGGCGGCGGCCAGCAGCTCGCCGCGCATGCTCTCGCTCGAGTCGAGCAGCAGCACGGCGGTGATCGGCAGCTCTCCCTTGTCGAAGGCGACGATCTTCTGCTCCTGGCCGTTGTCCAGGATGCGGAAGTCCTGGGGCTCCAGGGCGAGGGTGCGGGCGCCGCGCTGCATGACGGTGACGAACAGCTGCTGCAGGCGCACGTTCATCTGCTCGTCGATGCGCACCGGCATGGTCACCACCCGGTCGGTGGCCGAGCCGCCGCCGGCGCCGTAGGCGACGGCGCGGAACTCGCGCTGGCGGTTGTCCTCGCCGACCTCGGCGACGACCCGGTAGGGCGGGCTGCGCACCACTCCCACCGGCTTGCCGTCGATCAGGAACTCGACGCGCACGATCGCCTCGTTGCCCGCCACCTGCGCCTCGAAGACCACCTGCCCGAAGATCGGCTGCGCCGCGGCCGGCGCCAGGATCTTGACCTGCACGGCCGCCGCCGCGGGCAGCGCCGCCGCCAGCAGGAGACCGAGCGCCAGGCCGCCGAACTTCGGGCCCGGCGGGCCTGCCTGAGCCGCCGGAGCCGCCGGGATCGCCCGGCCGACCCGGCTCATCGCCGGGGTCACGGCCGCTGCTCCCGGGTGGCCGGCGGCTGGACGGCCGGCGCCGCGGCGGTCTCGGGCGGGGTCGCGGCGGTGCGCGCCAGCACCTCGGCCAGCACCCGCATGCGCGAGGCGGCGTTCTCCTCGAAGAAGCTGCGCGAGACCGCCACGCTCTCGGCGGTCGTGTTGTTGTAACGGAAGCGCGCCCCTTCCTCCGCCGTCCCGACCTCGAGCGCCGGGATCTCCTCGATCACCTGCCGCCCCTCCCGCATCTTGCCCTCGCGATCGAGCAGCGCCGCCAGCTGCAGCCGCATGCGGACGGTGCGCGGGAACCGCGCCATGCCGGCGCGCAGCGCCGCCTCCGCCCGCGTCAAGGCCTCGCGGCGCTCCTCGAGGCGGGCCAGCTCCTGGAAGGCCACCGGCGTCACCCAGGAACCGCCCTCCTCCGCGGTCAGGTCCTCGAGCAGCTTGACGGCCTCCGCCGTCTTGCCCACGCGGCCGAGGTTGACCGCCAGGCGCAGGCGGGCCTCGGCGTTCTTCGGCTCGATGGCCAGCACCTTACGCAGCCACCCGACGGCGCTGTGGTACTGCTCGAACTTCTCGTAGGTGACGGCGAGCCGCAGCGCCGGCACCGGGTTGTGCGGATCGAGCTGCGCCGCCTGGGTGTAGAGCGCCGCGGCCGTCTGGTGCTGCGAGCCGCGCTGCAGCAGCTCGGCGAGGCTGGTCAGCAGGTGGCTGGCGACCAGGGCGGCTCCCTGGCTGCCGGATTGCTCGCGGTAGAGGATCGCCAGGTCGTGGACCATGGTGCGGGAATGGTTCTCGACCAGCGCGCGCCCCTTGGCGTTCTCGTTCAGGTACAGCTGGAAGACCTCGAAGTGCAGCCGGGCGATCGGCAGCAGCACCTCGAGCTCCGCCCCGGCCACCTGGTCGATGACCTTCTCCTCGGCCCGCAGCAGGCGCTTCGCGGAACCGGTGTCCTTGTCGTTGACCACCGCCGTCTCGAGCGCGGCGAGCTCGTGGAACGCGATCTCCGACTTGCCCGCCGCCCAATGCACCAGCGCCTGGCGGTACAGCGCCTCCACCCGCTCCGGCTTCGGCTTCTCGCCCGGCGCGAGCGGCGGCACCGGCGCCGGCGGCGGCGCCAGCACGCCGCGGGTCGGGGGGGCTCCCGGCATGCCGGGGACGGGCCGCCGGGGCTGCGGCGGCACCGCGCCAGGCGCCCACGGGTCGCGGGTGCTGAAGAGCACGCCCGCCCAGGGATCCTCGAATCCCTGCGCCGACCCGGCCACCGACCCGGGCGACGACGTTGCCCCCGGTTGCATGCCCTTCGGCATCGCCGGGGTCAGGCCGCTCGCGGCGCCGGCGGCGCCGGCCGCAGCCAGGCCGAGCGTCACCGCCGCAGCGCCCGCCGCCAGCCTTCCCCGGCAGCGCGGGCCGCGGCCGGCCCGCCCGCCTGACGCCTTACCGCTCATTGGCAAACCCCCCGTCGCGACGGCAGCGCCAGCCCGCCAGCCCCTCGATCGGACCGGCCTGCTCGCGACGATTCCTCGATGGAAACTGCACTTGAAGTTGCACTGAAACCTCTACATGATGCCACCGTACCACCAATCGAAATGGAAAATCAAGCAGCACATCGCGCAATCGCCAAAACGAGAGCTGAATTATCGCCTATTTACTTAGAATTGAAGAACCATCTTGTTCGTTGCGCGGCAGCCCCCCATCCCGGTCCGGGTCGACGCGCCCGGGAGGCCGGCGATGGGGGACCTGCCGGCTGCGCGGCCATGTGGCACGCGGCGGCACGGGGCCCCGCGGTCTCTCGGCCCCGCGGCCCCGCACCGGCGCGCCTGCGCGGCACCGTCCGCGGTCAGTGCGGCCGGCGATGATGGCCGCCGGAGCCCGGCGGCGGGGTGACCAGCACCGACATCAGGTTGCGCGTCGCCTCGGCGGTGAACAGGTACCGCGTCCATACGATCGGCCGGGTCGCTGCGCTCAGGCTCGCCGACGACGACTCCAGGCTCGAAGCCGACCCGGGACCGCCGATCGATTCGCCGAAGATCGCCGGCGAGAGGTCGGCGGGCGGGATGGCGGCGCCGAACTTCTGGTTGATCGCGTCGATGAAGGCGTTGGCGATGAAAGCGTAGCCGAAGTGCGTCGGATGCACCCCGTCGTAGGAGAAGACGCCACCGGTCAGGAAGCTGGCGTTGAACGGGATGCCGCCGATCTGGATGCCGGTCGTCGCCAGCTGCTTGAGCAGCGCGTTGGCGTCGACGAAGGCAGCCCCGACCTGCTGCGCGGTCGCCTGGATGACCGCGTTGTACCCCGCGATCTGGTTGTCGATGGTCGCCGCGTCCGCCGCCAGCAGCACGTCGGAGGCCGGCAGCGGCAGGCCGGTCCCCAGCGGGCGCGGGATGCCCAGCCCCCTGGCCAGGTCGGCTCCGGCGGTGAGCAGCACGTGGTCGCCGGGGCCGAGCAGCCCCTTGGGGCCGATCAGCGGCACCAGGTTGCCGTTGAAGATCACCGGCTGGTTGGTGGTGGGGTCGACCAGGAACGGCGGGATGGTGGTGACGAACGGGATGCTGGTGACGTCCGGGATGTTGGCGATCGCCATCTTGGCGCCGGTCATGCTGGCGATCGCGCCGACGATCGTCTGGTACTCCTGGGTGAAGACCGGCAGGGGCGTGAGCAGCGCCACGTTGCCTGATGTCGCCGCCCCCAGCGCGTCGTTGTTGCCGATCCACAGCGTCACGAAGGTGGGCTTCGCCCCGATCACCTCCTCGAGCTGCGTGCCGAAGCCGCGCAGGATGAGGTCGTGCAGCCCCTGATGGCCGGTCGACGGGACGTCGCTCTTGACGGTGATCATGGTTCCGGCGGTCTCGCCCGGCACGGCGAGGTTGTTGTACAGGCGCGGGAGATTGAGGTTCTCCGGATGCCCCTGCCCCGGCTCCGGAACGATCACCGTCGGGAAGAGACCCACCAGGTGCAGGATGGCGGGGATGCCGGGCGGCGACACCAGCGGCTGCTCGAAGTCCGCGACGCCGGCCTGTCCGGCGATGATCGAGGGATAGTCGTGCTCCTGGGAGGTGTCGATCAGGCTGCCGCTCATGAAGCCGGCGGTCAAGCTGTCGCCGGCGGAGACGTAGTTGCTGAAGTCGGCGGAGCCCGTGTTGACGGCGAGCGCCGCTCCCGGCACCAGGAGGACGAGCGCCAGCAGGCTGACGAGGGTCTTTGCTCGGTACATAGGCGTTGTCTCCTCGCGGGCTACGAGTGGAAGCCCAGGGTCAAGCCAACCAGCAGGGCGTTCGTGCGGTAGGTCCCGAAGAAGGGCCCCAGCGGATCGTCCGGGCGCGTCGTCGTGCGAGTCCGGTCGGCGAAGAAGAGGTACAGCACACCGAGGTCGGCCGTGAAGGAGCCGCTGTCATAGCCGATGCCGAAGCTGACGCCGTTGCGGTTGGCGTCGGGGAGCAGCGGGTCCACGTTCTCGATGGGCTGCGGCGTCTGGTCGTAGGAGTAGCCGGCGCGCAGCTGCCAGGCCGGAGCCACCGCCCAGTTGATCCCGATGCGGCCGGCGTAGGTGTCCTTCCATTTCTCGATCCTGGTGCTGCTCGGGAGCTGGCCGGTCGGGAAGTCGAGCGGCACGACCTGGAAGGTGCTCCAGCCCCACCAGTTGCCGTCGACCTCGACGGTCACGTCCGGCATCACCTTGAACGCGAAGCCGAGGTTGGCGTTGTCCGGATGCTTGATCTGGGTGTTGACCGGGATGTCGGTGTTGAACGGCAGCGAGTGGGCGGCGATGGCGTCGAAGACCGGGTCGCCGCTGCTCCGCGGGAAGAGCACCGCGCTGCCGTCCTTGTAGTCGACCGTGATCTTGCTGCGGTAGGAAGCGCCCCAGGAGAACCAGGGAGTCGCCTTGTGGAGGATGCCCACGTCCCAACCGTAGCCGGTGTCGTACTTGCTCTTGAGCTTCGCCTTGGCGACGTTGACCACCTGGAAGGTGAACGGGTCCACCGCCGGCACGTCGCGCTCGAGCGTGACCTCCGAGAAGCGCGCGATGAAGCCGACGCCGATGCCGAAGGTCGGGGCCACCTGCCAGGCGATCGTCGGGTTGAGGTCGACGTTCTTGATCGCCGCCAGGGTGGACAGGTAGCGGCCGGCGAAGGTGTCGGGGTCATTCCACCGGGTCTGCAGGCCGAAGGGCGTCTCGACGCCGAGCCCGAGCTTCCAGGTCGGAGTGAGCGGCCAGACGACGTACGCATGGGGCGGGAAGAGGCCGAGCCTGTGCTCGGAGGCGGTCACGCCCGCGCCGGGGAAGGGATTGGCGCCCTGGAAGTTCGCCCTGGTCTCGGTGATGTAGGTGCTGCCGATCTGGGCCGCTTTCTTGTCGAGGAACGCCAACCCGCCGGCGTTGAAGAAGATGGTCGATGGGTCGTCGGCCTGGGCGGTCACGGCGTTGGACATGCCCATCGGCTTGGCGCCCTGCTCGAAGATGGCGAATCCGGCCGCGAACACCGGGGTGGCCGGGGCGAGGGCCATCGCGCCCAGCGCCATCATCCCCAACGGCTTCCAGCTCAAAGCTCCTCGCCTTTGCATCCCTTGGATCCTCCTAGCGAACGAATCAGTTGACGGCACCTGCCCGCCGGCAGGGCGCCGGCCGTGGCAGGCGGCGATCCCTCGGGAAAGGCCGGGCTCGGACGGCTTGGCGCGCAAAAACTATATCGGAACGTTAGCCCCAAGCGCCCTAGGAGTCAAACCTGGGGCCGCGTGGGTCGCGCGGGGGTCGGCCGGGGGCTGGGGCGGGCGACCGAGCGCACGGGATGCGGCATTTCCGACGCAGTGCACTAGAGTAGGCGCCGGGGAGGAGAGCCATGGAGTTCGAGAGCGAGGTCCACGAGGAGACCTTCAACCGCCTGCAGGAATACCTGGGCGAGCTGTTCGAAGAGCCCTACCACGATCCCGACAACGACCACTTCTACGTCCGCTACGGCACCACCGTGCTCGAGATCTCGGTGCAGCCGTACGGCGGGGAAGAGGCCATGGTCGTCATCATGTCCTACTGCGTCCAGGAGGTGGAGCTGGCCGAGGACCTGCTGCTCGGCCTGCTCGAGCTGAATCACCAGCTGCCCTGCGGCTCCTTCTCGCTGGTCGGCAACGACATCTTCTTCTCGCACTCGTTGTTCGGCAAGAGCCTCGAGCCGCGCGACCTGCTGCGCGCGATCACCGCGGTCGCGACGGTGGCCGACGACTACGACGACCGCATCGTCGCCAAGTACGGCGGCCAGACCGCCCTCGAACGCATCCAGGACACCGGCGGCAGGCGCCGGCGGCAGGGCCTCGGCGACGAGTAGGCGCGACCTCTCCGCACGAGGCGGACCTCTCTCCTGCGTCCCTGGTGGCGAGGCCCTAAACTTCTCAGGGGAACCGATTCGGACTTCAGGGCCTCGCCACCAGGGACGCAGGAGAGAGGTCCGCCTCGTGCGCTCGGAGAGGTCGCGGCGGGAGGCTACTCGCGGCCGGCGCCGCGCCCCTTGACTGCCTCGGCCGCCTCGCGGTCGAGCTCCTTGCGCCTCTCGGCCTCGCGCTTGTCGTAGAGCTTCTTGCCCTGGGCCAGCGCGATCTCGACCTTGACCCAGTTGCCCTTGAGATAGACCGCGAGCGGCACCACGGTGTAGCCCTTGAGCAGGGTGCGGCCGAAGAGGCGCTCGATCTGGCGCCGCTTCAGCAGCAGGCGGCGCGGGCGCTCGGGCAGGTGGTTCTCGCGGTTGCCGTGGCTGTACGGGCTGATGTGCGCGCCGACCAGGAACGCCTGGCCGTCGCGGAACTCGACGAAGCTGTCCTTGAGTTGCACCTTGCCGGTGCGGACCGCCTTGACCTCGGTCCCCTGCAGCTGGATGCCCGCCTCGACCGACTCCAGGATGTGGTAGTCGTGGTGGGCACGCCGGTTGCTGGCGAGGGTGCGCGGGGCACCGTCGGTGGAGGCGGCGCGCGGGCGGGGCTTGACGGCTGCCATGACAGCAAGTCTACTCGCCTCGCTGGACCGCTCTCGGGGCCGCTTATCGGGCCGCTTGTCGGGCCGCTGATCGGGCCGCTCGCCGGGGCGGCCTGCTGCGCAAACGCCGCAGCGGCTGTGGCGCGCCAGCCACACCCCTCTTCGACCGCGGGCGCTTCGGCGTTGCGGCGAAGCCTTCAAGCTACTGTGCGGCAATGACTTCCGCTTCTCCGGCCGGCCGGCGGACGGCGCCGACCTCCTGGCACCGGGTCTGCACTAGGGGGTATCGAAGCGCGCGTCGTCATGGACGAGCCAATGCCCGATCATCGCCCCGCACCGCTCCATCCCCTCTTCTCCCAGAAGACCATTGCCCGCCCGGTGGCGATCTCCGGCGTGGGGATCCACACCGGCAAGCTGGTGCATCTCGAGATCCATCCCGCCCCGGAGGGCACCGGCGTCGTCTTCCGGCGCACCGACAGCGGCGTCGAGATCCCGGCGCTCGCCAGCGAGGTGAGCTCGGTCGAGCTGGCCACCAGCCTGGGGCGCGATGACGTGACGATCTCGACGGTCGAGCACCTGCTCGCCGCGGTGCGGGTCTGCGACCTCGACAACCTGCGCATCGATCTCGACGGGCCCGAGGTGCCGATCCTCGACGGCTCGGCGCTGCCGTTCCTGCACCTGCTCGAGGCGGCCGGCGTGCGCTGGCAGGGAGCGCCGCGCCGCATCCTGGCGATCACCTCGCCGATCGTCGTCGAGCTCGGCGGCAAGCGCATCCGCGCCTCGCCGTTCCCCGGGCTGCGGGTGAGCTATGCGATCGACTTCGCGGTGCCGGCCATCGGCCACCAGGAAGCCGACCTGGTGGTGAACCGCGAGTCCTTCGCCCGCGAGCTGGCGCCCGCCCGCACCTTCGCCCTGCTCGCCGAGGTCGAGTGGCTGCACCGCCGCGGCCTGGGGCTCGGCGGCGACCTCGACAACTGCATCGTCTTCGGTCCCGACGGCCCGACGAACACCCCTCTGCGCTTCGCCGACGAGCCGGTGCGGCACAAGGCGCTCGACGTCATCGGCGATCTCGCGCTGGCCGGCTGCCCGGTCTGGGCGCACGTCGAGGTCGAGCGCGGCGGCCACCAGGTCCACTTCTCCCTGCTCGAGGCGCTGCGCGAGCGGCCCGGCTGCTGGACCTGGATGGAGGGTGCGGCTCCAAGCGTCCCGGCCGCCCCGGCCCGCCTGGCCGCTCCGGCCGCGCTGGGTTGGTTCGACGTCCCTGACTCTCTCGCTGACTCTCTCGACGCCCCGTGCTCGGATGACTCCCATGCCGCCATGGCGTCCATTGCCTCCCGTGGCTCCCATGCCTCCCACGGCTCCAATGGCTCCAACGGTTCCGAGCCCGCGCTGGGCGCCAATGGCGGCAACGGCGGCCATGGCGGGAACACCGCGCGAGATTCCAATGGCGCGACGCGGACGTCGCGGCCGGCACGGGGAGGCGCGGCCAGCGCGGGGTAGGCTGGCATACGTAGGGTGGGCCGGGTGGGCGGCCGGCGAGGGCAGATCGCGCGCGGGATAGGTCGCCATCGCGGCTCAGGTCGGCCGAGCTGACGGCAGTCGTGCCGATCGTGACGGCCAGGGCGGCCCGAGGCGGCGGCTGCGGGCTTCCTCCGGGGTGCTAGACTCGCTCGGTTGATGCGAGCGATCCTGGCGCTCCTGCTTTGTTTTCTATCCTTTGCCTCTCGCGCCCGAGCCGAGGCGAAGATCGCCGATTTCCAGATCGCCCTGGACGGCAACCAGGTGCTCGCCAGCCTCACGCTCGCCAGCGCGTTCGACCGCCGCTTCGCCGCCCGCGTCGACAGCGGCCTGCCCACCGCCATCGTCTACCGCTTCGAGCTCGACCTGGCCCGCCGCAACTGGTGGGACCCGCGGCTCAAGTCCTGCACCCTCGAGGTGGTCGCGATCTACGACGCCGTCGACCGCGTCTACACGGTGCATTTCCGGCTGGACGACAAGCTGATCGAGAGCCGCACCCTGCACGACCGGAAGGCCCTCGAGGCGGCGATGACCCGCATCGACCGGCTGCCGGTCTTCAGCCTCGGCAACCTCCGCGACCGCCGGCGCATGCTGCTGCGCGCGCGTGCCGAGCTCGGCTCGCGCAACGTCCTGTCGTTCATCCCGGTGCTCATCACCACCGAGTGGGTGGAATCGGACAAGTTCCGACCGGCAGCGGCGGCGGGCGCGCGCCCTCCCGTCCAGCCGCCGCCGCCACCTCAACCCTGAGCTCCCGCCGTGAGCCTCCGCCAGCTCCTCCTCCGTCACCGCAAGGACCAGCGCCTCATCGTCGGCGGCCTGGCGGTCCTGCTGCTGCTCTTCACCGCCCTCTTCTATGTCTTCCTGCGCGAGCGCGACCTGCCGGCCTTCCTGGTCACCAACCGCCTGCTGCTCTTCGTCCTCTGGTACGCCAACGTCGTCCTCATCCTGATCGTCCTCTTCGTCCTGCTGCGCAACCTGTTCAAGCTGCTCGTCGAGCGCCGCCACCGCATCCTCGGCTCGACCTTCAAGTTCAAGCTGGTGGCGACCTACATCGGCCTTTCGCTGTTCCCGGTGCTGGCCCTCTTCGCCATCGCCACCGAGCTGCTGCAGGGCTCGATCGACCGCTGGTTCAACATCCCGCTGCGGCCGGTGCTCGAGCGCGGCAGCGCGGTCGCCCAGGCGCTGCGCGACCGCGTCCAGCAGCAGAACCTCCGCGACGCCCAGCAGGTGCTGCGCGAGACCGCGGGCCTCGACCTGCGCGCCCCGGCCGAGCGCCAGCGCCTCGAGAAGCTGCTCGGCGAGCTCCATCTCGACCTGCTCTCGGTCTACGAGGGCAGCGAGTTCGTGCAGGGCGTGGTCAATCCCCAGTCCGGCATGAAGGACCTCCCGGAGCCGCGGCACGCCATCCTGGAGGAGGCCGCCGCCGAGGGGGAGGCCTTCCAGATCGACACCCCGACGGGAGGGCGCGGCAAGCTGCTCTACGCGGCGGCGGCGACGACGGGAGCGGCGGCAACGGGAGCGACGACGACGGGAGCGGCAGCGGCAACGGGGGCGGGGGCGGCGACCGCCGGCCGGCCGGCGAGATCGGCCCAGGCCCGGACCACCTCCCGGCGCACGGTGGTCGTGGCGGCGACGCTGCTCGACCCCGCCCTCGCCGAGCGCACGGACCGGTTGATCGAGGACTTCCAGAGCTACCGCCAGCTCGAGGTGCAGAAGGACGACGTGCGCGCCAGCCACCTGCTGATCTTCATCATGGTGACCCTGGTCATCCTGCTGGCCTCCTCCTGGGTCGGCCTCTACCTGGCGCGGCGCGTGACGGTGCCGATCCAGGCGCTCGCGGAGGGGACGCGCCGCATCAGCGGCGGCGACCTCCACCATCGCGTCGAGGTGCAGGCGGACGACGAGCTGGGGGTGCTGGTCGACTCGTTCAACCGCATGACCGGGGAGCTGGCGAACAACAAGGAGCTGCTCGAGCGCGGCAACCGCGACCTGACGCTGAGCAACCAGCGCCTGGCGGCGGAGCGCGCGCTGATCGCGGCGGTGCTGCAGAGCGTCGCCGCCGGCGTGGTCTCGATCGACTCCGAGGGGCGCATCTTCACCTGCAACGAGGCCGCGCTGCGCCTGCTGCGCCAGCGCGAGGAGGAGGTGGTGGGGCGCCCGGTCGCGGAGGCGTGGGCGGACCCGGAGCGCAGCAAGCTGGCGGCGCTGCTCGCCGAGCCGCGGCCGGAGAGCGGCAAGGAGCTGCATCTCTTCCTCGGCGGCGAGTGGCAGACCTTCGAGGCCAAGGTCACCGCCCTCGAGGGCGCCGCCGGGCCGCCGCGCGGCCGGGTGCTGGTGCTCGAGGACCTGACCGAGCTGATCAAGGCCCAGCAGCTGGCGGCCTGGAACGAGGCGGCGCGCCGCATCGCGCACGAGATCAAGAACCCGCTGACGCCGATCCGGCTGGCCGCCGAGCGCATGCTGAAGAAGCACCGCCAGGGCGAGCCGGGACTCGCCGGGGCGATCGAGGACGGCGTCGAGATCATCGTCCGCGAGGTGGCGACGCTGCAGGGGATGGTCGACGAGTTCTCCCGCTTCGCCCGCATGCCGCGGCCGCAGCCGGCGCGCACCGACGTGCCGCGGCTGGTCACCGAGACCCTGCACCTCTACCAGAACCTCAAGCCGGGGGTGGAGGTGGAGGCGCAGCTCGAGGGCGACCTCACCGGCGTGACGCTCGATGCCGAGCAGATCAAGCGCGCCCTCATCAACCTGCTCGACAACGCGGTCGAGGCGACCGACGCCCCCGGCCGGGTCACTGTCTCGGCGCAGCGGCGCGACGGCCACCTGGCGATCAAGGTCGCCGACACCGGCCGCGGCATCCCGCCCGAGGCCAAGGAGAAGCTCTTCCTCCCCTACTTCTCGACCAAGGGCCGCGGCACCGGCCTCGGCCTGGCGATCGTCCACCGCATCGTCGCCGACCACCACGGCTCGATCCGCGTCGAGGACAACCACCCGCGCGGCACGGTGTTCACGGTCGAGCTGCCCGGGGCATAGCTTCCAGTCCTCGTACTGGTCTCTCGGACGTTTCCCCTCCTCGCTGCCTTTCCTGGCCATGCCTCCCGGGCCCCTTGCCCACCTCGACGCCCTTGGGGCGAGGGGCCAAAGGTCTTCCCACTTCCCAGTTCGCGTTGAACCCCTCGCCCCAAGGGCGTCGAGGTGGGCAAGGGGCCCGGGAGGCATGGCCAGGAAAGGCATGGGCCAACGGAGGCAGGAGGGGACCAGGCGAACTGCGCTTCCCGGTCCTACAACCTGCCGGCCGGGAACGACTAACCTGTCGATGTGCGACCCGCGGACCGAGCGACGGCGCCGATGCCCCTGAACCAGGCTTCGCGCCGGCCGGACGTCGAGATGGATGCCGGGCAGGACGCCGAGGTGCCGTGGGAGCGGCTCGAGAGCCTGCACCGCGAGAGCTTCGGCTGGGCGCGGAGCTGCTGCCGGCAGGACGCCGAGGAGGCCGAGAACGTGTTGCAAGCCGTCTACCTGAAGATCTGCGAGCGCAAGGCGGTCTTCGACGGCAGGTCGGCGCTGCGGACCTGGCTCTTCGCGGTGATCCGGAAGACGGCCGCGGAGGGGCGCCGGCGGCGGTTCCTGAAGCGGCTGGCGCTGGCGCGGCGGGAGCTGGCGGAGCCGCCGCCGGCGCCGCCGCCCGACCCTGAGCAGGCGGTCTACCGCACCGAGGTCCGGACCGCGTTCCGGGCGCTGGTCGCCCGGCTGCCGCGGCGCCAGTCGGAGGTGCTGCAGCTGGTCTTCTACCACGACCTCTCGCTGTCCGAGGCGGCGGCGGTGATGGCCGTCTCGCTGGGCTCGGCCCGCACCCACTACGAGCGCGGCAAGCGCCGGCTGCGGGCGGCAATGGCAAGTGCAGGTGTGAGATGAGCGCCGAGCGCGACGACGCCGAGCTCCGCGAGCAGTACCAGCGTCTCCGGCGCGAGGACGAGAGCCTGGGCCGCTCGCTCGACGCCTTCCGGCCGGCGGTCCGCCCGCCGTCCCGCCCGCGCCAGGCCGCGGGCCGCGGCCAGCGCCGGCAGCTCCGCCAGCGGCTGGCGGCCGCAGCCATCGGCCTGGCCCTGGCGGCCGGCGTCGGTGCGCTCCGCTGGCTGCGCCCGCGCCCGGCGCCGCCGTCCGAGGAGGCGGCGATCGCGCGGCTCGCGCACTGGCGCGCGCCGACGGACTCGCTGCTGCGGATTCCAGGCGACCGGCTGCTGCGCGGCGTCCCTCGGCTCGGCGAATCCTCGATCGGCGGCAATTTCCACGGAGGCAAAGAAAGCGAATGAGATCCCGAGCCCTGCTTCTCCCCATCTGCCTCCTGCTGCTGGCAGCCCCGTCCTTCGCCCAGCCGCAGGCTCCCCCCGACGATCCACTGCGCGACGTCTTCCTGCCGCCGGAGATGGTGATGCAGAACCAGCAGGCGATCGGCCTGAGCGACGACCAGAAGACCTTCTTCAAGACCGAGCTGCGCCAGGCCCAGCAACGCTTCACCGAGCTGCAATGGAAGCTCGACGACGAGCTGGAGCGCTTCCTCACCCTGGTCAAGCAGCCGCAGGTCGACGAGCAGCAAGCCCTGGCGCAGCTGGACAAGGTCCTCGCCGCGGAGCGCGACGTCAAGCGCACCCAGATCTCTCTCCTGATCCGCATCAAGGACCACCTCCGCCCCGACCAGCAAGCCCGCCTGCAGGAGATTCGCCGGAAGGCGGGCAGTCCGCAGCCGGTTCGTTGAGTCCATCGCCCCAGCCGAAGCCCACGGCGGGTGGGTAGCAGCTCGGTGGGTCCCGGGTGGGGGCTGGACGAGGGGTCCGCCTTGGAGGGGGGCGAGGCACACCCCTGCGGCGGTGGAGACGAGGGGCGCGGCCGAGGTAGGGGCGTTCCCCCGCCTCCGGCCCCCTGGGGCG
>Ga0070709_10000120_pt1 | contig 52179 bp, 46 predicted proteins | sample LARL51metaG_FD_65449 | JGI IMG/M metagenome (GOLD analysis project Ga0070709, IMG submission 65449) | Corn, switchgrass and miscanthus rhizosphere microbial communities from Kellogg Biological Station, Michigan, USA - LAR L5-1 metaG | ecosystem: Host-associated > Plants > Roots > Rhizosphere ... | reverse complement strand
TGGAGACAACTCGCTGGCTGGAAGAATTTCTGCGGGGTACCGACAGGACCGTCCTTTTGATCAGCCACGATCGTGCATTCCTCGCCAATGTCGTGGATCACGTTCTTCATCTGGAAGCGGGAACGGCGTACGCCTACGCTGGCGGCTATGAGTCTTTCGTCACCCAACGGAACGAGCGCCGGCTCTCTCAGCAACGTGCCGCTGATAAGCAGCGAAAGTTCATCGCTGACGAGGAGGACTACATCCGGCGTAACATCGCCGGACAGAATTCGAGACAGGCAAAGGGTCGTCGCAAACGACTCGGCAGACTGCCGCGACTAACCGGGCCGAATGCTGCACAAGGAAGCTCGTTAAACCTCTCCCTCGACGTCACCCAACGAGGTGGCGATCAGGTCGCAGTAGCGCGCGGAGTCACCATCGAGGTAGAAGACCGCACCTTGATCCAGGATTTCTCGGCGACGATCCAGCGCGGCGATGTCATCGGCTTCATCGGACCGAACGGGAGCGGGAAATCCACTTTCCTTCGGTCGCTGATGGGAGAGCGTGGCATCGTTGCCGGGGAATTGCGACTTGGTGGATCCATAATTCCCGCGTTTTATCGCCAGGATCTCGCCCAGGTGCCTACGGATCGCACGCTGTACCAGGTGATTGCTGATCTACGACCGCATTGGGAGCGAAGGATGGTCCAGGGACACCTCGGTCGCTTCGGTTTTTCAGGCGACGAGGTGCAAAGGCGCGCGGACACGTTGTCGGGTGGCGAGCAGGCGCGCGTTGCCCTCGCAATGATGATGCTCGGCCGCGCCAACTTTCTGCTCCTCGACGAGCCGACGAATCATCTCGACATCGAATCAGTCGAAGCACTGGAAGACGCGCTCTCCGACTTCCAAGGGACGATTTTGCTGGTCAGTCACGATCGGGCGCTGCTCGATGCGCTGGCAACGAGGGTTTGGATTCTTCACGATCGGCATGTCACCGATTTCCACGGCTCGTTCGCAGAATGGGAGGACCAGAGTCGGGAACGCAAACACGCAGCGGAAGTCGCACTTGCCGAGCAGGAGGCTCTCCGTCGCCTGCGTGAGAAAAAGACCACTCAGCGACGACAGGACAGCGCGGACGATTCACGAGCGAACCTGCGCGAAATTCGACGTCAGGTGGAGGAAGTCGAGCGAGAAATTGCAGCGCTCGAAGCCGGTGTTGGCGAGCTGACCCGATTGCTCGAAGATCCCGAGCTTTATACCTCGCGTGAGGGAACCGAAAAGTCCCTTGCTGCGGGAAAGGATCTCGAGGATCGGCGGCGGGAGCTCGAAGCGGCTATAGAACGGTGGACGGCGCTTACCGAGCGCGCTGAAAAGCTGGCCATTCGCTGATCAGAATTCGCCGATAAAACCAATCTCGGGCTGCAGGTGCTGTCCGAACTTCTCTTCGACCTTCGTCTGGGCCATCGCGATCAGCTCGCGCACATCCTTCGCGGTTGCGTGGCCGAGGTTGACCATAATGTTGGCGTGAATGTGCGAGATTTGCGCATCACCGTGACGGAAGCCCTTCAAGCCCACCTGATCAATCAATCTACCGGCGCCAACCCCTTCGATTTTCTTGAAGATGGATCCAGCGCTGGGGTGGTACTCGAGCCACGGGTGCTTCCCACCGCGCCAGCTTAGGTTCTCCTGCATGATGCGGTGCATCGTTGCCTGATCGCCGGGCTCCAGTTTGAAAGTGACTGATAGTGCGATCTCGCGACCGTGATGGAGCACGCTGGTGTCGTAGCCGAACTTCATGTAATCACGGTCAACTGTCTTGCGGCTTCCATCCTCCTCAAGCAGTTCAGCCGAGTCGAAGACCTCGGCGATGAACATCGTTCTCTCGCGCTCGGGTGCTGGCGAAAGAAAGTGCAGGTTCTGCCAAACGGCCCCACCAACCGTGCTTGGGATGCCGACGTAGTGCTCGAGTCCCGAGAAACTGCGCGCGACAGCCTGGGGAATGAGCTTTGCCATCACTGCCCCACTCTCAACCCAAAGCCGCCCATCATCGTAGAACTTGAGGTGACTCGAAGTGTTCCGAATCACCAAGCCGCGGAAGCCTTTGTCGCCGATCAGAATGTTGGCGCCAAGACCGAGCACGAAAAAGGTTACACCCAGCTCACGAGCGGCATTGACAGCCACTGCCAGATCATCGGCCGATGTGGCATCGTAGAAGTAGTCAGCTGGACCACCGATCTTGAATGTGGTGTATTGAGCAAGAGGCTCATTCCGTTTGAGCCTCTTTGTGTCGAGTCGATTGGCCAATTCCCCGTAAACCTCGGGGCGCACTTTCACAGTATTTGACATGTTTGAAAGAAATGATCTCCGGCGCTGCTTCGCCACCGTCACCGTTCTTATTGCAGCGCTCGTACCGTTGTCGGCAAACGCTCAGCGAGCCGAGCTGGAAAAGATCATCCAACGGAAGGTCCTCCCCAATGGTCTCGAGGTAATTGTCGTCGAGAACCACGGCGTTCCTTTGGCAACCGTCGAGATCGATGTGAAGAACGGCTCGTTCACTCAGACGCCTGAGTACGAAGGTTTGGCACACATGTACGAGCACATGTTCTTCCGCGCCAACTCGAAGTACCCCGAGCCAAATCAGTTCTGGGATAAAGCGTCGGATCTCGGTGCCGTGTTCAACGCATCCACTCGTGAAGAAGTCGTCAATTACTACATGACGGTTCCCGCGGAGAAGCTGTCGGATGCTGTCTCGCTGCTGGCAACGGCGCTCAGAACTCCCCTCTTCCGCCGCGATGAGCTCGAGCGAGAGAGGCAAGTCGTGATCGGCGAGTATGACCGCCAGGAGTCGAGCCCTTTCTTCGAGCTCAGTCGCGAAGGAGATGCCAAACTTTATCCGGGCAACTTCAGTCGGAAGGACGTTATTGGCGACCGAAAAATTGTTTCAACGACTACGCCGGAAAAAATGCGGACGATCCAGGGCAAGTACTACGTTCCAAACAATTCAGCGCTGATCGTGGCCGGTGATGTGAAGCCCGCCGAGGTGTTTTCTCTTGTCGATCGCGAATTGGGCGACTGGCAGCGTGGTCCTGATCCATTTACCACCGATCCGATCCCGGCAATTCCTGCGTTGCAGAAGAGCGATGCCGTGGTGGTCGAGGCTCCCGTCGGGGCGGTCACTGTGCAGGTGCAGTGGCAGGGTCCAAGCGTGGGGCGCGATCCCAAGTCGACGTACGCGGCCGACGTTTTCTCGGACGTTCTCAATGATCCGCGCTCTCAGTTCCAGCAAAAACTCGTCGACAGCGGGTTGTGGCAAGCCATCAGTGTGAACTACTACACGCTCAACAACACCGGCCCGATCACTATCGGGGGGCAGACATCGCCTGAACAGCTGCGAGACGCGATGAAGGCGTTGTCCGGTGAGATCGCAAAGTTCGATACCCCGGGATACTTCACCTCTGACGAGCTCGAAGCAGTGAAAGCGCATCGCGCGGTGACGTCAGCGTTCGACCGCGAGCGAGCCTCGGGCTTTGCGCATACTCTTGGCTTTTGGTGGAGTGTCGCGAGCCTCGAGTACTACATGGGCTACGTCGACAATATGGCGCAGCAGACTGTCGACGATCTGCGTGCCTATGCGCGCAAATACATCGTCGGGAAGCCGCATATCACAGGAGTGCTGATCGCGCCTGAGGCGCGGCAGGCTCTCAAACTCAATCCGCAGGACCTCGTAATGGCGGGAACACGCTAATGCTACTCGCAATCGCAGCACTGATTCTGACGCAGGCCACTACGAGCTTCGATGTCTCAGGCGTGCATGTCATACTCCGGCAGAACAACGCCAATAACGTGGTTGCCGCCAATCTCTACCTGCTGGGCGGCTCGCGGCAGGTAACGGACGACAACGCCGGTATCGAGCCGATCCTTCTCGATGTCTCCGAGCGGGGAACGCTGCACTATCCGAAGAATGCGCTGCGCCGGGCGATGTCCCGTCTGGGCAGCGAAATCGTCGTAGCCCCGAACGCAGACTGGACAATGTTTGGAATCCGCTCCAGCGCGGAGGTCTTCGATTCGACGTGGGCAATCTTTGCCGATCGCGTGATGTATCCAACGTTGACTCAGTCGGAAGTGAACCTGGTCAAGGCGCAGTATCTCTCGGGAATCAGGCAGCGTCGTGATGATCCCGATGCGCTCGCCGATTATCTCGCCGACAGTATCACCTTTGTCGGACACCCTTATTCCGTTTCAGTGACCGGCAATGAGAAATCGATTCAATCGATCGACTCCGCCGCGTTGCGCAATTATCACAAGAATCAGATCGTGACATCACGCATGCTGCTGGTGGTCGTGGGAAACATCGATCGCGCGCACATCGAGCGTCTTGTCAATCAAACCCTCGGCAAGCTCCCCAAAGGGAATTACGCGTGGTCTGCCCCGCCGAGAATTCCGGAGTCGCAGACGGCGCTAGTCATCGAAAGACGCAACCTGCCGACGAACTACATCCTCGGCTACTATAGCGGACCATTGGCGAGCGGAGAGGATTATCAAGCGCTGCGCGTTGCGACCTCGGTGCTGACGGGGCGCATGTTCGCAGAAATCAGGACTCGTCAGAATCTCACCTACGACGTGCACGCGCCCTTTGTCGATCGCGCGGCAACTGCGGGTGGCCTGTATGTCTCGACTGTCGCACCGGATACTACCCTCAAACTGATGCGTTCTGCGATTCTCGATCTGCAGACCGGTACTTTGGATCCAGTCGGGTTGAGGCAGCTCGAAGAGCAGTTCATCACCGAGTATTTCCTCGATAACGAGACGAATGCCGCGCAGGCCGACTTCCTGGCGCGTTCTCAGCTTTATGAAGGTGACTATCGTGAAGCAGATCGCTTCGTCGACGAGCTAAAGCGCGTGACTCCCGAAGACGTGCAGCGCGTGGCCCGACGTTACATGAAGAATTTCCGGTTCGCGTACGTTGGCGATCCATCGAAGCTCAACCCGGGCACCATCGCTCTTTTCTAGAGACGCCTAGTCGGCGAACTCTTCGGCCGCGACCCAAGGGTCGATAGCACCGGTGTAGAGAGCGATACCGATGACCGCGGCTGCGACGCCGCGGTCGGCAAGGGCGCGAAGGTGGGTGAGTGTGCCGAGCCCGCCGCCGGCGAAAACCGGGAAGTCCGCAGCGTCCACAACATCCTCCATCAAGGGCAAGTCTGTCCCCTGCATCGCCTCCTCGCGGTGGACCGCGGTCACGAGAACCCCGGCCAGGGGGAGGCCAACAAGCTCCTCGACCAGGTCGAGAACGAGCTTGGGCTGAGTACGCGTCCAGCCGTGTGAAAGGATCTTTCGATCACGGACGTCCGCAGCAACGATGATCTGTCCCGGAAAAAGCTCACTCATCTCGACGAGCCAATCGGGATCTTCCAGAGCGCGGGTGCCGACGATCACGCGCTCAGCGCCGTTTGTAAGTGCCTGATCGATTGCTTCTCTACTTCGGATGCCGCCACCAAGCTGCACTTCTGCGTCGGTAGCACCCAAAACCCCCTGAATCTCGGGCAGGTTATTTCCGCGTCCCGCCACCCCGTCCAGGTCGACCACGTGCAGATGCCGAAAGCCATATTGCCGCCAGGCGATCGCGACGCCGACCGGATCCGGGATACGGATTACTTCCTGATCGTACGATCCGGCAGCCAACTGAACGCATGCACCTCCGCGAAGATCCAGTGCAGGAATGGCGATCATCGGGTTCTGTAAGGTTTAAAGGCACGGATCATGAGAGCGAAACTGCTGCTTTAATTGCATGTGTGCGAGCTTGTGAATAAATTCACAATCTCTTTAGCAGTGCAACCATTTCTTTTAGCAAGTGCAACACGTACGGCTCTGGGAGGCCACAAACGATGCGGTTCTACGGATTCGCGGTAGCAGTTGGAGTTATCACATTGGGCGCGTGCGCAGGTGGAGAGAAAAATCCTGCCGACACAACGCACGTTGCCGTTGACACCAGCAGCTCGGCGACGACAACAACAACCACTGGCGGCGCGAGCTCGACGACGACCGGTGCAGCAACTGGCGGTGCCGCGACTGCAGCCCCGGTTACCGGCACGACACACACGGTCAACATGGTCGGCGATGCCAAGGGCTATCGCTTCGAGCCAGCCAACGTCACCGTCAAGCAGGGCGACGCCATCAAATTCGTGGTAGTCAGTGGTGGCCCGCACAACGTGGCCTTCGATCCAGCAACCATTCCGCCCGATGTGAAGTCGCAGCTCGACGCCAACATGGGCACCGACAAGATGGGTGAGCTGTCCAGCAACATGAAAATGAATCCGGGCGATGCGGTCACCGTGTCCTTCGGTAACATCAAGGCGGGTAAATACCCCTTCCACTGTGTACCACACCTTGCCCTTGGTATGAAGGGCGTGATTACCGTTCAGTAATGCTCGAACGAAGAAAAGGCGGAGCCTTAAAGCTCCGCCTTTTTTTTGTCCTGTTTAAAGTGAATCTTTGACCACATGAATGTTCATAGCATTGCTCGAATGAGCGGGGGCTCTGCCTACCTCTGGATGGCGGCGCGTGCCCGTAATGCCCTGCGGCGTGTGCTGGTGTTCGGCATTGTCGGCGGAGTGACATTCATCGCTGCTCTGATTGCGTTCGTGGTGGTGCCGAGAAGCGCGTCGAGAAAAGCACTCGCGGTCGCGTCACGGATCGAGACCCGCGGCGACTCCGCGCCAGCGGTTGCAGCACGCGACCGATTCCTGGCGCAGGTGAATACCGCGGATTCGATAATGAACGCGACGCGCGCTGCATTGGCTCCGCAGCCGGTCGCCGTGATCGACACGTTTCCTCCGGCAGTGCGCGCGCAGCGTGATTCCTTGAGCGCTGAGCTGACGACGCTCAATCGCCTCATCGACCGCGCCGAGAATGCTCCGCTGCCCACGTCGTACCGTGCGCTCGCGGCATCACCGACGGTTGCGGCCGACCCTCGCGTGCGCGCGCTTCTCGATTCGCTTGCCGACATCGAGCGCGAGCGAAATGCATTCGGTGCGGTCGGCGGTGTCGATCCGGTTTATTTGTCGCTGACTTCCCGCGCGACGGCGATCGGGCGCGAGATCAAAGGAATCGCGGACGCCAAACGCGGCGAAATGCGAGGCAAGCTTGCGCTGATTCGACCGACGCCCGCGCCTGTCGTGAAGCCGGTGATAAATGTCGATACCAACCAGGTGCTGGCGCAGCGGAATTCGGCGCAGCAGCAATACATGGCCGCCGTGAGGCAGCTTGACCAGATAAGACAAAAGAATCAGCGCATCGACCAGGAAACGGCCCGCGCACGCGAGCTCGCCAATGTCGGGGCGCCTCCGTGGGCAATGCTCGCTGCGGCAGTCGTGCTGGCGTTTGCCGTTGGTTTTGCCGCTTCGTTCGGGACAGAGCTCAAGCGACCACACATTGCAGACCCGCGAGAAGCAGAGCAGATCAGCAACGCGCGTGTACTGACGGTGATCAAGCCGCCGGAGATTGTCGTCGAGCGAAGTCGGAGACAGGCTGATGTCGAAGCGCCCCCGTTGATCGATGTCGTTTCGGAGAGCTATCGCACTCTGTACCTGCACATCGCGTCGGTTGAAGCGAGTGTGCCGATTGTCACTATCACTGGTGACGATCCCGGTATAGTTGCTACCGTCGCCGCAAACCTCGCGGCTTCAGCCGCGTACGAAGCGAGAAGTACCCTGCTGGTGGACGTCGATCCAACCACGTGCGCGGTGGCCAGTGTCCTGCGCATTCGGCCCGACCCGGGCCTCGGCGGAATCATCAATGGTGGTGCGACGTGGCCAGAGGCAATCGTGCCAACGACTATCGGCCGCGACCGGCCACTCGATGTGCTGCCAAGCGGGACGCGGCGTTCGGGGATGCCGGAGGCGAATGTCGTGGAAGAGGTAAAGAAAGAGCTCGCGCGCCTGCAGCGACGCTATGATTTCATCATTATCGCAGCGCCGACGAGCTACGTGCAGCGGAGTGCGGCGAGCATAATTCCCGCTCCCGACGTAATTCTTTGCGCACGAATGGCCCACACGACAATCGGCGGACTCAAATCAGCTGTAGAGGGCCTGAGAGCGGCGGATATGCGTATCCATGGACTCGTTCTCTGGGACGCGGAGATGCCGCAGTTGGAGACCCGAGAAGAAATGCTCGGCGCCGCCCGACAGTCGGAATCCTTCCGGCCAGAGTTGGCGACCGCGCAGTAAATCAGTAATGGCTGAGACAATTCCGGATCTGCGCGGACTGCCCAAGGCTCGCGCATATTCCGAGCTGGCAGGCCACGCTAATGCGATTCTCGAAGACGTCGATGACGTCGTGACCGCAATGGCGACTATTGCATCTCTGGTACATCACGCGTTCGGACACCTCTGGACCGGCTTCTACCGTGTGGTAGTGCCCGGCCAGCTGCTCCGCGTTGGTCCATACCAGGGCACGCTGGGTTGCATTGATATCGCGTTCGGACAGGGAGTTTGCGGCACAGCCGCTGCGGAAATGCGAACAGTGGTTGTAGCTGACGTAGAGAAGTTTGCCGGACACATAACGTGCGATTCGCGGTCAAAGTCGGAGATAGTAGTGCCGGTGCGGAACAGAAAGGGTGATCTCCTCGCTGTCTTCGACGTAGATTCCGAACGGCTCAACACTTTCGACAAAGAAGACCAGCAGGGGCTGGAAAAGTTGATGTCCTGGTTCGCAGCCACTCCGTAATGTCCATCGCCGGCTATTCTGACGTCATCAATCACGCGCTCGCCTTCGCCGCGAAGCATCACGATCGTCAGGTAAGAAAGGGAACGAAGCTTCCCTACCTCACGCATCCGGCTAATGTGGCCATAATCCTCACGCGCTACGGCCGTGACACCGAGATCATCGTTGCTGGTATTCTGCATGACGTCATCGAGGATTGCGTGCGAGACGGTTATACCAGACAGATGCTCGAGCAACGTATCGGTGACAAGTTCGGCGCAAACGTTCTCGAAACGGTGCTCGCGGTCACCTACCGCCGGCACGATGACGATGGCGTCGAGCTCTCGGGTGACGATCGTCGCGCCGATTACCTCGAGCGTCTTGCTGGTGCCAGCGAAGAAGCACGCTGGGTCTGCGCAGCCGATAAGCTCCACAACGCCGCATCCATAATCTCAGACCTGCGACGGACAGTCGATCCCGACAGCGTCTGGACGCGCTTCAACCTCGGGAAGACAGGCACCGCGCGCTGGTACCGCGATGTCTACGAGCGCCTGCATGAGCTGGGCTTCAATGCTCCAATCATGGCCGAGCTCGACGCAGTGTCAGCGGAGCTCGCGAAACTCGCAGCCTAGGTGAGCGCGGCGGTTCGGTTCGCGCCGTAAGTCTTCTCGACGTAGTCGTCGAGGATCTTTAGAAACTCGGGCACGATGCTGTCGCCCTTGAGCGTTACGGATAATTTCCCGTCGATATAGACGGGCGCTTTGGGCTCCTCGAAAGTACCGGGCAAAGAAATTCCAATGTTCGCGTGCTTGGACTCCCCTGGCCCGTTCACGACACAGCCCATTACCGCGACTCGCATGTCGACAACTCGCGGATAACGCTCGCGCCAGACCGGCATCTGCTCGCTCAAATAGGTCTGAATGTCTTCCGCCATATGCTGGAAGAAAGTCGATGTCGTACGGCCGCACCCAGGGCATGCGGTGACCTGCGGAGTAAAGCTTTGTAACTCGAGCGATTGCAGAATCTGCTGAGCGACACGCACTTCTTCGGTGCGATCGCCGCCGGGGCGCGGCGTAAGGGAGACACGAATGGTGTCGCCTATTCCCTCCATCAACAGGATCGACAACGCCGCGGTGCTGGCAATGATTCCCTTCGATCCGAGCCCCGCTTCGGTGAGTCCGAGATGAAGTGGATAGTCGCAACGCGCTGCGAGGCGGCGATAAACGGTCAGTAAATCCTGCACGCCGGAAACCTTCGCGGAAATCAGAATGCGATCGTGGCCGAGCCCCATCTCTTCGGCGATGCCAGCCGACCTGAGTGCACTCAGCAACATCGCCTCGATGTATACGTCTTTTGCTTCAGCTACCTCCGCGCTTTTCGCGTTTGCATCCATCAGCTCGGTCAACAGGTCCTGGTCGAGCGAGCCCCAGTTGACCCCGATGCGGACAGGCTTGGAATTCTCGAGTGCGACCTTGATGATGGTGCGGAAGTTTTCGTCGCGTCGTTTGCCGCCGACGTTGCCTGGATTGATTCGGTATTTGGCCAGCGTTTTCGCGGCGGCAGGATACTTGGTGAGGAGGAGGTGGCCGTTGTAGTGGAAGTCGCCAATGATCGGCACGTTTACGCCCATGTCGGCAAGGCGGCTCGCGATTTCCGGAACAGCACGTGCTGCCTCGTCATTGTTGACCGTGACCCGAACGAGCTGACTACCAGCTCGGGCGAGATCCGCGACTTGCAGGGCGGTGGCGACAGCGTCGGCGGTATCCGTGTTCGTCATTGACTGCACGACGATGGGATGTGCGGACCCGACGGGGACGTCGCCCACGAATGCGGTTGGGGTCTTTCTGCGGGTAATGCTGGACAACGGTGCTGGTCTGTAGTGAAAATGAAAGCTAATTCGCTGGCCTGAGCGCTGCATAAAGCAGCAACTCACTTCCCTGCTTTATCCGAACCGGAGTTCTGGATGGTTGATGATACCCCACAGGCGGCGGAACCCTCGCCACCCGTTGCAGCACCTGTGTCACCGCCTCACAAAACGCGGAACAAGGCGCTTACCATTGCGCTACTCCTTATCCTGATCCCGGCGGTGGTAATTGCGCTGTGGATCTGGGTCACGCTTGGATACACCTATTCAAGCGGCGAGCGCGCCGGTTATCTGCAGAAGATTTCCAAGAAGGGGTGGATTTGCAAAACGTGGGAGGGTCAGATTGCGCAGACGCCGTTACCGGGCGCTACGCCGCAGATGTTCGACTTCACAGTGAGGAACGATTCAATCGCGCAGCTGCTGGAGCAATACGCAGGGAAACAAGTGTCCCTGGTCTATGAACAACACCGCGGTGTACCGAGCAGCTGCTTCGGGGACACGGAGTATTTCATCACCGGAGTACGCCGAATAAACCCGTGATACTGTCTATTGTCTGCTCAGCCGGACCTTGCTATTTTGTCCGCCAAGTCAAGCCAGAGCAGGGCAATCCGCTTTTGTTCGGGCTTCATCCAGCGCGAGGTGTTTGAGACTCGCGTAACAGATTGTCGAGGGTCGGGCGTTTCGCGCTCCCCAAGACACAAATTTCTTCAGGAGCAGGGAATGCGTACGACCGGCAAAGTGAAGTGGTTCAACGACGCGAAGGGTTTCGGATTCATCACACCTGACAACGGGCAGAAGGATTGCTTCGTTCACTACAGCGCAATCTCCGGCTCGGGATTCAAGTCCCTTGCTGAAGGTGATGCTGTAGAATTCGACATCGTCGAAGGTCAGAAGGGCCCGGCTGCCGAGAACGTGACGAAGGCTTCCTAGTCACACCAGCTTCACTGGCACAATCTGGCGGGGCGTCTCAATCGAGGCGCCCCGTTGTTTTTTGTGGTGGTCGGCCGCGGTGGGGAAGCGGTGCGATTTCGACTGCGTGCTCGAGTCTCTCAAGAAGCATGGCGTTAGTTTTGTCGATGTCTATCTCGAGTGCGATGCCTGAAGGAAGTGTGACTCTTCCGCTGGATCGGAGTAGTTGAGCCGCGATATCGATGGCAGTGCCAACTGGAACGCTGAGATCTTGAATCAAGGCGAGGGCGATTGAGAGTATACTTAGGGACTCGACTGAAAGCTTTCGAGACACACCTTGTCGGGCTTGACTAACCCCTTGCACGGCGAAGTGGGATAGGGTATTGTCGATCCACTTGGCAGGCACTTGAAGTGCAAGTGCCGCAGTAGCAACAGTATATGAGCGGGCCATCAATTATCCTAGTAGCAAAGGATAATTAATGCAAGAGCACTCCTCTTTGAGGAACTATGCGAAAATTCCTGGTTTCCATGCTTGCGGTGAGCACGATGATCCCGGCTGTGGCTTCAGCTCAAAAGGGATATGCGCTTGGTATCGGTGGAGGTGCCGCCATACCGGTCGGCAAACTGGGCGACGCACAAAATACCGGATATTCAGCGCTCATCGCCCTGGCGCTTGGATCGCCTGAGTTTCCCATCGGCGTGCGAATTGACGGGATATACAACAATCTAACGCACGCGACACCTGCACCGGTTGCAGGCGCCGCACCAACCCTCGGCGATTTACGCGTTGCTGGCGCGCTGTTCAATCTCGTGTACGCGTTTCCAGGGACTTATGCCAAACCGTACGTGCTGGCGGGCGCGGGATGGTACGGATCAAAAGTCGACACGACCGGAGCCAAAGCACAAAACAATATTGGCTTCAACGGCGGACTCGGAATCACATTCGGATTCGGTCCGGCAGCGGCGTTTCTTGAAGCTCGATATCACTCCATTTCGCGCACGGTCGCGAAGGGAGGTGTGTTTCAGTTCGTGCCGATTACATTCGGCTTGATGTTCTAGACAGCGCGCAGGATCAGCTCGTTTCCGCGGGCGATTTCCATCTCGGGTCTTAGCGAGTCCCGCGCGGCCTGTAGCTGCGCGGATACAGAAGCAGGCCCTGTCCCACCCGGCACTTCGCGACGCGAGACGGACATCGTTGGCTCGAGCCAATCGAGAACATCGTCGCCGAACAGTCGGTGTGCTGCCTTGAATGCGGAAACGGGAAGAGAGTCGAGCTCGCAACCATCGCGCTCACACTCGCGAATCAGCGAGCCAATCGCCGCATGCGCTTCACGGAAAGTTGCGCCCTTCTCGACGAGATAATCCGCGAGATCGGTCGCCATCATGCTGCTCGATATCGCGCTACGCATCCGCTTCTCGTTGAAGCGCGTCTCCTGGAGGGCGCCGGCTACCGCCGGGAGCACCAGTAAAACCGTGTCGACGCCATCGAACAGCACGCGTTTGTCGTCCTGCAGGTCTTTATTGTAGCCGCTTGGCAATCCCTTGAGCGTAGACAATAGAGTGCTGAGATCGCCGATCGCTCGTGCGCCCGACCCACGCGCCAGTTCCAGTGCATCGGGATTGCGCTTCTGGGGCATCATGCTCGAACCGGTGGTAAACGCGTCGCCGAACTGGACGAAGCCGTATTCGCTTGAACCGTATATGATGAGGTCTTCGGCCATACGGGACACGTGGGTCGCAATCATTGCCACAGCGAACAGGAGCTCGGCGACGAAATCGCGATCACCTACGGCATCGATGCTATTCTGCGATAGCGAGCTGAAGCCGAGACTACCCTGAAGCAAAACCCGCGAGACAGGAAACGCACAGCCTGCAACTGCACCGGCGCCCAGCGGTAGCACTGCGGCGACGCGGGACGCCGCGGCAACCCGCGCGCGATCACGGTCGAGCGGCCAGAAATGCGAGAGCATCCAGTGAGCGGCGAGCACCGGTTGCGCACGCTGCATGTGCGTATACGCCGGCATCATCGCGTCGCCGAGGGCGCTCGCGTGATCCAGCATTACCTGCTGGAGAGAGCGGACGGCGTTATCAAGCTTCGCACATGCATCCATCGCCCACAGCCTCGTGGCGGTGGCGACCTGATCGTTGCGACTGCGCCCGGTATGAAGCTTCGAGGCCACATCTCCGACTTCCTCGTGCAGCATGCGATCGATCATGGTGTGCACATCTTCGTCCGATTCGATCGGCTGCGCTCCCGAGGCGAGCTTTTGACCAACTGCTCCAAGGCCGCGCTCGATCTTCTTGCTCTCCTCGAGCGTGAGCACTCCCGCACCCCACAGTGCGACCGCCCAGGCCTGCGAGAGCCTTATGTCGAACGGCCACAGGCGATAGTCAGTGCCAATCGAGCGGTTAAGTGCTTCGAGTGCGGCGGCGGGCGGCACCGCGAATCGGCCGCCCCACAGCTTGTGTGAAGTGTGATCGGACATAGCGACCTCCTTCAACTCAAGCTATAGCGAGCGTGGCTGATTTGCTGCTCTCTTTCTTGGTGGCCGACTCGGCGCGCGCTGCAGCGAGCTCCTGATCGCGAATGGCGCGGACGCGAGCAGATAGCCCGTACAGACGAATAAAGCCGGCAGCGTCGCTCTGCTGATAGACATCGTCTTCGCCGAAGGTCACGAAGCGCTCGTCGTACAGTGCATTCTCGCTCTCACGCCCAATGACGTTAGCTGTTCCCTTGTAGAGTCTCAGGGTAACATTGCCGGTGACTCTCTCCTGGGTGGTATTGACGAACGCATCGTACGCTTCGCGTTCGGTCGTCCACCACCGGCCCTCGTACACGAGATCGGCGTAGCGTGGTGCGATAAGATCTTTGGCTGCGAGCGTGCGGCGATCGAGCACCAGCTGCTCCAGCTCGCTGTGAGCAGAGTAGAGCAGGGTGCCCCCCGGCGTTTCGTACACACCGCGGGACTTCATCCCAACTAGTCGATCTTCGACGAGGTCGATTCGACCGACGCCATGGCGCCCGCCGATGGTATTCAGCGCACCCAGCAGATCAACCGAATCGAGCTCGGCACCGTTCACCGAAACCGGAGTACCGCCGACGAAACCGATTGTGACCTCCTCCGGCGTGTTGGGCGCTTTCTCCGGCGACGTCGTCAGCATGAATAAATCTTCAGGCGGCGCGGTTTGCGGCTGCTCGAGAACCCCGCCCTCGTGGGAGATGTGCCAGATATTCCGGTCGCGGGAGTAGATCTTCTCCTTGGTAGCCGCGACTGGAACGTTGTGCGCCTTGGCATACGCAATCGCGTCTTCGCGGCTCCGGATGTCCCATTCACGCCACGGCGCGATAATGGGCAGATCGGGGGCGAACGCGGCGTACGTCAACTCGAAGCGGACCTGGTCGTTGCCTTTGCCGGTGCAGCCGTGCGCGAGAGCATCGGCGCCGACCTTTCGGGCGATCTCTACCTGCCGGCGTGCAATCAGCGGCCGTCCCATCGAAGTGCCGAGCAAATACTTGCGACCGTAGATAGCGCCAGCGCGGAGGGTGGGCCACACGAACTGCTCCACGAATTCCTGGCGTAAATCCTCGACGTAGCATTCGTCGGCACCCGATGCGATGGCTTTCGCTCGGACACCCTCGAGCTCCTCGCCCTGGCCAATGTCAGCGGCAACGCAGATAATGCGCGCGTCGTAGCGCTCCTTGAGCCAGGGGACGATGATTGAAGTATCAAGCCCGCCAGAGTAGGCGAGGGCAATTGTTCTGATCACGGTCGCCTCAATAAGTATTCAGAATCACTGAATATTTAATCGGGCGATGGCGGCCCGTCAATACTGCCTAAGGCTCGCCGGCGAGGCTTTTAAGGCGGCGGTGGGTACGTTCCCTGGCAGCAACCGAGCGACAGATGATGAGAATGGTGTCGTCGCCGCCGACCGTACCAAGAATATCGGTCCAGCCCTCGCCATCCAGCGCGGCGGCAATCGGTTGCGCTCCTCCGGGCACTGTCCGCAATACCAGCATTTCGCTGACGCCGTCCACCCGCAGGAACAATTGAGGGAGCAACGTATCGAGGGCAGCTCTGCTCTCCTCGATATTGCCGTCTGTAACCGCATAACGTGCACCTTCGGGCGTGGGGACGCGTGCTAGGCGGAGCTCGCGGAGGTCGCGGGAAAGCGTCGCCTGTGTCACGTCCCAGCCGCGCTGAAGGAGCAGCTTGCGGAGATCCTCCTGGCTGCTGACCGCCCGTGACTCGATGATCTCGAGGATTGTATCGTGTCGTTCGCGTTTGTTTGCCACGGGATGATTCTACCATGGCCGGCACCAATTCGCGAGGCGAGGCAGGAATCATTGACGCGCCACCGGTGTAATGTTATGCATTCACTATGCATAAAATTCCGGTCGGAGTTTTGGGTGCCAGCGGTTATGCGGGCAGGGAGCTTTGCGGATTGATCGCACAGCATCCCGGGCTGTCGCTCGCGTTCGCCTCCGCCAACGAGCAGCGGGGGCAGCGCGCGCGCGTCGGGCCGGTAGAAGTGACCTACGTCGCGACCGAGGACGCTCCGCTCAGCAAAGCTGAGATAGTCTTCACCGCATTGCCGCACGGAACCGCGGCCAAGTGGGTCGGCAATGCGCGATCTGAAGGAGCGAGAGTGGTCGACCTGTCGGCTGATTTCAGGCCGGGTGCGAGCGCGTCGGCAATTGGAACCGCGCCTTATGGTCTCACTGAGCTGATGCGGTCGCAGATTCCGGGTGCGGACATCGTTGCAAATCCCGGGTGCTATCCGACGGCGATTCTAATCGCCATTGCGCCGCTGCTGCGGGAAGGGCTGGTGCCCGCTGACGCTACTATAAATGTATCCGCAGCCAGTGGAGTGACGGGCGCCGGCTACTCGGCGAGGCCCGATCTGCTGTTCGCCGAGGTCGTCGAAGATTTCAAGGCGTACGCGGTTGGCAATGAGCACCGGCATCTCGCTGAGATGCGCGCTGTCGCGGGCGAGATGAATGGTGGGGACGTGGACATTCTCTTCACGCCGCATCTGTTGCCGGTCGCCCGTGGAATTCTGGCGACGATAACAGTTCCGATCAAACAGTCCACTGAGAAACCTGGCGAGCTCTGGCGCCGCTTCTACAGCAGCGAACCGTTTGTCGAGATTGCCGATTCGCCGCCTTCGTTGCGGGATGTCGTTCGACGCAACGTCGTGCGCTTAAGCGTGTCCAGGGCTGCGAACGTCAAACAGCCGACGCTGATCATTATCTCGGCGATCGACAACCTGATGAAAGGTGCCGCAGGGCAGGCGGTGCAAAACGCGAACGTGCTGCTAGGTCTGACCGAACAGTCTGGACTGCCACTCTAATGCGTGTACTGAAGATCGGTGGTCGTGCGCAGGGTGACCCAATGCTTGCTCGTGTAATACGCGATGCCTGGAACGCAGCACCCGGTGAGCTGTGCATAGTCCACGGTGGCGGTGACGAGGTTTCAGCGATGCAGCGCGCGCTGGGTCGCGAAGCGGCGTTTATTGGCGGGCGCCGAGTGACTTCCCAGGGGGACCTGGAATTGTTGCGGATGGTGTTGTCCGGTGTTGTCAACAAAAGACTCGTCAGCTCGCTGGTTGCCGCTGATGTGCCGGCGGTCGGCATCTCAGGCGAGGATGGAGCGTTGATCAGCGCTGCATTTATCGACCGTGCTGTACTTGGTTATGCGGGTCGACCGGTGAGCATCAACAAGGAATTGCTGCTATCGATGCTGAATTCTGGATACCTCCCGGTAATTTCGCCTGTCGCTTTCAATGGGGAGGCGGGGGTTGGTGGAGCACTCAACGTCAACGGCGACGATGCAGCTGCCGCGATTGCCGCGGCGCTGGGCGCGAGTGAGCTGATGCTCATCGTGGACGTGGAAGGAGTGCTGGATACCGGGGCTCGCGTCGTCAGTGCGCTCACGCTTGAACAGGCGCGCGACATGATCGCGAACGGGACTGCAGCAGCTGGAATGGCCGCAAAGCTCGAGTCGGCTGAAACTGCGCTTTTGAACGGAGTGACTGCCGTACGAATCTGTGCATTGCGCGGAGTGACTGATGCGCAATATGGAACGTTCCTAACTCAATCCCAGAGTGTGGCGATATGAGCACCGTGATGATGCCCGAAGAGCAGGAAATAGCATCTTCGACCTCGATGCCAGCCGATCCTTTGCTCGCAACCTACAAACGAGCACCGATGGAGTTTGTGCGCGGAGAAGGTGTCGAGCTGATCGACGCTGACGGCAAGCGATACCTCGACTTTGCGAGCGGCATCGCCGTCAACGCACTCGGCTATGGTGATCCCGGGATCGCGGCCACTATCGCTGATGCACTCAGCAAGGGCCTGATCCACACGTCGAACCTCTATCGTACCGCGCCCGGTGAACAGCTGGCGGCAAAGCTGGTCGACCGCTCCTTCGCTTCGCGAGTGTTCTTCTGCAATTCAGGAGCAGAGGCGAACGAAGGCGCGTTCAAGGTTGCGCGTAAGTGGGCGCGCAAGATCGGGACTGACGCAAAGGTCGAGATAATTGCTCTGCGCGGAAGCTTTCACGGCAGGTTGTTCGCGTCATTAGCTGCGACTGACCGCCCTTCGTACCGGGCGCCTTTCCGTCCATTGGCCGGCGGTGTCTCCATCTGTGAGCGGGATCTTGCGGAGCTGGATAGCGCGCTCGATGAAGAGACCGTGGCTGCGCTGATTCTGGAGCCGATCCAGGGCGAGGGTGGCGTACGGGTTCTCGATGCTGACTTCGTCCGAAAACTGCGGGCGCTGACTGCGAAGCGAGAAATCGCGCTGATCTTCGACGAGATCCAGTGTGGCCTGGGCCGGACCGGGCGTCTCTTCGCATACGAAGGCCTCGGAGTCTCACCCGACATTCTGACATTGGCGAAGCCACTTGCGGGCGGACTGCCGATGGGCGCGGTACTCGTCACCGAGGAGATCGGATCGACGATGCAGCCGGGAGATCACGGCACGACGTTTGGTGGTGGGCCGCTGGTGGCAGCGGTTGCCGGCTACGTTCTGGACAGGCTCTCGGATCCGTCACTGCTCGACTCGGTGCGCACCAACGGTGCGTGGCTCGGAGAGCAGCTGACGAGGATTGCCTCACGCTCCAACAAGGTTCGCGCGGTTCGTGGTATGGGCTATATGTGGGGCGTCGATGTGGTTGAGCCGGCAGGCGAGATTGTGAAGAGAGGTTGGGACGAAGGCCTCCTCGCTCTCACGGCTGGCGAGCACACGTTGCGCCTGTTGCCGCCGCTGGTCATGACTCGCGATAGTCTCGAGCGTGGCGTCTCGATTCTCGAAAGAATCATCGGGTAATTTCCGCAGTCGCCAATCAGCCGGGCGACGGTTAGAATTTCGGAGCCATGTCACGTCGCTCCGTACGGGCAGTGCCGACTGCCCGTTTTCTTTCTCTGGCCATCGCTGGTGCAGCAATCGCCTGCGCCGGACTGACGACGACAAATGCGACTGAAGGTTCGAAGTCGTCTCTGCCGACGGACACGATCGAAGCGAGGCGTTTGTTCGAGGAGAACATCGACGCGATACACAAACGCGACCGCACGCGTTACCTCGCTACCTACCTTCATTCGAGCACGCTCGCGCGAAATGGAGCGGTCGGCCTGGAACTTGGTTACGACAACTGGAGCGCCCGTCGCGATTCAACGTGGCCTGATACGTTAATCGCCAGAAACCTGCGGGTGTTGCCGATCTCTCCGGGCGTTGTCTACGGTAGCTACTGCTACACGGTCACGCAGCACGACACGACGACCAGCGGCGTGTCGGAGAGAATTTTTGTAAAAACACCACAAGGCTGGCGAATCGCGGTAACGACCGCATTCGGACTGCCGGTAGGCGAACCCCCGCAGTGCAAATGACCAAAAGAATTATGCGAAGGCACGCTCTGATTCGTGGTGCGGTAGTGGCGATGTTGGCCTTGCCTGCGCTGAGTCTCTCGCAGCAGCCAACGGTACCGGCGCCGATTCACCCAGCCGATACGACGACACCCAAGCTGGTGCTCTTCATCACCATCGATGCAATGCGGTCCGATTATCTGCCGCGTTTTGCGGGACAACTCTCCGGCGGACTGGGGAGGCTGTATCGCGGCGGTGCTTTCTTCGCCAACGGGTTCCAGGATCACGCCATTACGGAAACCGCACCCGGTCACTCAGTGACAATGTCAGGAAGATTTCCCGTGCACACCGGGATCGTAATGAACGTGGCGGGTGTGAATGACAGCAGCGTCAAGTTGATCGACGCCCCGGGGATGGGTGCTTCGCCATTTCGCTTTCGCGGCACAACGCTCACGGATTGGCTCATTGCCAAGGATCCGCGAACCAAGGTGTTGTCCGTTTCGCGGAAGGATCGCGCTGCAATTCTGCCGATCGGCAGATCGAAGCAACCCGTGTTCTGGTATCCCGGTAACGGCAACTTCACGACGAGCACTTATTACAGCGCGACTCTGCCCGACTGGGTGAAGGCGTACAACGCGCGCAAGGTTCCGATAACCTACGCCGCGCGTATCTGGCGACCGATGTTGCCGGATAGCTCCTACAGCGAACCTGATAGCGTGCCATATGAGGCAGGGGCAACGGCGTTTCTCTTCCCGCACGTCGTCCCAACGGCGCCGGATTCCGCGGCGGCCTTTCTCGCAGAATTCCCGTGGATGGACGATGTCACTCTGGACTTCGCGCTCTCGGGAGTGAATGCGCTGAATCTCGGAGCTGGTCCAGAGACTGATGTACTCGCGATTTCGTTATCCACGACCGATGCGATTGGCCACAAGTATGGGCCGGACTCGCGCGAGCTTCACGACCATATCCTCCGGCTCGACCACGCAGTCGGCGTCTTTCTGGATTCGTTGTTCAAGCTTCGCAACGAAAAGGATATTGTGATTGCCCTGACTGCTGATCATGGACTGACGCCCTATCCCGAGGTCCATACGACGCACGACACCAATGCGGGAGCGATCCGGGTCAATGTGCGGCCGGTGCTACAGAAACTGAATAACACACTCGCCGCACGTGGAGTCCCGGGCAATGGACTCGAGTACATGAGCGGTGTGTATGCCGGCAACGGTTTCTATTTCGACAGCGGCGTGCTGCAACTGGATCGAGCCGCTTTGCAACGCGCGAATGTGAACGCCGACACGCTGTTAATGGGTGTGAGGGCTGACTTTCTGAAAGTGCCCGGCGTAGCAAGGGCCGAGCGTATTCCAACGCTTGCAGCTGCAGATACGACCAACGACAAAGTTGCCCGACGCTGGCTGCACATGTTCAACGATGAGAGCACAGCAGCGCTGGTAGTGTCGCTCGCGCCGTACAACTACTGGATGACGTATAATCTCGCGCAGCACGGCAGTCCCAACGACACGGATGCGCGCGTTCCGATTCTTTTCTATGGTAGTGCGATCAAGGCCGGACACTACGCCGACTTCGCTACGGTTGCCGATATGGCGCCGACGCTCGCTCTAATCGCGCACGTAACCCCGCTGGAAAAACTCGACGGTCACGTACTACAGAATGCGATCCGGCAAAGTACGCCCTGATCTCGTCTGGAAAGCATTCGACGAGGCAGAGTTCGGTGCGAAGAACAGTCTGAACCTGCGTGACTCGTTACCGAGTGCTGCCGATGCAACTTTCCGCACCGAAGCGTGGCTGCGCGAGCGTCAAGTCAGTGGGGCGAAGGAAGTACTGATCATCACAGGACGCGGTAACCAAAGTCCCGACGGCGTTTCCGTGGTTCGAAAGGGAGTCCTCAACCTTTTGCCAACGCTGCATCGACGAGGCATCGTAAGCGAATGGCGCGAGCATTCTCCGGGTTCGCTGGTAGTCCGGCTCCAGCCGATCACATCGTTGCTCAACGCGCCACGGCGAAAGCGCGATCGTGATGCCCCGACGGCAAGCGCGGATCCGCAAGCACTGTCTGCCCTCGACAAGTCCACGCTGAAGTTGCTGCGCACCCTGGCAATACGATCGCTCGACAGTCTCGGTGTACGCGATGCGGAAAAATTCATCGAAGCAGAAATGCTGGACAAATTCAATTCTCTGGCTGCCAGCATTCCGCCTGGCGAGGGAAGTGAAACGAGGCTACAAAAAGCGATCGCAACGGCTCTCGAGCAGCTGGATGAGTGAGCTCTACCTTCAGATGAACACTTCACCAAAATCCAAATGAACGGCAAACTCCTTGTTGCTGTGATGCTGCTTGCGCCGGCGCTTGGCGGGCAGACGCTCACCGGGTACAGCACCAACGCCTCCGCGCGAGAGCGCGGCGTCGAGTCCGATGTCGTTAATCGACCGAGTCCCGCCGATGCCGATGCGCACTCGCGATTTCTCTCGCTGCAGCCGCATATGTCAGGAACCCCGGCACAGGCGCGTACGCGCGACTACGTGATCTCGCAGATGAAATCGTGGGGACTCGAGACCGAGGTCAGATCGTACAAGGTTTGGATGCCGCATCCGATCACCACTCGTGTCTGGCGGGTCTCGCCCGATCCGATGGAGCTGAACCTGGTCGAAGGTCCGATCGCCGAGGACACGACGTCCGTCGCATATCCTCAGGTGTTGGCGTTCAACGGCTATGGAGCAGCCGGCGACGTCAACGGCGACGTCGTCTACGTCAATTACGGCCTGATCGAAGACTACGCTCAGCTCGATTCGATGGGAGTGTCGGTGAAGGGTAAGATCGCAATCGCCCGCTACGGCCGTTCATACCGTGGCATCAAAGCGCGCGAGGCGGAGAAGCACGGTGCAATTGGTCTGCTCATCTACAGCGATCCCGCCGACGACGGTTACACCCGTGGTGATGTTTATCCCACAGGACCGATGCGCCCGGCGCAGGGGATTCAGCGGGGCAGCGTTATGAATCCAAATGGAGATCCGAGTACACCCGGATATCCCAGCACCGAAGGCGCGCGCAGAATTCCGCTCTCGCAGATGGACGTGCCCCACATTCCGGTGTTGCCGATCTCTTATGGCAATGCAACGGAGCTGCTGCGGGGCTTGAAAGGAAACTCGATTCCACAGACGTGGGAAGGTGGATTACCGTTTCGCTACCACGTTGGCCCAGGGCCGGTGCGCGCGCGCATTGCCGTCACGACCGATGCAGCCACGAATCCATACAAGGAAATCTGGGACACCTTTGGCGTAATACGTGGCACTGATTTCCCCGGGGAGATCGTGATGATCGGCGGACATCGGGATGCATGGGGACCGGGCGCGGCAGACAACGTGAGCGGCACGATCAGTGTGCTTGGAGCAGCACATGCGATCGCCGATCAGGTCAAAGCCGGAATGCGGCCAAGAAGGACAATCGTGTTCGCGACATGGGATGCAGAAGAGTGGGGCCTGCTCGGCTCGACCGAGTTTGTAGAAGAAGACTCGCTGCGATTGCGCAACCACGCTGTCGCCTATCTCAACCAAGATGACATCGCACAAGGGCCGAACTTCAGCGCGGGCGGGTCGCCATCACTGCGGGAGGTTCTGCGTGATGTGACGAAGCATGTTCCCGATCCGAGCAAACAGGGAAGTGTGTACGATGTGTGGCGCAAGCGCGCGAATCTCGCGGCGGATTCACTGGAGCCGCAAATGGGTGATCCTGGTGGCGGGTCTGATTTCGCAGGCTTCTACAATCACCTCGGAATTCCAATAACCGATTGGGGTTTTGGCGGACCGCAGGGCGTGTATCACTCCGCGTATGACTCCTACCACTGGATGTCGAAGTTCGGCGATCCCGGTTTCCAATATCACGCGACGGCGGCGAAGATTGGCGCGGCGATGCTGTTGCGAATCGCGAATTCCGATGTGCTGCCGTACGATTACGTGGAATTCGCGCGCACAATGCGTCGGTTCGCGACACAGGCGTCGCAGGCGATAACAGAAAAACATTGGACCGTGTCAGTAGACACGCTGACGCGAGCTATCGGCAGAATGGAGGACGCTGCAACTGCGTTCGCCGGGGCGAGAGATCGCGCGCTCACTAACCAGCCGTCAGCTTCGACACTTCAGCGAGTTAATGCTTCGTTGCTCGAAGTTGAACGCCAGCTTACACGACCCGAAGGTCTCGCAACTCGATCGTGGTTCCGCAACCTCATCTATGCATCCGATGAGAACAACGGCTACGCGACGATGGTGTTTCCGTCTGTGGGCGAAGCAATCAGAGCTGGGGACGCAACGATTGTCGCTCGCGAAGTCAACGATCTCGCTGATCGTTTCGATTCAGCGACGCGTGCACTTCAGAAAACGACACAGATAATTCGCGGAATGTAACTGACGAACACACACCCAGTTGCGGAACGGACATTGCGATGACCGAAGTCTGACAGAACAGATGGTGTTCTTCGATGAAAGTGAATGGTCACGGAGTGCGACGCTCGCGTCTCACCCAGGATGAAATGGCGGCAATCGGCGACTACGGCGCGAAAGCAGTCTGGCCGGCCGGGTTTCAGATATATCAGCGTGGTGCGGCAGCGGACGGAGTCTTCATCGTTCTGGAAGGACACGTCGTGCTGCGCAATAAAATCAAAGTCGGTCGCGGTTTCGTTCCGGTGATTGCAACTTCGGGACAGACCTTCGGCAGCGAAGGCCTGTCCTCAGGCGCGCGTTACGCGACCGATGCGAATGCCTCGGAAGAGACGACCACCTTGTTCCTGAGCGGCCAGCAATTTCGTGCGTTCGTGAGAGAACGTGCGGCTCAAACGATTCCGCTCCTGTCGCAAATCATGTCGGAGCGCGCCTTCCTGCTCGAGAAGCTCCACGAGCTGGCTGCGCTCAACGTTGATCAGAGACTGATCTCAACGCTGTCCCATCTCAGCTCCGATAGAACCTTCACCACACCAGACGGACGTCTGAAGCTCGAAAACAATCACCACCGTCTTCTGTGTGAGATGGTTGGGGCGACACGCGAATCGATTGCCCTGGCACTGAGCCGCCTCGTCTCGGCTGGCATCGCCGAGCGAAAAGGAATGACGTTCCTGATCCAGCCGAACTCGCTCGCCAACACGCTGGGTGATTATACTACCCGGGAAGTCGGGATCCCCGTTGCGAGAGAAATGACGATAACCTGAGCGTAGATGGCCGATCGGCACGCGATTGACTCGGCGATAATCAAAGGCGCAGAAGCAATTGATTTGCGGGAGGGGGGCTCACACGGAGTTCTCCTCCTGCATGGTTTTGGGGACACTCCGCAGACGCTTTCACTCTTCGCCAGGCATCTGTCGAAAGCGCGGCTCAGCGTCTTCGTCCCGCTGCTACCGGGTCACGGGCGAAGCATGAAAGCGTTCACGAGCTCTGGCGCGGACGAATGGATCCGTGCAGCGGAAGATGCATTTCTCGACATGAGAAGGCGGTATCGCGTCGTCAGTGTCAGCGGCCTGTCGATGGGAGGCGCACTGGCTGTCATCATCGCGGCGCGTTATCGCGAAATTGCGTCGCTTGTGTTATTCGCCCCGTACCTCGGAATGGCCCGGTGGATGCGCGCGTTAGCGATGACACACTGGGCGTGGGGCAGAGTCGTTGGACCAGTGAGCGCCAGCAGTCCGCGATCGATTCACGACCCGATTGAGCGAGAGAAAAACCTTTCCTATGGTCAGGTGACCGGTCGCGCCATTCACGAGCTGGCGCGAGTGGTCCGACGTGCGCGCCGTGCTCTGCCGAGCGTCGTTGCTCCGACTCTGATCATCCAGTCTCGTGAAGATCCGCGGGTGTCACCGGCAGTCGCCGACTACGCACTGAAGCGAATCGGGTCGACGCAAAAGCAGATCGTCTGGACGAGCGGCGCCGGTCACATTATCACCGTCGACTATGGACGGGAGAGACTATTTGTCGAAGCGGAGCGCTGGTTGTTGTCGCACGCCGTTCGTAACGCGACAGCCGCCCATTCGGAATGAGGCGGCTGGTCGCGCCGATCCGAATATTAGAAGCGGTCCTGGACGAACTCTGTGACGCTATCGACTGCACGCTCGCCGAGATTCGCAGCCTGATGCACGACGCCAGTGGCGACGCGCTTCACGCGTTGAACCGGAGAGCTTCTGCGACGCCGGGTGGTTTTCTTACGCGCACTCGATTTACGGCGCGAAGATCCGCCGCTGGACCGACGCGACGAGCTCTTACGACTGCTCTTACGAGCGCTCGAGCTCTTACGAGCGCGCGAGCTCTTTCTGCCCGAAGATTTGCGGCCGCTGCTGCGGCCGGCTCCGCCGCGCCGACGTGAGCTGCCACCGCTCTTGCGGCCTGATGATGCGGACCGTGAGCGCTTTCTACCGCCTCTAGAACTTCTGGACTTTCTGGCTGCAGCCATTGCAAAGCTCCGTGTTAGGAGAGTTCGCGGACAAGGCGTAGCAAGATTCGCGCACAACACGGTGCGTCGCGTGTCGAACAGACCGGCAAATGTTGTCTATTCGCCGAGAGCGCGCGTTTCACCGTGTTTCATGATCCATAAATCATCGACGGCGTGTCCGGCTGTAATCCAGACCTCCCGCATGCGCGCAGGCGGTTCGTCCATCGGTTCATCGGTCAGCTTAAATGTCCCCCAATGACCGGCAGTCACGACTAACCGTCTGTCTTTTTGCGCCGTCTTGATCTGCCCAACCGCCTTGATGCAGTCATCCGGATTCATGTGAACCGCTCCCATGAACCAACGAGGCTCATAGGCGCCAATCGGCAGGATGGCGAGGTCGAATGGGCCAAGGCGCTCGGTAATCGCGAGAAACTCGGGATGCAACGCGGTATCGCCCGCAAAGAAAACCCGATGATCGCGACTCTGGAAAGTCCAGCCGCACCATAAGGTCTGGTTACGACGGCCCAGCGTACGACCCGAGAAATGTTGCGCGGGCACGCACGTCACCTCCAGTCCCATGACAGATGTGCTTTCCCACCAGTCTCGCTCGATAATGTCGCGGGCGCCGCGGTGGCGCAGAAACGCCGCAACGCCGAGCGGTGCGAGCCATTGCGCCGCCGGGTACCGACTGGCCAGTCGATGAATAGTCGACGAGTCCAGGTGGTCGTAGTGATCGTGAGACAGGGCAACGATGTCGATGGGAGGCAGGCGATCGAACACCACACCGGGCGGCACCCAGCGCCGAGGACCGGCGAACTGTACCGGAGAGGCACGCTCGCTCCAGATCGGATCGAGCAGAATGTTCAGTCCCGCCAGCTGAAGGAGGAAGCTGCTGTGTCCGATCCAGGTCAGTGTTACAGCATCTGGTGTCGCTCTCGGCGCGATGAAACTCGCTGTCCCTCGAGGGAACGATGAAGGATCTGGATCTGGACGTCGTGGATTCCGCCGGCGCTCGACAAGAGTCCATTTGAGAAAGTCTCGGAACCCATGCAGCTGGGATGCGGGCCAAGGGTTTCGAAATCCGCCGCCCGGAACATGGTGGGTTGCCTGGGAGACGGACGAGGTCGGAGAAGTTGACGATGCGGTCATTGCAACCGCGAATGATACAGCATCAACCTCCTGTTCTGTGTCAGCTCAGGCTGGGTGCGGCGAGATTTTCTTCGAGGTGCCAGAGAGATTTCATGCCGACCAGGGCCGCTGAAAGCGGAAGCGACTGAGTGAACGCAATCGCCCTTCTCGCGTCGGAGCTGAAGCCAGGAAATGCGGAATGCACCTGCTCCGGTAAACCGTGAGTCAGCTGGGATTGCATAAGGGTCGCACTGGCAATCACTGATATCCCGAGCCGGTGGGCGGCTTCGAGTGGTGTCACGCGATCGCGTCCAACGCATTGCGTTTCCGCCCGCACTGCTTCTGTCATCGCGAGATTGATCGGAAGCTGAATTACACGGAAGTGATGGCCAGCGCCGCCAGCTTCGTGGGCCAGTGAAACGAGCTCCTCGAGGCTGAGATGGTTCTTCGATTCCGGCGGCACACGAAACCCATTCCATGTCGCGCATCCATAACAGCCGATGGAGCCGTTTTCGACCGCCCGCTCGAGAATCGCAAAAGCATCGCGAACCACAGTCAGGAATTTCTGTCGCGGAAATACATCGAGTGCCTGCTCGGGGTTGTGCAGGTAGTAGACGTCGATTGTCTCGAGACCAAGGTTTCTCCTGCTGCGTTCGATCTGATCTTCGAGAAACTGTCCAGTAAGACAGTGGCCGCCGGCAATGACGTCGGCCGGATCCATTACTCCGCGGAGGAAATACTCTTCCTGAAGGAAGCTGCGGTACTCGTCCTTGGTTGCCGGGGGTTTTTTATCGAGGGGGATGTAACCACCCTTCGAGCAAACCACCACCTGCTCGCGTTTGATCCGACCGCTGTTGACGCTCTTTTCAATCGCCTTTCCGAGCGCGCGCTCTGACCGCTGACATCTATAGTTGATCGCTGTGTCCAGCAGGTTGACGCCTCGCTCCATCGCTGCTGCCGCGGCTACGGTGTAGCGGGCATCCTCTTCGTCGTCGCATTCGCCCAGGTAGGTGCCGAGACCAAGCGAGGAGACTACTAAGCCGTTGGCCAATGTGCGATAGAAATTCTCCGCACGCGATTTCGCAAACCGTTTTCGGAGGGAACGAGTGGCGTCGGCGGAAGCATGTCCCTTGAGCAATGCGGGTCCGGCTTGCGTTCGTGGCATGGTGGAGAGGCTACGGACAGCGGGAGAGTAACGCAAGAGACACAGAAAGTCGGTTGGCCCCTACGTTGCTAACACTGGAGTAGACGTTCGACCGACCACAGCTCCGTAACGTGAGATCATACCTCTGCCTGGCAGTAGCGTTCGCTGCGTGCGCGCCACAGCGTCCGGTCATGCTGCCGACCGTTCAGCTCTCAGCTGACACAGCCGCTGAGCAAACATCGCGAAACGTTTTTGACACTCGGCGCGATGATCCTTTCGCCAGCATGGATCGCATCGACTGGCCGGGACCAAATCGTTATCGATCATCGTCTGGCGTTCCCGGCCCTGACTACTGGCAGCAACGTGCGGACTACACAATCAACGCATCCCTCGATACGGCAACCACGCAGATCAGCGGTGCGGTGGAGATCCGATACACGAACAATTCGCCCGACACGCTGCGTTACGTGTGGGTGCAAGCCGACCAGAACCTTTACAGGACTGGCAGTAAAGGCTCGGCCCTGTTTCCGGCAGATTCTCGCTGGGGCGTGAGAGGGTTCGAGGGGGGCTACACCTTCAGCGATATCCGGATAAACGGTGCTGCAGTGCAGCCGCGCATCAACGACACGATGATGCGACTGGATCTGCCGAGTCCATTGATACCTCGCGGTGGCAAGGCGACCATCGCAATCCGTTATTCGTTCCGAGTACCCCAGCATGGGTCGGATCGAATGGGACGCGACAGCCTTCTGTACGAGATCGCTCAGTGGTATCCGCGCATGGCTGTTTACGATGACGTGCGCGGTTGGAACACCGACCCGTATCTCGGCCAGGGCGAGTTTTATCTGGAGTACGGCGATTACGACTATTCCGTAACGGTGCCCGCCGGTTATGTCGTCGCCGGGAGCGGCGTGCTGCAAAATCCGGATGAAGTTCTCACCGCGACGCAGCGACAACGGCTTGCGTCGGCGTCACGCGGCAGTGAAGTGATTGCCATCATCACGCAGAGCGAAGCGGCAGCCGCCAGGACGCGAAACGTGCCTGGAACGAAGACGTGGCACTTTCGCGCGCACAACGTACACGACGTCGCGTGGGCAGGTGCCCCTGACTTCAGATGGGACGCGACGAGCTGGAACGGAGTCCTGACGCAGGCCTACTATCAATTTCCTAAAGCCGGCAGAGCCTGGGAACACGCCGCCGAGCAAACGCAATGGACGATCAGACAGTACTCGCAGCTGTTTCTGCCGTTTCCGTATCCGCAAGCGACATCAGTGGCCGGACCGGTTGGAGGAATGGAATATCCGATGTTCGTAATGGTGCACTACGGATCCGATGATCCGGCCTCAATCTTCGGCACCATCAATCACGAACATGGACACGAGTGGTTCCCGATGATCGTGGGATCTAACGAGCGTCGGTACGCCTGGATGGATGAGGGATTCAATACCTATCTAAATGCATTCGCCCAGGAAGGACGGTATCCCGGTCAGTCGGCGTATCCGACCTATCTGAAGAACTGGGCTGACGCTGTCGCGGCCGGAACTCAATCGCCGCTGATGACTGCGCCAGACAACATTGATCCAAACGCGCTAGGTGCAATCGGTTACCGGAAACCAGCGGTCGTGATGCTGACGCTTCGGAACCACGTAGTCGGCCGTGACACGTTCGATGCCGCGTTTCGCGAGTACATTCGCGCTTGGTCATTCAAGCATCCGACACCCGGCGATTTCTTCCGCACCATTGAGAATTCGACGGGCGAGGATCTGTCGTGGTTCTGGCGCGCGTTCTTTTATACGACCGATGTCCTCGACATCGGCATCGACAGCGTCAGCATGCGCACGGCCGACGGAGAGCAATTCGCAGTGATCGAGCTTCGACGGAACACGTCGATCCCGTTTCCGGTGAGGTTGCGGCTCGCATACGCTGACGGGACGACCCAGGATGTGAGCTTGCCGGTCAATATCTGGGCGCGCGGGAACAGGTTCGAAGCGGTGGTTCCAGCCCGAGCGCGGGTTGTAGGAGTGAGGCTGTGGCCGGACCCCTCAGTACCCGACTGGAATTCCGCGAATGACACATGGGGAAATGCGCCGCCAGCAAATCCTGCAGGACCGGTTACGAGACAATGATGTGGTCGTTTGGAATAGGAGAAGCCTGCCGATAGATTGCAGGCGTACCAGTATATCAGCGAGAGGAGCAAGTAATGCCGGATTTTGGAAGCTGGGCGTCAGCGTGGTGGAAGCCAGTGCTGTTCATCATCGTTGCCGGACACCTCACGAATGTGTCCGTTACTCTGTTCCTGCATCGAGCGCAGACGCATCGGGGTGTCAAACTCCACTACCTCGCTGCGCTTCCGATGCGCATTTGGCTATGGCTTTCGACGGCGATCGTTACCAAGGAGTGGGTCGCCTGCCATCGGAAGCACCACGCCTTCGCTGACCGCGAAGGGGATCCGCACAGCCCGCTAATGGAAGGGCTGCGGAACATCGTCCTGAAGGGCGCGTTCTACTATAGAAAGACTGTTCGCCAGCCGGGCGTTCTCGACAAGTACGGCAAGGGAACCCCTAACGATTGGCTCGAGCGGCATCTGCTCTCGCCTCTGAACTGGTTGGGCATCGTCATCATGATGGGCGTCGACATCTACCTCTTTGGCTTCTTCGTGGGGCCACTGGTCTGGGGAATCCAGATGATCTGGATACCTTTCTGGGCCGCTGGAATCGTGAACGGCATCGGACACGCAGTTGGGTACCGGAACTTCAACGTCAAGGATGAGAGCCGGAACATCTCGCCGATCGCGATTTGGCTGGGTGGCGAAGAGCTGCACAACAACCATCACGCTGATCCACACTCCGCGAAGTTCAAGGCAAAGTGGTATGAATTCGATATTGGCTGGGCTTATCTGCGATTACTCTCCTTCTTCGGGCTGGCTGAGATCGGGTACGCGCGCAATTAGAGCTACGCGTGCCTGAAACAGTTACCTGCGCGCGTTGCGGGCAAACTCGCGCAGGCTTCGTTAAGCCTCCTTTCCCCGGACAAATCGGGGCTCGCGTCGTCGAAGAGATCTGCCAGCAATGCTGGGCGGATTGGCTCAAGCAGCAGACGATGCTTATCAATCACTACGGGCTGAACGTGATGGATCCGCAGGCTCGCACTTTTTTGACGCGCAATCTCAGCGCGTTTCTCTTCAAGAGCGGTGCGTCGTCGGACATCGACACGAGCAAAAAGGGCACGATCTCCCACTGAGGACGCGGAAGTTGAAAACGTTCGCCGCTCTACCTCTCCTTTTTCTCGCCGCTGGCTGCGCAACAGTAAGCAGCGGCAACACTTCCAACCCGAAAACAACTTCGCCAGCGTGGACCGACTCGGTCATGCGCTCGATGACCTTGCGCGAAAAAGTGGCGCAGATCGTTTGGCCGAGTGTGTTTGGGGATTACGTTTCGGGCGATTCGCCACAGTGGCGGCGGCTCACGCAATACGTTGAGCAGGAGAAGGTTGGCGGGTTCACGATTTCGGTAGGGTCTCCGATGGAGCTCGCGGCCAAGCTCAACGCGCTGCAATCGATGAGCAAGGTGCCGCTACTGATCGGCGCCGACCTCGAAGCAGGAGCCGGATTCCGTGCACGCGGCGGCTACTTCGTCCCCAACGCAATCGATCTTGGCGGCGCCTTGGTCTTCCCGCCCGAGATGGGCCTTGGCGCGACTCGCGACACGACACTCGCGTATGAGCAGGGGCGACTGACCGCTAAGGAAGGGCGTGCGCTGGGAATACACATCGCCTACGCGCCCGTACTGGACGTCAACAACAATCCGGCGAACCCTGTGATCAACACGCGATCCTACAGCGAGGACCCAGCGCTGGCAGCCAGGATGGGCGTTGCATTCATCCACGGTCTGCAGGACCACGGCATGATCGCGACAGGTAAACATTTCCCGGGTCACGGTGACACGGGTGTCAACTCGCATTTGGCTTTACCGGTCGTGACAGTAAGCAGAAGTCGCCTCGACACCGTGGAGCTGGTGCCGTTTCGGGCTGCCGTGAACAGCGGAGTCGGCGCGATAATGTCATTTCACGGCGCAATGCCGGCTCTCGATTCATCCGGGGTTCCCGGGACGCTATCACCGAAAGTCGTGACAGGGCTTTTGCGTGGCGAGATGGGCTTTCGCGGAATCATCATTTCCGACGCGATGGATATGCGCGGAGTGCTCGACCAATACGGCGCAGACGAAGCCGCGAAGCGCGCAATCGCAGCCGGGATCGACGTTTTGATCCAACCGCTGGATGTCTCAGAGACAATCGACGCGGTGATTGCGGGCATCGGCGAAGGCAGATATACGGAGGCCCGTCTCGATTCATCGGTTCGTCGTGTACTCGAAACCAAACGGAAGCTTGGCCTCGCGCAGAGCAAGCTGGTTGATCTCAACGCTTTACGTTTCGCGGTGGGTGATAGCACTGATGCTCAGGTCGCACGCCGTGCGGCGGAAAAATCCATTACGCTCGTTCGCGATTCGGCGCGACAGGTTCCGGTACTCGATTCGACGAAGACAGTTTTGTCGATAACCCTCGCTCGCCGTGCGGATCTCTCCGCCGGAAACTCATTCAACGGCGAACTACGGACACGGCTGCCAAAACTGCGGACGGAATTCACCTCGACCGAGGATGCGACACTCAACTATCCGCGTCTGTTAGCCGCCGCAGATTCGGCAGATGTGGTGATTGTCGGATCATATGTGGGACAGAGCTGGGACGCGGTGAGTGCAAACGCGCCCGACGCATTCACCAATTTTGTCCAGACGCTGGTATCGCGTGGGAGAAAGCCGATTGTTGTCGCGTTCGGTAATCCGTATCTGCTCCAACAACTTCCGTGGGTCGGCACGTATCTCGTAGCGTGGGGCGGATTTCCGGTTTCACAAGTTGCAGCTGCTCGCGCACTGACAGGAGCTGCGCCAATCTCGGGACGTCTGCCGATCAGCATTCCGCCCTATGCGGTGATCGGAGCCGGCGAAGAAAGACCGGCGCGTTGACGATTCGAATCTTCAGTCTTATATCATTGGTTCCCGCCGCCGCAGTCAAATAACTCGGCAATTTTTCTTCAAACATCTCGCGCGATCTTGACTTTAGTCTCAGATGGTGACTAATTCGCTGTCACCATGCGCGAACGATCATCCCGAGCCAGTTCATTCACTGTAGATGTGGTGCTGGTTACGGCGATGCGAAACGAGCTGGCGGTTTTGTTGACGCGGAGTGCCGGTGATCGGGAACGATGGTCGCTGCCCTGGCGATTTGCTCAAAGTGGGGAATCGTTCGATGCCGCCGCTGCGAAGAGCGGGGAAGAAGCCTTGGGCGAGCAGCCAAGCTGGATCGAGCAGATCGCCGCGTTTGGTGACGGAAGGCGCCACCCAAGCGACACAGAGGTGTCAGTCGCATTTGTAGGATTGGTGCCACATGAGACTGCGTCACCCCGCACCGGCTACACCTGGTTTCCGATGTCGGATCTGCCGCCAATTTCTCCGCGGCAACGCGCGATGGTCGAGGCCGCAACGCGTGTCATGCAAAGCAGGCTCGATCAGGCTCCGATCGCGTTTCGTCTCCTCCCGAGCACTTTCACGCTGAGCGACCTGCAACAGATGTATGAGCTCCTGCTCGGTAAACGCTTGCACAAAGCGAGTTTCCGTCGTGCCCTACAGGCCGCCTGGCTCGTCGAACCTACAGACGAATGGCGCAGTGAAGGCCGAGGAAGACCCGCGCAGCTTTTTCGTTATTCACCGAAGAAAAAGCGTAGGCTCCACCGTGGTGTGAGGTTTGATTTTCTCTATCCATGAGGGCGTAACGGGGTAGTAATCAATCAACACAGACCCTCGGAACTACTTGCGGCCACGGTGTATTAGTTGCAATGTGTACATAAGGCCAACACCCTGAACCCGGGGCCTGATCACAATGCTGGCGTATCTCGATAGCTTGTGCGCAGCACTACTCGCTCGAGACAGTGCGGAGATTCAGCGGCTGCTTTCACTGCCAGCCGCTCGTGATCTTCCACGTCGAGTGCGCGAAGAGGCAGTTGCCATCTCGCGCGCGGGCAACAGAAGTTTTATGGCCCCAATCCACGCACTCCATTTCTATTACAAGCTCACTCACATGGTTGACGAGTCGAGCGACCCAATCTTCGGCGATGCAGCGAAGCATGGCGACACCGAAGGAGGCCAGATGGAGCTGCCGCTGCGCAAAGTAGGGAACGGCGGACGCTAGGCGTCAGTTGACGCGCTGATTCTCCAGAAACGGATCCGCTAAACCAAAGCTCGAAGCGAGTTTTTTTTCTTCATCGCTTCGTTCCAGATATCTCCAATCTTCTCAAATCGCTCGGCCGCGTTGCCGAGGTTAAAATCGCGTGGATCGAGATCGTCGGTGAGCTCGTTCCAGCGTAATGGCGTCGACACCGTCGCGCCGGCCTTCGCGCGCACGCAGTAAGGGCCGGCTACAGTCTTTCCCTGGATGTTTTGCAGGTAGTCGACGTAAACCATCGCTGCACCGCGCGCTTTCACCATCCGCTCGATCGTAGCTTCCTTCGGATGTGCGGAAGCCACCTTGGTGGCGATCACCTGGGCCACGAGCGTTGCCGCTTCGTTGGGAGTCCGGGGCGGCAGCGGTAGATAAATGTGTAATCCTTCCGACCCGGATGTCTTGATCGCGGCGTGGAGGCCAAAGCTATCGAGCACCTCTTTGGCCCACTTGGCGACCTGCATGACACGCTGGAAGTTGGCGCGCGGTCCGGGATCGAGATCGATGATCGTATAATCAGCGAAGTCCAATGTCGGAACGTGTGAGTGCCACGGATCTACTGAGATAGCGCCGAGCTGAATCGTGTAGAGAAGGGTCAGCAGGTCTCCACCGATGTAGCGCGGCTGCTTCTCGCCGTTGTCGGTGATTATTTCCTCGACACGCACTTCAGGCGGTGTTGTCTCAGATGCCTTTTGCTGATAGAAGCTTTGGGCGTCGATTCCGTTTGGGAAGCGCTTGAGGACCAGGGGCCGATCCTTCATGGTCGGCAGAATCAAGTCAGCGATGCGCACGTAGTACCGCATCACGTCGCCCTTGGTGTATTTCGCCTTGGGGAAAAAGATTTTGTCGAGATTGGATACCTTGAGCTTCTTGCCGCCGCCGAGTTCGAGCGTAGCATCGCCACGACGCTTCTCGATTTCCACCAGCTGCTCAAGGATGGATCCGCTATCGACCTTCGCTGCGCTCTTACGTGACTTTCTGGTCGCGGCGCGCACTGGTTGTTTTTCCTCGCGACTCGCTACGCGCTCGGTTTTGCTCGTTTTTTTCTGCACGCTTTTCTTCTCGAGTCCTACCTCTCGTGCGTTCTTGTCATCGCGAACGCCAAGGAAAATTGGCTGACGAAGACGGCGATCCGCGGTCCATTCGCTGAACTTCACTTCGACGACGACTTCCGGATCCACCCAATGAGCCTTTTCATTGGTCTTCGGCGTTTCCGAAAACGGAGCCGTTTTCCGCTCGAGCGGCTTGAGCCGCCGATACATGTCGACGAGTCCCTGTCGTGAGAAGCCGCCACCGGTATGGCCGGCGTAGATAAGGCGATCCTTGTCGAAGTAGCCAAGCAGAATAGCGCCAATGTGCTCTCGACTCTGGCGTGGCTCGGTGTAACCGCCGACGACGAACTCCTGACGGAATTCAATTTTCAGTTTTAGCCAGTTCCTGGATCGATTGCCTGGTTCATAACGCGAGTCGACCCGCTTGGCGATGACGCCTTCCCAGCCCTGCTTGCGTGCCTGGTCGAGCATCTTCCTGCCGTTGCCTTCGACTGATTCGGTTACGCGCACTTGCGGCGTCACGTGCTTCCCGACGCGTTTGACCAGCCGCTCGCGCCGAACCGACCACGGCTCGTGGAGCAGCACTTCGTCACCGTCCATCAGGATGTCAAACAGAATCAGTGCTGCAGGCGTCGACGACGTGTGCCGCTCGATGATGTGTGTGTCCTTGACGTGCATCCTGCTCTGAAGCTCCTGGAAGCGAGCGGGCTCACCGTCGATGAGCGCGACGATCTCGCCGTCGAGCACGAGCGGTCTCTTCAGCTGCGCGGAAAGCTTCTTAAGGGCGCCGACGATCTCGGGGAATTGCTTCGCCTTCTCCTTTCCGTTGCGCGTGATGAGTTTCACATCGCTGGACGTCGCGTAGGCAAGTACACGCACGCCGTCATACTTGGGCTCGAAGGTCCAGCCATCACCGGGAATCTCAGTACCGATGCTCGCGTACATCGGCTCGAGCGAGGAAGGCATTTTCGCCGAAGTCTTCTCGGGCTTCTTTGTCCCGCGTGCAACACTTCGAGTGCGTGTCGATACGGCACGCGCCTTCGGCTCGCGGTTGCTGTGCCAGACCTTGCTCTTGCCTTCGGCGATTTCATCCATGGTGCGACCAGTGTCGACCGAGGTCATGTTCTCGGCGACTACATCATCGGTCGTCGAATACTCGTCACGATGCTTGATGAGTAGCCACTGAGGTTTCGAGGAACTCGACCCGTCGCGCGAGTACTTCATGCGGATCAGCGCGAAGGATCCATGCAGTCGCTCTCCGTGAAAAGTGATTTTGAGATCACCCTTTCTCAGCTGTTCGCGGAGCACGTCCTCCTCTTCGTCGGATGAGGCGGCGGTGTCGGATGAATATGTGCCGCGATCCCAAAGCATGACTGTGCCGCCGCCGTACTCTCCTTTCGGAATCGTGCCTTCGAAGGTGTTGTAGTCGATGGGATGATCTTCGACCTGCATCGCGAGTCGTTTCACCGATGGGTCGAGGCTGGGCCCTTTCGGGACCGCCCAGCTTTTCATCACGCCGTCGAGCTCGAGGCGAAGGTCGAAGTGAAGGTGGCTGGCGGCGTGTTTCTGAATGACGAAGCGAAGACGTCCGGCGCTGGCGGGTTTGGCGGGTTGATCGCCTGAAGGTTCTTCGGTGCGACTGAAATCACGCTTGCGCCTGTACTCGGCGAGTTGCGAGCGGGCGCTCGACGCACTGCCAGCCAACTTAACAGCCATGTGTGAAGCTTAAGCCGTTTTCTTTTTGCGCGGCTTCGCTGGTTTGCGGGTTGCAGCGACTTCCTTCGTCTTGGCGCGAACCGCTCCTTTCTTGTTCGTGCCTTCCTCGAGACTCGCGCGCAGCTTCGACATCAGGTCGAGCACACCGCTGTCCGGCGTTTCTTCCTGGGGACCCTCGAGCTTGGCGGTCTTTCCTTTCATCTTCGCCTTGATGATGCGCATCAGGTTGGCGCGATAATCGTCGGTATACTTTGCCGGGTCGAACTGCTCGGCGAGATTCGAGACGAGCTGCTCGGCCATCTGCAGCTCCTGCGGACGGACGACTTCCGCGCTCGGAAAATTGAAGTCGTTTATATCCACGAGCTCGTTCGCGAAGCGCATGATCTCGAGCACCAATGCTTCGCCGACGACTTTGATGCCGACGAGATGCTGCGTCTGGCGGATGATGATCTTGCCGATGCCGACCGAATTAGTCTGGCGGATCGCCTCACGCAGCAGGGCGTATGGTTTTTCGCCGCCTTTGGCCGGAACGAGATAGTAAGGAGTTTCGAAGTAGCGAGGATCGATCTCGTCCTGCTGGACGAAGTCGAGAATGTCGATGGTCTTGGACTGCTCGACCGCCGCTGCCTTGAAGTCTTCATCAGTCATTACCACGAACCGACCCTTCTCGAATTCGTAGCCTTTGACGATTTCGTTCCAGGGCACTGGCTGACCGTCCGCCTGGCAGACGCGCTCGTACTTCACGGGGGAGAGATCTGCTTCGTGGAGGAGCCGGAAGCTGATATGATCCGCGCGCACCGCGGTTTTCAGCTCCACCGGGATATTTACGAGGCCGAATGTGAGCGAGCCCTTCCAGATCGCGGCCATCTCTAACCCTCGCGTTCGAGTTTCTGATTCACTGTGCATCAAAGCAAATCAAATGCCGAGTGTGGAAAGCCAGCTTTGTGATACCTATGGATGCAAAAAAGCCCCGTTGAGAACGGGGCTTTATCAAGCGAGCGCGAACGAATTATCAGCCGGCTTTGGTAACGTCGGCGGCTTGCGGTCCTTTCTGTCCCTGAACGACCTCGAACTCCACTTTATCCCCCTCGGCGAGAGACTTGAAGCCGCTGCCTTGTATCGCGCTGAAATGGACGAAGACATCGGGTCCACCCTCTCGCGAAATGAAGCCAAAGCCTTTGGCGTCGTTAAACCATTTTACCGTTCCAGTTATTCTTGCCATTGAACTAATCCTCTCCCAACAGGGCAAATCGTAGAGCGTCTACCGTAGGCGAGCGAAGTGCGATTGCGCCTTACGCAACACCGAATAGTAACCGGATTGATGTACTATCCCTAAGGCAGTGCCCGGAGGGGGCAAGTTTTGTGCAAGAAATCGAGGACGAGGTTATGCGGCGCCGGCGACGTAATGCGCGGAGCGACCGCAGTTCTTGCACCGAAGGGTCACGTGGGTGTAGGGAGGCGGAGGCACCTGGCGCGGGTCGCGCTCGATTATGCCGGAGCAGGATGGACAGCTGAGAGGAGATCCGCTGCGGTCGTTACTGATAAGGAACAGTGCCTGAGCGGGATTGTACGCGTTCGGACGTGGCTTGCGCATGAGCTCTCCAGTTGCAACAATGCGGCGCTGCTCGGTTGGCGTCGCATATGGTTTTTTGACGGCTACCCTTTTGAGGAAGAAGAGCCATCGAGATTCATGAGCGGCTCGGCGCAGGGCTGACGCTGGTGCTCGTCACAGCGTGCGGCCCGCATGCCCATATACCGCTCCGACCGACCAATCTGCCCGGCGTGCTTACGCCAACGGATAGTGGAACTCTGTTGGCCCAGCGCCTGGCACCGGTCTTATACCTACAAAAGGATGAAACGTTCCCGCTCGAACGGGTGGTGGCGGTGCTGCACCCCACCCGGCCCATTATCGCCTACCATTTGCTATGGCGGGATGATGTCCACGGATCCTGGATCCCGTTTACAGTTCCCACCGATGAAGAGGTCCTCTGGGTAGGATACGATTCAACTCACGCCCCTGTTGATCTGTGGACATACTGGCATGGGCGCATCCTGCACACGGCGTGGCCCAGATCCCAGGTCGCAGTCGATGTCCAATGGGGTAAACACGGAAGTCTACCGCGCAACGTGCGCGAGAGCGATCTGCCCAGGCCGCAGACCCTCAACTTTTTTTACGCGATGACGTTTTTCGGGGAGCCGGACATCCTGCTTGGGGACATCACCCGCAAAGGTCCGCTCTGTTTCTGTCATGGCTACGACCGCTATCGCCAGTTCACACGACCGCTTCTCGTCTCCGGACGAATCGACGCCGTGGTGCGCGCCGAAGATGCCAGCGCGGTGCTAAAGGCAGTCTTCGGCAGCAAGTATTCGAACAAACACCGTTGGCCGTAGCCACTGAACGAAAAAAAACTCCGGCGATTTCTCGCCGGAGTTTTTCGGCCTATCCGGGTTTAGCGATGGGTTGAAGCTGAAGCTGTCGCCTGCTGTTCTCTCGCCGCGATCGCGAAGAGATCCTTCTGCGAGTTGCTCTGCTTGATAACGTCGAGAGCGTGCACGAGCTGATTGTCGTCGGCGACGCTGCGGCGCTTGGCTGTCGAATCACCGAAGGCAAGGCGTGCGACGGTATTGCCGAGAAGACGATCCACTTCCGGACCAGCCTGCTCGTAGAGCGTGCGGTCCACTGCGACTCCCTTTGCCTGCAGCCGACGATAGAACTCTTCGCGCCACGCCGGTGGCACCACGAAGTCGGGCTTGACGGTTTTCTTGAGCTCGAGCGAATAATCCATCAATGTCGCCCTGACCTCGGCAGTCTTCGGAGCGAAAACGTTGAAGAGTTTCTGCTCGGGAGTCGTTAGAGTGTCGGGCCGAACGATGATGTCGGGCGTGATGGCGCCGCCTCCGTAAACGACTCGTCCGCCGTCCGATTTGAACGCTGGACGTGAGCGACGAACTGAATCAGTCTCCAACGAATCCGGCATCACTTCGACGAATTCTCCACTCGGCAGAAGCTTGCGCTCCTTCTGAATCGAGCGGCCGCTGGGCGTATACCATTTCGCCGTCGTCATCTTGAGTGCGTAGCCGCCTTCGAGCGGGAATACGGACTGTACGAGTCCCTTGCCGAACGACGTGGTCCCGACGATCAGCGCGCGATCGTGATCCTGTAGTGCACCCGCGACGATCTCCGAAGCCGAGGCGCTTCTGCCGTCGGTCAGGAGGATGAGCGGAATCGTCGGAGCGACCGGATCATCGCTGGCGACGAATGTCTGATTCTCGCCGTTGCGGGCGCGAATGCTGGAGATCTGCTGTCCTTTGCGAAGGAACAGGTTGCTGACGCTGAGCGATTGATCGAGGATGCCGCCCGGATTGCCGCGCAAATCGATGACGATGCCCTTCGCGCCCTGACGGGAGAGTTTCGTGACCGAGCTCTCGATCTCATCGCGCGCGCTCTCGTTGAACTGCAGGAGCGGTATGTAGCCGATGTTGCCGTCGAGCATGATGGCGTAAGGCACCGCCGGGATGTTGATGACGGCCCGTGTGAAGGTGATAGGAATCAGCTCTGTAACCCCGGGTCGGGAGAACTTCACGAGGACCTTGCTGCCGGGATTACCCTTGAGCGCATCGGAGGTCTGCGAGACCGTCCAGCCCCGAGTATTGGTCGTGTCGATGAAATTGATGCGATCGCCTTCCTGCACTCCCGCCTGCTCGGCGGGGGTGTGCGGGAATACACGCTGTACGGTGATGAAGCCCTGAGTCTCGGCGATTTCCATTCCGATTCCGGCGTAGCGGCCGTTGGTTTGGGCGTTGAACGTCGAGAGCTCTTTCGGCGAGAGCAGCACGCTGTACGGGTCGTTCAATTCGTGGACGAGTCCGCGCGCGGCTTTCTCATAGAGGGTTGCCTGGTCGACCGTGTCGACGAAACGCGTCGACACAATGCTCAATACCTGATCGAGGAGCCGGGCGCCTTGCTGGCTTTCGTGCTCCTGGAAAACGAAGCCTCCCGCCAGGACCGGAACGAGGGCAAGGCAGAAAAGCAGACTTTTTCTGGTTCGGGACATACAAAGACTCGGATTAATTGAAAGGGCCTTTGCCGTAAGTCGACTCAGGCCAACTGATTAGATACGCTTTACTGGTGCTCAGTGTTCCTAGGACGCACAAAAGGCACCAGAGGAATCACCGATCACGCAGCCCGGGAAGCGAGTACATAATCTACCAGCCAATCCCGGTTCAGCTGCCGAAATGTAGCATCCCTGAGCAAGCCGGCCGCCAGCAGCATCTCGTGGGCGGGTTGGAGCACTCGTTGCAAATGAGAAGGGTACCGCTGGGTTAGTGGAAGTTGTTCGGCCAGGAGGGTGAGTGGCACACGCCACGTCACCATTCCCTCTTCGCGCGCGACTTCCAGCAGGCGGTAGAGTCGACGGGCGACGGGATTAGTGAGCGAGAGATAATGACTGGCCGACAGTGTGACGATGTGACCGGCCGCGATGTTCGACCGGATGACCGGACCAATCGTGACTCTTGCGTCGCCCGGCTCCGAGGCGGCGAGCACCGGAAAGAGCGTGAACTGTTCGCGTTCGGCGAGGCGCCGACGAGCAATCGAGACTGACGAGAGTATTGTGAATCGACCTTCTAGCGGCTGTCCTTCACGTGCTGCAACGTACACCCCGCTCGATTCCAGGGTTGTGCGCTCCAGTCTGGTGAGCGCCGACCGCAACTGTTCGTACGTTCTGCCATCAACGCGTCTGCCGATCGAGCGCAGAAACGCGTGGAGAGTGAAACTGATCACGCCATCTTCCGGAGCTCCTGCCTCGTGGTAGCGGTGCAGGAGCTCGATGTACACATCCTGGTCAAAGGTACCGGGCAACCGATCACCGGGACTTGGCAGCACTCTCCAGCGTCCGCCACTTTCGGGAGAAAACGAGATCGCGGTGTCCTCAGCGGAGTCGCTGAGCCTAAAGACCGGAAGGGCCTCGAGAGATCGATCGAGAACGATAGCGCGCGTCGCGGTTCGACGACGGGCCACATAGGTCATGCAGGGAGAATATGTCACTGATCAAGTACATTGCAATTGCGGCGCTGATTCTGTTCGGAGTCGTGCTGGCGCTTATCGGGATACTCTCGGTCACGCACGACACGCCGGTTCGCAGTGTACTTGCCGAGGGCGACCGGGACGGCCCGCCCAGCATCGAAGATCCGCTGTTCGCTCACAGCATCGAGCTTTTTACCGGAACGCATCTCGATTCCGGGAACAGCGTGCAGATACTGCTGAACGGGGACGGCACCTACCCCCAGTTGTGGAAGGACATAGCGTCTGCTCAGCGCACGGTGACAGTCCAGATGTACTACTCGCAGCCCGGCGCCGTGGCGGACACCATGGCGAAGTATCTGATCGATCGCGCGCAGCATAAAGTGCGTGTGCTGCTGCTGCTCGATGCGTTCGGTTCACAGCCGCTCAAGCGCGATTGGATCGCAAATCTGAAACGCGCAGGCGTCGAAGTGGTTTGGCTGCGTCCTTTGCGGTGGTACACGCTGCAGAAGGCGGCGCAGCGATCACACGTGCGAGTAGTCGTAGTCGACGGTCGCATCGGCTATACGGGCGGCTTCGGACTAGCAGACTATTGGCTGGGCGACGGACACCACGAGGATCAGTGGCGCGAGAGCAACGTACGGTTCGAAGGTCCGACAGTTGCCGCGCTTCAGGCAGCCTTTGCGGCCGGATGGGCCGAAGCAACGGGTGAGCTTCTCACCGGCGACATGTTCTTCCCGAAGACTTCGTTCGCTAACGTAGGGAACGTCGAAGCAGGCCTGATGCACAGCATACCGAGCACTGGCAGCACGCCGGCAGAAAGATTCCTCGCACTTTCCATCGCCGGCGCGCGACACACGCTTTACGTCACCAACTCGTATTTCGTGCCCGGCGAAAATTTTCTGCGGCTGCTGCTAGCCGCCGCGCATCGTGGTGTCGATGTACGCGTCCTCACGGTGAGCGACAAAACGGACGTCAAAACGACCTGGTACGCGGGCCGCACCTATTATGAGAAACTGCTGGAGGGCGGTGTAAAGATCTACGAGTATCAGCCGACGATGATGCACGCCAAAACCATGGTAGTCGACGGTATGTGGTCGTATATCGGCTCGATGAACTTCGACAACCGTTCGCTGTCGTTCAATAACGAGTCATTGTTGTTGGCGCTGGATCGAAACGTCGGCGCAAAGATGGATTCGGTGTTCATGGACGACATCAAGTGGTCGAAAGAGATCAAGCTCGAAGAATTCAGGAAACGGCCAATCTCCGGACGGATTCTCGAATGGGGAGCACAAAAGCTGCGCAGAGTGCTCTAAAGAGAAGCGTGATCAGATGGCTCGTGGTGTAATCAAGACTTCGCCGCTCGGGCGGTTCCACCCGATCGTTCGGAAATGGTTCAAGGAGACACTGGGTGAGCCGAGCGATCCTCAGCGCGAGGGCTGGCCGGCGATTGCAAGTGGCGAGCATACGCTGGTACTGGCGCCGACCGGAACGGGCAAGACGCTGGCGGCGTTCCTATGGGAGCTGAATGAGCTGATCGTCCGCGGCCTGGATGAGGCGTTGCCGAATTCAGTGCACCTGCTCTACATCTCGCCGCTCAAGGCGCTGAACAACGATATCCAGCGCAACCTCGATCGGCCGTTGCGCGAGCTGAAAGAGAGATTCGAGGCTGAGGCAAAGAAGTTTCCCGAGATACGCGTCGGCGTTCGTACCGGTGATACATCGGCCTCCGCACGCGCGAAGATGCTGCGTCGGTCGCCGCACATTCTGATCACGACGCCCGAATCACTGAACATCATGCTCACGACTCTAAAGGGTCGTGGCATGTTCAGCGGCGTTCGCGCAGTGATCGTCGACGAGATTCACGCAATCGCGGGAACCAAACGCGGCGCGCACCTGGCGCTGACGCTCGAGCGCCTCGAGGCGCTGGTGGAAAAGCCGCCGCAACGAATCGGGTTGTCTGCGACACAGCGACCACTGGACGAAGTCGCGCGGTTTCTGGGTGGCTGCAAAGCCGATTCCTCATTTCGCCCGGTGACGATAGTAGACTGCGGGCTCACCAAGGAGATGCAGATCCATGTCGAATCGCCCGTCGCTGATCTGGCGAATGTTGGAGGAAGCATCTGGCCGGCGGTCGCGCCCCTTGTGCTCCGGCACATTCAGTCGTCGCGGACGACGCTCGTCTTCGTCAACAACCGCGCTCAGGCGGAGAAAATAGCGGCGCGAGTGAACAAGCTTGCGGACGAAGAAGTGGCGCTGCCGTATCATGGGTCGCTGGCGAGAGAGCGTCGCTTCCTGCTCGAGGAAAGACTCAAGGCAGGATCTCTCCGTGCACTGGTGACGACGAGCTCTCTCGAGCTCGGTATCGACATCGGGTCGGTCGATCTCGTCATCCAGCTTCAATCACCGAAGCGCGTTGCCGCGGCATTGCAGCGAATCGGCAGAGCGGGACACACGCTGGGAGTCGCCAGTCGAGGCATACTCGTTCCGACCTTCCGTGATGACGCGGTTGAGATCGCCGCCATCGTGGCGGCGATGCGAGCTGGGGATGTCGAGCCGACGCAGGTGGTGCAGAACGCGCTCGACGTGCTGGCGCAGGTTGTTGTCGCCGCGGTGTCAGTCGACGACTGGACGAGCAGCAACCTGTACGATCTGGTGCGACGCGCTTATCCGTATCATCAGCTCACTCGCGCTGCGTTCGACGAAGTTCTCGAAATGCTCTCGGGCAAGTATCCGTCTGACATTGCAGCGGAGCTCGAGCCGCGCATCACCTGGGACCGGGTGAACGATCGACTGGTGGGCAGTCGTGCCGCGCGGATGACAGCGGTGATTTCGGGCGGGACGATTCCCGATCGAGGATTGTACACTGTCAATCTTCCCGACCGGACGAGACTCGGTGAGCTCGACGAAGAGTTCGTGCACGAGTCGCGAATGGGAGATGTCTTTCAGCTCGGCTCTTCCACATGGCGGATTGCAGCGATCGAGCACGACCGCGTCGTCGTCACTCCCGCGCCGGGCACGCCGGCGAGGATGCCCTTCTGGCATGGCGAATACATGGCGCGATCGCTCATGCTCAGCCATCGCGTCGGCGCACTGCGCCGTGAGCTGGCCGAGGGCCCGAGCGAAGAAAGACTGGCCGCCGAGTACGGATGCGATGCAGCGACCGCGAACTCGCTGGTGAAGTACATCGGAGCTCAGCGCGCGGCAACCGGCGTCGTTCCCGATGATCGGAACATCGTCATCGAGCAATTCCGGGACGAAACCGGAGCCGTCCGCATCGTGATTCACGCTGCATACGGCGGCCGAATCACCGCGCCCTGGGGGATGGCTCTCGCGCAACGGATGCGAGAAGCCATCAACGGCACCGACCTCCAGGTCCAGACGACGGACGACGGAATCATGCTGCGGCTGCCGGATCTCGGGATGACGACGCCACTGCAGTCACTTCTCGGCCTCGCCGGCGCGGAAGCCGAGCAGCTGGTGATGGAGGAAGTCGGATCGACTTCGCTTTTCGGCGCCCGTTTTCGCATGAACGCGGGACGTGCGCTGCTCCTGCCGCGTGGCAATCCGCGACGTCGGATGCCGCTGTGGCTGCAACGGCTCAAATCGCTCGATCTGCTCGAGGTGGTGCGACAGTTTCCGAGCTTTCCGATTCTGGTCGAGACGTACCGTGAAGTTCTACAGGACGCTTTCGACATGCAGGGATTGAAGGAGGTGCTCGGCCAGATCGCGGCCGGCAACATTCGGATCCACACTGTCCACACCGACGTTCCATCTCCATTCGCGGCGAGCCTGCAGTTCGGCTTCGTCATGGATTGGCTATACGGCGACGACACGCCACGCGCCGAACAGCGCGCCGCGCTGTTGTCGATCGATCGCTCTCTGCTCGACGAAGTCATGGGCGGAGAGGGAAGCGACGACATCACGCGCGAGGCGATCGAGCAGACGCTGGCGGAGAGACGCGGCACCGCGATTGGTCGCCGGGCGCGCACAGAAGACGAATTGGCGCATTTGCTCGACCGCGCCGGCGACCTTACCCCCGAAGAATTGCAGGCAAGAATTGCCACTGAGGAAGAGGGGCGTCGTGGAGACCCGTTCAGCAAACTGCTGGAGACGGGAAGAACGATCGCCATTTCACTCGGTGGCGAGGCCGCGCGCGAATGGCGTCTGATTCTCACCGAGACATTCCCTCGCTACATCTCCGCGTTCGGCGCCGAGCAATTGGCTATGGTGAAGGCCGGACGACATCTCAGTGAGCAGCCAGCCGCCGCAGCTATTCCTGAGATCCTGCGCAACGCGGTTATAAATCCATCGGTCGCGCGACGCGAAGTGCTGGCGAGATTCCTGACGCAATCCGGACCAGTAACGATCAAGGAGATTCACGATCGGTATGAGTGGGATGAGCGGTGGATCGAGTCGCGACTCGCTGAGTGGGAGCGCACAGGCAAGCTGATACGCGGAAAATTCCGTCGCGAGGTACGCGATCTGGAGTGGTGCTCGCGACGAGTGGTGGAGATTGGGCGCCGCCGTGCGCTTGCTGCGTTGCGCAAGCAGATCGAAGCGGTGGATCTGCCGCAGTTCCAGGCGTTCATGCACCGCTGGCAGCATCTGGATCAGCGAGATCATCTCGATCAGCTGAGCGGCGCGGAGACCGCCATCAGGCAACTATATGGTATAGCACGTCCGCCAATGGCCTGGGATCGGGACTATCTGCGCGCTCGAATCACCGCCTACGACCCATCATCGCTTTCGAGATTCGCGGCGTCGGGCGAACCGGTGTGGTCTGGCGAAGGCGTGCACGATCCGGAGACGGGCTCGATCCCGCTCCGCGCGGTTCGCTTTTTCGAGAGGGGCACGGGCTCGTTGTGGATCAATCAGGCTCAGGAGCCTGTGCTGAGCGAAAACGCGGAGAAAGTGCGCGGCACGATTGCCGAAGAAGGTGCTTCCTTCATCGGCGATATCCAGGCGATCACTGGTCTGACGATGCTGGCGGTACGCGAAGCAATTCGGGAGCTGGTAGCGTGGGGACTGGTGACGAACGATACAGTGGAGGCGATGCGCGAAGTCGCGCGCTGGAAGCCAATGCTGCCGCGCACCGGCAACGATCCGACGAGCTGGCTCCCCGCGGGCTACAAGCCGTCACCGAATCGACGCTATCAGCGAACTCGTCCGAATCTGCGTCGACTCCCGAAGTGGCGTCGTCCGGACAAACCGGGCGCCGCCGTGAGCGGATGGACGGGGCGCTGGTCGCTCGTCCGGCGTCGCAGCACGATGGGGCCCGAGCTTCCTGAAGAAGAGCACGCGGAGCGGATCGCCCGACAATGGCTGATGCGCTACGGAATCGTTTCGCGCGACTGGTGGCGGCGTGAACGTCCGCCCGTTTCCTGGCGCGCGATTTATCGCGAGCTGAAGCGCCTCGAGTTCCGGGGTGAAGTGCGGCGAGGTTATTTCGTACGGGGACTTGCCGGCGCTCAGTTCGCAATGCCCGATGCCGTGGAGTGGCTGCGTGCGGTTGCAGGCGAAGATTCTTCCCAGGCGAGCTACGTGGTGATGGTAGCCAGTGATCCAGCCAACGTCTACAATCTCCCGCTCGAACTGATCGACAGAGATCCGTTATCACGCCCTCGTGGCTCTGGCGCACTGCTGGTTACGCGCGGAGGTCGTGTTGCGATTGCCGCCGAAGCGCGGGGTCGGCGATTTACGATCGCGAACTGGGTAACACCGGAAGAAGCAGAAGCGGCAAAGGCAGCACTACGCGAGCATTTGCGCGGGGAGAGATCCGCTCACTACATCATCTGACTAGCGGATATCGGCTCGACCGAGTGCAGCGCGAACTGCTTCTCGCATTGCGATGACCGCCTCCTCGCGCGCCGCGGGAGAATCTTCGCGGACGTGAAGCTCAATGCCTTCGGCGACAGGGAGACGATGCCAGCGCAGCGAGAGGTCATCGTCGTGCGTCACGGCTACATCGGCGCCTGAAGTGAGTGCGGGCGCGAGAGATTGCGCGATCTTGCGCTCGAGAGCGTCACCGGTGAGGTCGCGCATCTCGGCCTTGATCGTCTCCAGACTTTGTCCTTCGCGCTGCCGAATCTTGATCGACAGTAACTGAAGCAGGTGGCGGTAGCCGTAGGTTGCGCCGGTTCCGGTGCCCTCGGGCCGATCCAGCAAACCGGTAGCAACATAGAATCGAACGGCGCGAGCACTTGGTGCAGCTCGCGCCGATGCGTTCGTCGGTCGAATTCCTGCTGCGTCTACAAGAGCTGTTGCGTGGGACGCAAGTCCTCTGGCGTTCCAGGGAGCGTGTCGAGAGTGCGCTCGGAGGAGAGCGACAGGCGATTCAGCCATGTGGATAGGATAACGTTAAAGTCTTCGGACCGCTCGTCGTGCGGAAGATCACCAGCCGGCGACAACACCGAAATCTCGAAATCGCGTTTGATCTCGCGGAAGCCACGGAATTCTTCAACAGGCGCCATCGAGCCTTGCTCACCCCACACCAACAACGCGGGCTGACTCAGTCGACGAAGTGCGTGGCGAACATCGATGTTGAGATGGCCGGACAGGAACGCCGCCGGCGCATGACGGGCGCCACGCTGATGTGAGGTTGTGTAGTAGATGTCGACCAGCTCCTTCGTAACCAACGCGTCGTTCGAGTAAACGTTCTTGAGATAGCGACGGAGCTGCGGTCGCGAGACGAGCGCATTGAACATCGCGGTGCCTGCGATTGGAGTATCGACGGCAAGCCGACCCGCTTCGCCGCCGATTCCTACCGGCTCGTTGAGCCGCACCAGACCCGACGGGGCGATCAGACAAACCGCCGGGAAGCGGTGAGGATCTCTCGCTGCGAGCACGATTGCGTACGCCGCCGACAGCGACGATGCGACGAGCACGGTTGGCTCGTCGATCACTCTGCTGACGAAATCAGAAATCAGGGAGATGTACAGTCGGGCGGAATAACGGATACCCGGCCGCTCCGACAAACCGAAACCGAGCAGGTCAATGGTGTAGACAGTGTTCGTGCGCGCGAGCGCGTCGACATTGTTTCGCCACTCGTATGACCAGGCGGCAGCGTGAATGCCGTGGATCAACAGCATCGGGGGGCCGCTGCCCCGCTTGGTGAAAGCAACGCGTCGCTCGCGCCACTCGAAACCGCCATCCTCACCGCCGATCAGGTTGCTGAGCTGATCGACTCCCTTTCGAGCAAAAGCGTTATATGCGGCCGCGGCACCCAGGAGAGCGCCGCCGGAAAGCAGGATTTTTCGCCAGGGTGTTTCGCGTGCTTCCGGATCTTCTCTATCGTCCATCAGGCTCCCTCAAAGGGGGCGGAAGGTCAAAGAAAAACGAAAAGCGCGGTCACCTTGAGAGTAACCGCGCCTGAGGTACTACGCACGGGGTAAACGCCTTAGCGGCGTGAGCGGCCCTTCGAGCCTGAACGCTTCCGCCCGCCCGAACGTCCACCGGAGCTACGGCGTGATCCGCCGCTCTTCGCGCGTGAGCTGGACTTACGCCCGCCCGACTTGCGACCGCCGCCTTTGGAAGCCTTTCGGGCGCTGGCTTTACGTGCTCCTCCTTTGCGGCTAGTGCTCTTGCGCCCGCCGGATCGGGCGCTGCTCTTCTTGGCGCCGGAAGACTTGCGGCCTCCGGATTTTTTCGCCCCCGAAGAGCGGGAACTGCCCGAAGATTTGCGTGCACCAGACGAGGAACTGCTGGAACGGCTGCTCGCCGAGCCAGCGCTGCTACCACCTCTGCTGCCAGTGCCACCCATCCCGGAGCTGCCACCGAGACCGGAAGTCGATCCGAAGCCACCAGAACCTCCGGAGGTCGAACCGCCACCGAAGGTCGACCCGCCGCCGATGCCTCCACCTGATCCGCCACTGCTAGCGCCGCCACCGAACCCGCTGGTGCCACCACCGCCCATACCGCTTCCGGAAAGCGAGGATTCCTGCTTTTTGCCGGACCCCTTCGGACGGCCGCGTCTTCCGCGCGGAGCACCGCCACCAAAGATGTCCTCCTCTTCTTCGTCTTCCTCTTCGTCGCTTTCGCCTACGACCGTCGCCTCAGTTTCCGTTTCGTCGTCGTCATCCGCGTCTTCAGCGCTGTCCCATAGGCGATCGCTGTGATCTTCATTGATCGCCCAGCCGCCATCTTCGTCCTCGTCATCATCGTAGGACCGCTTGCCGCGACTGAAGCCACCGAGATCGTCCGGGTCGTCGTCGTCTGCGAAACGCAATGGCTCCACTGATTCACCGCTCGGCATTTGTCCTCCCATAGAATGTCAGCACACGCACTGAAGTAGCGCGCAATTTTCTGACTTTCGCCCGCTGCACGTCGCGTGCCTCCTAGGCAAACAGCGAATACAATCCTTGTGCGGCCGCGTCAAGACGCAGCTGCAGGAATCAGCGTGTTGCGGCCGACTGCAGACTGAAACGTCTAGTTATGACCCGTACCAGCGCGGCATAAACAGAAGGGTCGAACTGCTTCCCAACATCGACCGAAAGGTGTTCGACCGCGTCCAGCGGCTCGAGTGGCGCGCGATAGGCACGCTTCGATGTCAGAGCGTCAAAAGTGTCAGCTACGCAAAGGATGCGTGCGCCGAGCGGGATCGCTTCGCCGTTCAGGCCGAGCGGGTACCCGGCGCCGTTCCAGTGCTCGTGGTGATGCTCGATATACTTGAGCGGCCTGGCGATGTGGAACAACGGGGCCAGAATGTCGAGCCCGATCTGGACGTGGCGCTTCACGTGATCGTACTCCTCAGGTGTCAGCCGCCCCGGTTTGTTGAGAATATCCTCGCGGATGCCGATCTTGCCGACATCGTGAAGACGACCGGCCACGCGCAGGTCTTCGCACACCGATGCCTCCAGTCCCATCTCTTCTGCCAGCTGACCGGCCAGCTCGGCGACACGCTGGGAATGGCCTCTGAGATAAAGATCTTTCGCTTCCATCGCATTGATGAGTGTCTCGGCGATGCTGATGGACATCAGTCGCAGCGATTCCTTTTCCTGTTCGAGTTCCGCCGTGCGGAGCGCCACCTCGTGGCGGATCAACGCATCGACCCTGCGCTTTTCAATCCACTCACTGCGCTTGAGTAGCGCTCGGTCGACGGCTTGTTGAAGGTCGGCGAGCTCCACCGGCTTCATGAGATAGTCGGTAGCGCCGGCCGCCAGCACTTCGGTCGCTGTGGCGGCGTCGTTGACCGCAGTCAGCATGATGATCGCGAGATCGGGGTCCCGCGCACGTGCCTGAGGAACGACCTGAACGCCGGTCAATCCAGGCATGCGGACGTCGCACAACATCAGCGCGAACGATTGCTTGGCCAATACCTGCAGTGCCTGCTCACCGGAGCCGGCGATCTCCACTTCGTAGCCACGCGAGCGCAGAAACTTTCGCAGCGCGAGCCTGATCGTCTCTTCGTCGTCAACGATTAGAACGCGCGTCACTTCTTGGACTCGATGTAGAGTGGGAGAAGAATCGTAAAGGTCGTACCGATCTCCGGCGTGCTGTCGACAGTGATTGTTCCTTCATGCTGCTGGATGATCCCGTAACTGACACTCAGGCCGAGCCCCGTTCCTTTGCCAGGTGCCTTGGTCGTGAAAAAGGGCTCAAAGAGACGTTGTAGCACGGCTTCGGCCATCCCATGTCCGGTATCGGATATGACGATTTGCACAGCGCCCTGTTTTCGCTGCGTTGTCACCGTCAGGTGACGGATCTCGGCTTCCTCCATCGCTGACTCCGCATTGACGAGGAGATTGAGGAGCACCTGCTGCAGTTTCTGCTCGTCGCCGCGTACTTTGGGCTGGCTGTCGTCGAGGTGCATGTGGACTTCGATGCCGGTCGAGCGTGATGCAAGAGCGCGCAGTCGGACGGTGTGCTTCACGATCGTATTGATGTCGACGATAGTTTCCCGGGCGTCGGTTTTGCGCGCGAACAACAGCAGATCACGAATGACAGTGATGGCTCGGTCGGCCTCACGCTTGATCAGGCTGACCGACTCGAATTGCTCACCCTGCAGCCTGTCTTCGAGTAACAGCTGCGCAAATGTCGAGATGCCGGTCAAAGGATTGTTCAGCTCGTGTGCGACGCCGGCGACGAGCTCTCCGATCGCAGCCAGCTTCTC